>WBZP01003872.1_pt1 | contig 15966 bp, 16 predicted proteins | sample 5204301 | NCBI WGS metagenome assembly WBZP01 (sample SAMN12412401, study PRJNA552823) | activated sludge metagenome | isolation source: activated sludge from nitrification reactor of wastewater treatment plant... | place: USA: Pennsylvania | collected 2017
TCACGAGGAACGCCAGCAGGGCCAGGAACAGTGGCTGCCGCCCGGGCTCGAGGATCTCACGGGAGTACCAGTGCAGCATCGTGCAAGCCTACGGCGCAGCCGTTCATGATCTCCGCGTGACGAGCACGCACCCGGTTCTCTTACACTGCGTAGCGTGTCCGAAGTCCTAGGTCGTCGCTGATGCCCGACGGCAAACTCACGCTCGCTCGTGACGCGCGCACTCCGGGCAAGACGCTGGCCAAGCTGGCCGGGCACAAGAACTGGTCCGTGCGAGCCGACGTCGCCAATCATCCCCGCACGCCGGGCAAGACATTGTCCAAGTTGGCCGAGGACAAGCGATGGGAAGTGCGCACCGAGGTCGCACTGAACCCGAATGCCAGCAGTAAGGTCTTGGCGCTGATGGCCGGCGATGACCACGCGGCCGTGCGCACTGCCGTCGCGTTGAACCTCAGCACGCCGGGTTCGGCACTGCGCCGCCTGGCCAAGGACAAGGTCGCCACGGTGCGACTGCGCGTGGCGGAAAATCCGAACGCACCGACCGGAGTTGTCCGCAAACTGACAGCCGATGACGACGACGAGGTGCGCCGGGCCGCGCAGGAGAATCACCGGACGCCGAAGAAGGTCAAGTGACCCTGGCCACCCTGCGCCGGGCGGAGGTGGCCGACCTGCGCTGGCGAGTGCGTCCGGATCCGGTTTTGCAACCAACCTTCCCGTCGCCCGTGATCGCCGACCCCACCTTCCTGCCGCCGGATCAGACTCCGGGCGGTGATTGGCGGTTATGGGCGCATTCCCTGCTCGGCTTGCATGCCTATCGCAGTGACGACGGCGTGCAATGGCAGGGTGCCGGGACTGTGACACGCAATGCGCTGCGCGGGCAGGTGACGGCCCACGCTGGGCGGTACCGCCTGGCCTACGAGAAGACCCGCCTGTTCATGCCGATCGGTGTGCCCTGGCTGTCCTGGATCGAATCGCGCACGTCCTTCGATCTGCAGACCTGGGGTCCGCCGAGCCGCTTGCTGGAACCGAGCCTGCCCTGGCATGCGTCCGGGCGCAGTCGAGCCGTCTCCAACCCGTGCCTGGTGCCGCTGTCCGATGGCAAGTGGCGGCTGTACTACTCCGCCGGTCTGACGCTGCTGCCGGATTGCGGGTTCAACGAGCCCACGTGGATCGGCGTGGCCGAAGGCCCTGGCCCAGACGGCCCATTCGAGTCGCGCCCCGAGCCATTGCTGGGTCCGGGAGACGGTCCCGCGTCCCTGTGTGCCGGGGCCCTCAAGGTCCTGCGCGTGGCCGACGGGTGGGTCGGGTTTCAGAACGCCATCACCTGGGACGGCCGGCACTCCGGGTCGGAGATCTGGGTGCTGGGCTCGGCCGACGGGCTGAAGTGGGAGGTGCTCTCGCATCGGCCCGTGCTGGCGCCCACGGGCAGCGGCTGGATGGCCACGCACGTTTACGCGCTGGACGTGCGGGACACCCCGGACGGACCGCGCATGTACTTCAACGCCCGGGATGGCTACCACTGGACTCGGGGTAGAGAGCGAATCGGTTTCGCGACCGTCTAGGGGTGGGTACAAGATCGTTTGTCGCGTTGTTGGTGCTGAACCCGGCGTGTCGCGCCGACAACGCAACAGCCAGGGCAACTTCGCGACAATGCCGCGCAGTATGCCCTGGGGGCCGTGCCACCGGCAGGAACCGGGACCCGTTTCGGCCCTGCGGGCCGAGCCCCCGGCAGGAGCCGTCGGCCCTGCGGGCCTCCTCCCGAATCCTGCATATGGCACAAATGGGAAGGCCCCCGAACGGGGGCCTTCCCATTTGTGCCCCCGGCAGGATTCGAACCTGCGCGCATGGCTCCGGAGGCCACTGCTCTATCCCCTGAGCTACGGGGGCTTGGGGTGATTCCACCCTAGCAACCGGCGGTCACGCAGTTCCTTGGCGGGCGCGGGTACCTTGGGCAGTGTGCGGTGGCGGCTCCTGATCTGCGTCGTGATGCTTGCCGCGTGCGATCAGATCCAACCCGCTCCACATCCGACGGCATTGCCCGGGGCATTCCCGACCGGCCCGCCCGACGCCGGCACCACCATCGCCGGCCAGCCCTGGGGCCTGTGCACCAGGAAGCAACTCAAGACCTACCCGCCGGTGCTCGACAAGCCGGCTGCGACGTACTACGCCGGCCCGTGGTGCCGCAGCGAGGATGGCGGCACGGCCTTCCTGTGGGTGTATGCCAAGCCGCTGTTCAACGGCGAGTTGCCGGAGGAGATCCGCGCGTATGTGAATCAGGACGCGGCACTGCTCGCCCGGGGTTTGCGCACGACGGGCTACTCGATGATCAGTTCCTCCCCGCGTGGCACCGACGTGCGGTACGAAGCGCGGCGTCCGACCTCACCCAACGTAGTGCGCGTCGAGGTGCTCGGGGAGAATCCGCCGCCGCAGGGCCAGACCTATGCGGGGACCGATCCGCTGCGGCTGGGCGTCGCGGTCCGCAAGGCAGGACCCACGGATACCCCCGCACCCACCCCCTAGTCTTGAATGCATGACGCCTGACGCACTGGTTGCCGCCATAACCGCCGCTCTGGCTGAAGTGCCTGAGACCCGCGACCTCGTCGTCGACGTGCGTGTGGAACGGCCGAAGAACCGCGACCACGGTGATTGGGCCACCAACGTGGCGCTCGTGAGCGCCAAGCGCGCTGGCCTACCGCCGCGCGACCTCGCTGCGAAACTGGTGAGCGCGCTGCAGACGAACGAAGGCATCGCGCGGCTCGACATCGCTGGCCCGGGTTTCATCAACATCACCCTGGCCGCCGACGCACAGGGCCGCATCGCCGCCGACATCGTCGCGGCCGGGAGCGCCTACGGGCGCATCGACGCATTGTCCGGAACTGCTGTGAACCTTGAATTCATTTCCGCCAATCCGACCGGTCCACTGCACCTGGGCCACACCCGCTGGGCGGCGGTCGGCGATGCCATGGCGCGGGTGCTGGCCGCTGCCGGCGCCGAGGTGGACCGGGAGTTCTACATCAACGACCGCGGCGTGCAGATGGACAAGTTCGGCATGTCGCTGGAAGCCCGTGCGGTGGGTGAGCAACCGCCGGAGGGCGGTTACCAGGGGGAGTACATCAAGGACCTTGCCGACCGGATCGTGGCCAACGACCCGGCCATTCTCGATCTGCCGGCAGACCAGCGGTGGGTGGCCTTCCGGGAGGCCGGCTATGCCCTGCAACTGCAGCAGCAGAAGGACGTTCTCGACAACTTCCGCACCCACTTCGACGTCTGGTACTCCGAGCGGTCGCTGCACGAGTCAGGTGCTGTCGACCGGGGAATGGCGAAACTGCGCGAGCAGGGCCACGTCTTCGAAGAGGACGGTGCGGTGTGGCTTCGCACCACGGACTTCAGCGACGACAAGGATCGCGTGCTGATCAAGGCCGACGGCGAACTCACCTACTTCGCGTCAGACACCGCCTATTACGTCGACAAGCGGGCCCGCGGCTTCGACATCTGCGTGTACCTGCTCGGCGCCGACCACCACGGCTACGTCAACCGGCTGCGGGCCGTTGCCGCGTGTGCTGGTGACGATCCGGACTACAACATCGAGATCCTGATCGGGCAGCTCGTAAAGATGTTCAAGGGCGGCGAGGAGGTCCGGCTGTCGAAGCGGACGGGCGCCATGATCACGCTGGAAGACCTGGTGGACGAGGTGGGTGTCGACGCCGCCCGCTACACGCTGATCCGCTACCCGGCCGACTCCCCGCTAATGATGGACCTCGATCTGCTCGTCTCACGCACGAACGAGAACCCGGTCTACTACGTGCAGTATGCCCATGCCCGGATCGCCTCAGTGCTGCGCAACGCCGCCGACCTGGGCATCGACTGGCGGACGGCTGAGTTCGACCCGGGTCTGCTCGAGCACGAACGGGAAAGCGCGCTGCTCGGCGTGCTCGCGGACTTCCCGCGGATCATCGCCACGGCTGCTGAACTGCGCGAACCGCACCGGGTCTGCCGCTACCTCGAGGAGGTCGCCACGGCCTACCACAAGTTCTACGACTCCTGCCGTGTGCTGCCCAGGTCCGACGAGGAGTTGTCCGGGCTGCACGTCGCGCGGTTGTGGCTGTGTGCGGCATCCCGTCAGGTCATCGCCAACGGCCTGGATCTGTGCGGGGTGACGGCGCCGGAGCGGATGTGAGCCGGGTTGCGCTGATCACCGGAGCCTCATCCGGAATCGGTGCTGCGACTGCGCGGTTGCTGCATTCCCACGGATACCGAGTGGTGCTGGTCGCACGCTCTGCCGATGCACTGCAGGCGTTGGCCGACGAGCTCGGGGATGGGGCGTGGGCGCGGCCCTGCGACGTCTCGGACCTCGCTTCCTTGCCCGGTCTCGTGCAAGAGGCCGTCGAGCACTTCGGCACCCTGGACGTTCTGGTCAATAACGCCGGCGTGCATCACCGGGGATCGATGCTGCGTCACACGCCCGAGCAATTGGCCGAGATGATTACCGTCAACACCGCAGCGCCGATTGCCCTGACCCGGATCGCGGCAGACTTCATGCCACCCGGCTCGGTGGTGGTGAACGTGGCCAGCCTGGCTGGGAAACTGCCGGTGCCCGGGGCAGCGACCTACTCGGGGAGCAAAGCGGGCTTGCGGTTCTGGGCGATGGCGGCTGCCGAGGACCTCGCTGCCCGCCAAATCCGGATCGCCAGCATCAACCCGGGTCCAGTGGACTCCGGCTTTCTCGAGACCGACCTCGACAACGTGACACCGATGACCTTCAGCCAGCCGATGAGCACGGTGGAGCAGTGCGCGCAGGCGGTGTTGCGGGCGATCGAGAGCGAGGTGGCCGAGATCGACCTGCCGTTCGCCTCCGGCAAGCTGGCCACGCTGGGCTATGTAGCACCGCCCCTGCGCCGCTTGCTTCGTCCCGTGCTGGAGAAGCGTGGGGCCCGCGTGAAGGAGCAGTTGCGGAATCGCAAACGTGCGGATACGGGCCACATATGACCCCGATCCACACGTCTAGTTAGAGGGCACGCACAGAACGATGGATTCGGGTCACATCTGGCCCCGATCCATGCGTTTGCGCCGCTGGCCTACCCTGAACCCATGCCCGCCCACCCCGCCGGACCGCGCCACGAGGACATCCTGCATGCCGCCGCATTGGGCGAGCCCCCGCAGGACCTCAACGCCCTCACCGCAGGAGTCTGGCCGCTGACTGCGGGCCGTCAGAACGGGACCCTGACCATCGCCGGCGTGCCCGTGACCCAAGCAGTGACCGAGTTCGCAAGCCCGTTGTTCGTGATCGACGAGGACCATTTCCGCAACGAAGCCCGGTCCTACGTGCAGGCCTACGAGGGGGCGGACGTCTACTACGCAGCCAAGGCGTTCCTGACCGGCACCATTGCCCAGTGGGCCGACGCCGAGGGTTTGCGGATCGACGTCTGCACCATGGGCGAGATGGAGATCGCGCTGCGGGCCGGCGTAGATCCCCAACGCATCCTGTTCCACGGCAACAACAAGAGCGTGGCCGAACTGCGGCATGCGCTCGACGCGGGCATCGGGCGCATCGTGGTGGATTCGTTCGACGAGATCTCCCGCCTGTCGGCACTGGCCGCCGAGACTGGGACCAGGCCCGAGGTCCTCGTCCGGGTCACCGTCGGCGTCGAGGCACATACGCACGAGTTCATTGCCACCGCCCATGAGGATCAGAAATTCGGGCTGGCGCTGGCCGATGGTGTCGCTGCCAAAGCCGCGCAGCAGGTGGCGCAAGACCCCCATCTGAATCTGCGTGGTCTGCACAGCCACATCGGCTCCCAAATCTTTGATGCCGCCGGTTTCGAAGTGGCAGCCCACCGCATGGCCGGGTTGGTGGCTGAACTCACAAGCCAGGGACACCCCATTGCCGAACTGAACCTTGGCGGTGGCATGGGGATCGCCTACACCAACGACGACGATCCGCCGCAGGTCGCCGACATGGCGGCGCAGTTGCGCGCGATCGTGACCCGCGAATGCGAACTCGCGGGCGTCGAGGTTCCGCGCCTCGCGGTGGAACCCGGACGAGCGATCGTTGGCGGTGCCGGTATCACGGTGTATGAGGTCGGCACGGTCAAGCCCGTCGACCTCGGCGGCCGATCACGGCTTTATGTATCTGTCGACGGGGGCATGAGCGACAACATCCGGACCGCTTTGTACGGCGCGGACTACACGGTGGTCCTCGCGAATCGCGAATCGACCGCGCCGCCAGTGCTCGCCCGCGTGGTTGGCAAGCACTGCGAGAGCGGCGACGTCGTGGTGCGCGACGCTTGGCTGCCTGCAGACATCACGGCCGGGGACCTGCTGGCCGTCGCAGCGACGGGCGCCTACTGCCGCAGCATGGCCAGCAACTACAACTACCTGCCCCGGCCCGGCGTGGTGGCCGTGCAGCATGGCGCGGCACAGGTGGTGCTGCGCCGGGAGACCCTCGACGACATGTTCGCCGCCGACCCCGCGTTGTGAGCAGATCAGGCGCAAAGCGACCACCGAACCCGCCGTGACAGACTTGGCAGCGTGTCTGACATCGTGCGCGTAGCCCTGCTCGGGGGCGGAACCGTCGGATCGCAGGTCGCCCGGCTGCTGACGGACTCAGCCGCCGATCTGCAGGAGCGCGTCGGCGCTCCCTTGGAACTCGTCGCGGTCGCTGTACGCGACACCAACAAGCCTCGCCCGGGGATCCCCAGTGAAGTGCTCACCGACGACCCCTTCGCCGTCGTGTCGCGCGACGACATCGACATCGTCGTGGAGGTGATGGGCGGGCTAGAACCCACCCGGGAACTGCTGGAGACCGCGCTGTCCAACGGGGCCAGCGTCATCAGCGCGAACAAGGCGCTGCTCAGCGAGTACGGCGCCGGCCTGCACGAGATCGCCCACAAGAACGGCGTGGACCTCTTCTACGAGGCGGCTGTGGCCGGGGCCATCCCATTGTTGCGGCCGTTGCGGGAATCTCTGGCGGGCGACCGTGTGAACAAGGTTCTCGGCATCGTCAACGGCACGACCAATTACATCCTCACGAAGATGGGGGAGGGGCAGGACTACGCAGAGGTGCTGGCAGAGGCACAGCGACTGGGATACGCCGAGGCCGATCCGACCGCTGACGTCGAAGGCCACGATTCAGCCGCAAAAGCCGCAATCCTGGCAACTCTCGCGTTCCACTCCAGCGTCACACTTGGCGATGTCTACTGCCAGGGCATCAGTTCGGTGACGCTCCGGGACGTGCAGGCCGCGGCCGATCTCGGTTACGTCATCAAACTGCTGGCCGTGGCCGAACGCACGCCCGATGGCGAGGGCATCGTGACCAGGGTGCATCCGGCACTGGTCCCCAAGGCGCACCCGCTGGCCAGCGTGCACGACGCATTCAACGCCGTCTTCGTGGAGGCGGAATCGGCCGGGCAGATGATGTTCTACGGCCGCGGTGCCGGCGGGGAACCGACGGCCAGTGCAGTACTGGGAGATCTGGTGACCGCTGCTCGTAACCGGCGGGCGGGGGCCGCCGGCCAGGCGCAATCGGTCTATGCCGGACTGACGCCGCGCCCGATCGGCGAGGCCACCACCCGCTATCTGGTCAGCCTGGACGTCGCCGACCGGCCCGGTGTGCTCGCGCAGATCGCCACGGCATTCGGGCAGCACGGCGTGTCGATCCAGACTGTGCGGCAGGACACCGACGAGCAGGGTGGTGCCACGCTGCTGATCGGCACCCATGCCGCGCAGGAGGCGCATCTGGCCGCCACCGTCGAGGAACTGCACGACCTCGACAGTGTCAACGAGGTCGTGTCGGTGATGCGCGTGGAGGGTGCGGAATGAGCGCGCATGTGTGGCGGGGCGTGATCGAGGAATACCGCGACCGATTGCCGGTGACCGATCAGACCCCGATCATCAGCTTGCGGGAGGGTGGTACACCGCTGGTCCACGCGAGCCGGATCAGCGAGACCACAAAGTGTGAGGTTTACCTGAAGGTTGAGGGTGCGAACCCGACCGGATCGTTCAAGGACCGCGGCATGACGATGGCGATCTCACACGCGGCGCAAGACGGTGCTAAGGCCGTGATCTGCGCCTCCACCGGAAACACCAGCGCGAGTGCCGCGGCCTACGCCGTGCGTGCCGGGATGGTCTGCGCGGTCCTGGTCCCGGCCGGCAAGATCGCCATGGGCAAACTGGCCCAGGCCCTGGTGCACGGCGCCAAGCTGCTGCAGATCGACGGCAACTTCGATGACTGCCTGACTCTCGCGCGCAAGTTGTCCGAGGCCTATCCGGTCGCGTTGGTGAACAGTGTGAACCCGTCGCGGATCGAGGGCCAGAAGACCGCCAGTTTCGAGATCGTCGACCAGCTCGGCGCAGCTCCGGACATCCACTGCCTGCCCGTGGGCAACGCCGGCAACATCACGGCCTACTGGAAGGGCTACACCGAGTACGACACGAAGCCGCGGATGTGGGGCTTCCAGGCCGCGGGCGCGGCCCCGATCGTCCGCGGGGCCCCTGTAACCCATCCGCAGACCATCGCCACCGCGATCCGGATCGGCAACCCGGCGTCCTGGCAGCAGGCCGAGGCGGCACGCGACGAGTCCGGCGGGTTGATCGACATGGTCACCGACCGCCAGATCCTGCGCGCCTACAAACTGCTCGCTGCAGGCGAAGGTGTGTTCGTGGAGCCGGCGTCAGCCGCCGGAGTGGCCGGTCTGCTGGCCCGTCACGCCGCCGGTGAACTCGACCCCGGCCAGACTGTGGTCTGCACGGTCACGGGCAATGGACTCAAAGACCCGCAGTGGGCCATCGCGGGAGCCCCGCAGCCCGTCAACATCGCGGTGGACGCGCATGCCGCGGCCGTGGAACTGGGACTCGTCTGATGCCAGTGGTGGTGCAGCCACCCGCCACCTCCGCGAACCTGGGTCCCGGCTTCGACTGCCTCGGCCTGGCTCTGGAACTGCGCGACCGGGTGATCTTCGAACCGGCCCATGCGGACAGCGTCCAGGTCACCGGTGAGGGTGCCGGCGAGGTATCGACCGGTTCCGACCATCTCGTGCTGGCCTCGTTCCACCGGGCCTTTCGTGAGTGCGGCCGTCAGGCCCCGCCGGTCGCGCTGACCTGCCAAAACGTCATTCCGCACGGCCGCGGCCTAGGCAGTTCCTCCGCGGCGATCGTGGCGGGGCTGGCTGGGGCTCGAGCCATGGGCGCGGACCTAGACGACACCGCGTTGCTACGCATTGCCACCGACATCGAAGGACATCCCGACAATGTGGCTCCGGCGCTGCTGGGCGGGCTGACCATTGCGTGGGACGGGCAGGCTGTCCGGCTCGACCCGCTGAGCGTGCCCGTGACCGTGCTGGTGCCCGAACACCGGCTGGCCACGCACACCGCCCGCGGCCTGCTGCCCGAAACCTTGCCCTTTGCCGACGCGGTGCACGCGGCCGCCCGTAGCGCCTTGGTCGTCGCGGCCCTTACGGCCTTTCCCGACCGACTGCTCGCGGCCACCGAGGACCGGCTGCACCAGGACTACCGGCGCCCGGCCTATCCGCAGTCATGGGCACTGGTGCAGGAGCTACGCCAGCAAGGGGTCCCTGCGGCGATCTCGGGAGCCGGGCCTAGCGTTCTCGCCTTCAGTCGGGTCACGGCACCAGGGTGGCGTGCGCTGGACCTGGACATCGCCAGCCAGGGCGTGTTGGTCGACGCATAAGGGCGTTCGAAACCTGGCCCGATGGGCCCGTTCCGGACGCGACACGCCGTGCGGCCAGCCAAAAGGCGGGGAGTCGTGGTTCTGGCGGCCACGTTTCGAACGCCTAGGCCACCTGCCGCGGCACCGCCTTGGTCATCTTGAGCATCCGGCACATGAACCGGTGCCCGCCGTCGGAGGTCTCTCCGAACATCAGCGGGCAGCCGCCGTCGATGACCAGCACCCCGGCATCCCGGCCGATCCGGGTCGCCTCCGGGCTCACGCTCCCCGCGCCGAAGGAACGGTGCATCCAGGCGTACTTGATTCCCAGGTCCACGATCTCGCGCATCGTCGCCGGGGCATGGGCCGCACTCGTGCCGATGACCACTGCCTCCACTCCACCGGGTATCGATGCCAGATCCGGGTAGGTCTTGTCACCGTCCACTTCGGGGGTGTTGGGGTTCACGGCGAACACGGTGTACCCGCGGTCCTTGAGCCGTTGGTACACCACGTTCGCGCCGTGCTGGGTGCCCTCCCGCGATACGCCCGTGACAGCGATCCGGTGCTGGGAGAGGAAGGTTTGCGCTGCATCTGCGATCTTCATGTCGCGCCTCCTGCTTCCAGGCTACGACCGACACGCCCGCCGCAGTGGGGCAATCGATCGAGTCAGTGGTACAGTGTGATCAGCCAGGGCGATTCACTCGTGGCGGTTCTTTGTGAACGATCCTTCGTTCCTCTCTCCACTTCTGAAGCCCATCGGCTAATACCTGTCCGCACTGAGCGGTGTCTGATACCGCTCACACGAAGGGCGAAACCGCCCCGCGTCCATGAAAGGACGTGTCAGTTGACTGACACCACACTCGAAGAGCAGCCCGCGACCAAGCGCAAGGGACTGTCCAGCATGCTGCTGGCCGACCTGCGCAAGCTGGCTGCCGACCAGGGCATTTCCGGTGCTTCGGCCATGCGCAAGAGCGAACTCATCGCCGCGCTGCAGGGCAACGGCAGCCCCACCCAGGCGAAGGCCGATAAACAGCAGCCACAGCAAAAGCAGCAGCCGGCGCCCGCCGACGCCTCCGCCGACTCGCAGTCTGGGGGGCAGTCCGGCGAAGAGGAAACCCGCCGCGACCAGAACCAGCAGAACCAGAACCAGAACCAGCAGAATCAGCAGAACCGCGACGGCAATCGCAACCGCCGCCGCCGCGGGCGTGACCGCAACCGCGAGCGGCCACGGCGTGACGAGGGTGAGTCCACTGACGTGACCGAGGACGAGGTGCTCGTGCCCGTGGCCGGCATTCTCGACGTTCTCGACAACTACGCCTTCCTTCGCACCACCGGCTACCTGCCCGGCCCGACCGACGCCTACCTCGGACTCGGTCTGGTGAAGAAGTACGCCCTGCGCAAGGGTGACCACATCGTGGGGGCCATCCGCCCGCAACGCGAGAACGAGAACTCCCGGCAGAAGTACAACCCGCTGGTGCGCATCGACAAGGTCAACGGGCTGGACCCCGAGAAAGCCCGCGAGCGCAAGGAGTTCGGCAAACTCACCCCGCTCTACCCGCAGCAGCGGCTGCGGCTGGAAGGTGAGCCCAACAACCTCACCACTCGGATCATCGACCTGGTCGCGCCGATCGGCAAGGGCCAGCGCGGTCTGATCGTCTCCCCGCCGAAGGCCGGCAAGACGATGGTGCTGCAGCGGATCGCCAACGCGATCACCACGAACAACCCCGAGGTCCACCTCATGGTCGTGCTCGTCGACGAGCGCCCCGAAGAGGTCACGGACATGAAGCGGTCGGTGAAGGGTGAGGTCATTGCCTCGACGTTCGACCGTCCCGCCGACGACCACACCACGGTGGCTGAACTGGCCATCGAGCGCGCCAAGCGGCTGGTCGAGATGGGGCAGGACGTCGTGGTTCTGCTCGACTCGATGACCCGCCTGGGCCGTGCCTACAACCTGTCCGCCCCCGCATCGGGCCGGATCCTGTCCGGTGGTGTGGACTCCGCGGCGTTGTACCCGCCGAAGAAGTTCTTCGGGGCTGCCCGCAACATCGAGGAGGGCGGCTCGCTGACCATCCTCGCCACGGCGCTGGTGGAGACCGGGTCCCGCATGGATGAGGTCATCTTCGAAGAGTTCAAGGGCACCGGCAACATGGAGCTCAAGCTCGACCGGCGGCTGGCCGACAAGCGCGTGTTCCCCGCCGTCGACGTCGACGCCTCCGGCACCCGCAAGGAAGAGCTGCTCATGACCAAGGAGGAGCTCGCGATCGTCTGGAAGCTGCGTCGTGTGCTGCACGCACTGGACACCCAGCAGGGGATCGAGTTGCTCATCTCCAAGTTGCGCGAGACCAGCAGCAACTACGAGTTCCTGCGGCAGGTGCAGTCCACGACTCCGGCCGGCCTCGAGGCAGAGGCCCCCGGGCCGGGCGACGTGCTGTAACACCCTTCGGCAAGGGGCGGTTGGGCTGCGGCTCACCGCCCCTTTGTCGCGCTCAGGGTCGGGGAAAGCGTCGAGCTCCCAACGTGTCCTTTACAACACTGTGTGACACACACTATCGTGTGAGATGTGAGCGAGTTCGAGGATCTGCACCGGCAGGAGTTGCGGAGGGGTACTGCTGTGCTCGCATGCCTGCTGCTACTGCGCACGCCGGAGTACGGCTACCAGTTGCTGGAGTCGCTGACAGCAGCCGGGCTCGACGTGGACGGCAACACCCTCTACCCGCTGCTAAGACGGCTCGAAAAGCAAGGCCTGCTGGCCAGCGCCTGGAACACCGACGAACCCCGGCCCCGCAAGTACTACGAGACGACCGCATTGGGCGACCAAATGGCTGCCTCGCTGGTTGCCGAGTGGCAACAGCTCAACGCGTCCTTGAGTGATCTCCGGAAGGGACAATCATCATGACCGATCTTGTCGATCGTTACGTCACCGCGGCCGTGGCCGGCGTGCCGCAACCGCAGCGGGACGACGTCACCCGCGAGCTGCAGGCATCTGTCGCCGACGCCATAGATGACCTCGTGGCGTCAGGGCTGACCCGGGAGGAGGCCGAACGCCAGGCCATGACTGAACTCGGAGATCCCGCAGTACTTGCCGAGCGGTTCGGCGGCCGTCCTCGCCACCTCATCGGCCCGGCCTATCTCGGTCAGTACGTGCAACTCCTGCGGGTGCTGCTGATGGTCGTGGTACCGATCGTCGGGGTGGCGTCGCTGCTCGCGCAGGGCCTAGCCGGGTCCTCTCCGTTGCCGGCAGTGCTGAGCGCATTGGGCACTATGGCCGCTGTCGCGGTGCAGATCGCTTTCTGGGTCACGGTCGTTTTCGTCATCCTGGAGCGTACGGACACCGCCCTGCCCACCGGGCAGTGGACCCCAGACGACCTGCCGGAAGTCGTCGAGCGCAAGATCGGGATCGGCGAGATTGTTGGCGGCATCAGCTGGGCCGTCCTGCTGATCTGGTCGATGGTGTGGCAGCGCGACCACTGGCTGATCAGCGTAGACAACCAACAGGTTCCCATCCTCAACGAGGATGCCTGGGTTCCCTGGCTGCTCCTGCTGATCGGCGCACTGGTCGCGGCCATCGTGCTGGAGGTCTGCAAGCTCCGAGTCGGGCACTGGACGGTGATGCTGGCGACCGCGAACACGGTCATCAACGCCACTATCGCCGCCGTTGTGGTGTTCCTGTGGAGTGCGGGAGACCTGCTCACCGCCGGTGTCGCCGATCTTGTACCCGGCGGGCTGCTCAATCCGCTGCCGTGGATTGTCGTGCTCATCGCGGTGGTGGACAGCGCGAATGGCTGGTGGCACGTTGTACGCCGGTGATTGAGGACTGAACCCTTCCCCAACGACCACCGGCGGGAATGCCCGCACCACCCGCACCGTTACACTGGACGAGCCTTCCGGTTCACGCCCATCCGGCGACCCGGAGGAGCCATTAAGGAGATTCCATGAAGCCCGACATCCACCCCGAGTACGTCGAGACCACGGTCACCTGCTCGTGCGGTAACACCTTCACCACCCGCAGCACCGCCAAGAACGGCGTGATCCACGCCGACGTGTGCAACAAGTGCCACCCGTTCTACACGGGCAAGCAGAAGATTCTGGACACCGGCGGCCGCGTGGCGAAGTTCGAGAAGCGCTTCGGCAAGCAAGCCAGCAAGTAAGTGTTCGACCGGGTCACCGCCCTCGTCGAGGAACTGCACGACCTGGAGTCGCAACTGGCCGATCCCGCTCTGCACTCCGATCCGGCGCGTGCGCGCGTGGTCGGCAAGCGGCATGCCCAGTTGCGCCCGGTCGTGGCGACGTACGAGCGCTGGGTGACGCTGGGCGAGGACGAGCAGGCCGCGCGGGAACTTGCCGAAGCCGACCCGGCGTTCGCCGCCGAGGCCGAGGAACTGGCAGCCGAACGCGAGCAGGTCGCCGAACGACTGAGCAGCCTGCTCGTGCCCCGCGATCCGCTCGATGATTCCGACGCCATTCTGGAGATCAAGGCGGGGGAGGGCGGCGATGAGTCCGCGTTGTTCGCGGGTGACCTGTTACGCATGTACGAGCGCTATGCCGCCGTGCGTGGCTGGCGCTTCGAGGTCATCGATCTCGAGGAGACCAACCTCGGCGGCGTCAAGGATGCCACGGTGTCGGTCAAGGCCAAGGGCCAGACCGAGACCGACGAACTGCCTTTCGCGCGGCTGAAGTTCGAGGCCGGCGTCCACCGGGTGCAACGGGTCCCGGTCACCGAGTCGCAGGGCCGGATCCACACCTCGGCGGCCGGTGTGCTCATCTACCCCGAAACCGAGGACGTCGAGATCACCATCGACCCCAACGACCTGCGGATCGACGTGTACCGCTCGTCCGGGCCCGGCGGGCAGAGTGTGAACACCACCGACTCGGCCGTGCGGATCACCCACCTGCCGACCGGCGTCGTGGTCTCTTGCCAGAACGAGAAGTCGCAGCTGCAGAACAAGGAACAGGCGATGCGCATCCTGCGCGCACGGCTGGTCGCGCTGGCCGAGGAGGAGAAGGCCGCCGAGGCTGCCGCCACCCGTAAGGAGCAGGTCCGTACGGTCGACCGCTCGGAGCGTATCCGCACCTACAACTTCCCGGAGAACCGGATCTCCGACCACCGGACCGGGTTCAAGGCCTACAACCTCGACCAGGTGCTCTCCGGCGAACTGGATCCGGTCATCCAGTCCTGCCTGGACGCCGACCTGCAGGCCCGGCTGGAATCGGCGTGACGTTGCGCCGGCAGGTGGCCGCTCGCTTGCAGGCCGCCGGGGTGCCGTCGCCGGATGCCGACGCCGCCGCCCTGATCGCGTTCGTCGCGGGCAGCCGCGCGTTCGAGCCCCGCTTGAACGCCGAGCAACAGGAACAGCTCGAGACCCTCGTGGTCCGCCGCTGCGCGCGGGAGCCGCTGCAGCACCTGACCGGAGTCGCCGGTTTCCGGTATCTCGACATCGAGGTGGGTCCCGGAGTGTTCGTGCCCAGGCCGGAGACCGAAGTCCTCGTCGATGTCGCGCTGCAGGAACCGTTCGAGACCGCGATCGACCTGTGCACCGGCTCGGGCGCGATAGCGCTGGCCCTGGCGACCGAGACCCGCGCACGCGTGACCGGTGTGGAGTTCGACGAGCGGGCCTTTGCCTGGGCTGCGCGCAATGCCAAGGGCCGGATCGACTTGCTGCATGCCGATGTGTGTCAGCCGCTGGAACTGGCGCCCGTCGATCTGGTCGTCAGCAACCCGCCGTACATTCCCGATGCGATGGTGCCGCGCGACCCGGAGGTGGCCAAGCACGACCCCCAGCCTGCGCTCTATGGAGGTGAGGACGGCATGCGGGTGATCCGCTGCGTGGTGGCGCGGGCCCGGGAGCTGCTCAAGCCCGGTGGCCGCCTGCTGATCGAGCACGGTGAACACCAGGGGCCGGCTGTGCGTGCGCTGTTCAGCGGTTTCGACGACGTCGCGACCTGGCCTGATCTAACGGGCCGGGATCGCGTCACCGGCGGGCGCTACAAGTCCGATTGATGTCGCCCGCCGGGCGGGGCGGTCGCGCGGGTACTCCGACTAGGGCTGTTACCCCGAAAAGAGGCGTTTCAGACACAGTTTGCGGTAGAAAGGCCCTGTGAGCACCGCACAAGCCAGCGAGCCAGAGCTGGCGGAGGGTAAGAGCCCCCTCGGACGGATGCCGAGCGGGGGTTTTGGCGCCTGGGTGACAGCGGCCACGGGAAACTGCCCGTAGACGGTCATGAAGTTGCCCGCTGGCGGTCATGAGAACTGCCCGGTGGTGGCCATGGGATCTGCACGACACATGTTTCGTTGACCTGGAGCCTGCTGG
>WBZP01003874.1_pt1 | contig 15965 bp, 14 predicted proteins | sample 5204301 | NCBI WGS metagenome assembly WBZP01 (sample SAMN12412401, study PRJNA552823) | activated sludge metagenome | isolation source: activated sludge from nitrification reactor of wastewater treatment plant... | place: USA: Pennsylvania | collected 2017
TTCCCACCGGCGGGTCGTCGACCTGGGCGACATCGGCCACCACGCAGGTGACGTTGTCCGGCGCGCCTCGCTCGATGGCGGCCTCCACAAGGGCGGTGACCGCGCCCGGCGGGTCGCTGCGGCTGAGCAACTCCCGGATCTGGTCGTCGCGCAGCACGCCGGACAACCCGTCGGTGCACAACATGATCCGGTCGCCGGCGTGGACCTCGCGGATGCTGAGGTCCGGCTCCACGGTGTTCACCCCGTCGATGGCACGGATCAGAAGGTTGCGGCGGCGATGGGTAGCGGCCTCCTCCTCGGTGATCTGACCGGCGTCGACGAGGGTCTGGACGTAGGTGTGGTCCTTGGTGAGTCGCAGCAGCTCCCCGTCGCGCAGCATGTACGCGCGGGAGTCTCCGACATGGGCCAGCGAGGCCCGGTCCCCCTGCCAGCAGACGACGGTGACCGTGGTGCCCATCCCCTGGAAATCGGGCTGCTCGGCGATGATGTGGCGCATCTCGAGCTGAGCCTCGTCCACCGCGTCGGCGAGCTGGGTCAGCACGTCCTCGCTCTCGGCGATGGGCAGGCCCGCCAGGATCGCCGTGACCGTGGCGCTGGCCATCTCGCCGGCGACGTGGCCGCCCATCCCGTCGGCGACGATCAGCAGGTTGTCGGAGGCGTAGCCGGAGTCCTCATTCCCCTGCCGTACCAGTCCGACGTCGCTGCGCGCCGCGTAGCGGAAGACCAAGGGCATGGCGCTACTTCCGCAACTCGAGGACTGTCTGCCCCACCCGCAACGACTGGCCCACCTGCAGGACGGTCGGCGCCGTCAGCCGGGTCTTCCCGATCCATGTGCCGTTGGTCGAGCCCAGGTCCTCGGCAACCCATTGCCCCTCGTGGGGGAACAGCCGCGCGTGCCGTGCCGAGGCGTACTCGTCGTCGACGACCAGGGTGGAGTCCGGGGCGCGGCCGATGGTGATGGGCGCCGATCCCAGGGGGATCACAGTGCCGGACAGATGACCACTGGTGACCACGAGGTTGCTGGCGCGCCTGCGGGAGGTACGCGGTGCGCGCTTGGGCCGGGCCTGCGGCTGGGGTTGGGGCCGCGGCAACGCGGAGGCACCCTCCGGCGGGGCTTCGAGGTCCCGGCGCAGCGCCCCGAGCGTGAACATCACGAACAGCCAGAGCGCGATGAGGATCCCCCATCGCAACAGCGTCAGGACCAGTTCGCTCATACCGCGCTCCGGAACGTGAGGTTGGTCGAGCCGATCGTGATCACCGCACCGTCGCGCAGGGGCTGTTCCGCGATGAGCGTGCCGTTGACGTACGTGCCGTTGGTGGATCCGAGGTCACGCAGGACGACGTCTGATCCGATGCGCACTTCGGCGTGGTGGCGGGACACCCCAGGATCCTCGATGCGGATGTCCGAGTCGGCGCCGCGCCCGATCCGGGTGACCGCGCGGGTCAATTGGAAGGTGCCGAGTTTGCCCTCAAGGCGGGGGGCCGAGCCGGCCGGGGGACCGGCGGCAGGTGCGACGTCGTGGTCGACGCGGGCCTCACTGACGATCTCGACCGTTCCCTGTGCACTGTCCTCGGAGGGCTGCATCGCGACCGTCACGCTGCCGAGGAACGAATACTGCTGCTGCTGGGCATAGTCACGGATCATCACAGCGAACTCGCCCACGAGTGTCTCGTCGTACACGCTGAGCCGGTCATAGTCCTCGGTGCTCACGATCACGGTGTAGACGTTCGGGACGACGGTGCGTGCTCGCGAGACCACCGCTGCGCGGGAGTCCATCTCGTTGGTGAGTGCCGCGGCGATCTCCACCGGCTGGAGTTCGGACTTGAAGGCCTTCGCGAAGGCGCCGTTCACCGCACGGTCGACGCGCTGCTCGAAACGATCCAACAATCCCACGATGTACCTCCACGTTCAGGGTAGTGGGTGGGCCCGAAAGAGGACGTGAGCAACGTGAATCACCGACCCACCGATGCGGCGCTCAGTCGCGCGGCGGCTCCGCCGGCAACGTGGCGGGCCGGTAGGTCAGTCCGGCCAGGTACCCCTTGAGCAGGCGGCCCTTGTTGGGCGCCGACACCGTCCCGGAGGTCAGAGCCACGGCGGTATCGCGGGTGACAGACAGGATGCCGCGGACGTCGCGCAAGGACAGGGAGGCGCTGAGACGGTTTCGCAGCGCGCGTGCGTGGTGGGCGGCATCATCGTCGGTGGTCTGCCACGGCAACGCGCCGTCGTTGTGCGCGGGAAGGTGCCGCACCACGCTGCGCAGACTGCACACGCCCGGACCGAAGCGTCCACGCAGCCGCAGGGTGTACTCCGTGTCGTCGTACCACTTGAAGTAGCCGATGTGCGGCAGTCCCACGGCGCGCACATGCTCCATCGGGATCAGGCACGACACGAAGGAGGCGCTGTCCACATCCACTACGGGCCGACTGATGCGCGCGGCGGACAGGTTCCACTGGGCGTTGGCCCGCGGGATGTTCATCCGGGCGGCCGAACCGTCCTTCCACACCACCAGTGAGCACGCGAACGCGGGCTTCGCCCCGCCGCGGGCGGCCACTTTGGAGTCCTCGAGCAGGTACTCCAGGGCGTCCGGCGCGGCTACTGCGTCGTCGTCCATCAGCCAAACGCTCTCGGCCCCGCGTGTCGCGGCGGCGCGCAGACCCACGGCGAACCCCATGGAACCGCCGTAGTTGCGCGGCATCGTGAGGATCTGGTGGGCGACGGTCCACTGCCTCCGGGCGAGGTGGTCGGCGGTGTCATCGGTGGAGGCGTTGTCGACGACCACCACCAGATCGGGGCGGTGTGTCTGTGCCTCCAGCGAAGTCAGACAGCCCTCGAGCAACTCTCGCCGGTTGTAGGTGACGACCACTGCCACCACCGGGAACTCGCCGCTTTGCGTCACGGCCTCATTGTGGCAGATGAGGCCTTCGCCGCCGCCAAACCGTCGGCCCACGCGTCGATGTCGCCCGGCGGAAGCAACCACCCGCGCCCGGGGTGCACGATCTCGGGAAGCCCGCCGATGTCACTGGCGATGACGGGTCGGCCGGCGGCGATCGCTTCGAGGGCGATCGTCGGGTACGACTCCGGCTTCACACTGGGCACGGCCACGGCATCACAGGCGTAGATATAGGGCCACACGTCGCTGACTTCGCCCACCAGCACCACCCTGTCGCGGATCGCCTGCGTGGTGGCCAACACTTCGGCGTCCACGCCTTCTCCGGACGGTGGCGGACCGCCCAGCAGGACGAGCCGCAGGCGGGGATCGTCGACCGCGGCGAAGGCTGACAGCAACTCGGCGATCCCCTTTCCGGGCGTCCAGCGCCCCGCGTACAGGACCGCGAAATCGCCCGGTTCTGGGGCGACCAGCCGTCGGATCCGCTCGACCTCGTCGGCGGCCACCTCCTCGGCGTCCACGGTGTGCCGACGGATCACCGCTCGCCGTCGCAGGACCTCAGGCAACGCACTGCGGGTCGCCTCCCCGACAGTGACGACGGTGTCCGCCGGAGTGCACAGCCGGGTGAGGACCTTGCGCTCGAAGTCGCCCCAGGTTTCGTGGATGTGCAGGGTGGTCGGGATGGAAAGCAGTTTGGCGATGGGAACGGCCGGGGCCAGGGCGGAGGTGTTCACGTACAGACTGTCGGGCCGGGCCACACGGAGTTCCCTCGCAAGGGTCCCGGCGCGTCCGAGCACTGCGGACAGGGCGCGGGGATTGGCGTACGACCGGCGCAGCACAGGAAGGTCGGTGCGCCGCACCGGTATCCCGAGGCGGTCGAGTTCGCCGCTGAGCGCCCGGTCGGGGTAGTCGACGTCGGTGGGCAGCCAGACCTCCACCTCCGAACCCCCGCCCAGATCCTGCACCACGCGAAGCAGGACGCGGTCGGCCCCGTACAACTCGTCGGAGGGATGCAGAACCACGATCACGCTTGCCATTGTGCCGTCTACCTCGTGCGCGGAAGTCGCCTCCGGTCCACGGGTTGTGCGTGTGCGCGTCCTAGGCTGAGGGATTGTGAGCACGGTTGAGGTGGTGCATCGCCGCGAGCCCTTCTGGCGGGGGTTCTCTTCGGCGGTACGCGACGTGTGGGCGGCCAGGCTGTTGTTGGCCAGCCTCATCCGAAAGGACCTCAGCATCCGCTATCGGGGTTCGGTGCTCGGGATCCTGTGGACCCTGATCAAGCCGCTGGTGCAATTGTGCGTCTACGGTCTCGTGCTCGGGGTCTTCCTGGGCTTCGGCGACATGATCCCCGACTTCGGCTTCTACATGTTCGTGGGCCTGATGATCTTCGGGCTGTTCTCGGAGTCGGTGACCCTGGGCACGACCTCGGTTCTGTGGAACGCGCCGCTGGTCAAGAAGGTGGCGCTTCGCCGTGAACTGCTGCCGCTGTCCACCACCGGCGTCGCGATCGTCAACTTCTGCTTCCAGGTCGTCGTGCTGGTGCTGGCCTTCGCTGTGACCGGGAGCTGGCCGCAGTGGCAGGACCTTCCGTTCGTGGTCCCGGCGCTGCTCATCGTCATCCTGCTCGGCCTGGCTGCTGGGATGTTGCTCGGTGCGCTCAACGTGTACGTGCGGGACGTGCAGTTCATCGTCGAGGTCGGGCTGTTGTTGCTCTTCTGGCTCACGCCGATCCTGTACGGATGGTGGACGGTTCAGGACACGCTGGCCGCAAAGGGCCTTCCGGACTGGGCCTTCGACGTGTACATGGCCAACCCCCTGGCGACCGCGGTCGTCGCCTTCCAGCAAGGTGCGTGGCCGGGCAAGCCGCCGGTGGAGTACTTCGACTCGGTCTGGGCGGTGCGCCTGTGGGGCACGGTGGCCGTGTGCGCGGTCCTCGTCTGGTTCAGCCAGCGGATCTTCAACCGGCTGCAAGAGAACTTCGCGGCGGAGCTGTAGATGAGCGAGTTCGCCCTCTCTGTGGAGAACGTGACGCAGAGGTTCTCACTGCGCCACGAGAAGACCCTGCGAGGCCTGATCGTCACGAAGGTTCTGCGCCGGCACGCCACCAAGGAGACCTTCATCGCCCTCGACGATGTGAACCTCACGGTCGAGCAGGGACAGACGGTGGGACTCGTGGGCCACAACGGCTCGGGCAAGAGCACGCTGCTGAAGATCGTCGGTGGGGTGCTCACGCCCACCTCGGGTCAGGTGCGCCGCAGGGGGACGCTGGCCGCGCTGCTTGAACTGGGGGCGGGTTTCCACCACGACCTCACCGGCCGGGAGAACGTCTACCTCAACGCGCAGGTGCTGGGGATCCCCAAGGATGTGATCGAGAAGCGGTTCGACGAGATCGTGGACTTCAGCGGGGTGGAGCAGTTCATCGACACCCCCATGAAGTTCTACTCCAGCGGTATGTTCGTGCGCCTGGGCTTCTCCGTTGCCATCTTCACCGAGCCCGACATCCTGCTCGTCGACGAGGTCCTCGCCGTGGGCGACGAGGCCTTCCAGCGCAAGTGCCTGGATGTCATCCGCCGGTTCCAGCGCGAGGGCCGCACCATCGTGCTTGTCACCCATCAACTCGGGCAGGTGCAGGAGTTCTGCGACCGCGCGATCCTGCTCGATCACGGGCAGGTGGTGTCCGACGGTGACGTCAACCGGGTCATCGGTGACTTCCGGGAGCGGCTCGGTTTCCCTGACGCCGCCGATCACGGACCCCCGCCGGTCGAGGTCGTCGATGTCGACGCCCAGGCCGCCACCGAGGCCGGCCTGACCCAGGTGGTGGTCACCGCAAGGTTCAAGGGCAGGGCGCCGGACTTCGAGGCACGGGTCCGGCTCGACACCGAGGTGGGGGGACGTCTGGTCGGCATGACCGGCACAGACGCCGGCATCGCGCCGGGTATCGATGGCGAGCGGGTCCTGCGCTTCGAGGTGCCGGCGCTCGCCCTCGCCGCCGGTCAGTACCGGATCGAGGTGTGTGCCGCGGCCACCGGTGCGGACCACCCGTGGCATTCCGAAGGCGTGCCGCTCACGGTGGCGGGCCCCCCAGCCGCCGGGCCGTTCATCGTTCCGTACAGCGCACGCGAAGAGGCCTGAGCCCATCGGGCTTCGGCGCGGCTGTCGAGAGCGGCGCCCGTGGGCTCCCGTACCCTGAACAGTGATGAGTACCACGCCTATCGACGAGGAGATCCCGACTCCGCTGCGCAAGGAAGTCGGCCCTTTCGTCGCTGTGGGCGTCTTCGCGGTCGCCGTGGACTTCGCCCTGTTCAACGCGATGCTGTGGCTCGGTTGGCCTGTGTGGCTCGCCAACGGTCTGGCCCTGATCGTGTCGATGTCGGTGGCCTTCGTCGGCAACTACAAGTGGACGTTCGCCCACCGGGAGATCAAGTCACTCTGGCATGCCTACGGGACGTTCACCGTGATCAACATCGCCGCGGTTGCCTTCATCGAGGCCGTGGTGGTCGGCGCGGAGCTGCTGTGGCAACCGGGCGGGCTGTGGCTGAACATCATCAAGGCCGCAGCCACCGCACTGGCCACGATCGGACGCTTCTTCGCCTACAAGCGCTGGGTGTTCTTCTAACCCTTGGCGGGCAGTGCCGCGATGACCTTCTTGCCGACCGACAAGACACCCTGTTTGACGGTGGACTTGTGGTGGCTCACGCCATGGGTCGACAGTGACCCGCGGTTCGCCAGGAACCAGTCGTAGGACTCGCAGATCATCTCGTTGTTCGAGTATTCGGCTTTCCAGCCCAACTCCGCTTCCGCCTTGCTCGTGTCGAACCACAGCTCGCGGGCGTACATCAGCCAGTGATAGTCGGCGAAGGGTGCCAGACCGACCCGTGACAGGCCCTTCATCACCGGGGCGGCGGCTTTGCTTGAGATCGATCGCACACCGGCGCCGGTTCCGGCGTGGTCGCACAGGGCCTGCATCATCTCGCCCATGGTGCCGAAGTCGGGTGTCCCGATGTTGTAGACCTCTGGTCCCGGCCGCTCGCCGGCCAGGATGCAGGCGTTCGCGAGGTCCGCGGCGTGGACGAACTGGTACCGGTTGTGGCCACCGTCGAAGACGAAGATGTCGACTCCGTCGGCGACCCAGTCGAACAGCAGCCCGAAGATCCCCAACCGGCCGTGACCCAGGATCGTGCGGGGCCGGACCACGGAGACGTCGAGCCCACGTGTGACGGCGGCTCGGCACAACAGCTCGCCGTCGAGCTTGGCCTGCCCGTACGCCTCGACCGGCCGCGGTGGCGTGAGTTCGGTGACCGGGTTGTGGTCCGGCACTCCGAAGACCGCCGACGACGAGGTGTAGACGACCTTCGGGACACCGGTGTGCTCACATGCGCGCAGCAGGTTGGCCGTGCCGTAGGAGTTCACCGACTCGAACAGTTCGGGGTCCTTGGCCAGGGGCACCTGCGCGACATTGTGGAAGACCACGTCGGCGTCGGCGCAGGCCTGCACCACTGCGGCCTCGTCCCGGATGTCGCCGTGGACGAACGTGACACCGGCTACCGGCTGTTCGGGGGAGCTGATGTCGAGGTTGGTGACTTCGTGCCCCGAGGCGACCAGCTGCTCGCTGAGCAGGGTGCCGAAGAAGCCCGAACCACCGGTGACCAGAGCGCGCATCAGACGTCCTGTCCGTTCTCGAGGCCGTAGCGGTAACTGCGGCGCATTCCTTCGACCAAGGAGACCTGCGGGTCGTAGCCGAGGTCCCTGCGTGCTCCGTCGATGGAGCACGCGATGTTCTTGTTGAGCTCGCCCGCGACGTGGATCTCCTGCTGGTAGCGGCCACGCTTCTGTAGGGCGGCATCCACCTTCTCCGCGATGACGCCGGCGCTGTTGGGAAGCTTCATGACCTTGTCGACGACCTCCAGGCCCTCCGCGCGCGCGGCCTCGCGGACCGCGTCGAGGATCTCGAGCATGGTGTAGGGCTGCGGGTCGGCGATCCAGTAGGTCCCGATCCCGGGCCGGTCGGTCTGCGATGCCAGTCGCACGCCGAGTGCGAGGTGCTCGGTGTAGACCATCGAGCGCCTGTTGAGTCCCTTACCGACCAAGGGGAACTTGCCCAGCCGCACGGTCTTGAGGAACCGTGCTTGGCGCTCCGGTTGGTAGGGGCCGTAGAACCACGGTGGCCGCACGATCGTCGCGGGCACGGAGGCCTCTGTCAACAGATCGCGCACGATCACCTCGGCCTGCATCTTCGACGCGCCATAGCCGTAGTACGGGTTGAAGGGCTCGTTGTCGCGGAAGACCTCGTCCGGGCTCGGGTTGGTCCCGATGGGGGAGTTGCTGGAGACGTGGACCATCCGTTGCAGACCCTGCTTCAAGGCCCCGCGCACGATCCGTTCGGTGCCCCCGGCGTTGATCGAGAAGAAGTCCGCCACCTTCTCGGGGTGGATCACGGCGGCGGAGTGCACGAGGTGGTTCGCGTCGAGGCCGTTGAACAACTCGGCCACGTCAGCCTCGGAACGCACGTCCCCGACGTAGACCTTCGCCGTCGGCAGGCTCTTCTGAACCAGCGGCACGTCGGTAGGGGCATGCACCAGTACCCGTACCTCGTCGATCGGCAACTCCAGCGGTGTCTCGGCCAGGCTGGCCAGGAAGCTGCGGCCGAACCAGCCGCCACCTCCGGTCACCACGAGTCCGGTCGTCATCTGAGCTCCCTTGCTGCTGGTGTCTGTCCGTGGTCGGTGAGGAACCGCTCGGCGTTGCGTGTGGCCAGCGCCATCACTGTGCCTTGCGGGTTGATGCCCGGTGCCTCGTTGAGGATCGAGGCGTCGTTGACGATGATGTTCGGCGCTGAGAACACCCGGCCGTAGGAGTCGACCGCGCACTTCGCGCGATCCTCGCCCATCGGTACCGAGGAGCACACGTGCACCGTCATCACGTCCGCAGTGCGCCGCGTGACCTTGGCCACCTGTTCGGGGATCTGCTCGGGCGACGTGATGGCGTCGGCATTCAGAGCCGAAGGGATCACCTCGACCGAATCGGTGGCGAGCAACAGGTCCAGCAAGCGGCCCATCGCCAACTTGAGCCGTCGGATGTCCTGTCCGGTCATCCGGTACGTCACGAGCGGGTCGCGCATCTTCGGCAGGACGGTCACGCGTCCACGGCCCTGACTCTGGATCGCCGCGTAGTAGACCGGCATGTTCGGCAGCAGGTCCGCGAGGTTGGCCAGGCCGTAGTTGGTGCGCAATAGAGCCAGGCCCAGTAGGGACAGGTTCGTCGCAGACCCACCCATGGACATGTGCGGCGAGAATTCACGCACCTGCACCACCGGCACGTCCGTGGGGTCGTTCACGGGTTCGCGGGTGTGGGCCACGGCCTTCACGGTGGGGTGCATCGACAGCGTCTTTCCGACGTTGCGCTTGATGCCACTGCGCAGCAGCAGAGCCGCGGACTGCACGGCCCCACCGCAGACGAAGACGGTGTCGAAGTCGATCACCTCGGTGCGTCCGTCTGCGTGCACGACCTCGGCGCCGGTGGCCCGCCCGTTCGACAGGACGAGTCGCTCGACCCAGGAGTCCGGCTGGATGACCGCGCCGTGTCGCTGTGCGTATTCGAGGTACGTGCGTGCCATGGACTGCCGGGTGCCGCCGAAGGGCGAATCGAAGCTGAACCAGCGGGGGATCTCTTTCGCCTCCCAGTTCAGGCGATCGGCGCCGTCCTGGAGCAGCTGCGACGCCGCCGGGAGACCCTGCGGGTAGTACGAGACGTCCAGATTGTGTTCGATGGCCTCGCATATGGGGGCCAGGGAGTCGACCGACAGATCCTGGATGTCCCATTCGCTCACCCACCTATCGATGAGGGCACCGTACGGACGGTGGTACAGCCCGGAGTTGATCTCGGTGGAGCCCCCCACGCAGCGCCCCTCCGCGTAGGCGATGGGTGGGGCACCCAGAGCCACGAGCTGCCCGAGACTGCGGTACTGGCCGCGCATCTGGTCCAGACTGAACGGTGTCAGAGAACCCGGTTCGACGCGGGGGCCCTCCTCGAGCAGCAGGACCTGTACACCGGCCGCCGCGAGGACGGCGGCCGTGGTGGCACCGCCTGCTCCAGAACCGACGACGAGGACGTCGACCTTCATCGGTTCGCCTCCTGATCCGCGAAATAGACCACGGTTGCCAGGCTGCGCACCAGACGCACGTACTCGCCCGTGCCGGGCAGGCCGGAGAGCTTCGCGGTCGTACCCGATGGCAACACCGAGAGCACCCTCCCGAGGCTGCCGACGCCCATGCGTAGCGGTGTGGGCAAGCCGCCCATCTGTTCTGCCACCTGCTCCGCGACCCACGGCGCAGCCTCCGGCGACGCGCCGAGACGCGGCAGCCAGTCAGCGACGATCTCCACGATGGGCCGTTGCTCCATCACACCCCCACCGCTCCGGAACTCAGGTACACGCCGAGACTGAAGCAGATCACCCAGATCGCCCCTGCCAACTGCACACCGCGGTCGTGCAGGACGAGATCCTCCGGAGTGGCGCCTCCGCCGGAGTCCATCCGTTGCACGAGCAGCATGATCGTCGCGAGGAAGGGGATGATCGATACCTGCAGGGCCACCTCCGCAGCCCCGTCGGCGATTCCCGACTTCTGGTAGGCCATGAGGCCGTAGGCCATCAACAGGCCCGCCGCCGAGAACTCCCTGACGAACTGCAGGTAGGAATCGGTGTACTTCGACTGCACTTTGCGGGTGGAACCGTCTCCACCCACCTCTGCGCGCTCGCCGGACCTCTTGCCCGATACCAGCAGCAACGATCCGAACAGGGCCATCAGGTTGAACCAGACGCTCGGGACAGTGGGCACCGCGAAGGCACCGGCGAGAGCACGCAGCATGAAGCCGCCGGCCACGATCAGCAGATCCACCACGGCGACATTCTTGAGACCCAGCGAGTATCCGACGTTGATCAGCACGTAGATGACACCCATGGCGAACACGTCGGCGTTGACCACGGCCATCAAGGCCAGGCCCAGGCCGATGCCCAGCCCAGCCAGCGTGTACCCCAGCGGTACCGGGATGACCCCGGCCGCGATCGGACGATACTTCTTCTTGGGGTGGGCTCGGTCCTCGACGACGTCACGGGAGTCGTTGAGGAAGTAGACCCCGGAGGCCATCAATGTGAAGGCCAGGAAGGTCAGCAGTGTCCGCGGAATCACACCGGCCTCGAAGAGCATGCCGGAGGCCACCGGCCCGGCGAACACCAGCGCGTTCTTCACCCACTGCTTCGGTCGCGCGGTCTTGAGGATGCCGCGGGGCATGCTCATGCGACCGGCGACCATGTCGTCGGCCGTCTCAGCGCTCATGCGCCGGCTCCCTGTGGCATCTCATCCAGCGTATCCGCCGAGGGGCTCAGGCCCCTCCGACGCATCCGTGCAGCGACCACCGCGGCTGCGGCGGCCAGCAAGAGCCCGACGACCGAGCTGACGAGGGAAGGGCCGAGTCCGGCCGGGTGGTAGACGATCTCCAGCGTTCCGGACCGAGCGGGCAAGGTCACCGAGACGAGGGCGTCAGCCAGCGGCGTGACCGGTATCGGTTGGCCGTTGAAGGTCGCCTCATAGCCGGGCCAGTACACGTCAGCGAACGCGATCGTGCCGCCAGCGCTGGAGTCCACCTGGTATGTCTGCGTCAGCTCGCCGACGTCCAAGCCCTCGATCTGCATGCCCGGTGGTGAGTACGTGACACGGCCGGGCTGGTCGGATCCGTCGGCCAGCTTCAGAACGGTGAAGTCGCCGGAGGTCTGCGCGACGACCCATTGCGGCAACTTCTCCTGCAGGGCGGGCACGAAGAAGTTGTGCGCCACGATGGTGTCAGCACCCAGAAGTGCGGCCCAGACCTGTCCGGTAGTGGGCTCCGTGGATGCCAGGAAGTCGACGGCTGCCGGACAGGTCCATCCGTGGGTGGCGGTACACATGTCGGCCACCAACTGCCGTTGGCCCACAGATGTGTATCCGAGCCCGGAACGCGCTGGGCTGAGCAAGTAGTTCTGTCCTAGATACACGCCCTCTGCGGCGGCGGCGCCGTAGTCGATGAAAGCCGGGTACAAGACCAATGACCTCTCAGCACCGGCCCCCAGGGGCTGTTGGTACGAGGCCACCTCAGTGGGCATGCCCCAGTCCGGCAGGTCGACGTTCGCGGGGTGCACGACGCTGGCCCACACAAGGATCAGAACACCGCCGGCCAGGATGACCAGCGCGCGCAACGCCTCACGCACCAGTACCAGCAGCAGCACAGTCGCGGAGACGACCACTAGGGACACGACATGCGTCAGGACGTCCTGCGGGGTGCGGGAAACGGTGACGTACGCGGCTGCCAGCAGCAGTCCGGCCGACACTGCGACGCGCGCACGGGTGAGGCGCACTCCCCACACGGCCAGCGCGGCGACCAGGGCCACAGCGAGAACCACCTGCCAGGGACCCAGGTACCGGAACGGCCAGCGCAGGGGACCGACCGCGCTGGCCGATTGCGTCAGCACGAGCAACGCCAGCAGCGTGCCAGTCAAGGTGATCGCCCCGCGAACGCGCCACCAGCGGGTAGGGACCGCCAGCAGCGGGATCAGTGCCAAGGTCAATCCGCCGGCCAGCATGATCGGAACAGTCACGACGGTCTTGCCGAAACTATTGATGTTCGCCCCGGCGGTGGCCATGGCCGTGTTCAGGACGTCGGCCAGGTTCGGAACCAGGAACGCGTCGTTGGACACGGACCCTTGACGCACGGTCCAATCGAGGGCGCTCGCGGTGAACAAAACGGTGGGCGCGGCCAGCGCTGCTCCGGCCGCGGTGGCCAGTGCCACGACCAGGGCATCCCGCCGCCGGTCGTTGATGAACGATTCGACGATGTTGCTGAGTACAAGTGCACCGGCGCTGATCGCTGTGAATGGCCATCCCGCGGCCAGGCAGGCGAATGTCGCAGCGGTGAGGGCCAGTGCGTTCCACGCACCGGGGCGGCGCGCGCTCAAGGCCCAGCCGATCCAGGGAAGGAAGGCCACAGAGGCCAGGCCCGGGTGCCACGAGGGTCCTACCCACCACACGAGGTAGCCGGAGAATGCTGCAGCGAAGCCACCAACGGCGGGCCACCAGCCGCGTGCGTTGAGACGTACGAGCCAGGCCACAGCACCCGCGGCGAGCAGGACGAGGTAGCCCACCGCCATCGCGAACGACCCGATCGCCAGATCGGAGAACTGCGCGAACGCGATGTTCTGGACCCAGAAGACGGGGTTGAGCAGCCCATACTGTGGATCGAGCAGCAGATTGGCGCTCGTGCCCATCCACGGAACGAGCACGGGAAGGTGTCCCTGCGTCAGTTCGTTGCCTATGTAGTGGTACGCCGCCGCATACTGGGCCTGCTTGTCGTCGAGGAAGAAGAAGCGTCCACTGGAGCGGACGAACAGCACGATCAACGGGACGGACGCCGCACCAAGACTGACCGCTGTGAGCAGCAGCCAGCGCGCGACGGGATGTGCTGGCCGCATCCTCGCCTCCCGGTGGTTTCGTGTGATGATCCCGCTGCCCCTGTGACGCGGATCGGGTGCCTGAGGCGGTTGATACCCTGATGCAGGCACTCCGCGTAACCGATCAACGACGAGGGGACACGTGGCCAAGGTATCCGTTCAGAGAATCGTCTTCCCAACCGACTTCGAGTTGCCCGCGGCATCGCGGGAGATCGAACCGCTGTACTTCAAGCTGGCGGAGTCGGCCGAGGACGCCATTGGTGACCGGCCCCGGGTCCTTGGCCGCACAACGATTGAGTTGACGCAGGGGCAGACGCTCAACACCGACGGATACTTCAATCGTCTGCATGCCGGTTACTGGGCGCGCTGGACCGTGCTTGACGCGGTCGAGGTGGCCGTCACCGGCACCGGGCGCGCCCGGGTGGTCATCCGTCGCTCCACCGCCAACGCCATGGAGACGACGGTGCGGGTCCTGGAGGGCGAACTCAGCGAAACCCTGTCGGCATCGGTGCCCTTGGGGCCGTCGGCGGCAGGTGGCTGCCTCTGGCTGGAGATCGAGGCACTCGACCCGGTGGTCGTCGTGACAGCTGCCGGCTACTGGGGCGAGACAAATCGTGAGCTTGATCTGCGCACGGACATCGCGGTGTGTACGTACAACCGTCCCGACGACGTGTTGAGCCTGCTCAAGTCGTTCCAGCGGGACGAGGAATGCGCCAAGGTGATCGACCACGTGTGGATCGTCGACAACGGGGAGCAGTCCTTCGAGGAGTTGCCCGGCAGTCAGCAGGTGATACAGGCCTTCGGGGACTCCCTGTCCCATCTCTTCCAGCCCAACCTCGGGGGATCCGGCGGATTCTCCCGGGGCCTGTTCGAGGCGGCTTATCACGGCGATTCACCCAGTGTCCTGCTCCTTGACGACGACGTCGTCGTGGAACCCGAGGGCCTGCGCCGGTCCGTGGTCTTCTTCCACCTGGCGAAGCGTCCGGTCGTGGTGGGTGGGCACATGCTCAACCGCGCGGTTCCCACCGAGTTGCACTCGTCGGCCGAATGGATCGACACGAAGAAGATGATCTGGGGGCCAGCACCTGGTGGTGAGGAGGCGGTTGACCTCGTCACCGAACGGCAGGACGAAGTCCTCGACGCCGGCTTCAACGCATGGTGGTCCTGCCTGATCCCCACGGATGCCGTCCGCAAGGTGGGCCTCGGCATGCCGTTCTTCATCAAGTACGACGACGTCGAGTACGGCTACCGCCTTCTGCGTGCCGGCTTCCCGACGGTGACGCTGCCCGGATTCGCGGTGTGGCACGAGCCGTGGACGCTCAAGGACGACGCGATCGACTGGACCAACTACTTCCACACCCGCAACCGCCTGGTTTTCGCGGCTCTGATGTCCGCCGGGCTCCCGGAGCAGATCCAGAAGAAGCGGGTGGCGGCCATCACCCAGCACATCATCCTTCGGGACATCCTGCGAAATGTTCTGCGCCGGGCGTACGCGACCGCGTCGGGTGCGGAACTGGCGATGATCGACTTCTTGCGTGGACCGGACGCTCTGCGCGAGCCGCTGCAGGACACGGTCTCCCGCGTGCGTGCCGCACGGATGGGGTACCCGGACGCTGAGACTGGTGTGCCGAACGGAGGCAACGGCGACCGCCCGACAACCATCCGTCGCAAGGCCCCGAAGACCAAGTTGGGGATCCCCCGCGCGGCCCTGCGGGAGTTCGGAGTCCCAGTGCCGAAGATCCCGCTGCCGTTGCCCCCCTCGATGGTCAACAAGATCCAGGCGGATCCGTGGCGGATCTGGGAACGGCCCTCCAAGAGCCCGGAGGTTGCCGAACTCCCGAAGAACTCCGACCACTACTGGGGTCTTGCCGACGTGCCGGATGCCTGGGTCGCCACCGTCGACGGTGCCAAGACCTCCCGACGTACGCGACAGCCCGACCTCGCGCGTGAGCTGATGAAGTCCGGGTGGGCGACCTCGAAGCAGGTGAAGGAACGCTTCAGCGAACTCTGTGACCTGTACGCGGCCGAATACGCGGAGCTCACCTCCCCGCAGACCTGGGCCAAGCAGTTCGGGATCGAGGTCGACCAGTGACCCTCGAGGCCTTGCGCGCCGCCGATGTGGTCGTCGTCGGTACCGGCTTCTACGGATTGACGATCGCGGAGCGGGTCGCCACCCAGACCGGCCGCCGGGTGATGATGCTCGAGCGGCGCAACCACATCGGTGGGAACGCCTACAGCCACAACGATCCCGAGACCGGCATCGAGGTCCACACCTACGGCTCGCACCTGTTCCACACGAGCAACCAGCGGGTCGTGGACTACGTGAAGGACTTCACGGACTTCAACGACTACCAGCACCGGGTGTACAGCCGGTACCGGAACCGGATCTACCCGATGCCGATCAACCTCGGCACGATCACCACCTACTTCGAGCGGGCTCTGAGCCCGGACGAGGCGCGTGCCCTGGTGGCAGAACAGGCTGCGGAACTCGGATCGGCCGAGCCGGCCAATCTCGAGGAGAAGGCGATCAGCCTCATCGGCCGTCCCCTGTACGAGGCGTTCATCCGGGGATACACCGCCAAGCAGTGGCAGACCGACCCGCG
>WBZP01003877.1_pt1 | contig 15961 bp, 14 predicted proteins | sample 5204301 | NCBI WGS metagenome assembly WBZP01 (sample SAMN12412401, study PRJNA552823) | activated sludge metagenome | isolation source: activated sludge from nitrification reactor of wastewater treatment plant... | place: USA: Pennsylvania | collected 2017
TCCCGGCCACGCTCGAAGGGCTCCCGGCCATCACCCAGGTGCTTGCCCAGGGGATCAGCGTCAATGTCACGCTGGTCTTCTCGCTCAACCGGTACCGAGCCGTGATGAACGCCTTCCTCGCGGGTCTGGAGGGCGCCCGGGCGGCCGGCCACGACCTGGCGACGATCCACTCGGTCGCCTCCTTCTTCGTCTCTCGGGTCGACACCGAGGTGGACAAGCGCCTCGACGCCATCGGCACCGATGCGGCGCGGGCCCTGAAGGGAAAGGCGGCGGTGGCCAACGCCCAGCTGGCCTACCAGGCCTACGAGGAGGTCTTCGCGACCCCGCGCTGGCGCAGCCTGGCCGACGACGGCGCCCGCCCGCAGCGGCCCCTCTGGGCCTCGACCGGCGTGAAGGACCCGGCCTACCCGGACACGCTCTATGTCACCGGGCTGGTCGCTCCCGGCACGGTCAACACCATGCCGGAGAAGACCATGCAGGCCGTCGCCGACCACGGTGTCGTCACCGGCAACACCGTCACCGGGGAGTACGCGTCCGCCGAGGCCACCCTGGAGGCGTTGGAGGCCCTGGGGGTGTCCTACGCTGACGTCGTGGAGCTCCTGGAACGCGACGGGGTTGCGAAGTTCGAGACCTCCTGGACCGACCTCTTGGCCGGCGTCGACGCCGCGCTCATCAAGGCCCGGACGCCATGAGCTGCCTCGCCACCGCGAGAGCGAGCCGTCCCGAGCGTTCCCCCAGGTGCCGATGAGGCCCGCGCGGGTCGGCCAGGGCGTCAACCCACTCCGGGACGCCGACGACCGTCGGCTCCCCCGCATCGCCGGCCCCTGCGGCATGGTGATGTTCGGCGTGACCGGCGACCTCGCCCGCAAGAAGCTCATGCCGGCGATTTACGACCTGGCCAACCGCGGCCTGCTCCCGCCTGGCTTCAGCCTGGTGGGCTTCGCCCGGCGGGACTGGGCCGACCAGGACTTCGGCCAGATCGTCCACGACTCGGTCCGTCAGCACGCCCGCACTCCCTTCCGGGAGTCGGTATGGCGCAACCTCGCCGAGGGCTTCCGCTTTGTGCCCGGGACCTTCGACGATGATGCAGCCTTCGCATCCCTCGCGAGCACGGTCCATGCGCTGGAGAGCCAGCGGGGCACCGGCGGCAACCTGGCCTTCTACCTGTCCATCCCACCGGCCTTCTTCGCCCAGGTGTGCCAGCAGCTCTCCCGAAGCGGCCTGTCCACCCAGGACGGGAAGAGCTGGCGCCGGGTCATCATCGAGAAGCCTTTCGGGCACGACCTCGCCAGCGCCCGGGAGCTCAACGCCATCGTCGAGGGGGTCTTCCCGCCCGACGCGGTCTTCCGGATCGACCACTATCTCGGCAAGGAGACGGTCCAGAACATGTTGGCGCTGCGCTTCGCCAACACCTTGTTCGAGCCGGTATGGAACGCGAACTACGTGGACCATGTGCAGATCACGATGGCCGAGGACATCGGCATCGCCGGGCGCGCCGGCTACTACGACGGCATCGGGGCGGCCCGGGACGTCATACAGAACCATCTGCTCCAGCTGCTGGCTCTCGTCGCGATGGAGGAGCCGGTGTCCTTCGGGGCCGAGCACCTACGCGCCGAGAAGGAGAAGGTGCTGTCCGCGGTGCGGCTGCCGACCGACCTGTCCCGTGGCGCGGCCCGGGGCCAGTACTCCACGGGCTGGCAAGGTGGCGAACAGGTCCGGGGGTACCTCGAGGAGGACGGCGTCGCGGCCGGTTCGCGCACCGAGACCTTCGCGGCGGTCCGGCTCAGCGTCGACACGCGGCGGTGGGCCGGAGTGCCCTTCTACCTGCGGACCGGCAAGCGGCTCGGCAAGCGGGTCACCGAGGTCGCCGTGGTCTTCAAGCGGGCCCCGCACCTGCCCTTCGACGACACTGCGACCGAGGAGCTCGGCCAGAACGCCATCGTCATCCGGATCCAGCCCGACGAGGGGGTGACCATCCGGTTCGGCTCGAAGGTCCCCGGTGCGCAGATGGAGGTCCGCGACGTCACGATGGACTTCGGCTATGGCAACTCCTTCACCGAGACCTCCCCCGAGGCCTACGAGCGGCTCATCCTCGACGTCCTCCTCGGCGACCCACCACTGTTCCCCCGGCACGAGGAGGTCGAGCTGTCCTGGCGCATCCTCGACCCGCTCACGGCGTCCTGGGCCCGGTCGGGCGCGCCAGAGCCCTATGACTCCGGCGGCTGGGGCCCGCCCTCGGCCCACGAGATGATGCGCCGCGACGGCCGCCGCTGGAGGATGCCATGATCATCGACCTCCCCGGCACCTCGACCAGCGACATCGGGCGCAAGCTCGTCACCCTCCGCGGCGACGTCGGCGCCATGGCCCTGGGTCGGGTGCTCACCCTGGTCGTCGTCGTCGACAGCGAGCACCTCGACGTCGCCATGACCGCCGCCACTGACGCCAGCCGCCAGCACCCCAGCAGGATCATCGCCCTCGTTCCCGAGTCACGGCGCGGCAACCCCAGGCTCGACGCGCAGATCCGCGTCGGGGGGGATGCGGGCGCCAGTGAGGTCGTCATCGTCCACCTGTATGGCGGGCTTGCCGACCACGGGCGCAGCGTGGCCCTGCCGCTCCTTCTGGCCGACTCCCCCGTCCTCGCGTGGTGGCCGCATCTCGCGCCCGCGGACGTGGCCCGCGACCCGATCGGGGCGATGGCCCAGCGCCGGGTCACCGACGCCGCCGCTGCCGAGGTCCCGCGTGAGGCGCTGGCCCAGCGCGCGGCGTCATACGCGCCGGGCGACACTGACTTGGCGTGGACCCGGATCACCCGCTGGCGCGGGCTGCTCGCCGCCGCCCTCGAACAGCCGCCCTTCGAGCCGATCACCTCTGGCGTCGTCGCCGGCGCCCCGGACTCTCCGTCGACCGAGCTGCTCGCGGGCTGGCTGGCCTACTCGCTGCGTGCCCCGATGCGGATCGTCAAGACCGCCCCCGGCACCGGCATCACCAGCGTGCGGCTCGAGCGGCGCTCCGGCCCCATCGACCTGGTCCGGCCCGGCGACACGGTCGCGACGCTCTCGCAGACCGGGCAGCCCGACCGCAGGATCTCGCTCGCCCGGCGGACCCTGCCCGAGTGCCTGGCCGACGAGCTGCGGCATCTGGACGCCGACGAGGTCTATGCGACTGTCCTGCGCAAGGGGATCGACCTGGTCTCGCACCCGGAGACCACCCAGGCCGAGGCGATCCGGGTCGGGGAGGCACCCTCCCCGGAGGAGTCCCGCAGGCTCGCGCGCCGGATCACCCGGCGTCAGCGCGAGGCGACATGAGCAGCTCCCCGGTCGTCGTGGTGCACCGCGACGCCCGGCTGCTCGCCGACGCCGCGGCGTCCCGCTTCGTCACCGCCGTGGTCGACGCCCAGGCTTCGCGCGGGACCGCCGATATCGTCCTCACCGGTGGCACGCTGGGGATCGCGGTGCTCGCCTCGGTCGCCACCAGCCGGATCCGCGATGCCGTCGACTGGACCCGGCTCACGCTGTGGTGGGGGGACGAGCGGTACCTCCCCAGCGGGCACCCGGACCGCAACGAGACCCAGGCCCGCGCCGCGCTGCTCGACCTCGTGCCGCTCGACCCGGAGCGGGTGCATGCGGTGCCGGGGCCGGACCGGTCGGCGGACGTCGACGACGCGGCACGCCAGTATGCCCGCACCCTCGCCGCGCACGCTGGCCCGGGACGCGCTCGGCCGGGCTTCGACGTGCTCATGCTCGGCGTCGGGCCGGACGCCCACGTGGCGTCGCTTTTCCCCGGTCACCCCGCCGTGCACGAGCAGGCCCGCGACGTCATCGGCGTCCGGGGGTCGCCCAAGCCCCCGCCGGAGCGGGTCAGCCTGACCTACCCGGCATTGTGCAGTGCCAGGGACGTCTGGTTTCTCGTCTCTGGAGCCGAGAAAGCCTCGGCGGTCGCCCTGGCCCTCTCCGGCGCCGGGCCGCTGCAGGCGCCGGCCGCCGGCGTGACGGGCACCCGGTCGACGACCTGGCTGCTCGACCGGGCGGCGGCAGCGCACGCCCCGGCCGCCTACGTTCGGCTCGGCTCGCCCTGACCGCAGCGACCTTCCGGGGCGTCACACCTGGGCCAGCAGATCCGGCGGGTCCGGCCGCCAGGCACCGCCGCCCACACCCTCGGACCAGGTCGGCTCAGCGGCGGGTCGCCAGGTAGTAGCCGACCAGACCCTGGGTCGAGGAGTCCTGCGCCGCCAGAGCGTCCGCATCACCGGCGACGGCCGGCTCGAGCTGCTTGGCGAGCTGCTTGCCCAGCTCCACGCCCCACTGGTCGAAGCTGTCGATGCCCCAAACGACGCCCTGGGTGAAGGTGATGTGCTCGTAGAGCGCGATAAGCTGCCCCACGACGCCAGGGGTCAGCGCGGGCGCCATGATCGAGGTGGTCGGGCGGTTGCCGCCGAAGACCCGGGCCGGGACGATCGCCTCGGACGTCCCCTCGGCGCGCACCTCGTCGGCGGTCTTGCCGAAGGCCAGGGCGGCGGTCTGGGCGAAGAAGTTCGCCAGGAAGAGCCCGTGCACGTCCACCTCGCCGTCCTTGAGCGGGTGGGCCGGGGTCGCCACCGCGATGAAGTCGGCCGGGATGAGCTGGGTGCCCTGGTGGAGGAGCTGGTAGAAGGCATGCTGCCCGTTGGTCCCTGGCTCGCCCCAGAAGACCTCCCCCGTCGCCGTCGTCACCGGGGTCCCGTCCCAGCGGACCGACTTGCCGTTGCTCTCCATCGTCAGCTGTTGGAGGTATGCCGGGAAGCGGTGGAGGTACTGGGCGTACGGGAGGACTGCGTGGCTGCGGGCGTCGAGGAAGTTGACATACCAGACGTTGAGCAGGCCCATGAGGGCCGGGACGTTCTGCGCCAGCGGCGTGGACGTGAAGTGCTCGTCCATCGCGTGGAAACCGGCCAGCAGCTCGGCGAACCGGTCCGGCCCCAGCGCCACGGCCAACGAGGTGCCGATCGCCGAGTCGACCGAGTACCGGCCTCCGACCCAGTCCCAGAACCCGAAGGCGTTGGCCGGGTCGATGCCAAAGGCGGCGACCTTGTCCAGGGCGGTCGACACGGCGACGAAGTGCTTCGCGACCGCCTCGCCGCGCTGCTTCTCGGAGCCATCGATCGCTCCGGAGGCGACCAGCCCGTCCAGCAGCCAGGACCGGGCCAACCGAGCGTTGGTCAGCGTCTCCAGGGTGGTGAAGGTCTTGCTCGCGACGATGACCAGCGTCGTCTCCGGGTCGAGGTCGCGGGTCTTCTCGTAGACATCGGAGGGATCGATATTCGAGACGAACCGGCACCGCAGACCTGGAGCGACATACGGGGTGAGCGCTTCGTACACCATGACCGGGCCGAGGTCGGAGCCACCGATCCCAATGTTGACCACCGTGGTGATCGGCTTGCCGGTCACGCCGCGCCACGAGCCCGAGCGCACCGAGTCGGCGAAGGCATAGACCCGGTCGAGCACGGCGTGGACCTCGTGGTCGACGTCCTGACCCTCGACGACCAGGGCCGCACCGCGGGGCCGTCGCAGCGCGGTGTGGAGGACCGAGCGGTTCTCGGTGACATTGATCCGCTCACCGGCGAACATCGCGTCCCGCCGCGCCTCCAGACCCACCTGGGTGCCCAGCGCGACCAGTGCGTCGAGGACCTCGTCGGTGACCAGGTTCTTCGACAGGTCGACGTGGAGGTCGGCCGCCTCGCGGGTGAACCGCCGGGCCCGCCCGGGGTCGGCCGCGAACCAGCCACGCAGGTCTGGTGCAAAGCTCTCCCGCAGTGCGGTGAGGGTGGCCCAGGCAGCGGTGGTCGTGGCGTCGATCGGTGCGCTCATGGCAGCCAGCCTATTGCCGCCCGACTCCCGGGGCAGCCCAGGGCCAGGGGTGGCCCAAGTGGTGCGGAGCACCCTCGCGGACGAAGTCGAGCCCCAGGTGAGGAGGGTGCCGCCCTACTGGATCAGGCCGCGCTCGCGCAGCGAGGAGAGCGCCTCTTCGAGGATCGCCTCGCCGTCCGCCTCACTGCGGCGTTCCTTGACGTAGGCGAGATGGGTCTTGTACGGCTCGACCTTCGGCGGCGCGGGGGGCGCCTGCTGGTCCTGGCCGGCCGGGAAACCGCACCGGGGACAGTCCCAGGTCTCCGGGATGACCAGGCCCTGCTCCTCGGCGAAGCTGGGCCGGACCTCGTGCCCGTTGGCGCACCAGTACGAGACGTGGACCCGTGGCGCGGAGTCGCCGCGCTCGGCCTCGCCCATGGGACCGGCGCCGACCCGGCTGCCCCGTATTGCGTTCCCGCTGGCCACAGTCAGCCTCCTCAGGCGGTGAAGCGGTCGAGCAGGCCAAGGCCCACGACGGCGGCGAACCAGACGACGGCGACCGCGATGGTGAACCGGTCGAGGTTGCGCTCGGCGACCGAGGACCCGCCCAGGTTGGAGGAGACGCCGCCACCGAACATGTCCGAGAGCCCCCCGCCACGCCCCTTGTGCAACAGGATCAGCAGGGTGAGGAACAGGCCGGCGATGACCAGCAGCACCTGGAGCCCGATGCGCACTACGTTCACGTGGACCTCATCGTCTGTCAGGGGTCGGATTCGCCCACGGTGGGCGCAGCTTCCAACAATACCGTGTGCCGGGTCGGGCCTCGGCCCAACCCGGCACACGCTGGGTGAGTCAGGCGCCGATGTGGTCGCGGAAGCGACAGATCGCCGCAAACTCCCCCGGGTCGAGTGAGGCGCCGCCGACGAGGGCGCCGTCGACATCGGGCTCGGCCATGATCGCCGCGACATTGCTCGACTTGACCGAGCCGCCGTAGAGCACCCGCACGCCCGCGGCCAGCTCGGCGTCATACAGCGACGCGAGCAGAACACGGATCGCTGCGCAGACCTCCTGGGCGTCCGCGGGAGTTGCGACCTCGCCGGTCCCGATGGCCCAGATGGGCTCGTAGGCGATGACGATGGTCCGCGCCTGCTCGGCCGGGATGCCCTCGAGGTCCTTGGTCAGCTGGGCGACGACGTGCGCGACCTGGCGGCCCTCCTTGCGGATGTCCAGCCCCTCGCCGCAGCACAGGATGGGGGTGAGGCCATGCCGGTATGCCGCCTTGACCTTGGCGTTGAGCAGCTCGTCGGACTCGTTGTGGTACTCGCGCCGCTCGCTATGCCCGACGACGGCGTAGGTGCAGCCGAGCTTGGCGAGGAAGGCACCGGAGATCTCCCCGGTGTAGGCGCCCGAGTCGTGGACCGAGAGGTCCTGGGCGCCATACTTCAGGGCGAGCTCGTCACCGTCGACGAGGGTCTGCACCGAGCGCAGGTCGGTGAACGGGGGGAGCACCGCGACCTCGACCGCCTCGAAGTCGTGCTTGCCGTCGCGCAGGGTCCAGTCGAGCTTCTGCACCAGGTGCGTGGCCTGCAGGTGGTCCTGGTTCATCTTCCAGTTCCCCGCCATGAGCGGGATGCGGTCGGCCATCAGTTCTCCTGTTCAAGAATGGTCACGCCGGGCAGGTCCTTGCCCTCGAGGTACTCCAGGCTCGCGCCACCGCCGGTCGAGATGTGGCCGAACTGGTCGTCGGAGAACCCGAGCAGCCGGACGGCCGCCGCGGAGTCACCGCCGCCGACCACGGTGAGCGCTCCGGCCGCGGTGGCCTCGACCAGCGCCGCCGCGACGGCCTTGGTGCCCGCCGCGAAGGGGGCCATCTCGAAGGCACCCATCGGGCCGTTCCAGAAGACCGTCCGGCAGTCGGTCAGCCGGCCGGCGTAGAGCGCGGCAGACTTCGGCCCGATGTCGAGGCCCATCATGTCGTCCGGGATGGCATCCGCGTCGACCGTGACGATCTCGGTGTCGGCAGCGAACTCCCGCCCACAGACGACGTCGACGGGCAGGACCAGCTCGACGCCGGACTCCTGCGCGCGGGCCAGGTAGCCCTTGCAGGCCTCCAGGCTCGCCTCGTCGAACAGGCTCTTGCCGATCCCGTGCCCCTGGGCCGCGAGGAAGGTGAAGAGCATGCCGCCGCCGATGAGCAGCCGGTCGGCCTTGCCGAGGAGGTTGTCGATGACCGCGAGCTTGTCGGCGACCTTGGCCCCGCCGAGAACGACGGCATACGGCCGGGCCGGGTCGACGGTGAGCCGCTTGAGCACCTCGACCTCGGTGCGGACCAGCCCGCCCATTGCCGAAGGGAGCAGCGTGGCGACGTCATACACCGACGCCTGCTTGCGGTGGACCACCCCGAAACCGTCCGAGACGTAGGCGTCGGCCAGCGAGGCCAGCGCGGCCGCGAAGGCACCGCGCTCGGTGTCATCCTTGCTCGTCTCCCCCGCGTTGAACCGCAGGTTCTCCAGCAGGGCGATATCGCCGTCGTGCAGAGCCGCGACGACCGCCTGGGCCGACTCCCCGACCGTGTCGGTGGCAAAGGCCACGGGCCGACCGAGGATCTCGCTCATCCGGCCGACGACCGGTGCGAGGGAGTACTTCTCCTCGGGTGCACCCTTGGGCCGCCCGAGGTGGGCGCACACGACGACGCGTGCGCCCGCCTCGGCGAGGGCGGTGATCGTGGGAGCCGACGCGCGGATCCGCCCGTCATCGGTGATCCGCCGCTCCGCGTCCAGGGGGACGTTGAGATCGGAGCGGACGAGAACGCGTTTGCCGCGCAGATCGCCCAACGACTCGATGCCGCTCATCGTGATCAGAGGCTCTTGCCGACGTGCAGCACGAGGTCGACGAGGCGGTTGGAGTAGCCCCACTCGTTGTCGTACCAGCCGACGACCTTGACCTGGTTGCCGATGACCTTGGTCAGCGGGGCGTCGAAGATGCAGGACGCCGGGTCGGTGGTGATATCGGTGGAGACGATCGGGTCGGTGCTGTACTTGAGGAAGCCCTTGAGCGGACCTTCGGCTGCGGCCTTGACGATCGCGTTGACCTCGTCGACGGTGGTCTCACGGCCGGCCTCGAAGGTGAGGTCGGTGGCGGAGCCGGTCGGTGTGGGAACGCGCAGCGCGTAGCCGTCGAGCTTGCCCTTGAGCTCGGGCATGACCAGACCGATGGCCTTGGCGGCGCCGGTGCCGGTGGGGACGATATTCAACGCGGCGGCGCGGGCGCGACGCAGGTCCTTGTGGGGGGCGTCGAGCAGGTTCTGGTCACCGGTGTAGGCGTGGATTGTCGTCATGAGGCCTTTGACGATGCCCAGGGCGTCGTGCAGCGGCTTGGCCATTGGGGCGAGGCAGTTGGTCGTGCACGAGGCGTTGGAGATGACCGTGTGCTTGGCCGAGTCATAGTCCTCGTGGTTGACACCCATGACGATGGTGACGTCCTCGTTGGAGGCCGGTGCCGAGATGATGACCTTCTTGGCGCCACCGGTGACGTGGGCCTTGGCCTTGGTTGCGTCGGTGAAGAAGCCGGTGGACTCGATGACGATGTCGGCTCCGACGGAGGCCCAGTCCAAGGCGGCGGGGTCGCGCTCGGCCCAGGCCTTGAACGACTTCCCGTTGTACGTGATCGAGTCGTCGTCATACGTGACGTCGCCCTCGAGACGACCGAGGATCGAGTCGTACTTGAGCAGCGTGGCGAGGGTCTTGTTGTCGGTGAGGTCGTTGACCCCGACGATCTCGATGTCAGCGCCGGAGGCCAGGACGGCCCGGAAGAAGTTGCGGCCGATGCGGCCGAAGCCGTTGATGCCTACGCGAACAGTCACGTCATTGCCTTCCACATGGATGGGGTTTGGTTGCCGACGTCAGTGGCGGCTCACTTGCCACCTCCAACCTACTGGATCGGCTTTCGCGCGAGCAGGCTGGAGGTCCCTGTGGACAGTGACGTATGACGCTCCGGCAGGTATGCCGAGCAGGCAGTTCAGCCGTCGATCATCTCGGAGGTGAGGTTGGCCTCGGTGCCGGGGATACCGAGGTCGGCGGCGTGCTTGTCGGCCATGGCGAGAAGCCGCCTGATGCGGCCGGCCACGGCGTCCTTCGTCATCTGCGGGGTGGCCAGCTGACCGAGCTCCTCGAGGCTGGCCTGCTTGTGCATGATCCGTAGCTCGCCGGCCTCGCGGAGGTGGTCGGGGATCTCGTCGCCGAGCAGCTCGAGCGCGCGCTCGACCCGAGCGCCGGCAGCAACCGCGGCGCGGGCCGACCGACGCAGGTTGGCGTCGTCGAAGTTGGCCAGCCGGTTGGCTGTGGCGCGGACCTCGCGGCGCATCCGGCGCTCCTCCCAGGCCAGCACCGCCTCGTGGGCACCCATGCGGGTGAGCATCGCGGCGATGGCGTCGCCGTCGCGGATCACCACCCGGTCGACGCCGCGGACTTCGCGGGCCTTCGCCTGGATCTGCCGACGGCGGGCCGCCCCGACCAAGGCGAGGGCCGCCTCGGGGCCGGGGCAGGTGATCTCCAGCGCCGAGGATCGGCCCGGCTCGGTCAGCGAGCCGTGAGCGAGGAAGGCCCCGCGCCAGGCCGCCTCGGAGTCGCAGGACCCGGCGCTGACCACCTTGGCAGGGAGGCCCCGCACCGGACGCCCCCGCGCATCGACGAGGCCGGTCTGCCGGGCCAGGGTGGCGCCCTCCTCCACGACGCGGACGAGGTAGCGGCTGCCCTTGCGCAGGCCACCGCCGGAGAGGACGACGAGGTCGCTGTGGTGGCCATACACCTCGGCGATGAAGGTCCGCAGTCGGCGGGCCGCCATGGCGGTGTCAAGCTCAGCCTCGACGACGATGCGGCCCCCGACGATGTGCAGCCCCCCGGCGAAGCGCAGCGTCGCCGCCACCTCCGCCTTGCGGCAGCACGGCTTGGTGATATCGAGCCGAGCCAGCTCGTCCTTGACCTTGGGCGTCATCGCCATCGTGCGCACCATCCTGCCTCCGAGCATCTCCGGTCGCTCAAGCCCGCCCCGTCGCGAACCGGACGCAGCGATGGTAGTTCGCCGCTGCCCAAACTGCACGTCGGGGACGACCCGGACCGTCCCGTCACGCTCGGCGGGCCATGAGGTCGCGATAGACGGCCGCGAGACGCAGCGAGTCGTGCTGTCCAACCGTCCGGGGAGCGGCCACCTGCTGGACGACCAGCTCGGCACCGAAGGCCTCTGCGGCCTCGTCCAGCTCGCGGAGGGACTCAACGACTGAGGGGTCCGCGACAACCGCCTCAAGCCTCAGCTCTGGGGCATAGGTCGCCAGGGTCCGGAGCAGGTCCGCAGCCCGGAAACCCTGCGTTTCGTCGGCCCCGACGTCGAGGTTGAGGTTGAGCACCTTCCGTGCGGGGGTGTCGTTGAGGGCCTGCCGCAACGGGGGGACGAGCAGGTGTGGGAGCACCGAGGTGAACCACGACCCGGGACCGATGAAGACCCAGTCGGCGTCAGCGACCGCGGCGAGGGCCTCCGGGCAGGGCGCCGGGTCGGGGGGCAGCAGCCGGACGGCGCGGACCTGGCCGGGCGAGATTGCGACGGCGTGCTGGCCGCGGACGGTCATCACCTCGCCGGGACGGTGCGGGTCGTGACCGACGATGTCGGCAACGATCTCCAACGGCTCCCCCGCCATCGGCAACACCCGGCCGCGCGCGTTGAGCAGCCGACCGACCAGGTCGAGTCCGGAGACGGTTCCGTCGAGGAGGTCCCAGAGGGAGACGATGAGCAGGTTGCCGAGCGCGTGACCAGCCAGATGGCCCTCGCCACCGAACCGGTGCTGAAGAACGTCACGCCACTGATGACCCCAGTCGCTGTCCTCGCAGAGGGCCGAGATCGCCATCCGCAGGTCGCCAGGGGGCAATACGTTGAACTCCTCCCGCAGTCGACCGGACGAGCCACCGTCGTCCGCCACCGTGACGACGGCCGAGATGTGGTCCGTGACGTGCTTGAGTGCCGACAGCGAGACGGCCAGGCCGTGCCCTCCGCCGAGGGCCACTGCGCGTTCGTGCCTCACCCTGCGTCCCCCTGGCTACTCGCGGCCCAGGTCGCGATGGACGACGAAGGTGCTGATGTCGGCGCCGGCCAGACGGCCCGCGAGCGTCTCTGCCACTGCCACCGAGCGGTGCTTGCCGCCGGTACAGCCGACCGCGACCGTGACATATCGGCGGCCCTCGGCGAGATATCCCGCGAGGACCGGCCCCATCCAGCCGACGACGCCGTCGATGAACTCGGTCGCCCCGGGTCGGCCGAAGACGAAGTCAGCCACCGCCGGATCTCGTCCGGTGAGCGGGCGCAGCTCGGGCACCCAGAACGGGTTCGGGAGGAAGCGCATGTCGAGGACATAGTCGGCGTCGAGCGGCACGCCGTACTTGAAACCGAAGGACATCACGGCCATCCGCAGAGATGGACCGCGACCCGCGGCGAACAAGGAGGAGGTCTTCGACGCCAGTCCGTGGACATTGAGGCCCGAGGTGTCGACGACGACATCCGCGCGGGAGCGCAGCTCGAGCAGGATGGTGCGCTCCTGCTGGATGCCGTCAAGGAGCCGCCCCTCACCCTGGAGCGGGTGCGGCCGCCGGACGCTCTCGAAGCGGCGCACCAGCGCCTCGTCGGTGGCGTCAAGGAAGACAATGCTCGGCCGGACCCCGCGGCCGGCGAGCTCGTCGAGAGCGTCGTTGAGGCGGTTGAACCACCACCGGCTCCGCACGTCGACCACGGCGGCCAGACGTGGCTGCACGTCCTCCGGCGGACCGCTAGACCCCGCCGTGGCCGCGGACCGCGCGACCTCGGTGCGCAAGGTGTCGAGCGCGGGCAGCATCTGGGGCGGGAGGTTGTCGACGACATACCAGCCGAGATCCTCAAGGACGCTGGCCATCGTCGAGCGCCCCGCACCGCTCATCCCGGTGAGGATGACCATGTGGTCCGCGCTGCGGACCATCGGTCCGGGAGGCCCTACGTCGCTCATCGCCGTCCTTCTCTCGCGCCGTGTCCGTGTCAGTCCTGCCGAGTGCCCGCCGACTCCCGACCGTGGCCCGGTCAGTGCCGCGCGGTATGCCGGGTCACCGCCGGTCAGTCCAGGAGCTCTCCAGTCGTCACGTTAACGGCTGGCGCGCCCGGTGTCCCGAGGGTATCGAGGATCACCTGGGCGAGGGCTGGGCCGATCCCCGGAACGGCCACGAGGTCGCCGACACCGGCGGCCCGGATCTTCTTGACCGACCCGAAAGCGCGCAGCAGGGCGGCCTGCCGACTCGGCCCGAGCCCGGGGACATCGTCGAGCGTCGAGCGGGTCATCGCCGCCGAGCGCCGGGCCCGGTGGAAGGTGATCGCGAACCGGTGCGCCTCGTCACGCAGCCGCTGGAGCAGGTACAGCCCCTCACTGGTCCGAGGAACGATGACCGGGTACTCCGAGCCGGGCACCCAGATCTCCTCGAGCCGCTTGGCCAGCCCGACGACGGTCACCCCGGTGACCTCGAGCCGGGTCAGGACCTCGTAGGCGGCGTTCACCTGTGGCAGGCCGCCGTCGACGACGACGAGGTTCGGCGGGTAGGCGAACCGGCGCCGCTCCCCCGTCGTCGGGTCCACCTTCTGTGCGGCCTCCTCGGTCAGCCGGGCGAACCTTCGGCTGAGGACCTCCCGCATCGCGGCGGTGTCATCCCGAGCGGTCCCGTCGACGGCCCCTCGAACGATGAACCGCCGGTAGTCGCTCTTGCGCGGCAGCCCGTCCTCGACGACGACCATCGAGGCGACCACCTCGGTGCCTTGGACGTGGCTGACGTCGAAGCACTCGATGCGCAGCGGCGCCTCGTCCAGGCCCAGCGCATCCTGGAGCTCCTGCAAGGCCTGGCTGCGCGCCGTGAGGTCGCCTGCCCGGGCCACCTTGTGCCGGGCCAGGGCCTGCTCGGCGTTGCGGCGGACCGTCTCCATGAGGGCCCGCTTGTCCCCGCGCCGAGGCACCCGCAGGTCGACGGCGGAGCCGCGGCGCTCGCTCAGCCAGCTCACCATCGTCCCGGCGTCGGTGGGCAGGGACGGGACGAGGACCTCGCGCGGCACGTCCTCAGCAGCCCGGTCGCCATACACCTGCTGGAGGAGCCGCTCGACGAGCGCGGCGGCACCCTCGCGCTCACCGAAGGACTCCCACTGGTCCTTCTCGACGACCCAGCCACGCTGACCGCGGACCCGGCCTCGCCGGACGTGGAAGACCTGCACGGCCGCCTCGAGCTCGTCCTGGGCGATGGCGAAGACGTCCGCGTCGGTGCTGTCGCCGAGGACGACGGCTGAGCGTTCCAGCGCCTTGTTCAGCGCACCGAGATCGTCGCGCAGCCGGGCGGCCCGTTCGAACTCGAGGGCCTTCGCGGCGGCTCGCATGTCGCGCTCGATCCGGCGGACGAAGGGGTCGGTGTCGCCGGCCATGAACGCACAGAAGTCCTCGGCAATGGCGCGGTGCTCGTCCGGGGTGACCCGGCCGACGCAGGGCGCAGCGCACTTGTCGATATAGCCGAGCAGGCACGGCCGACCGGTCTGGGCGGCCCGCTTGAAGACGCCCATCGAGCAGGTGCGCAGCGGGAAGACACGCAGCAGCAGGTCGAGGGTCTCCCGGATCGCCCAGGCATGGCTGTACGGCCCGAAGTAGCGGGTTCCCTTGCGTTTGGCCCCGCGGAGCACCTGGGCCCGGGGGAACTCCTCATCGAGGGTGACGGCGAGGAAGGGGTAGGACTTGTCATCGCGGTACTTGACGTTGAACCGTGGGTCGAACTCCTTGATCCACGAGTACTCCAGCTGGAGCGCCTCGACCTCGGTCGCGACGACGGTCCACTCGACCGCGGTCGCCGTCCGCACCATCGTCGCCGTGCGAGGGTGCAGCGCCGCGACGTCCTGGAAGTATGACGACAGCCGTGGGCGCAGCGACTTGGCCTTGCCGACGTAGATGACCCGGCCATGGGCGTCCCGGAACCGGTAGACCCCGGGGTCGACCGGGATCTGCCCCGGCCGGGGTCGGTAGCTCGCCGGGTCTGCCACGGACCCACTGTAGGCGGGCCCCCCGACAGCGCCGGGGATCGGGTCAGGACACGACGACGCCGAAGGCGTCGAGCAACCGTGCCGCACCCACGGCTGAGAAGCGAGCCCCGCGCACCTGGGTCTCCCGGGGGTCGATGTCGTGCTCGTCGACGTCGACGAGGATGGCGTCGCGCAGGTCCGCGCCAGCGAAGCGGGCACCGGCGAGCATCGTGCCGGTCAGGTCCGCCTCGCGAAGGTCGGCGTCGGTGAAGTCGGCCTCCCGGGCCGAGCAGCGGATCAGCCGGGCCCCCCGCAACGGCATACCGGTGAAGCTGCCGAAGTCGACGCGGACGTCGACCAGGTGCAGCGGCACCGTCGCCACCTCGGACAACCGAGCCCCCGACCAGCCGACGCCGAGGGCCTTGCCTCCCTCGATGACACAGTCGACGAGCCTGGTGTCGACGAAGCGGACCCGGCTGAGGTTGCACCCGGTGAACCGGCACTCGCGCAGCACGACGCGCCGCCAGGTGAGGCCCTCGAGGTCGCAGGCGTCGAGGACGCAACCGTCCAGCTCGACGTCGGCAATCTCGCCGTGGTCGGTCACGCCGGTGAGGCGTTCGTCGACGACCAGGTCTCGGCCGCCCAGCGCCTCGACCAGGGTCGGCCCGGCGGCCGGCTCGCTGGTCAGGAGACGACGAGGTTGTCGCCGCTGACCGTCACGGTCTTGGCGGCCAGCGGCGCGGTCGCAAGGCCGCCCTTCACGGCCCCGGTCGCGGCGTCGAAGGTGGACCCGTGGCAGGTGCAGACGATATTGCCGCCCTCGATCTTCGACACCAGGCACTGGTTGTGGGTGCACACCGCGGTGAAGGCCTTGAAGTCGCCCGCCGTCGGCTGGGTGACGACGACCTGGTCGACGACCTTTCCACCGCCGACCGGGACATCCGCCTTGGCCACGGTGGTGCCGCTGGCCGCAGAGCCGCTGGGGGTCGAGCCGGCGGAGGACGACGGGCTGACCGCGGCCGGGGCCGGGGTCGAGGAGCCGCACGCAGCGAGGGTGCCGACGGCGACGGCACCGAGCCCGACGGCTG
>WBZP01003878.1_pt1 | contig 15961 bp, 14 predicted proteins | sample 5204301 | NCBI WGS metagenome assembly WBZP01 (sample SAMN12412401, study PRJNA552823) | activated sludge metagenome | isolation source: activated sludge from nitrification reactor of wastewater treatment plant... | place: USA: Pennsylvania | collected 2017
TCTTAAAACAAGCTCGCCTGAGCTCTGCTTAGAAATTAGCCAATCGGCTTGCTCTTTACCCCTTGGGTAGCCGTCAAGAACAATTGTATGATCTTGAGTATTATTTAATTTAAGTTCGGGTTCGACAAAACCAGTTACAATATTTTCGTCTAACACTTTTCCGGTTAGCATCTCCTCTTTAAGGTGCCCAGTAATTTTTTCTCTAAGCAACTGGCCCACTGAAAGCCAAGAAAAGTTATTGTTCTCTGCTAGTAGTTTACTTTGGGTACTTTTCCCCGAGCCCGCTAAGCCAAGTACAACAAAAATGCTTGTCATTTTTCTACAGGTTCTCTTTTAATATTTTGCTAACTCTTGAGCCATCCGCCTGACCGGCGACTTTTTTAATGGATTCTCCTATTAGAGAACCAAACGGCGCATCTTTGCCTTTTTCTTCTATAACTTCTTTGACTATAGCTAGAATTTGTTCATCTGAAAGCTCGGCAGGAACATATTCTGCATAGACAGTTCGCTCGAACTCTTCTTGATTAGCCTGTTCTGTCCTATCATTAGCCTTAAATAAGTCTCTGGCCTCTACTCTGGCTTTGATTTCTTTCTTAATTACCTTGGTAGCTTCGTCATCTGTAAGTTCATGACCAAGGTTTATTCTTTGGTTTGTAAGTGCGCTTTTAAGCAAACGCAGCGCCTCTGCCTTGGGCTTTTGGCCCGACTTTAGCGCTGCTACTAAATCCTGATTGACCTGTTCGACAATCATTATCGTTGACCTAGCTTAGCTCGTTTGGCTTTTTGAGCTTTACGCTCTTGCCTAACGATAGCTTTTTTTCGTCTATCTCTTTTACTAATTGGCTTTTCAAAATACTGAACTGCCTTTACTTCAGCTAAAACTCCCGATTGCTGAACTTTTCTAGTAAACCGACGTATCAAACTCTCTGTGGATTCCTTTGCGTCCTTCTTTGTAACTTGAATCATACTTTGACCATTCTAAACTAATTAGTAGTTTTTTACAAGTGTTATTAGTGCCAATTATCTCTTTGGCTGACCGGGCGTTCTTTGATTGGCTCTTTGGCTCTTTAAAACAATGCCCTGAAGTTCTTTAAAAATTGGAAAACTTTTATTTGTAGAATAAATTTTTGTGTTTCCTTGACGCTCGCTAGTTAAGAAGCCAACCTTTTCAAGCCTTTTTAGTTCTCTTTGAATGTTTCCGGCATCTTCTTTAATTAGCTTTGCTAGACCACGAACATGAGTTTTAAAGTCTGGAAATTTTGCATAAACAACAATGATCTTTCTTCTAACTCTTGATGTAATAAATGTGTCTAGCATGTCACCTCTCTGATGTTAATTGAACAACAATTAGTATATACCAAGTTCTATTTTTTTGTAAAGTATTTTTTTATTTTTGTAGAGAATTTTGGTTGTTTTATAAGATTATACATTACCCTGCTTGCATTACACAAGCTTAAAATATTAGTTTTTTATGTTATACAAAGAACAACAGTTTATATTAATACCACAACCTAGCTAGGCTATTGATACAATATAGTCATGTATTACTACGGAGTATTGGTTTGCAAAACCAGAACAGGACGCAAGCTATACACTTATTCTAGTGAAGTTAAACTTCCCCTAGGGCAAATTGTGGGAGTAAAATTCGGCAGGCAAAAACTCCCGGCTATAATTTTCGAGTCCCAAGCAAAACCCAAGTTCAAAACCAACCTTATTCTTATAAACTATGAACTTCAGATGCCGGCCAACTACTTAAAGCTTATTGAATGGTTCATAAACTTTTATCCTTATGATTACGGGACCATTGGGAGCCAATTTATTCCACCAAACTTGTCTATTAATTCAAGAAAGTCAGAACCTAACATAATAAAGTCATCACCAAAAAAACTACCCAAGCCTAACGAACAACAACAAAAAGCAATAGAAAACATAAATAATAATCAAAAAAATCTCTTATTTGGTATAACAGGATCCGGAAAAACGAGGGTTTTCAGTGAAGAAATAAAAAATACTATCACAAATGGTAAGTCTGTTTTTGTATTAACCCCAGAAATAGGCCTTACTCCGCAGCTAATTAAAGAACTATCGGCAGTTACTAGCGCACCTATAGTTGTTAATCATTCCCTTATTAGTAGCGCAGAAAAAAAACGAATATTCAACTATGCACTCTCCGCTAAAGAACCTACGATTTTTATTGGTCCTAGGTCTGTTCTATTTACCCCAAGCCCCAATATCGGCTTAATTGTACTAGACGAATTTCATGATCAGTCATATAAACAAATGAGTAACCCCAGATATAATTCAATTTTTGTCGCCTCAGCTATGGCTAATATTAATAATGCAAAAATTATTGCTAGCAGCGCCACCCCGGGCGTAAGCGACTACTACACAATGCTAGCCAAGGGCTTTAAAATATCTAACTTAAGTACCGTTGCCGCTGGGGAATCAGTTTTAAGGGGTGAGATTGTTGCATCTAATGATAGATCAAATTTTACTAAAGATAGCTATATTTCAGATAAAGTTATTGAATCTATAAATGATGCCCTAAAAAACAAACAGCAAGCCTTGGTGTACATAAACAGAAGAGGTAGTGCTAGGCTAATTCAATGTTCTGGTTGTGGCTGGACGGAGTTATGCGATATTTGCGGGCTGCCAATGACCTACCATCATGACTTATTCCGGGTAATATGCCACGGATGCGGAACTAAGAAAAAAGCACCAGTGCAATGCCCAGAATGTGGTTCTGTCGAAATAGCATACAAATCTGTCGGTACAAAAACTATTGAAGAAAAGCTAAATAATTTGTTTCCAAAAGCAGTAGTTGCAAGGTTTGACGCCGATAACGAAGCATCACAAAAACTTCACAGAAGAATAGATGAACTAAAAAATAAGTCTGTAGATATAATTATTGGAACTCAAATGATATCAAAAGGATTAGACCTACCAGGCCTCGCTGTTGTTGCTGTATTAAATGCCGATTCAAGCCTAGCGCTTCCAGATTTTTCGGCAGAAGAGCAGCTTTTTCAGCAGCTTTACCAAGTTACCGGAAGAGTGGGCAGAGGTCATATAGATAGTAAATTTATTGTTCAAACTTCTTTGCCTGATCACCCTGTTATGCAAGCTGTTCTTAACAAGAGTTATCAAAATTTTTATGACTATGAACTGTCAAAAAGAAAGCAGTTCCAGTATCCACCGTTTGCATATTTGGCTCTTATTAAACTGCACCGAAAAACGGCCGCGGCTGCCGAAAAAAATGCCGAAGTCATTGCCGAAAAACTATCAAAAAATAAAGAAATTTTGCTACTTGGACCAACCCAAGGTTTCTATGAAAAAACTAAAGATGGCTACCAATGGCAAATTCTACTTAAATCTAAAAAAAGAAGTGCTCTACTGCATGCTTTAGAAAAAATTGGCGCCAACGACATTACTATAGACATTGACCCATTATCTACACTTTAGTAACAGTTTGAGCAAAACAGGCTTGTCGCGTATACTACTTAACTGAGATGAGTACAAAAGAAGATATTATTTCCCTGCCACACAAAAGCCTCAGGCAAAGATCTACAAAAATTGGCTTTGTTGGTCAGGATGTCAAAGACTTGATAAACAACATGCAGTCAGCAACCTTAGACTGGGAAGACAGCCGTGAACACGAACTGGGTGTTGCTTTAGCTGCTGTGCAAATTAATGAACTCAAGCGAGTTGTGGTTATTCGTGAAGATTTCGAAGATAAAAAAAATCGGAATTTTATAGTATTTATTAACCCAGAAATTACCAAAAAAGAGGGTGAAATAGTTGAAGATTACGAGGGCTGCCTAAGCATTAAAGACATCTACGGGAAAGTTCCGCGCCACAACAAAGTAAAAGTTAAAGCACTAGATATTAATGGAAACGAATTCAGGGTAACTGCCGAAGGCTTTTTGGCACGAATTTTTCAACATGAAATAGACCACACCAATGGAATTGTTTTTATCGATCATATTAAAGATGATCCCGACGCTTTTTATCAGCTAGGTAGTGACGGACATCTAAAAAAACTAGACTATAAAAAATCTGTTGAAGGCAATAAAGAATTGTTTGAATAAATGACTAAGGTTAATTTTTCTGTAGTTTTTATGGGCAACGGTCCAGTGGCAGCAAAAAGCTTAGAACTATTAAAAGAATGGGCTAATATAGAATTTGTAATTACCAAGCGGCGGCCACAACACCACAAAGACCCGGCACCCGTTGAAGAATACTGCAAAAGCCATAATCTACCCTATTTTTATGCCAATAATAAACAAGAACTACAGAACATTGTAGAGTCAAGTAGTCCAAGTTCTAAGGTTGCCGTTGTAGTCGATTATGGGGTAATAATTAACAAAGAAACAATAAACTTTTTTAATAAAGGAATAATAAATAGCCACTTTAGCTTATTGCCTGCTTGGCGCGGAGCCGATCCAATTACATTCAGCATATTAAGCGGGCAAAAAACCACTGGAGTTAGCTTAATGATAATTGACGAAGGCCTAGACACAGGAGCCCTGATTGCAACTCAAAGTTTAGCTCTTACCGACCAAGATAGTGAACTGCTCACAGACCAACTAATAAACATCAGCAGCTCCATGCTACAAAAATATTTACCACCATACATGAATAATGAATTATCAGCCAAGCCACAAGACACCATTAACAATATTGTCACCCATTCTAGAATGTTAAATAAGAACGATGGAAATATTGATACAAATAAGCCGGCAACAGTCATTTTAAGAGAAATAAGGGCATACAAACAGTGGCCAAAAAGCCGCTTAAACTATAAAGATAACGTACTCATAATTACAGATGCAATTGTATCTAAGCAAAATGTAGAACAAGGAAAATTAGTTAACGCGCAAGGTAAACTAATACTTGGCTGCAGGAATTCTTGCTTAGAAATAACCTCGCTTAAACCTGCCGGTAAAAATGAAATGACCGCTTCCGCTTTTATTAACGGTTACGGTCATTTAATTAGTTAACAAAACTTATTCTTGTTTAGCTGCAGATGATTCTATTATTTGTGGTGCGGCTTGCTTAACTTCTGATTTTAGCTTTTCAAGCTCTTCTGCTACAACATCTTTATAGTTGGGAACATTGGTTTGAAGCCATTTAAATGCACCTGCTTCATCATTAGCATCCATTAACTGCTCAAATTCTTGCAATTGCTGATCGCTCATATTTTGAGCTAGGCGCATTCCAACCCGCTCTTCTAGGGTGTGGTAAATTTGAGCAAGCATTTCTTTTTTATCTTCTGCAGATAGTGCCGCAAGACCTAACTCTGCTAAAAAATTATCATCAAGTTTTATCATTGTTGGTTCCTTTTTATAACTAAAATTATACCACTAACTACTTTACGAAAACGGTAATTACAAAGAGCGTTCGCGAACTTCTCTGGTAAATAGCTCTATTCTATCGCCTTCTTGTAGGTCTAGACGGTTTTTTGTCTCTAGGCTCATGCCACACATTTCACCTTCTAATACTTCTTTAGTGTCTGTTGGACCATGCTTTAGATTAACAACCGGCAATTCTTTGGCAATTTCTTCGTCACCCCTAAAAATACTGACAAATCCAGGTATAACTAACTTGCCTTTGGTCACCTCACCACCACAAATACATTCGGTTTTAGTGGTCTTAAAAACGCCTCTTACAATTAACCGACCGGCATTTGTAATAATTTCTTCGTCTTCTAGCTTATCACTCATTTCAGTTTTGGCATCATCAATAAGTTCGTAAATAATTTTATAAAGCCTAACCCGGACCTTATCTCTAGACGCTAGTTGCTTAATATTGGAAGGCATATCTACCTGGAAACCATAAATAATAGCATCGCTACTGGACGCCATTCTAATATCGTTTTCTGTGATGCTTCCTACTCCAGAACCCACCACCCTAACGGCCACTTCTTCTGTATCAAGTGTTTTTAGGCTATCTATAACAGATGTTAAACTACCTTGAACATCGGCTTTAACAATAATATTTAGCTCTTGCTGGGTTGTTTTACGGTTTATGAGTTTTATAAGCTCATGACTAGACATATCTGTTCTACGAGATTTTTCTGTATGATTTAGAGCGTTTTCGCCCGCAAGTGCTCGAGCCTTTTTCTCGTTTGCTACTCCAACAAAGGCTTCACCAAATTCTGGTAGGGCCTTAAAGCCGGTAATAATAACTGGAGTAGATGGGCCAGCTGACTGGATTTTTTGGCCGGTAGTAGATTCTAATACCCTAACTTTTGCGTAAGTGTCTCCTGCAACAATAAAATCATTCTGTTTTAGCGTTCCCTGTTCTACTAAAGCAACAGCTATTGCACCACGACCCTGTTCCATATGAGATTCAATTACCAGGCCTTCTGGAGCGGTTTTATAATCTGCTCTTAAATCCTCAACATCAGCTACTAATAGAACCATGTCTAATAGCTTATCTAGGCCCTCTTTTGTCTTAGAAGATACGCCTACTATAACCGTTTCGCCGCCCCATTCTTCTGGAATCATTTGCTGTTCGGCAAGCTGTTGCTTGACTCTATCTGGGTTAGCTTCGGGCTTATCTATCTTTGTAATTGCTACAACAATTTGTACACCTGCTTTTTTAGCAAAACGAATAGCTTCTAGTGTCTGAGGCTTAATTCCGTCATCTGCTGCAACCACAATTATGGCAACATCAGTTAAGTGGGCACCGTGCTCCCTAAGTGCTGCAAAGGCCTCGTGACCTGGGGTATCTAAAAAGGTAATGTCCCTGCTGTTATGGTTTACCTGATAAGCAGAAATATGTTGCGTGATTCCGCCGGCTTCTTTAGCCACCACATTTGTTGACCTAATTACATCAAGTAAACTTGTCTTTCCGTGGTCAACATGACCCATTACAGCCACAACAGGGGGCCTTGGTTCGGCAGTTTCGCTAACTTTGCGTTCTCTTTTTACTACCTCTTCATCGGCACTACTTACTTTTTTAGAAGAAGTAATTTCTACCTCAAGCCCTAGTTCTTCGGCAATAATTTGGGCGGTTTCAATATCTATTTTTTCGTTAATTGTAACCATCATGCCGTTCTTGAAAAGCTCGGTAATTAGTTTAGTAGCTGGCAAAGAAAGCTTTTCAGCTAACGCGCCAACAGTTATTTGATCAGCAATTTCAATTATTTGTGACATAGCTCAAATAGCTTCCTTTCCCTTAAATTTATTTACTAGTTACTACTTTTTGTCGGCGTTTTTTAAGCTTAAAGCAATTTTACGAGCTTCTGTATTTACATCTAGCACCTTAAACTGCTTCTTTTCATTAAGCTTAAAGATTTTTTCTGGGTCAACGGCGTCTTCTTGTTCGCCTTCAGTTATTTCAGAAACATGAACCAACGCTTCTACCGCAGGAGTTAGCTGAACAAAAGCTCCAAAAGGAGTAATTCTTGTAATTTTACCTTCTACAGTTTGGCCTTTTTTAATCTTTTCGACATCTTTTAGCCAAGGATCTTCGGTCATTTGCTTAATACTTAAAGATAGTCTGTCTTTGTCTATGGCAATAATTTTTGCTGTTATTTCATCGCCAGTTTTTACATATTTCTTAGGGTCTTCAACGCGTTCCCACGAAATTTCACTAATGTGAATAAGCCCTTCTATGCCATCTACGTTAACAAAGGCACCAAAGTCTATGACTCCAGTTATTGTTCCCTTAACCTCATCTCCAACCTTAAGTTCAGAGAATCTAGCTTGCATATCGTCTTTAATGGCTTCTTTTTCGCTGAAAATAAGCTTGTTGTCTTTACGGCTTGCATCTAAAATGCGCACTCTTAAAGTTTTGTCTACCAAAGAGTTTAGCTTTTGTAAGATTTCGTCTTTATCTGCTCCTGAAACTCTTGGATAATGATCAGCACTTAGCTGGCTAACAGGCATAAATCCTCTTATTCCTTCAAGTTCTATAAGTAAACCGCCTCTGTTTGCATCGTAAGGGACAACTTCTATTATTTCACCCGCTTCAGAAATTCTGACTAGCTCATCCCAGCCTCGATCTTTTGCGGCTTTTCTGAGAGATAGTAGGCTGTATCCTTCTTCAATTTCTGGGTCAACAACGCTTGCGTTAACTTTGCTTCCAACTTCGAGTTTTTGGCCTGGGCCAATTTCTCTTCTTAAAACCACGCCTATTCCGTGGGGGCCAAGGTCTAGCCAAGCCTCGTTTTTCTTAACAGTAGTTACAGTGGCTTCCACTACATCGCCAGCTTTTAACGGCTGTAAATCACTAGCCGCCAGTAATTCGTCCATTGTCATATTAATTAATTCTCCTTCGTAATTGTATTTCTTTTGGGCGCTTAAGCCAGCAAGCACCAGGACGCTTATGGCGCTTAACTTTCACGGCTTCACCAAAAAAGATTGTTTATATTATAACGGTTTTACTCCACCTATGCAACAGATATGAAAAATAGATATTTTATAGCGCTTGAAGTTTGTGAAGTTGAAATTTTTAGCCAAAGAAATCTTATACCTGATAAACTATAATATATGATTCTTGCAATAGATATTGGGGGCACCAAAACATTAGTTGCCCTAGCCGACGAAAAACGAAAAATACAATCTAGCGAAAAGTTTAAAACGCCCGAAAATTATAAAACTTTTCTTAAAGAACTAAAATTAGTTGTTGACAAATTTGCATCAAAATATTCCATTACAGTAGTTGCCGCCCCTGGTAGAATAGATCGCAGAACTGGCACGGGTGTTTCTTTTGGCAACTTACCTTGGAAAAATGTGCCTATAAAAAATGATTTAGAAAATATAACAAAATCTAGCGTTTTAGTAGAAAACGATGCCAACCTAGCAGGCCTTGGAGAAGCCCACAATTTAAAACCCATACCTCATAAGGTTTTATACTTAACAGTCAGTACCGGCATAGGAGATGGCATAATTACAGACGGCATAATTGACACAGATTTTGCAGATAGTGAGGCCGGAAAAATGATGTTCGAGCATAACGGCAAACTACTAGAATGGGAAAAATTCGCTAGCGGTAAAGCAATTGTCGCCAAGTACGGAAAAATGGCTAGCGAACTTAACGACCCAAAAGCTTGGGATGAAATTGCCAGTAGCCTAGCTGTTGGCATAGTAGATTTATGCACTGTATTTAATCCAAACATTGTCATTATTGGAGGTGGCGTTGGTACTCATTTTTATAAGTTCGAAAAGCAGTTAAGTTTGCATATTAAGAATATGGTTAGCCCAATGGTAGATATGCCAAAAATAATAACCGCCCAGACCCCCGAGCAAGCAGTAATATATGGTTGCATAGAGCTTGCTAAGCAACATAATCGCTCTAAATAAATGAATCAGTTCGAAGAATTTGTCTCAATAATTACCAAAGACTACCCTGACGTTGAGCTTGTTCCTGGTGATTCTTTTGTTTGGTCGCCGTCAAAAAACCAAATAACTTATGCTACAAATAATGAAAATCAAGAACACGCCATTTGGGCGCTTATACACGAACTTGCTCACTACAAACTAGATCATAAAAAATATAAGAGCGACCTAGAACTGCTAAGGCTAGAAACCCAGGCATGGTCAAAAGCGAACGAACTTGCAGATATTTATAAAATTGAAATAGACCAAGATCATATCCAGGACTGCTTAGATACCTACAGAGACTGGCTGCACACTAGGGCAAAATGCCCAAAATGCGGGGTTGTGTCCATGCAAAGAAACGATCTTAACTACCAATGTTTTAACTGTAAAACCGTCTGGAGCGTGCCAAAATCTCCTCTTTGTAGAATTAAAAAAGAGTTAGTAGCCTAAAATTATAAAAAATGAGGCCCCTCGCAGGTCGGCCTCATTTTTTAAATTATTATTCTGGTTAAACCAAAATAAACTATACTCGAATGTAAATATTTTGCAATATTTACTAGTTAGCGGCTTTTGTTCTGCGGCTTATTCTTCCGCCTTTTCGACCAGCTTCTCTAGCTAGTTCACGGTTAGCAAAAAAACCGCCAGTTTTACCTTTTTGTCCGCCCATGGCACCAATTTTTGCATAAAAATCTTTGCCGTGCCTGGCTTTGTTAGTAGCTGCAGCAGCTTTGCCGCCCTTTATTGTTCCTGCCATAATGGTCTCTCCATATGTTATTAGTTCATATAAAAAGAGGGCCAAAAAGCAAAATACGCGGGTAAATGCTTTTTAGTTCCCTCTTTATGGTTTATACATTAGCAGTAATTGGCAATATTGTCAACTAGCTTATGTTATTTTCTTATATCAAACTTTGCCTATCTAGCTTTTAATCTAATGATTTTATTAACTACTAGTTTTTGTTTGGTCAAAAATACCCATCCAACTTTATGTGCTAAAGTTGGGTAAAGCACCAGGGCTGCGTTTGCTAACAGGCGTAACTGAATCGCAAAACAAGCAGTACCTGCGGAACTCCCTACGGTCGGCCCGTTTTTCTAATCCCCTGAATAAAGACGGGCTAGTCCTCGGTATTAACTCTGCTTGTACTACCATTCAGCTACCCTGTACCAAGCCGATGCCCCGGACCCCGTGTGCCACCCCATGGCACATAAACTTGTATTTCATATATCCTCCGACTAGGCACTCTGGCATCTTCTTTGCATAGTGATCTAGACGCCGTATTTCTGACATGTCTAAGGCAAAAAGATGTTTGAGCAATTTGTTCTGAAGTAAAAGTAAATTGTGAGTTATTTTTGCGACATGTCAGAAATACTGGCAGATATGTCGTTGTAAAGAAGCGCCGAGGATTTTTTGTTACTTTTGGAGCTGGTAGCCAAAAGTAAAGTTATACATTTTTGACCAGGCAAAAATGAGAGTTAAAGGATATTATTTAATCTAAATTCAAGGATAGACATATATATTTAATATTCTATTGTCAATCTTCTAAATTCTACCTTCTACAGTCTACAGTCTAAGGTCTATCGTCTATAGTCTAATTAACTAGAAGCCTTTTAACGGGATTCCTGTTTTTTTAGATACTTCTTTTGCCCACTCCAAAAGTCTGTCGAACTGCGCATCTCGGGCGGCTTGTTCTGTTTCAAAATCGTCCAGTCTTTTTACAAAACCGTCAATTGTATTTGTAAGTCTATCAATACTTTTTTTAATATCCGAAATGTCTTTTTCTATTTTATTAAACCTATCGTCTACTCGGTGCATGTAAGTCTGCAAAACATCAATAATTTCTTCTGTTTGTTTGCCAAGAGCAGTATTAAGATCTTCTGGTGTTATGTATTTACTCATACTAAATATTTTAGCATAGTGGGATCTCATTTTTGTTTGGTCAAAAACGAGACAAAAACCATTGGTAATTCTTTATTATTAACTTATTTATTTATACTCCAACTTTGGGTGTCAAAGTTGGTCAAACCACCAGGGCTGCGTTTTACCAATGTATATACTCTGGATAAAAATAACAACAGCAAAAAGAATCCGTCAGTAGACGGACAGGCTCCACCCTAGCTTTATTACTTCAGCAATGGCGGCTTAGACAACTTTTTGTTTAAAAGTTGTTGTTTTCACCGATTATATCCTAGGTAAAGCCGATGCCCCGGAACCCACAATTTATTAAGAAGTTTGATAAAAACATTATCTTTACTATGCACCCCAAGGGCGCAAGGGGCCTCTTTAGCACAATTGATTTAGATGCCGTATTTCTGACATGTCCAAGGCAAAATGGTGTTGAAGCCAGCTTGTCGATGTTAAAAGAAAGCTGGCAAGTTCATTTTGCGATATGTCATAAATACTGCAGATAAGTACTTGTGATAATGTGGCCGAGGCTTTTTTGTTATCTTTTGCAGCTGGCAGGCAAAAGTAAAATAATAATTTTTGACCAGGCAAAAATGAGAAGTTAAGAAGATACTTTAATCTAAATTCTAACTTCTATATTCTACCTTCTATCATCTATATTCCACAATCTATGGTCTATGGTCCAAGTTCTGCGGTCTATTATCTAAGGTCTAAAATCTATTTCCTGCCTAAGCTGGCAGCTTAATGTTGGCTTCTTTGGCTATTTGAACGATATTGCTATAAGTATTAACAATGTATTCTTCTAGCTCTTTGCCTTTAAGACCTTTTACAGATACAACTTTATCTTGTTTCTTGTTAAGAATTAGGTAAATTTCCCTGATGTCATTTTCTATTGCTTGTAATCGCCCGTCAATGTTTTTGACTGTTTCTTCTAGCTTTGCCAATCTGATGTTAGTCTCTCTTTGGCCGGACTCTACGCTCCCAACTCTGCCTTCTATATTTTCCATGCGAACTTCAAGATTTTCAAAGCGTTTATCTACTTGTTCAAAGCGTTTATCTACCTGCTCGAATCTTTTGTCTACTTGTTCAAATCTTTTGTCTACCTGCTCAAATCTTTTGTCTACCTGCTCAAATCTTTTGTCTACATTATTGGCAAAATCACCAATTATGTCTGCTAAATCCCCCACAGCTTTATTTACTTTAGTATCAACAATTTCTTGAATGTCTTGTTTGTCTTGTTTAGTTAAACTCATATATAAATTTTAGCATATACTTTTCTCATTTTTGTCTGGTCAAAAACGAGACAAAAACCCACCGGGCAAAAAATATATATTCTTATTTATTAGTAAAAACCACATAGCGAAAAAAGAACTTGCCCCGCTTTTAACACCTTAAGAAGAGCGAGACTTTATACAACTTTTTTCCTTAGCTATGATAGTTTTTACAATACCTAAATTAATTTATATTTTTCATGCCCGGACCCAATTCTGGAATATTTGGTCTATAATCGGTTATCTAATATCGATATTCTAAATTCTACCTTCAACAGTCTAAGGTCTATTCTACTGGGTTATCCAATAAGTAAATGTGTATGTCTTGCCTGTTTGTGGTGCTTGGTCGGCCATAATACTAAAGCTATTATTGGTTGTTAAGCTACTGTCGTAGTAGGCACCTAGCTTGGCACTATCGCGGTTTGCTGGGCTGAACACAATTCTTGGTTTTGCACCGAACGGATTTGTAAAGGTAACCTTGGCAAGTTCGCCGTCTACTGTATTGGCACCGGCAACAATAGTAATCGTTCCGCTAGTATCGTTACCTTCTATGTTAACCACAGGTGCTGCTATGTTATTTAGGGTATCTGCTACACCGGCTGCAGTACCAACAACTGTTGTTGGAGCGTTACCAGCTGTTATGATGTGGCCGTTAACTGTTAGGTTAGCTACTGTGACATTCTGGACTGTTAGGTTGCCGGCAATAGTGACATCTCCGTTAACAGTTAAGGAAGTTAGAGTTGTTGGGCCAGATACATTTAAGTTACCAGCAATGGTGGTGTTACCGCCTACTACTATGTCGCCACTTAAGGTGGCATTGCCTGTTATGTTAAGGCCTGTACCTTGTAATTCTTGAGCAGTATTTACTGTATGGTACTGTGGCCTTACTAGTACCTGGATAGTTCCAGAGCCATTTGCTAGTGGCTCCATTGCATAACCTACAATATAGCCGCTGCCTGTAGCCTTGGCTCCTTCGCCTGAAGTACTAGATACTGTTATTGGGTCACCCCTAGCTATTGGGCCATTGCTAGTATTTACTTTGGTTGGTACCTGGCCATTTAGGGCAACTAGGGCATTGTACTTAGCGTAGTTAGTGTCACAGTCTTTGTCGTCTTGCTGGCATAGTGGTCCGTTACCAATAAAGCCTGGGTTGGTAGATACAATACCGGCTAGTGGTACTTGGTTGTTGTTACCTGCCCTTACTACTGCTTTATCTTGGGTGCTATCTAGGGCAACTAGTTCACCAGGTGCAGGCATATCTGCTTGTGGGGCTCTAAAGTATTCAGCGTAGTCAGCGCCAGTGGTGGTATAGGCTACTGCACTAGCGCCACCTTGGATCTTACCGGCTACAGTGCCGGTGCCATCGGCAAAGGCAACAAAGTAGTTGCCGGTTGTACGGCTAGCATTGGCTGTACCTATTTGAATTAGCAAGCCATCTGAGCTACTAGCTGGAGTACCTGCCACAGTGGCTGTAGAAGTGTTATTTATACGCATGGCGTAACCTGTTTTGTTAGCATAGACATCTAGATTGTAAGCACCAGGATTAGCGCCCGAGCCAATACCTACACCAGATTCAGAAACAGTTAGTAGCTTGTTATCTCCTTTAGAGTTAATAACCGTAAATCTATCACTAGAAAATAGTGTATTTTCATACAGCACCAAAGAACTTGGCGACCCCCATGTTGAGCCGATTAGATCTATATCACCGTCAAAATCAATATCAGTCATAGCAGTCAACCGAGAAGCGCTATTTGGTACTGACTTTCTGTATTCCGTGAATGATCCTGAACCATTATTTGAAAAAACAATTAACTGTGATCCAGGATATGTAGTATAGGTAATTAAGTCTTGGTCACCGTCTTTATCAAAGTCTGCAGATAGTATATTTTGTGGGCTCACATAAGGGGTCATGCTAATGTCTTCTTTTGTGGCGAAGGTGCCATTGCCGTTGTTTTTTAAGATTGACAATGAATTAGAAGATGAACCATTGGCAGTAATTATATCCATGTCTCCGTCACTATCAACATCGCTTAAGGTAAGACTTACTGGTCCTGAGGCTGTTGTATAATCTACTTTGGCAGCGAAGGTGCCATTGCCGTTGTTCTTGAATACCGAAACTGATGAAGACCCTATGTTTGCAACGACCATATCACTATCACCGTCATTGTCTATATCTTTCGCGACTACACTAGAAGGATTAGTTGCTGTTGTATAATCTACTTTGGCAGCGAAGGTGCCATTGCCGTTACTTAGCAATACGGACATATTATTACTACCGTAATTTACCGTAGCAATATCATCATCGCCGTCTTTATCGAAGTCTGAAACTACAATGCTTTCTGGGTTGGTATTTACGGTATAGTCAACTTTCGCGGCGAAGGTGCCGTTGCCGTTGTTTAAGAAAACTGAGACATTACCGGATGTCCTGTTTGGCACAGCAATATCCATATCACCATCTTCATCAAAGTCACCGTTAGCAATACTGTAAGGATTAGTATTAGTAGTATAGACAGCACTATACCTATAATTACCATTTCCGTCATTGGTCATGATCACGATATTATTTGAAGATTCACTAGCACCAGCAATATCCATATCACCATCCTTGTCAAAGTCTGCGGTAGTCATGTTTCTAACCCCGTTGGCATTAGTTAATGCAAATTCTGGATATGCGAACATGTTTGCTATATGCCCGAAATTGCCACCTATCGTTGTGCCACCTTTGGCGTCTATTCTAAAGTTGCTATCACCACTAGAGCTTAGTATGCGGAGCGAATCTTGTGTTCTTGTAGTATATACAGTCAGAGACGCTGGCGTGTCTATAGGGCTAACATTTAATGATATATTTTCTACAATAATCAATTTTTCTACTCCAAAGTCTGTAACAAATGCAAGGTCAAGATCCGTATCGTTATCATAGTCTACAAAATCAAATGCACCTAAATCAGTATAGTTGTATATTTTCTTAAATGTAAATTGACCGCCAGAATCATTAGTACCTATTGTCAGGTAATCATCTCCACCACCATAAACTATATCTAAATCGCCATCGGCATCATAATCAACTGTTTTTTTAGGATACCCCAATGATATAATCGGATATTCTGAGAAGAAACGACGATCTCCACTGAAAGTACCACTACCGTTATTATAATAAACTTTTAGTTCATCGATTGCATGGATAGCAATGTCTACATCACCGTCATTGTCAAAGTCAGCAGCTTCTAGACCTCGTGCAGACGAAGGGTAGCTATAATCTACTTTGGCAGCAAAGGTGCCGTTGCCGTTGTTTTTAAGAACGGATAGACCCCCGCTCCCAGTTGCAAGTGAAACAACAACATCGATATCACCATCTTTATCTATATCACCCACCACTACATCGTTAGGGTTTGCAAGTGTTGTGTAGTCAACTTTCGCGGCAAAGGTGCCGTTGCCGTTGTTTAACAAAATAGAGACACTACTGG
>WBZP01003882.1_pt1 | contig 15949 bp, 14 predicted proteins | sample 5204301 | NCBI WGS metagenome assembly WBZP01 (sample SAMN12412401, study PRJNA552823) | activated sludge metagenome | isolation source: activated sludge from nitrification reactor of wastewater treatment plant... | place: USA: Pennsylvania | collected 2017
CGTCATCACATCACGAACTAACATGGGTAGGTCTACCTCTTTATCATCACATACCAGCCGACGGCCACACTCCGCCGCCAAGGAACCCGGGCGGAAACCCTTGGGCCTACGTTCGACCATTCGGGGATCGGGGTCAAGAGTTGCCCAGGCCCCTTCTCGACCCTGGCCCGTATAATCCATTAGCGTTCCCGAATATATTTTAGACTTCCGAGCGGTCGGGTGCGGGGCCGACCCTGAATTCACCCAATGCGGAAAAGAGCCGACAAGAATGGATATGAGCGCTCAGTGGCGCCGGGCATCAACTGAAAACGACCCATTTTCGTTCTTAATTTGAGAACATTTCCGATAATAAAGAGGGTTATTGTTCTCTTTAAGAGAACAATAACCGAGCCAAATCGTCCCGGCCCGGCAGCGCCGAGGGTTAGACGGGGCCACCTGACGGCTTAAATGTCTGCGGTTTGCTTCGCTCACCATATCCTCGAACTGAACCCAGGGGCGGGTTCCGCAGGCCAGCCTCTCTCCCTGCCGATTAGGGAAAATCGAACCGGAATTGGTGGATCGCCCTGAATCGACTGCTTGACTAATTGGATGGGGTTTCCCCATACCAGTCCCGGGGCTTGAGAAAGAGGTCATAGAGCCTGGCCTCTTCCGTCCCAGGCGCGGGATGCCAGTTGTAACGCCAGCGTACCCGAGGCGGCAGTGACATCAGAATGGATTCGGTGCGTCCACCCGATTGCAGCCCGAAGAGGGTGCCGCGGTCGTAGACCAAATTGAATTCCACATAACGGCCACGGCGGTAGTGTTGGAAATCGACCTGGCGGTCGCTGTAAGGAGTATCTTTGCGCCGCTGGACGATAGGGAGATAGGCCGGGAGATACCCATCGCCGACGCTCCGCAGGAAGGCGAAGCTGTGCTCGAAGCCGCCCTCGGTGAAGTCATCGAAAAAAATCCCCCCCACCCCCCTGGGTTCCTGACGATGACGCAGAAAGAAATACTGGTCACACCAGGTCTTCAAACGCGGATAGAGATGCCCACCGAAGGGGGCGCAGAGGTCGTGGGCTACCCGGTGCCAGTGCCGGACGTCCTCGATGAAGCCATAGTAAGGGGTCAGGTCGAAACCACCGCCGAACCACCAGATCGGCTCGCGATCGGGACCTTCGGCCAGAAAGAAACGCACATTGGCATGAGAGGTGGGCACATAGGGGTTGCGGGGGTGGATGACCAGGGAGACCCCCATGGCCTGATAGGAACGCCCGCCCAGCTCGGGGCGTTGGGCGGTGGCCGAGGTCGGCAGGCTGTCGCCCCGGACATGGGAGAAACCGACCCCGGCCTGCTCGAATACCTCACCTTCCTGGAGCACCCGGCTTTGTCCGCCACCTCCGCCGGGGCGCTCCCAGGTATCGGTCCCGAAACGGGCCCGGGGTTCCTCCTGCTCCAGCGCGCTACAGATACGCGCCTGGAGACCCACCAGGTAGTCCCTGACGGCCTCGCTGGAGATGGCTTGCGTCATCTTGTCTCCTCGAATCGAAGGCGGATCAGCCCCGGACCAGGACCTGGCTCAGGGCATCGCGGATGGGAGTGGGACGGGCCAAGCCGCCCAGGGGGCCATGCAGAATGAAGTCGAGCCCGGTAGGAAAATACTTGCGGACCCGTAACGGGCTCCGGGCCGGCGGCGACCCGGTGGGATTGGCGCTGGTGGAGATCAGCGGGAAACCGGCGGCGAGGCAAAGCTCCCTGGCCGGGGGATGGGCGGTGATCCGTACGGCAATGCGGTCATGGGCGCCGCGCAGCCAGGTTGGTGTGCTGGGAGCGGAGGGTAACAGCCAGGTGAAGGGGCCCGGCCAAGTGCTCAGGGGCGTGGCCAGCCATTCGGGGCTGGGGTCGCCGATGAAGGGCAGGAGTTGTCCCAGGTCGGCGGCAATGAGAATGAATCCCTTGGCGCCCGGTCTTCGCTTGAGGGCCAGGATACGTCGAGCGGCCTCCTCCCGCCTGGGATCGCCGCCCAAGCCGTAGACCGCTTCCGTCGGATAGGCGAGGATCCCGCCGGATTTGAGACAGGCGGCGGCCCGACGCAGCTGCTGGGGATGGAGGGAGCCCGGTCCCGGTCCGGTTTGGACGGAGATCAACGGGGAAAACGTTCCTGCAACTTGGCGTCCTTGGCCCGCACCTCGTCCGCATGGCGCTCCCGATCCGCCCGTAGGCGCCGTGCCAGTTCTCCGTCGCTCAGGGCGAGCATCTGTGCCGCCAGATAGCCGGCGTTTCTGGCCCCGGCCTTACCGATGGCCACGCAGGCGACGGGAACACCACCGGGCATCTGCACGGTGGAGAGCAAGGCATCCAGGCCCTGCAAAGCGCCACCTTCGAGGGGGACGCCGATGACCGGCTTGAGGGTCAGTCCGGCGACGGTACCGGCGAGATGGGCGGCCATCCCCGCCCCGGCGATAAAGACGGCACAGCCTCGGGCCTCGGCGTCCTTCACATAGGCATGGGTGGCGTCCGCTGTGCGATGGGCGGAGGTGATCTTGGCCTCGAACTCCACCCCGAGGCTGCTCAGCACATCCATGGCGGCCTGCATCACAGCGAGATCCGAGTCGGACCCCATGAGTACGGCGACGAAGGGTTGATTGGGCATGGTGCTGTTTTCCCGTGCTCGATTCAGCGTTGTTTGATGGTCTGTCGTTTGGGCTTGGTCGAAGCGGGCTTGCGTTCCGGGGCCTCGGCCAACAGCCCTTCACATTCCTCCAGGGTGAGGGATTCGGGCTCCCGCCCCTTGGGGATGCGGGCGTTTCTGGAACCATCCGTCACGTAGGGTCCGAAGCGACCGCGCAGGATCTGTGCCTGGCTGTTGGGAAAGACACGTATCACCCGTTTTGCCTCGGCCGCTTCCTTTTCCGCTACCAGTTCCCGCGCCCGTTCCAGGGTGATGGTGTAGGGATCGTCGTCCTTTTTCAGGGAGACGAACTTATCCCCATAGCGGACATAGGGGCCGAAGCGACCGATATTGGTTACCAGGATCTCCCCCCCCTGGGGATGTCGTGGTCCGAGTTCCCGGGGCAGGTTGAAGAGGGCCATGGCCTCGGCCAGGGTGATGGTCTCCATGCTCTGGCCCGGTTGCAGGCTGGCGAATCTGGGCTTGTCCCCATCGTCCCGGGAACCGATCTGCACAAAGGGCCCAAAACGGCCCATGCGCACGCTGACCGGCTTGCTGCTGGCGGGATCCACGCCGAGGACACGATCATGCACCACCTCACTCCGTGAAACCTGACTCTTTTCTTTGACGCGATGGCTGAATTCGAGCCAGAACCGGCTCAGCAGCGGGACCCACTGCTCCTCGCCCCGAGACACGGCGTCAAGTTCGTCTTCCAGCTTGGCGGTAAAGTCGTAATCCACATACTGTCCGAAGTGTTCGGTCAGGAAACGGTTGACGATACGCCCGACATCGGTGGGAAAGAATCGCTTGTTCTGCAGGGTGACGTATTCTCGATCCTGCAGGGTCGAGATGATGGCGGCATAGGTGGAAGGTCGACCGATACCGTACTCCTCCAGGGTCTTCACCAAGGTGGCTTCGTTGTAGCGTGGCGGCGGCTCGGTAAAGTGCTGCTCGGCCCGAATATCGAATAGGTCGACCAACTCCCCTTCGGTCAATGGGGGCAGGGTTTTGTCATCGCTGTCCAAGGGTTTGGCATCGTCCACCCCCTCCAGATAGACCTGGATGAATCCTGGGTCGGCGATGGTTGAGCCGGTGGCGCGAAAAAGGTTGGCCTGACTGCCGCAGGCGAGGTCGACACTGACCGTGTCGATGGTGGCGTGGAGCATCTGACAGGCGAGGGTACGTTTCCAGATCAGCTCGTAGAGACGAAACTGCTCTTTGGTGAGTGCCCCTTCGATCTCCTCCGGACGGCGGAATACCGAGGTGGGGCGGATGGCTTCGTGGGCCTCCTGGGCATTCTTCGCCTTGGTCTTGTAGCGCCTGGGTTCATCTGGCAGTTGTGTGGGACCGAAACGTTCGGCGATATAGCGCCGGGTCTCGGCGATGGCCTCCTCGGAAAGGTTCACGGAGTCGGTGCGCATATAGGTGATGAGACCGACCTCGCCGCTGCCGATATCCACCCCTTCATAGAGTTGCTGGGCGAGACGCATGGTGCGCTGGGCGGTGAGCCCGAGCTTGCGCGCCGCCTCCTGTTGCAGGGTCGAGGTGGTGAAGGGCGGCGCCGGATTGCGTCGTCGTTGTTTTTTCTCGACGCTCAGCACCCGCAGCTTTCCCCCCGCCTGTTTGAGCAGGTCTTGGCGTACCTGCTGAGCGGAGGCCACGTCGGTCAAGGTGAATTGCTCGACCTTCCCACCCTGGTACTGAATGAGTCTGGCTTCGAAGGGCGGCCCCTGGGCGCCGGCATCCGCTTCGACAGACCAGTATTCTCGAACCTGAAAGGCCTCGATCTCCTCCTCACGTTCGACGATGAGGCGCAAGGCCGGACTCTGCACCCGTCCCGCGGAGAGGCCACGCCGCACCTTCTTCCACAACAGTGGCGAGAGATTGAATCCCACCAGGTAGTCCAGTGCCCGGCGGGCTTGTTGGGCATTGATGAGGTCGGTGGACAGGGTGCGCGGATGGGTCATGGCGTCCTGTACCGCTCCCTTGGTGACCTCATTGAACACCACACGGTGCACCGGTTTATCGTGCAGCACCTGATTTTCCCGCATCAGTTCATAGAGATGCCAGGAGATCGCCTCTCCCTCGCGGTCGGGGTCGGTGGCGAGGTAGAGGGCGCTTGCCTTGCGCAGGGCCTTGGCAATGGCCTGGACATGACGTTCGTTTTTTTCGATCACCTGGTAGTGCATGCGGAACCCCTGCTCGGGGTCGACCGCGCCATCCCTGGGGACGAGATCCCGCACGTGTCCATAGGAGGCGAGCACATCAAAGTCCTTGCCCAGGTACTTTTTGATCGTTTTGGCTTTCGCCGGTGATTCGACAACAACAAGATTCATGACGCTCGATGATTCGGTTCAGATCCCCTGTCGCCCGGCAAAGCCGACCTCCCACGCTTGTGGTAGAGCCTAGGGCTCCCCGGTCGTTGGAAATCTCCTACCAGGCCGGCGGAATATCAGTGAATGGAGGCCCCTCTCATCTTAAAGACCAGGTCCTCCAGATGGGCGACGGTGATCTCCTGGCCAGGGCGATTAGCCAGCACCATCAATATGATCCACCGCAGTTCTTCGATACCGATTTGCGGTGTGTCCAAGGCCAGCACCCGTTCTAGCACCAATTCCCGACAGGCGCGGCTGAGGAGACCGCTTTGTTCGAGCACCAGCATCAATCCCCTGGCATCGGTGTCGAGATGACGCATCTCTTCGGCGGAAAACATGCGAAAGGAATGGGTTCCCGGCGACAGGATATCGAGCGGAAGCGGGGTGCTCACCAATTCATCCAGCCAAGCCAAGGCCTTGTCGATCTCACCATCGGGAAAGCCCGCCTCGTTGAGCTCCTCCCGCAACACCCTCTGGGAAGGCGTGGCGGGGGAACCGGGCTCTTTCAGATGCTCGTAGATGAAAATCAGCACATCAACGACATTTTCATTCATTCAATCATGCACCTCGGGAGATTGATGGGCACCCTCTTCGGCCCTGGACGGACGCTTACCCGGTCTGAATCCGGCTGTAACGTCCGCCCGGAACCGATGATACATGACCTTCAAGTTCCAACAACAGCAGCATGGAGGAGATGGCCGCCACCGACAGGCCGGTTCGGGCGACCAGATCATCCATCGCCATGGGCTCGTAACCGAGTGCCTCCAGGAGCCGGGCATAGTCTTTATCCCGCGAGGTTTCCGTGGCCACAGGACCGGCAGCGACTGGACCGGGAGGAATTTTCATGAGTGGGGCAAGTTCTTCCAAGATGTCCTGGGCAGTCTCCACCAGCTTGGCGCCCTGGCGAATCAGGGCGTGACAGCCCCGTGCCAGGGGGTTGTGAATGGAACCCGGGATGGCGAGCACCTCGCGACCCTGTTCGAGCGCATGTCGGGCGGTGATCAATGAGCCGCTGTGCATGGCCGCCTCGACCACCAGGGTTCCCAGGCTCAGACCGCTGATAATCCGATTGCGTCGGGGGAAGTGTTCTGCTTTGGCTGAGGTGCCGGGAGGGAATTCGGTCACCAGTGCCCCGCCCTGGGCGATACGCTGGGCCAGTTCCCGATGGCGGGCCGGATAGAGGCGATCCGGTCCGGTTCCCATCACCGCGATCGTAGCCCCAGGACCGCCGCTTTTCAGTGCCCCTTCATGGGCCGCCGCATCGATTCCCTCGGCCAGTCCGCTGGTAATCCCCAGCCCGGCACCAGCCAGGACCTGGGCAAAATCCATGGCGGTCTGGCGACCACCTGCCGTGGGGTTACGCGAGCCGACGACGGCGAGCTGGGGTTGTCGCAGGGTTTCCGCATCCCCGGTTACGAACAGCAGCGGGGGCGGGTCATCAATGGCGGCCAGATGTGGAGGATAGAGGGGGTCCAGGATGGTGACGAGCTGACCGCCGGAGGAGAGCCAAGCCAAGTCCGGCTCGATCAGGCTCCAGTCAAAGGAGCGAAGAAACTCGCGGCTTTTGGCACCGAACCCGCAGTTCTCCAGCTCGGCTGGCCTAGCGGCGAGGACAACCGCCGGGTCGCCGAACTGCCGGAGGGCCTTGGCAAAGAGCTTGGGACCGACCCCAGGGGTACGCCAGAGCAACAACCAAGGACGAAGATCCCGCATTCCCTTGCCTCAGCCTGACGAACTATCAGCGGGAGATTCCAGTCGCGGAGGAAGGGATCGTTTTGGGTGCCGCCTCAGGTCTCAGGCGAAAATACCCTGTCCATGACATGGATGGCCCGGGTCGCGCGCATGATCAGACCGAAACTGACTTTGTCGAAGACACGATAGATCATCATCACCCCGGATTCGTCCAGTGGCTGGACATAACTGATATTACCCTTGACTCGGTCGCGGGCACTGCCGCCACCCTGGTGGACGGTAAAGACGTCACCCGCTTCGATGCCCTCACGCTGTCCTAGGTTGATTACCACCGTATGGTATTGACCAATCTGGCTGAGGCCGTTCAGCACCGAAATAATACGCCCTTGAACTGGACGCGACGGTGGTTTGGGGTGGAAGGCCTCCAGAATGAAGCCATAGGTATCGGGTACCAACTTATCGCCGAGTTGGGCCTCCAATCTGGTACGATCCAGTCGCAGTACGGCCGGATCGCCCGGCCGTTCCAGGATGGCCTTCCCTATGTAGGTGGCTTCATGGCCCAGGATCTCGCCGGTGTCCGGATCCTTATAAGGCTTTCCTTCCCGCACCACGACAAAGGGCGTAGATTCCGGGGCCTCGATGGCTCTCGCCCAGATGCGGTCATTGGATCCGCCAGCGATGTGCTCGTCGGCAAAATCCACGATATAGGGGGCCTTCTGCAGTTCCTCGACATCCTCCACCATCTGGGGTGAAAGGAATTGTCTGACGGCGGATATGGGAATGGCCGGGATGGCCGACGGCAGAGCCTCGCGGCGTATCCCCGGAGAGAGCTTGACCGTTCGCCCGGCGGAGGGAGATCGCTCGACCGAAAGCCGGGGTTGCCCGTCAACATAAGATAGCGCAATTACATCGCCAGGATAAATAAGATCTGGATTATTGATCTGGGGATTGGCCTGCCAGATCTCCCGCCATCGCCAAGGCTGTTGGAGGAAACGACCCGAGATATCCCAGAGGGTATCCCCCGTTTGGACTTGGTAACTTTCGGGATGGCCTGGCACTAGGGCCGGTGGAGCGGCACCTAGGTTTGAGCCAGAAAGCATCAGCATGAGGAGCCCCGCGGCTCGGCGACACAAGGTTGACATACTCATTCCTTTGCAAGCAAAACGCCGGGAGTGTAGCTTAGGCATGTGGGATCGCGAAATCATCTTGTTTGGGAGAATTCTGTATCATCCTGGGGTTGAATAATACCGCTCGGATCAAAAATTGGGACCATGGCCATACTGAATATTCTTCATTATCCCGATCCCCGTCTCCGCAACCGAGCCAAAGCGGTCGAAGCGGTGGACGAGGGCATCCGCCGCCTCCTGGACGACATGCTGGAAACCATGTATGCCGCCCCCGGCATTGGTCTTGCCGCCACCCAGGTCGACGTACCCAAACGGGTGGTGGTGATTGATGTCTCCGAGGACCGCAGCCGTCCGCTTTGCCTCATCAATCCCGAGATCCTCGACCGTCGGGGACAAGAAGCAATGGATGAAGGTTGTCTCTCGGTGCCAGGAGTCTACGATAGCGTAACTCGCTCCGCCTGGATTCATGTACGCGCCCTGGATCCTCAGGGCGAAACCTTCGAGTTGGAGGCGGATGGGTTGTTGGCCGTCTGCATTCAGCACGAGATCGACCACCTGGACGGCAAACTCTTCGTCGATTACCTCTCAGGGCTCAAACGCCAACGCATTCGCCGGAAGTTGGAGAAGGAAAAACGCTATCCCTCCAAGGATGCGGCGGCCAGTCCACATACAATTTGAGCCAAAGCCCGCCCTGAGACCAGTGGACGAGCGTCGAAGAGTTGCGACAGGGTCCCCAATTCCAGGAGTCGGGCCGGTTGACGCAGGCACTCTGGTAGCCTATCCCAGCGTGTCTTGCTTGCTATTGAATAGATTAATCTTGCCGTGACTCAAAACAAACCATGCCTGAACCAGTGCGCATTCTCTATGCGGGCACGCCCGACTTCGCCGTCCCTGCTTTGACGGCCCTACTTCAGGCCGGTTATCAAGTCGTAGCGGTCTACTCCCAGCCTGATCGACCGGCCGGGCGCGGCCAACAATTGACCCTGAGTCCGGTCAAACAGGCGGCTCTGGCCGCCGGACTCCCGGTCTATCAACCGTCGAGCCTGAAACAGGCCAGGGCTGTTGCCGAACTTGGTGCCCTGCGACCGGATCTGTTGGTGGTGGCGGCCTACGGATTACTATTGCCGCCGCCCGTGTTGGCCATCCCACGACTCGGTTGCGTTAACATCCACGCCTCTCTGCTCCCCCGCTGGCGCGGTGCGGCGCCTATACAACGGGCACTATTGGCAGGAGATAGCGAGACGGGGATCTCGATCATGCAGATGGATGTCGGACTGGACACGGGCCCGGTGCTGCATCAACTGGTTTGCCCGATCGAACCCGAAGCTAACGCAGGAGATCTGCATGACCGTCTGTCGATACTAGGGGCCAACGCCCTGTTGCAGGCCCTGCCGGACATCATCGAGGGGCGCGCAGTCGCGTGGCCCCAGCCCACGGAAGGGGTCAGCTATGCCCACAAGCTCGATAAGAACGAAGCCGCGATCGATTGGCGACAGAGCGCTTGGTCAATCGAGCGCCGGGTCCGAGCCTTCAATCCCTGGCCCGTAGCCTATGGCACCTGGCGTGGCCAGCAACTGCGGATCTGGGAGGCGAAGGCCCTGACCGGCCCGACCACTGGCGCCCCGGGCGAAGTGGTGGCGACCTCGAAGGAAGGGATAGACGTTGCTACCGGTGAGGGGGAGCTCCGTCTGCGACGTTTGCAGTTGCCGGGGCGCCGGGTGTTGCCGGCGGCGGATTTTCTGAATGCGCATCCGTTGCTTGGCGAACTTTTGGGTTAATGGCCGGTGAGGACGGATCGACATCAACGGGACAAGCCAGCGACGCCGGATCACCCCCTCTCGGTGCGGGGGTTCGCCCTGGAAGTGCTGCAACAGGTGGTTCAGCAGGGACGTTCCCTGACCGAGGCCATCGGGCCTTTTCGCGGGCGTCTGGGTGAACGAAGGGATGCGGCCCTGCTACAGGAACTCTGTTACGGCACCCTGCGCTGGTATGGATGGTTGCAGGTCCTGGTAGCCAAGTTCATGCATCGGCCCCTGCGCGGGCGCGACCAGGATATCCAGCTCTTGATCCTGCTCGGGATCTACCAGCTCCTCTATACCCGCATTCCTCCCCACGCCGCCATCTCCACCAGCGTCGAGCTGGCTCGCGCCCTGGGGAAGGATTGGGCCACGGGTCTCGTTAATGGGATCCTGCGCCATTGCGTCCGGCAACTCGACGAAATAAGGGTCACCCTGGAAACCGCCACCCCCTGCCGTCACGCGATGCCAGGTTGGTTGCTGCAAAGACTGCAGACAGCCTATCCGGACCAGTGGCCGGCGATTCTCGGTGCCAGCCAGGAACGTCCACCCCTGGCGTTACGGGTCAATCTCCGGCGACTGAGCCGGGATGATTACCTTGCCAGGCTCAAGACATCCGGCATCGAGGCCGTCCCCATCGCCCATACCGCTTCTGGCCTAGTGCTGAAATCGCCCATGGAGGCGGAGGAGATACCCGGTTTTGTGGGTGGCGAGGTCTCGGTACAAGACGGGGGAGCCCAATTGGCCTCCGCTCTGCTCGATGTGCAAGCCGGGCAGCTGGTATTGGACGCCTGTGCCGCCCCTGGAGGGAAGACCGGCCATATCCTGGAGACGGCCCCACCTGGGGTCGGCCTATCCGCCGTAGACAACGATCCCTCTCGGCTGCAGCGGGTGAAGGACAACCTGGATCGCCTGGGACTGACGGCCGCCCTGTTCCTGGGGGATATCACCGACCCCGGCGGGGCCTGGGCGGAAAAACGCTATGATCGCATCCTGCTAGATGTGCCTTGTTCGGCGACCGGGGTGATCCGCCGACACCCGGATATCAAAGTGCTGCGGCGTCCAGAGGACATTCTGTCCCTGAGCGATCAACAGAGACGGATGCTGGAGGCGGTCTGGCCTCTGCTGACACCGGGGGGGCGATTGCTTTACCTCAGTTGCTCCTTGCTGCCGGAGGAAAATGAACTCCAGATGGCCGCCCTTCTGCAGCGGCATCCGGAGGCCCATGAGATCAAGATCCTGGCGGACTGGGGGCAGGCCCGCCGGCTGGGAAGACAAATCCTCCCAGGAGAAGCGGGAATGGATGGCTTTTACTTTGCTTGTGTGGAGAAAACCTGAATGTCGCGCCGACGACGTACACCCTGGTTCCTGGCTTTATTACTCGCCTGTGTGCTGGGGATAGTGGAGGCGGACTTTGCCCGCGCCAAACTGACGACCGAACGGGTCAATGCCGCACTGGTTCTCAACGGCCAAATCAACTATCGATTGAGTGATGCCGCCCTCGAAGCCCTCGACAACGGCGTTCCCTTGAGTTTCAGCGTGCAGATCGAAGTAAGACGTGAGAACAGCTGGTTTTGGGAGCGGGCGGTCGACACCCAGAGATTGCGCCTCATCATCCGTTTCCTGCCCCTGTCCCGGGTCTATCAAGCAATTTTCCTGACCACCGGCGAAAAGATCACTTTCGCCACCCGAGAGGCGGCCTTGGCCGCCATTGGCGAATTACGCCGCATCCCGCTGATCCCAGAGGACAGGTTGCTGGCCGGTGAGCGCTACGAGGTTCGGGTACGAGCTTCGCTGGATATCGAAGAATTGCCCTTGCCGATGCGTCCCTTGGCCTACCTTTCCCCCGCCTGGCACCTCAGCAGCGGCTGGCTAAAGTGCGCCGTGGAGCCCTGAGCCTTGATGAACTCGCCCCCCCTTCCTGGGCGACGCCTCGACACTCCAGGCCCGCGAAGGGGCTCTGATTTGGCTGGCGGCAGGCCATCCGCCCCTTCGCGAACAGGCTGATGAACAGACTGACCCAGGCCTTGAGTGGGCGGCGGACCCGCATGTGGGCGGCGGCCGGTCTGTTGGTGCTGCTCCTGGTGACACTCGATCTGATGAGCGGGGCGGTGCAGAACTCGGTTGAGTTGAGCCGGATCTTCGTCCCCCTGCTGGTGGTGAATCTCCTGGGGCTGGTGATGGTGCTCGGGCTGATCGGCTCCAACGTCCTGTCCCTGGTCAAGGATTACCGGGTACGCTCCGCCGGATCCCGGCTCAATCTGCGGCTGGTGATGATCTTCGTACTCCTCAGTCTGCCGCCGGTGGCTGTGGTCTATTTCTACTCCCTCAGCTTCCTCATGAAGGGGATCGATAGCTGGTTCGACGTCCAGATCGACCAGGCGATGGAAGATGCCCTGGATCTGAGTCAGGCGTCCATCGCCCAGAATCAGAAGGTGCTGCTGAGGTATACGGAATCCCTGTTGAAGGAACTCGAGGGTTTGTCGGACGAGGACATGGCGATCAGTCTGTCTTTATTGAGAGAGCAATCCGGGGCTACCGAACTGGCGGTAATCACTATGGGCGGCATGGTGATCGCCTTCGCCAACGAGAGCCCGACGGTGCTGGTGCCGGAGAAGCCCGGGAGCGAGGTACTGCAACGCCTGCGGGAAGGCAGGGATTATGTCGGACTCATCCCTCGCGAGAAGGATGACCTACAGATCCGGGTCCTCAGCCGCGATCCCAAGGGCGGCAGTAACGGGCTCATTCTGCAGGGGATTTTCCCGACCTCCCAGCATATCAGCGCCCTCTCCAGCCATATGGAGGATGCCTATAACCGCTATAAAGAACTGTCCTACCTGCGGGCCTCGCTCAAAATCAATTTCTCCCTGGCCCTGACCCTGGTGCTCATGTTCAGCTTGCTGGGGGCGGTCTGGGCCGCCCTGTATTCGGCTCGGCGCCTGGTGGCCCCGGTAACCGAGATCGCCAAAGGTACCCGAGCGGTTGCCGCTGGTGACTACGGTAAACAGTTGGCCTTGCCCAAGGCACGGGATGAGTTGACCTTTCTGGTCGCCTCATTCAACGCCATGACCAGGCGTATCGCCCAGGCCCGGGATGAGGCGGCAAGGAGTCGACAGGAAGTGGAAGAACAACGGGCCTACCTGGAAACCGTGCTAGGACGACTCTCCTCCGGGGTCATGACCTTCGATGCCCAGCAAATCCTGCGCACCGCCAATCCTGCCGCCGGGCAGATTCTGCGCGCCGCACTGGAACTCCATCTCGGGAGCACGCTCAGCGAGCTCGGGGCTATTTCCTCTCCTTTCCACCAGTTTGCCGAGGCGATCAGACAGCCGTTGGATCAGACCTCGGGGGAATGGCGCGAGGAGGTGACTCTGTATGGTAGTGAAGGCCGTCAGGTTTTATTATGCCGAAGCACGGCTTTTACCCTGCCTGGTGCCGGGGAAAAAGGACATGTCCTGGTGTTCGACGATGTGACCACCCTGATCAAGGCCCAACGGGATGCCGCCTGGGGTGAGGTGGCCAGGCGTCTGGCCCACGAGATCAAGAACCCACTGACGCCTATTCAGCTCGCGGCCGAGCGGTTGCGTCACAAATACCTGCGCACGATGCCGGAAGAGGATGCTCGGGTGCTCGACCGGGCCACTCATACCATCGTTCAGCAGGTGGACGCCATGAAGGAGATGGTGAACGCCTTTTCGGACTACGCCAGGCCTCCCAAGATGCAGCCAGAGCCCCTGAAGGTGGATGCCCTGGTGGCCGAGGTACTGGACCTCTATCAGACAGCGGGGACAGCGAATCTCGAGGTGAGTCTGAATGCTCCAGAGGCGCGAATTGAAGGGGATCCCCTGAGATTACGCCAAGTGGTGCATAATCTGGTCAAGAATGCCCAGGAGGCCATTTCCGAGCGAAGCGACGGCCGGGTCTCGGTGCGTACCTCGGTAGTGGTCGAAGAGGATTGCCGGTTTTTCGAGCTGCGGGTGGACGACAATGGACCAGGTTTCGATGAGCAGGTCCTCACCCGTTTGTTCGAGCCCTACGTAACCACCAAGGTCAAGGGGACCGGCCTGGGTATGGCGATCGTGAAAAAGATTGTCGAAGAGCACGGGGGGATCATCTCCGCCGGCAATTCGACCTTTGGCGGCTGCGTGGTGTTGCGTCTTCCCCTGGCCGGCACAAGCGATCGGCCCTTGCGTCCCTGTCGTCGACTCGACGGCGACAGTCGCTAGCGACCAGGTGCCAGATCCCATGGGGTTAGGCGACTGCCGGAAAAAGATATACCTGATGCGCCGGCTGTTCGTCCGCCTTCCAGGCAGCGGTTGCCGTTGCCAGGGAAGCGGTGGAAATCCGCATCCGCCATAGCTTTCGGGGTGATGAAAGGCAGAACCTCGCCTTGAGTCGCTTGCCTGGACGACATTGAGACGAATCTTGAGGGGTATAGATCATGGGTGCGCCGCATATCCTGGTAGTGGATGACGAGCCCAATATCCGGGGAATGATCAAGGATATTCTGGAGGACGAGAACTTTGAAGTAGCCACCGCCGAAAACGGGGCCACGGCCAGGCACGCCATGCGCGAGCGACGCCCGGATCTCATTCTGCTGGATATCTGGATGCCGGATGTGGATGGGATCACCCTGCTCAAGGAATGGGCGGAAGGCGCGGAGGGGCTGCCCTGTCCGGTGATCATGATGTCCGGCCACGGCACCATCGAAACCGCGGTCGAGGCCACCCGTCTCGGCGCCTATGACTTTCTGGAAAAGCCCCTCTCCCTGGCGAAGCTGCTGCTCACCATCCAACACGCCTTCGAAGCGGACAAGCTGAATCGGGAAAACATCGGCCTGCGCCGACGCCTGCCCGCGGTGATCGACCCCGTGGGCAAGAGCCCAGCGATGCAGCGATTGCGCGAGCAGGTCAAGCGCATCGCCCAGCACGATACCTGGGTGCTTATCACCGGCGAACCCGGCAGTGGCCGCGAGACCTTCGCCCGCTATCTGCACGCCCAGAGTGCCCGCCGTGAACGTCCCTTCGTTGACGTGGGGGTGTCCTCCATCGCCCGCGGCAATTCGGCGCGGGAATTGTTCGGCAGCGAAGAGGAAGACAAGATCCAGTACGGCGCCCTGGAAAAAGCCAGCGGCGGCACCCTGTTTCTCGACGAAGTGGCGGACATGGACCTGGAAGCCCAATCCCAGTTGCTGGGGGCACTGGATACCGGCTCTTTCCTCCGGGTCGGGGGCACGGAACCGGTCAAGATCAATGTCCGCATCGTGGCCGCCACCCAGCGCAACCTGGAAAGCGATGTCCAGGCCGGTAGTTTCCGCGAAGACCTTTTCTATCACCTCAACGTGGTGCCGTTACACATCCCGCCGTTGCGGGATCATCACGAGGATGTCCCGGAACTCCTGAACTACTACGTCGGTTTCTTCGTCACCCACGAAAAGCTCCCCTATCGACGCTTCAGTGTCGGTGCCCAGAACTACCTGCGCAACTATGTCTGGCCGGGAAACATCCGGGAACTCAAGAATCTGGTACAGCGACTCCTCATCCTCGGCGCCGGCGAGGATATCAGCCAGGAGGAGGTGGAGGCCGCCATGGGTCTGGGAGCCCTGGCCAATGAGCGCGATCTCGACGCCCTGGTATCCTTCGATCAACCCTTGCGGGAGGCCCGGGAACAATTCGAGAAGGCCTATCTCGAATACCAGTTGGAAAAAAATACCGGCAATGTGAGCAAGATGGCGAAAGAGGTCGGCATGGAGCGCACCCATCTCTATCGCAAATTGCGTTCTCTGGGGATCGAAATCAAAGAACGGCGCTAATTTGAACCCCGCCGGGCCTGGTCCTGGGGGATCCGGTAGTTCCTTTCGACACTTCAGGGGCGACCGCGAGGCCATCTGCGTCTGTTTCTGGAGGCTGGTCCAGCGGGGATCGGCCTCCAGAAATGTGCAATTTTTCTCTTATTAGCGAGCAACCTCAGCTCGAAAGAGCCAGGCCGTCATTCCGACAGGGACTGACGGAATCCAGAATCATGGATGCTAAGCTCGAAGGCCATCCTGGTGACTGGATACCGGCCTCCTTGCCGGTACGGCAAGTTGGCTGAGTTTTCTCGCCAATCAAAATCTTTCTTATCCATTCGTTCGGCAATGTCGGCAATGAGGGAAATATTTATGGGTAGACCCATTGATACCTTCTCACGGTTCGCTCAAAATGAGGGCTGGTTTTAGAAAATGCGTCATCAGTCGCTCGTAGATTCCTGCCGACCAGCCGAGCAGTGCCAGGACGCGGTGATGCAGTGCGCTCAGCGGCGACAGCAGCC
>WBZP01001409.1_pt1 | contig 15947 bp, 10 predicted proteins | sample 5204301 | NCBI WGS metagenome assembly WBZP01 (sample SAMN12412401, study PRJNA552823) | activated sludge metagenome | isolation source: activated sludge from nitrification reactor of wastewater treatment plant... | place: USA: Pennsylvania | collected 2017
ACGGCAAACATCAGCCCGATCGAGGAACCGATCATCGCCATCACCTTGGTCAGGTGCTGCTCGCGCGTCAGGTCGGCGGCAAGCGCCGTGACCGCCGCCGAGATCGCGCCCGCACCCTGCAGCACGCGGCCAACGATGACGAGATAGATGTCGTCGGCGAGGGCAGCGACGAAGCTGCCGATGCCGAACAGCAGCAAGCCGAAGACGATCACCGGCTTGCGCCCGAAGCGATCGGACGCCGCGCCGTAGGCAATCTGCAGACACGCCTGGGTCAGCCCGTAGGCGCCGAGCGCGGCGCCGACGAGGGCGACATCGTTGCCCGCCGGCAGCTGTTGGGCGTAGATGGCGAAGACCGGCAGAATCAGGAACAGTCCCAGCATGCGCAGGGCAAAGACGGCGGCCAGGCTGATGCCGGCGCGCTTTTCTTCGCGGCTCATACGATCGGTAGGCGAGGCAGGCATGGGCTTGCGGCGGGGATTGGTGCCGTATGGCGGAATTGCGTATATTATCAGTTTTGCCGAGGTCGCCTCTGTGATGACTCATCAATCGACCAAGCGGGCGGATTTAACTCACATGATGATGGAAGAAGTAATGCGCAGATGGATGATCGGCCGATGGGGCTTTTTTTTCGCCGCTCTCCTCGCCGGCAGCGCGCCAGCGTCCTTCGCCGAGGATTTCGTGTATGTCGTTCGTGCGGGCGACAATCCATGGAATCTCACCCAGCGCTATCTGAAGAGCATCAATTACTGGCCGGCCATTCAGGAGTACAATCAGATCGTAGACTCGACCGGCCTCCCGCCCGGCAGGCGGCTACGCATACCGCTGCAGTGGATGCGGGCGACGGCCGTTGTGGCGCGGGTCGTCGACTTGCGTGGACAGGCCGAGATGTCGCTCGCCGAACAACGCATGCCGCTCAAGGCCGGCATGTCGGTGACGCTTGGGGCAAGCCTGCGGACGGGCCCAGAGAGCAGCCTGACGATCGAATACCCCGATGGTAGCCGTAGTTTGCTGGGGTCCGATTCCGAACTTCGCCTTGCCGATCTCGCTAGACTGCCGGTCTCCTCCGCACAGCAGGTGCGTGTCGAACTGACCCGCGGTCACCTCGAGAATGCGGTTCAGCGCCAGCAGCGCAACGGCGGTGGCCGCTTCGTCATAGAAACGCCGGCTGCCGTCGCAGCGGTGCGCGGTACGCGATTCCGCGTTACGGCGTCTGGCGAGGCGGTTCGTGCGGAGACGCTGGACGGCTCGGTACTGCTGGCGAATCGTGCCGGCCGGGCGGTCGTTGCCGGAGGGCATGGTTCCCTGGCACAAGTGGGCCGGGCGCCGGTCAAGCCGCTTGCCCTGCTGGCCGCTCCGCAGCTCGACGAGCTGCCCACGCGCGTGGAACGTCTACCGCTGCGACTCGACTTTCCCGCCGTCGCTGGAGCGCTGCGCTATCGTACGCAACTGGCACCGCTGCCGCATTTCTCGGTCATCGAATCGGATCGACTCAGCGAGGCGCCGCGCGCGACAAGCTCCGCCGAGCTGGCGAACGGCAGCTACCTGCTGCGCGTTCGTGCCATTGACGGAAACGGTCTCGAAGGGCTTGATGCGGAACGTCAGATCGTCATTCACGCCCGCCCCGAGCCACCGCTGCTGCGCCAACCCGCGCCGGACGGAATCGTCATCGACGAACGCCCGGAGTTTCTCTGGAGTGAAGGCAGCATGCCCGGCGATTATCATTTCCAGCTTGGCTCCGATCGCGCACTCTCTTCACTGCTCGTCGATGTCAAGAGGATCGCCAGGCCTCCTCTTGCGCTGCCGGAGCCACTGCCACCCGGCCAGTACTACTGGCGTGTTGCCCGGCGTACGCAGGCCGACGGCGAAGGACCGTTTTCGGACGTGCAGCATTTTCGCCGGCTACCAGCGGGCCCTTCCGTCGAGCCTCCTCGCCAGGCTGGCAATCGGCTGGACCTGTGCTGGCGTGCGGGCAGCGCAGATGAACGTTATCAAATCCAGCTGAGCCCGGATCAGGCATTTGCCGGCTCCGTGATCGAGGCTGAAACGGACAATGCAGCGCTGTCGATCGACAAACCCCCGGCGGGTGTCTATTACGTTCGTGTGCGCGCGCTGGCGCCTGGTCAGCCGCCCAGCCCGTGGGGTGAAACGCAGAGGGTCGAGATCACGCGCGACTACTGGCCGATCCTGCTGATTGTCGCCGCAACGCTGTTGATCGTCTTTTGATGGTAGGCCGCCCGAGCGCCTGGCTCGCGCATCGGCTCGGCTGGCTCGCTGTCGTTGTGCTCGCCGGCTTGGCGCAATTCGCGCAGATCGGCCCGCTGCGGCGGTTCGACCTGATCCTCTACGACGCTGTCGAGCCTTTCGTTCGTCCGCCCTGCCCGCCACCACAGGCCGCCGTCGTTGCCATCGACGAGCGCAGTCTGCATGCGCTCGGCGCCTGGCCATGGGATCGCAGCGTGCACGCCGAGGTGATCAACCGCCTTGCCGACGCCCAGGTGGCGGCAATTGGAGTCGCCATTCTTTTCCCCGAAGCGGCGCCCGGGGACGAGCGTCTGGCGCGGGCGATCTCCCGCTCCGGTCGCGTCGTCCTGCCCGTCGCGCCTGCTGCCGCCGACCTCGGCCGGCCGGGAGTAGGCGAAATTCTGCCGGTGATCGATCTGATCAACCACGCTGTTATCGGCCACGTCGATGTTGAGGTCGACGAGGATGGGCTGGCGCGGCGCACCTTCCGGCGTGCCGGTGTCGCCGTACCGGAGTGGCGCGCGTTGTCGGTGGCAGTGCAGGAGGTGGCCGCTTCGGGCAGCGAAGCGATGGCGGTGAAAACCGCTTTCGGCAACGCGCACGCGTTGCGTGTCGCGCCCTACTGGGTACGCGAGGAAGAGATGCTGCTGCCCAATCCTGAACGCTCCAGCGTCCCGCCGACGGTCTCCGCCTTCGACATCCTGAACAATGGCGAGACGGCGGCCGGGCTGCGCGGCAAGGCCGTCTTTCTCGGTACCACGGCCGCCGGTCTGGCGGCCGGCTTGATCACTCCGAATGCCGCTGGCGCGGGGCCCATGGCGGCGGTCGAGTTTCACGCCCGCGCCTACGAAGCCCTGCGTAGCGGGTTGATCTACAAGACGGCGAGTCCGCTCGTCACGCTGCTGTTTACACTGCTCGTTCTCGCCCCGGCCTTGCTGGGCCAGCCGCTGCGCAGCACGCGCTCGGCGCTCGCGGCCGGTTTGCTCGTTTTCGTCCCACCAATGGTGAGCGCCACCATCCTCGCGGCAACACGGCTATGGATTCCCCCGGCTGCGGCGATGATCGGCCTGGCTGCCGGCACGGTGTTGTCGCTGTCGCTGCACCTGAAGCGCGCCCGCCGCTCGCTGCGCAGCGCCCAGCACAACGCCGACGCGACGCTGCGCTCTATTGCCGACGCCGTGCTGACGATTGACGGCAGCGAGCGGATTGTCTACCTGAACCCGGTGGCCGAACAGTTGGCCGGCGTCGTGCTGGATGATGTACGCGGGCGCTGCCTGCGCGACTTCCTTGCTGAGTCGTCCGATGACGGGCAGCGCATCGGCGACATGCTGGCCACCTGCCTGCGCACGCGCAGTACGGTACGCATCAGCGAAGCGATAGCCTGGCGGCAGCCGGACGGCCAGGTCTGCGCCTTGCGCGCTACGCTGGCGCCGATCGGCAACGGCAGCGAGGGCGCTGTCCTGGCGCTCAACGATGTGACCGACGCGGCGGCCTTCACGTCGCGTCTCGAGCACGAGGCAACGCACGATTCATTGACCGGTCTGCCCAACCGTACCCTTTTGTTCGACCGCTTGCGGCGAACGCTGGCACGTGGCCGGCGGTCTGGAAAGATGGTTGCCGTGTTGTTCATCGACCTCGATCGCTTCAAGCGAATCAACGACAGCCTCGGGCACCCGACGGGAGACCACGTGCTGAAGGTTGTCGCCGACCGACTGGCGCACGCCATTCGCGCCGAGGATACCGTCGCGCGCTGGGGCGGCGACGAGTTCATCGTCCTCATGGACAGCGTCCATGACCGCACGGCGATTGCCGGCGTGGCGAGCAAGATCCACGATCTGCTGGCGCGCGAAGTGGCCAACGATGAAGACGAGGACGGCCTGATCATGTCGGGCAGCATCGGGGTCAGCATTGGTCCGCAGGACAGCGACGACGCAGGACAGCTGCTGTCGATGGCCGACAAGGCCATGTATCGCGTCAAGCGGGCCGGCGGCGATGGATTCGCCTTCTATTCGGCCGAGCTGAACACCTGGTCGCGCGAGCGTCTGGCCCTCGAGACGGCGTTGCGACGGGCGCTGGCAAACCGTGAGTTCGAGCTCCATTATCAGCCGCAGATTGACATCGGCAGCGGGCGTCTGGTCGGCCTCGAGTCGCTCGTCCGCTGGCGCCAGCCAGGTGTTGGTCTGCTGCAGCCCGACGCCTTCATTCCTGCTGCCGAAGAGAGCGGGCTGATCCGCAGCATCGGCGAGTGGGTGATTCACGAGGCTGCGTCGCAGGCAGCGTGCTGGGCAGCCGAAGGACTGCAACTGGTTCCGCTGGCGATCAATATCTCGGCGCGGCAGTGTTCGGACATGGCCGTCGTCGACGTGATCGGCCAGGCGCTGGCGCTGAGCCGGATCAGTCCGGCCCTGCTGAAAGTCGAACTGACCGAATCGACGGCGATGCATAACGTCGACTTCGTCGCCACGCTGCTCGGCAGCGTGGCGAGCTTGGGCATCGGTGTTGCCGTAGACGATTTTGGTACCGGCTACTCGTCACTCTCGTGCCTGAAACGTTTCCCGGTTTCCGAACTGAAGATCGACCGAAGCTTCGTCGCCGGAATCGCCGATGGCAGCAACGACGCGGCCATCGTGCGCGGGACGATCGCCCTGGCCCACGGCATGGGCATGACGGTGGTTGCCGAAGGCGTCGAGAGCGAAGCGCAGCTCGCCTTTCTCGCCAGTCACCGCTGTGAGGTCGCGCAGGGTTACCGTTTTGCACGACCGCTGCCGGCGGACGAGATTAGACGCTGGTTGACGACTTCGCCGCCGCGTTCTGGAGCAGAGACCCGGCAGCGCTGAGCGCAACAGGAAGCAGTTTCGGCGGACCGGCCGTTCCGGCAGAATGGTGCTCCTTGGCCGAGCACCCAGGGTCGCCCGGTTCGTCGGACAATTGACCAGGAGTCTCCCTCGTTGACGGCCGTTCATCGGGGCCCCTATACTCCGCCGCCTGTCGTCTGTCGACTGTCGCCGGTCTTGGTTGCCCAATTCCACTGTTCCCCTATTCCACCCTCCGCAAGTTTGCCGACGCCGCCCCGCGGCGATCCACCATGGACGAAACGAGCGTCATCAGGATCCGCGGTGCGCGCACGCATAACCTGAAGAACATCAACCTCGACCTGCCGCGCGATCGGCTGATCGTGATTACCGGTCTCTCCGGATCCGGGAAGTCGTCGCTCGCCTTCGACACGCTCTACGCGGAAGGGCAGCGCCGTTATGTCGAGTCTTTGTCCGCCTACGCGCGGCAGTTCCTGCAGCGCATGGAAAAGCCCGACGTCGATCTGATCGAAGGGCTATCGCCGGCCATCTCGATCGAACAGAAGGCGACCAGCCACAACCCGCGTTCCACGGTCGGCACAGTGACCGAGATCCACGATTATCTGCGCCTGCTCTACGCGCGCGCCGGCACACCATACTGTCCCGAGCACCAGCAGCCGCTCGCTGCACAGACAGTGTCGCAGATGGTCGATCACGTGCTCGCCTTGCCGGAAGGCTGTCGGGTCATGATCCTGGCCCCGGTCGTCGCCAATCGTAAGGGCGAGCAGAGTGAGCTGTTCGCCGAGCTGCGCGCGCAAGGCTTCGTGCGCCTGCGTGTGGACGGCCAGGTTCACGAAATCGATGCCTTGCCGAAGCTCGCCAGGACGCAGAAACACAACGTCGACGTCGTCGTCGACCGGCTGCGCGTGCGCGACGACCTGCGCCAGCGTCTGGCCGAATCGTTCGAAACGGCGCTGCGCCACGCCGACGGGCGCGCGATCGCGCTCGAAATGGACAGCGCGCGCGAACACTATTTCTCCGCCCGCTTCGCCTGCCCGGTCTGTGCCTACGCTTTGCCCGAGCTCGAACCACGCATCTTCTCTTTCAACAGTCCGCTTGGCGCCTGCCCGAAATGCGACGGACTCGGCGTGATTCAGTTCTTCGACCCGAAACGCATCGTCGTCCATCCTGAACTGTCGCTCGCCGCCGGCGCCATCCGGGGCTGGGATCGGCGCACGCCGTTCTACTTCCAGATGCTCTGCTCGCTTGCCGAGCACTATGGTTTTGCCGTTGACACGCCGTTTCGCGACCTGCCGGAGGATGTCCGGCAAGTCGTCCTCTACGGCTCCGGGTGCGAGGATCTGCCGTTCCGCTACGTCAATGAGCGCAACCAAACGAGCGTCCGCCGGCACAGCTTCGAAGGCATCATCGTCAACCTCGAACGGCGCTACCGGGAAACCGATTCACAGGCGGTGCGCGAAGATCTGGCGCGGCTGATCAGCAACCAGGCCTGTCCGGCCTGCGGCGGCAGTCGCCTGCGCGAGGAAGCACGCCACGTCCGCCTCGGCAGTCAGACCAAGGCCCGCACGCTGCACGAGGTCAGTCGCCTGCCGCTGGTCGCTGCACGCGACTACTTTCTCACTTTGCAGCTTCCCGGCAACAAGGCGCAGATCGCCGAGAAAGTGCTCAAGGAAATCGTCAGCCGCCTGCAATTCCTGATTAACGTCGGCCTCGACTACCTGTCGCTCGACCGCTCGGCGGAAACGCTCTCGGGCGGCGAAGCGCAGCGCATCCGGCTGGCCTCGCAGATCGGTTCCGGCCTGACCGGCGTGATGTATGTTCTCGACGAACCGTCGATCGGTCTGCACCAGCGCGACAACGCGCGCCTGCTGAAGACCCTGCAGCAACTGCGGGACATCGGCAACACGGTCATCGTGGTCGAGCACGACGAGGAGGCGATCCGCCACGCCGACCACGTCGTTGACATCGGGCCGGGTGCCGGCGTCCATGGCGGTTTCATTGTCGCCGAAGGAACGCCGACGGCGATCGTCGACAACCCGGCTTCGCTGACCGGCGACTACCTCGCCGGCCGCCGCCGTATCAGCGCACGCGAACAGCGTCGGCCGCCGCAGCCGGGAAAGGTGTTGACGATTGCCGGCGCGCGCGGCAACAACCTGAAAAACATCACGGTCGAACTGCCGCTTGGCCTGCTGACCTGCGTCACCGGCGTTTCGGGCTCGGGCAAGTCGACGCTGATCAACGACACCCTCTACGCCGCCGCCGCACGCCACCTCTACGGGTCGACCGGCGAACCCGCTGCGCACGACAAAATCATTGGTCTCGAACAGTTCGACAAAGTGATCAACGTCGATCAGAGCCCGATCGGGCGCACGCCGCGTTCCAACCCGGCCACCTACACCGGCCTGTTCACGCCCATCCGCGAGCTGTTCGCCGGCGTTCCCGAGGCACGTGCGCGTGGCTATGGTCCGGGGCGCTTTTCCTTCAACGTCAAGGGCGGACGCTGCGAAGCCTGCCAGGGCGATGGTGTGCTAAAGGTCGAAATGCATTTCCTGCCCGACGTTTATGTTCCCTGCGACGTGTGTCGCGGCAAGCGCTACAACCGGGAAACGCTGGACGTCAGGTACAAGGGAAAGAACATTCACGACGTCCTGCAGATGACGGTTGAAGCAGCGCACGAGTTCTTCGCTGCCGTGCCCATCGTTGCGCGCAAGCTGCAGACGCTGGTCGATGTCGGCCTGAGCTACATCACGCTCGGCCAGGCGGCGACGACATTGTCGGGCGGCGAAGCACAACGCGTCAAGCTGGCGCTCGAACTGTCGAAGCGCGACACCGGCAAGACGCTCTACATCCTCGACGAGCCGACGACCGGACTGCACTTTCAGGACATCGAAATGCTGCTCAGCGTGCTGCACCGTCTCGTCGACCACGGCAACACGGTTGTCGTCATCGAGCATAACCTCGACGTCGTGAAGACAGCCGACTGGCTGATCGACCTTGGCCCGGAAGGCGGCGACGGCGGTGGTCGCCTGCTCGCCGCAGGTACGCCCGAGCAGATCGCGCGTGTCAGCGAAAGCCACAGTGGACGCTTTCTGGCCCCGCTGTTCGCCCGGCAGCGCACGCACGGCAGCTTGTCCTGCTGCAGCGCGGAAAAATTCTGCTGACGCGCCGGAAACCATGCCAGAATTCCTTTCTTGGTCTTTTCTTCCTTTGCCGTCCCTGGAATGCCAGAATTCGCGCTATGCAGGGTCCTCAACCACCACAGGAGACATCATGAACAAATCCGAAGTAATCGACGCTATCGCTGCCCGCACCGAACTCCCCAAGGCTGCCTGTGCGAAAGCGCTCGACGCAGTGATCGACACGATCGTCGAAGCCGTCGCTGAGGGCGAGACGGTCACCTTGGTTGGTTTCGGCTCGTTCAGAGCCAGCGGGCGTGCCGCCCGCGAAGGAAAGAACCCGAAGACCGGTGCAAGAATCATGATCCCGGAAACGACGGTACCCAAGTTCGCCCCTGGCGCCAGCTTCAAGGCAAGAGTCGCCGGAAAGGACGAGAAGTAGCGCCGTGTACCTCAGCCAAACTGCTTTGCCGCAGTCCCGACGGCAAGCACGGCAAGTCATCCGGGATACCATCAGCCCGCGCCTGACGGCGACCCCTTGCCGCCCGCTTGCGGCCACTCCAGCGCCGACGAACTCGTCCTCCTGACTGTTGTTCGTCGGTGCAGTCTCTTCCCTTCGCCTCTCGGGCGGTCTCCACCTGCCGCTGTCCTCCTTGCGGGCGGCATGCCAGATCTCAGATGCGCGCTACAGCGCTGCCCTAACCCGCGACAGCGCGCGCCGCCGGATCCTGCCGGTAGAAGGTGGCGAGCTGTGCGTAGAGTGCCGGATACTCGGCGCGCAGGACGAGCGGTGTTTCGAAAAAGGCCTCGCTCATGACGGCGAAGAACTCGCCGCGGTTTTCCGCCGCGTAGGCATCGAACGGCAGGTCGCCGGCATCGGCCGTGCTGGCGTTGACGCGGGCAGCGAAGTCGTCGTAGGCGGTGAGCAGAACGCGTTCCCAGTCGGCGCGCGCCAGGCCGCTGGGCAGCGGCGGGACGCCGTCGGCTTCACCATTGAGCATGTCGAGCTTGTGCGCGAACTCGTGGATGACCACGTTGTAGCCGCTGCCGGCCATCTGCGCGTCGCGCCAGGAAATGAGCAGCGGGCCTCCGCTCCAGGCTTCGCCCGAGGCAAGTTCGTCGTACTCGTGAACGACGCCGAATTCGTCCTCGATGCTGCGCGGAATGACGAACTCATCGGGATAGACGATCATGCCGACCCAGCCACGGTAGTAGTCGAGGCCAAGTTCGAGGATCGGCAGGCAGCCCTGCGCAGCGATCGAGACGCACATTTCGTCGCTGAGGACGACGCCACCAACTGGCGTGAATTCCTTTTTCGAGAGGAATTCACGCGCCAGCAGGCGCAGCCGTGCCTGATCTTCGCCGCTCAGTGCGGCAACGAAGGGCAGCGCGCTGACGACGCGCTGCCAGAGGCCTTCGGGAATGGGCGCGGTGAGCGGGCGGTTGCGCCACCAGGCGAGCAGTTTGTCGATCATGCGCTTCTTGTTCCGGAGAAAATGGTCGTCAGATAGATTCCGCTGAAGATCAGTGCGATGCCGACGGCGTGGTAAGCCTGCGGCATTTCGTCGAGGAAGATGGCGGAAAGGATAGTTCCGAAGACCGGCATCAGGTGCAGGAAGAGGCTGGCCTTGCTGGCGCCGACTTCGCCGACGGCGCGGTTGTAGAAGACGTAACCGAGGAAGCCGGGGAAGACGCCGGTGTAGGCAATGCCGGCGAGCGATCCGGCAGAGACGAGGACTGTTCTGCCCTGCGCGATCTCCCAGGCGCAGGCTGGGGCGAGGGCGAGCAGGCCGACGCTGGTCAGGGCAGCGAGCAGGAGCATCGGGTCGATACCGGCCGGTCGCCACTGCAGGCCGATGGTGTAGAACGCCCAAGTGAAGACGGCAGCGAGCATCCACAGATCACCGACGTTCGGGCTGAGCGCGGCGAGCGTGCGCAGCTCGCCGCGGCAGACGATCGTGATGACCCCGACGAACGAGACGACGACACCGAGCCACTCGCGGCGCTGCAGCTGTTTCTTGAGCAAGGCCCAGGAGAGGGTGATTGTGGCGATCGGGATGAACGAGTTGAGGAGGACGGCGTTGGTCGCCGGCGTGTAGTTGAGTCCGACGTAGGCGAGCGTGTTGTAGCCGCCGACGCCGAGCAGGCCGAGGATGACGACCGCCGGCCAGCCGCCGCGCAATAGCGGCCACTGCCGGCGCAGGTGCGGCAGGGCGAGCGGCACGACGAGGAGAAAAGCAATCGCCCAGCGCCAGAAGGCCAGCGTCAACGGCGGCACCTGATCGCGCAGGGCTCGCCCGAGCACCATGTTGCCGGACCAGAAAAGCGTCGTCAGGGTGAGCAGGAGGTAGGGATGACGCAATCGGTCGAGCATCGGCAGCGGCGAGTGGCAGCAAAGGGCGCATTATGCCTGAGACGGTGTGCGGAAACCGCCGTCCGGAGGGGGGGCGGCAGACCGGGCGATCTCTCGCCTGTTGCGGGCCGCAGCTGCTGCGCTGCGGGGTGGTCGTCGCGCCGCGCAGCCTCCGGCGCCCGGGCAGGTGGCGCCGGCAGCCCGTATAATCGCCCAATGGTCTCCGTAACACACTCGATCGCCGCACAGAGCGACCTCGCACAGTCCCGACAAACGCTCGCCGAAGGACAGGCGCCGGACGATGTCGCGCGCCTGCAGCAGGCGGTCGACCTGGCGCAATCGGTGTACGGTGAGCGTCGGCTGGGCAGCGATGAAGGGGTCTGGGATCACGCCTTGGGGATGGCACTGATTGTCGCCGGCCTGAAGCTTGACGCCGACGCCAGGGTGGCGGCCTTGCTCTTTGCCGTACCAGCCCTGCTCGCCGACGGTCTGTCGTTGATCGAGACGGATTTCGGCAGCGGCGTTGCCCGCCTGGTGGACGGGATCTCGCGTCTGAATCGGCTGCGGCCGATTGCGCGCGGTTTTGCCGCGCATTCGGCGGCGAGCGGCGAAAAGAATGCGCAGGAGACCAAGGCGCAGGTGGAGGTTCTGCGCAAGATGCTGCTGGCGACCGTCGAGGACATTCGCGTCGTGCTTCTGCGCCTGGCCTCGCGGACGCAAACGCTGCGCCACTTCGCCGCCGAACCCGATGAACTGCGCGTGCCGGTCGCGCGCGAAACGCTCGAACTGTATTCGCCGCTCGCCAACCGGATCGGCGTCTGGGAACTGAAATGGGAGCTCGAAGACCTTGCCTTTCGCTTCCTGCATCCGGAGATCTACCGCGACATCGCGCACCGCCTCGACGAGAAGCGTGCCGAGCGCGAGCTGTTCATCAGCGCAGCGACCGATCTCTTGAAAAGCGAGCTGGCCGCCGCCGGCGTGTCGAATGCCGAGGTCTACGGCCGGCCGAAGCACATCTACAGCATTTGGAACAAGATGCGCCGCAAGGCGGTCGATTTCTCGCAAGTACACGACGTGCGCGCTCTGCGCGTGCTGGTCGACGATGTGAAGGACTGCTATACGGCGCTCGGCATCGTTCATCACATCTGGTTGCCGATCGCGCAGGAGTTCGACGACTATATCTCGCATCCCAAGGGCAACCACTATCGGTCGTTGCATACGGCGGTGCACTGCGCTGACGGGCGCTCGCTCGAGGTACAGATCCGGACGCGCGACATGCATCGGCACGCCGAACTCGGCATCGCCGCGCACTGGCGCTACAAGGAAGGTGGCCGGGCGTCGTCTGAGGACCGCTACGACGAGAAGATCGCCTGGTTGCGTCAGTTGCTCGCCTGGCGCGACGAGGTGGCCGATTCGTCAGACTGGATCAAGCACTACAAGCAGGCGGCGTTCGACGAGACGGTCTATGTCCTGACGCCGCAGGGCCGCGTCATCGACTTGCCGCGTGGTGCGACGCCGGTCGACTTCGCTTACCGGGTGCATACCGACGTAGGCCATCGCTGTCGCGGGGCCAAGGTTGACGGTGCGCTCGTCCCGCTGAATACGCAACTGGCCACCGGTCAACGCGTCGAGATCGTTCTTGCCAAACACGGTGGGCCGTCGCGCGACTGGCTGAACCCGCAGCTTGGCTATCTATGTACTCATCGCTCGCGGGTCAAGGTCCGCCAGTGGTTTGCCGGTGTGGCGCTCGAAGAAGCGCTGGCCGAGGGGCGCGCCATCGTCGGCCGCGAGTTGCAGCGTATCGGCCAGAGTCAAGTTCGCATCGACGAATTGGCGGATAAGCTCGGCTTTGCCGAGGTGGACGACCTGTTCATCGCCGCAGCGCGCGCCAAGGTCAGCCTGCGCCAGCTGCAGGCGGCGCTGCGCGGCGGCGAAGCGCCGCCCGAGGAGGTAGCCGACGCGCTGTCGGTGCGCGAGCAGCGCGACAGCGACGTTGCCGAGAAGGGAATTCTGATCGTCGGCGTCGATCGGCTACTGACCCAGCTTGCGCGCTGCTGCAAGCCGGTGCCACCCGATCCCATCGTCGGCTTCGTCACGCGTGGGCGCGGCGTGTCGGTGCATCGCGTCAATTGCAGCAACTTCGACAACATGCGCAACATGCACCCGGAGCGCGTCATCGAGACGAGCTGGGGAGCAAAGACCGACGGGCTGTTTGCCGTCGATATCGTGATCGATGCGCGCGATCGGCAGGGTCTGCTGCGCGATGTGTCGGACGTCCTGTCGCGCGAGAAGATCAATCTGATCGCGGTCAACACGCTCTCGCGCCAGGGGCAGGCGCGCATGAGCTTCACCGCCGAAGTCGGCAGCAGCGCGCAGCTCAACCGGACGCTGGCGTTGCTGCACGAAGTGCCCGGCGTCGTCGGCGTGCGCCGCGCCTGAGCACTGCCGCCGGCCGGTTTTTTCAGGACTTGAGCAGCTCGATCAGCTCGCTTTGCGAGGCATGCGGACTGCTGCGCGAGCCGCGCCGCTGGTGGTAGGTTCCATCGGGCGCGAGCTCCCAGGCGAGCACGTTGTCGGTCAGATAGATCTGCAAGCCCTCGGCGATGACGCGTCGTTTGAGCTTGCGATCAAGGACCGGAAACGCGAGCTCGATGCGGCGGAAGAAGTTACGTTCCATCCAGTCGGCGCTCGACAGGTAAACCTTTTCTTCGCCGCCGGCATAGAAATAGAACACGCGGTGGTGTTCGAGCTGGCGACCGATGATCGAGCGCACGCTGATGTTCTCGGACAGGCCCTTGACGCCGGCGCGCAGACCACAGACGCCGCGCACGATGAGGTCGATCTTGACGCCGGCCTGCGACGCTTCGTAGAGGGCGACGATGGTCTCCGGTTCAAGCAGCGAATTCATCTTGGCGATGATGCGCGAGCGTTTTCCTGCTCGCGCTGCTTCGGCTTCGGCACGAATCCCGGCGACCACATTCGGCTGTAGCGTGAACGGCGCCTGCCAGAGGTGCGTCAGCGCCTGTGCGCGGCCGAGGCCGGTGAGTTGCTTGAAGACCTCGTTGGTGTCGGCGCCAATTTCCTCGTTGCAGGTGAGCAGGCCGAAGTCGGAATAGAGACGGGCGGTCTTCGGGTGATAGTTGCCGGTACCCAGATGGACGTAGCGACGCAGGACGCTGCTGCCGGCCTTGCCTTCCTCGCGACGGACGACCATGAGCATCTTGGCGTGCGTCTTGTAGCCGACGACGCCATAGACGACGTGCGCGCCGACTTCTTCGAGTCTTGTTGCCCAGCCGATGTTGGCCTCTTCGTCGAAGCGCGCCATCAGCTCGACGACGACGGTGACTTCCTTGCCGTTCTGCGCGGCGCGCAGCAGCGACTGCATGAGCACGGAGTCGGTGCCGGTACGATAGACGGTCATCTTGATGGCGACGACCTGCGGGTCGACCGCCGATTGTTCGAGCAGTTCGATGACCGGGTCGAAGCTCTGGTAGGGATGATGCAGCAGGATGTCGCCACCGCGGATGCTGTCGAAGACGCTGTGACACTTGTGCAAAGCTTTCGGCGTGCCCGGCTTGAAGGGCTGGAACTTGAGATCGTTGCGCACCACCCAGTCGGGTACCTGCATCAGGCGGACCAGGTTGACCGGACCGGCAACGCGGAAGAGATCGGTTTCGGTGAGGTTGAACTGCCCGAGCAGGAACTGCGTCATCGCTTCCGAGCAGTTGTTGGCCACCTCGAGCCGTACGGCGTCACCGAAGTGACGCTGCGGCAACTCGCCCTGAATCTTGGTGCGCAGGTTCTTCACCTCTTCTTCATCAACGAACAGATTGCTGTTGCGCGTGACGCGGAACTGGTAGCAACCGAGCACCTTCATGCCGGCGAACAGCTCATGCACAAACTCGTGCAGAATCGACGAGAGGAAGACAAAGCAGTACTCGCTGTCGCCAAGTTCGCGTGGCAGCCGAATGACGCGTGGCAGAACGCGCGGAGCCTGAACGATGGCGGCCCCCGAGCTGCGTCCGAACGCGTCGCGTCCTTCGAGCTCGACGGCGAAATTCAGGCTCTTGTTCAGTACGCGCGGGAAAGGGTGCGAGGGGTCGAGCCCGATCGGCGTGATCACCGGCATGACTTCGCGGAAAAAGAAATCCTTGATCCATTCCCGCTGTGCTTCGTTCCAGTCCGAGCGCTTGACAAAGCGTATGCTTTCGGCGGCGAGCGCCGGCAGGATCTCGTCGTTGAGCAGCGCATACTGCTCCTTGACGATGGCGTGCGTTTCTTCGCTCACCAGGCGATAGACTTCGCGCGCCGTCCGGCCGTCAGTCGTGATGGCAACCGACCCGAGCTTGATCTGCTCCTTGATCCCCGCTTCGCGAATTTCGAAGAACTCGTCCAGATTGCTGCTCACGATGCACAGGAAGCGCAACCTTTCGAGCAAAGGCGTTCGCGGGTTCTTTGCCTGCCAGAGGACACGTCGATTGAACGCCAGCAGGCTCATTTCGCGGTTCTGGAAATACTCCGGCGGATAGGACACGGAAGCCTGGTGAGACGGAGTTTCGATCGGCTGGACGGCAGTGTTCATGGCAGGCTCCCTTGGCGGAAATGGATCGGCTGGACTGGAATTGTCAGTCGAGCATATTACAACCATCACCCGGCAAGCATCACTTCGCAAGCGGTCGATGACGGCGTTTTTTCAGCCAGGGTGGTGGTTGCGCCTCTTGGCGGGGAGCGTCGGGCTGTTCGCTGGCAGTGGTAGAATGGCCGGCCCAGAACCGACAAGGCCGCATAGGCCGGAGGGAAAGAGAGCGATGAGTTACGAACTGATTGCCGGGGTCGACCTTGGTTCGAACAGTTTTCGCCTGCAGATCGGCCGCGTCGTCGGACACCAGATCCACCCGCTCGATGCGTACAAGGAAGCGGTGCGCCTCGGCTCGGGCCTGACGCGCGAGAGACTGCTCGACCACGCTTCGCAGCAGCGTGCCGTCGACACGCTGCGCCGCTTCGGCGAACGCCTGCGCGACTTTGCGCCGGAGACGGTGCGCGCGGTAACGACCGATGCCATGCGCGTGGCGAGAAACGCGCCGATGGTTCTGCGACAGGCCGAACTGGCGCTCGGCTTTCCGATCGAGGTGATCGGCGGGCGCGAGGAAGCTCGCCTGATTTTCATCGGTGCGGCGAATGCCCTGCCGGCCGCCGATCATCGGCGACTGGTCGTCGACATCGGCGGCGGCTCGACAGAGTTCATCATCGGCCAAGGCACCGAGCCGCTCCTGATGGAATCGCTGTTCATGGGCTGCATCAGTTATCGGCAACGTTTCTTCCCCGAAGGCCGGGTGGATACGAAGCGCTTCCGGGCGGCAGAGCTCTCGGCCGCGCGCGAGATCGAAGCAATTGCCGTCGACTACCGGCGCCTCGCTTGGCAGG
>WBZP01003883.1_pt1 | contig 15947 bp, 14 predicted proteins | sample 5204301 | NCBI WGS metagenome assembly WBZP01 (sample SAMN12412401, study PRJNA552823) | activated sludge metagenome | isolation source: activated sludge from nitrification reactor of wastewater treatment plant... | place: USA: Pennsylvania | collected 2017
GCAACTCCAGAGCAGGGGGCCGGGCCGGGCTGGCCCGGCCCGGCTCTCAGCCGCGCTCGGCCAGGATCGCCATCGTGAGGCGCGACACGCAGGTGAGCCGCCCCGCCTCGTCGCAGAGATCGATCTGCCAGACCTGCGTCGTACGGCCCATGTGGACCGGGCGCGCCACGCCGTTGACCCACCCCGACGTCGTGGCGCGCAGATGGTTGGCGTTGACGTCGATCCCCACCGCGCGCGTGCCCGGCGGGCTGGAGAAGGCGGCGCCGCAGGACCCGAGCGTCTCGGCCAGCACCACCGACACCCCGCCATGCAGGATGCCGTAGGGCTGCCGCGTCCGTGCATCGACCGGCACGCGCGCCTTGATGAAGTCGGGCCCGACCTCGAGGAACTCGATGCCCAGGTGGGCGACTGCGGTGTCGCGGCTGGTCGCCGTGAGGACATCGACCGAGAGGGGCTGTTTCCAGATCAGGGACATGGCGGGTGGATAGGTTGAGGTGGCCGGCGCGAGTCGGCCCGGGATCGGCGTGTTCCCGACGGCCGATGATGCCGCTTCCGAGATCATCGAGGGTCGGCGGCTACGAGTGCAGCGCGACGACGCCGTCGGCGATGCGATGCTCGGGCCCGACCTGCTGCCCCTCGAAGCCCGGCGCACCCCACGGTCGCGCGTGGCGCAGCGCGCGCACCAAGTCGCGGTGCACGAGCGGCGCCACGTCGGCCAACGTCTGCCTGCGGCGCAGCGTGAAGGGCCTCGACTTCTCGGCGCGGTGGCCCGGTAGCTTGGCGTAGACGCGCACGACACCGAGCCGCTCGAACAGCCAAGGCGCGATCTGCCCGAGGCCAAGCCCGGACTCGGCCGGCACGGCGTTCGCCGGCAGGTCGACTAGCTGGAACTGGATGTCCTCGAACGGCAGCATCCCTGGCTCCGGGAATTGCGTCGTGAACGGGTACGGCTCCATCTGCGCACGCGAGCCGGTGAGCCGCAGGTGGAGTGTCGACTTGCCCACGTTCGGTGGGCCGACCAGCTTCGTCGGCGTGGTCACGCCCCGCTCGCGGGCGCCGGCCTGCCGCAGCTCGCGGGGCTCGCCGGCCGGTCCAGGTTGTGCGCAGAGCGGCGGTTCACCTACACCGCCGGCGGTCCGCTCGCCCCCGATGACGCAAAGGAAGCGCTGGGCAGCGGGTGCGCGCCCGAGGCGCGGACTTCACCAACGACGCGCTGGATGAGCGAGAAGGAGTACATGCGCACCCTCGCGCAGGTCGGCCAGGGCGCGCACCGTTCCGGTGACATCGCCGATGCCTTGGGCGTACGGGTCCGTTCCGTGGAGCCGCGGCGCAGCGGGCTGATCCGCAAGGGATGATCTGCAGCCGGCCAAACGGCGACACCGCCTGCACCGTGCCGCTGTGCTGAACGGCCGCCCCTTGGGCGGCCGTCGTGTCGACGCGAAGCGCGTGCCGGTCGATCAGCAGCCGCCCTTCTTCTCCTTCTTCTTCGGCTCTTCCTTCTTGGCCTCGGCCTTCTTGTCGTCGGCCTTGGCGGCCGAGGCCGCCGGTGCAGCGGGCTTGGCCGGGGCGGCGGGAGCGGCCTGGGCGAAGGCCGGGGCTTGCGCAGCGGCGACGGCGGCGGCGACGATCAGGGGCAGCAGCTTCTGCATCGGAGTTCTCCTTGGGGATGCGGGGTCGGAGGGAGGAGGGCAACAGGCTCGGCAGCCGGGCGCCGTTCCTGCGTTGCAGCGCCGACCGGCCCCGAGCGGGCGCGAAGATAACATGACTGACATGGCGATCCCCGAGCCCGGCGCGTCGGTCGCGCGTGCGGACGGCGCGCCCGGGCTGAGCCGCCGCCGGGCGATCGGCGCGGCCGTGGTCGCGGCCATCGCGGCCCATTCGACCCGCCCAACCGCCGGAGCTGCCCGTCCGGCCACGGCGCCCGCGGCCGGACCGCTGGGTGGGGGAGCCGCGGTGCCGCCCGCCCCGCTGTTCAACGGCATGGGCGCCTACCGGGCAGCTGCCGGCTCGCACTCGGAACTCGCGCGGCGCTACGTCGATCAGGGCATGGTGCTGGCGTGGGGCTTCAACCCCGCCGAGGCGGCGCGTTCGTTCGCTGGCGCGCTGGCGCACGATCCGCGTTGCCTGGCCGCGCTGTGGGGTCTGGCCTGGGCGGCGGGACCGAACATCAACGCCGATATGGCTGCGGCCGACGCGCCCAGGGTGGACGACGCGCTACGCCGGGCGCGCGCGCTGGGCGGCGACCCGCGCTCGCGGTGGTACGGACTCGTCGCCGCGCTCTCGGCGCGTCACTCGAAGCCGGGCACGACCGAGGTCGACGAGGTGGCCTACGAACACCGGATGCGGGCGCTCGCCGCGCGCCATCCGCGTGACGCCGACCTCGCCGTGCTGGCCGCCGAGGCGCTGATGAACCTGCACCCCTACGACTGGTGGCGGGCCGATGGCCACCTGCAGCCCTGGACTCCCGAGATCGAGCGCCGGCTGCGCCGCGCGCTCGCGCTCGCGCCAGACCACCCCGGCGCCAACCATGCCTGGGTGCACGTGATCGAGCAGTCGCCAACGCCCGAGCGCGCGCGCGCCGCCGCCGACCGCCTTCGCAGCCTGGTGCCTGGCAGCGGGCACCTGCTGCACATGCCGGCGCACATCGACATGCGGCTCGGCGACTATGCCGCCGCGGTGCGCGCCAACGAGCGCGCGATCGACGCCGACCGGCGTTACCTCGAGCAGGTCGACGCGCAAGGGGCTTACCGCGTCGGCTACGTCGCCCACAACCACCACTTCCTCTGGGCCGCGGCCTCGATGCAGGGGCACGCCGCGAAGGCGCTCGGGGCCGCGCGCGAAGCCTATCCAGCCGCCTGCGGGCCGTCGCGTCCCGATCCGGCCGACCGCAACGCCGGCACGCTGCAGCACTTCGAGGTGCTGCCCCTCTATGCGCTGGTCCGCTTCGGGCGCTGGCAGGAGTTGCTGACGGGCACCCGGCCGCCAGACGGCAACGCGCCCTACCCGCTCGCCATTTGGCACTACGCGCGCGGCACTGCCTGCGCCCGGCTCGGACGCATCGACGACGCCCTGACCGAACTGGCGCGGCTCGGACGCGCCGCCGAGGACCCGGCGCTCGCCGCGGCCAAGGTCAAGAGCATGCATGCCGCCGCGACGCTGGCGCAGATCGCACGCCTCACGCTGCAGGCGGACCTGGCGCTGGCCCAGGGACGCGCCGGCGAGGCCGTGCCGCTGCTGCAGCAGACCGTGGAGCTGGAAGACGGCCTCGAGCGCGACGAACCGCACCTGTGGCTGGCACCGACGCGCCACGCGTTCGGCGCTGCGCTGCTCGCCGCCGGACGCCCGGCGGAGGCCGGGCTCGTGTTCGCCGCCGACCTGCGGCACTACCCCGACAACGTCTGGGCCCTCGCCGGGCTGCGCGACTCGCACCTTGCGCAGGGCCGGACCGCGGCCGCGCAGGCGAGCGAAGCGCGCCTGCGCCGCGCCTGGAGCGGCGCCGACGTCACGCTGCCCGGCGCTCGGTTCTGACCGCCGCCGGGCGCGGCGCAGCCGCACCCGCACGCCTTCCATCGTGACGGCGTCGACAGGGCTGCCGATCGAATTCGGGGAAACCCTTGAGTCAGATCAAGACGAAATACCACTAAGGGTATCAAATCCCGACTGCGGAACCGCTACGGCCCCGAGCCGCAGCGGCCCGGGGTCGACTGAAGAACCACGACGCCCCGCAGCCCGCGAGGAGCCACGATGTCCATCTCCCTCACCCACCCGGGCGGCGCGGCGCGCGCATCGGACCTGGCCCGCAGCGCGCGCCGCTCGTTCTGGAACCCCTACGCCGTCGGCGTGCTGCTCGGCGTGGTGCTGCTCGCCACCTACGCCGTCGCCGGCCGCGGCCTCGGCGCCACGGCCGCCTTCTCGGCCCTGGCGGCCTGGACAGCCGGACTGGTGTCGGTCGACCATGTGCTCGCGCACCCGGTCCACGCCAGGTACTGGAACGACGGCGCGCCGCTGCTGAACTGGACGCTGTTCCTGCTTGCCGGCGCGGCGATCGGTGCCTTCGTCTCCGGCTGGCAGGGCCGGCGCCTCGCACTCGAGGTCGAGCGCGGGCCGAAGGTCTCCGACTCGACGCGCCTGCTGCTCGCCTTTGCCGGGGGCTTCGTCGCCGCATTCGGCGCCCGCATCGCCAAGGGCTGCACCAGCGGCCAGGCGCTGACGGGCGGCTCGATGCTCAACGTCGGCTCGCTCGTGTTCATGCTGGCCGTGTTCGTGTCTGCCTATGCGCTGGCGTATTCCGTACGCAAGGAGTGGCTGTGATCCTGCCCCTGAGCTCGACGATCGAATTCGGCGCGGCGGCCGAGCTGGGCCTGGCGCTGCTGCTCGGCCTGGGCTTCGGCTTCGCGCTCGAGCGCGCCGGATTCGGCAGCGCGCGCAAGCTCACCGCCGTGTTCTACCTGTGGGACATGGCGGTCGTGAAGGTGATGTTCACCGCCATCGTCACGGCAATGGGGGGGCTCTTCGTCCTCTCGGCGCTCGGCCTGATGGATCTCGGCGAGCTGTACCTCGAACCGACGAACGTCGCCGCGGCGGCGATCGGCGGCGCGGTGTTCGGTGCCGGCTTCATCGTCGGCGGCTACTGCCCCGGCACCTCGATCGCCGCGATGGCCACCGGGCGCAAGGACGGCATGCTGTTCGTCGCCGGCATGCTGGCCGGCGTGATGGCCTACGCCGAGTTCACGCCGGGCATCGACGGCTGGATCCAGGCCGGCAGCCGGGGCGAGATGACGCTGTCCTCTGTCACCGGCATCGGCATGGGCTGGTGGGTGCTGGCCTTCGTCGCCTTCCTCGTCTTCGCGGGCTGGGGCATGGGCTGGCTCGAACGGCGCTTCGCGCACCTGCGGCCACTCGGCTGAGCGCGCGTCGCCAACGAGTCATCGGAGGGATCCTGTGAGCAGCCCGGTCTCGAGAAGGCGGTTCCTGAAGATCTCGGCCGGAACCTTCGGTGCCGCGGCCGCCGCCGGCGCCACCTGGCAGGGCTGGTGGCCGATCGCCTCGGCCGCGTCCGACGCGCCCGCCCAGGGCATCACCACGATCCCCACCTTCTGCGAGATGTGCTTCTGGCGCTGCGGCGGCATCGGCATCGTGCGCGACGGCAAGCTGTGGAAGTTCGAGGGCAACCCGAAGGACCCGCAGAGCATGGGGCGCCTGTGCCCGCGCGGCACCGGTGCCGTCGGTTCGCACTACGACCCCGACCGCCTGCGCCAGCCGCTCATCCGCACCAGCGAGCGCGGCAAGGAACAGTGGAAGACGGCAAGCTGGGACGAGGCGCTCGCCTACGTGGCCGAGCGCATGAACAGGATCAAGGCCGAGCATGGCCCGGAGTCGGTGGCCCTGTTCAACCACGGCTTCGGCCAGCGCTTCTTCCAGCATGTGCTCAGGAGCTGGGGCGTGATCAACATCGCCGGCGCTTCGTACGCGCAGTGCCGCGGCGCGCGCGACGTCGGCTACCTGCTGACCTATGGCGCCGGCGTGGGCTCGCCCGAGCCCACCGACATCGAGCACACCGACTGCCTGGTGCTGATCGGCTCGCACCTGGGCGAGAACATGCACAACTCGCAGGTGCAGGAGTTCGCCCGGGCGGTCGAGCGCCGCGCCTCGGTGATCGTGGTCGACCCGCGCTTCTCGGTCGCCGCCAGCAAGGCCAGGTTCTGGCTGCCGGTCAAGCCCGGCACCGACGTCGCGCTGCTGCTGGCCTGGGCCAACCTGCTCGTCACCGAGGGACGCTACGACAAGGCCTTCGTCGAGAAGCACGGCCACGGCTTCGACAGGTTCGCCGCCGAGATCGAGGGCTGCACGCCCGAGTGGGCGGCCGAGCAATGCGACGTCCCCGCCGACCTGATCCGTGCCGCCGCGCGCGAGTTCGCCAGCCACCGGCCGCGCGCGATCATCCACCCGGGACGCCGCGTCAACTGGTACGGCGACGACACCCAGCGCAGCCGCGCGATCGCGCTTCTCAACGCGCTGCTCGGCAACTACGGCCGCCAGGGCGGCATGTTCGTCGCGCAGGGCGTGAAGGTGGCGCCCTATCCGCTGCCGCCGTACCCGAAGAGCGACAGGTCGCATGCCGACGGCTCCGACGCCACCGAGTTCCCGTTCGCCGACGAAGGCATCACGACCAGCATCCGCAAGGCCACGCTCACCGGCAAGCCCTACCCGATCAAGGGCTGGTTCGTCTACTCGACCAACCTGATGCAGGCGCTGCCGGACGAGCGCGAGACGATCGAGGCAATCCGCAAGCTCGACCTGCTGGTCGTCTGCGACACGATGCCCAGCGAGATTGCCGGCTGGGCAGACGTGATCCTGCCCGACACGACCTTCCTCGAGCGCCACGACGAACTGCTGACGGGCTACGGCCGCAGCGGCTGGATCTCGCTGCGCCAGCCCGTCGTGGCGCCGCCGCACGACCAGAAGCCGGCCTGGTGGATCGCCAAGCAGCTGGCCGGGAAGCTCGGCATCGGCGAGAGCATGCCGTTCAAGGACATGGAGGAGTACCTCGCCAGGCGCGTCACCGATTCCGGGCTGAGCTGGGAGCAGCTCAGGAAGGAGGGCGTGATCATGGCCGCACACAAGCCGACCACGGTCGAGGAGGGGCTCGAGCTCGGCTTCGACACGCCGAGCGGCAAGGTCGAGTTCTGGTCGGATCAGCTGGCCAAGGCCGGCTTCGACCCGGTGCCCCGGTACGTCAGGCACCCCGAGGCGCCCGCGGGCCGCCTCCGGCTGATCACCGGCCGCGCGCCGGGCCATACCTTCAGCCGCACGCAGACCAACCCGCTGCTGCACGACTTGATGCCGGAGAACGAAGTCTGGGTGCACCCCGAGACAGCGGCCGGCCTCGGCATCGGGAACCGCGAGTTCGTGAGACTCGAGAACCAGGACGGCGTGGTGAGCAGCCGCGTGCGCGTCAAGGCCACGCAGCGCATCCGCAAGGACACCGTCTACATGGTCTACGGCTTCGGCCGTACCAGCACGATGCCCGAGCGGGCCCATCTGCGCGGCGCCAGCGCCGGCGCGCTGAACACCCACTACGCCACCGATCCGATCATGGGCGCGACCAGCATCCACACCAACTTCGTCCGTCTCGTGAAGGAAGCGTGACATGAGACCCCCACGCTCACTTCGCTCGCTGCCCCCCGAGGGGGCGCAGGCCTCACTTGAGGCGGCCCGACAGGAGGCCTGAGATGCCCCGCTTCGGAATGGTCATCGACACCCGCAAGTGCGTCGGGTGCCAGGGCTGCGTGGTGGCCTGCCAGACCGAGAACGACGTGCCGCTCGGCCACTGCCGCGACTGGATCACGACCGAGGTGCGTGGCACGTTCCCGGCGCTCTGGATGGAGATCCGCTCCGAGCGCTGCAACCACTGCGACCGACCGCCCTGCGTGAGCTGCTGCCCCACGGGCGCCAGCCACGTCGAGCCCCTCGGCCAGACGGTGCAGGTGACGGCCGACAAGTGCATCGGCTGCAAGGCCTGCATCGCGGCCTGCCCCTACGACGCGCGCTTCGTGCACCCCAAGGGCTACGTCGACAAGTGCACCTTCTGCCTGCATCGCACCAGGGAGGGCAAGGACCCGGCGTGCGTTTCGGCGTGCCCGACGCACTGCATGCACTTCGGCAACCTCGACGACCCGAAGAGCGGCGTGGGCGAGTTGCTGCGCACGCGCAAGTGGCACGCGCTGCTGCCCGAGGCAGGCACCCGGCCGCGCGTGTTCTACCTCACCTGATGCTGCAACCGAAGGCCGCCTCGAGCGCCGGGCGGTGACCACGATGCTCGAAACCACCACCACCCGTCACAACCCGTTCGTCGACCCGCATCTCGCCGTCTGGGGCTGGGAGATCCCGGTCTACCTGTTCTTCGGCGGGCTGGTCGCCGGCATGATGATCCTCGGCGGTCTGGCCATGCTGCGCGTGCTGCGCGGCGACGACAGCCGGCGCTTCTTCTCGCTGCAGGCGCCGCTGCTCGGCTTCGTGCTGATCAACCTCGGCATGGGGGCGCTGCTGCTCGACCTCGCGCACAAGCTGTACGTCTGGCGCGTGTTCCTGACCTTCCAGGTCGCCTCGCCGATGTCCTGGGGCTCATGGGTGCTGATCGGGGTCTACGCCGCGTTGCTGCTGTCGGCGCTGGTACGGCTGCCCGAGGCGTGGCCGTGGGTAGCGCGGCGCATGCCGCTGGTGCGCCAGGCCTCCGACGCGCTGCTCGCGCGGCCGGCCTGGGTGAAGGCGATCGCCTGGGCCAACATCGTGCTCGGCATCAGCCTGGGTACCTACACCGGCATCCTGCTCAACACGATGGTCGCGCGGCCGCTGTGGAACAGTGCGATCCTCGGCCCCTTGTTCCTCGTCTCGGGTCTCTCGGCCGGCGCGGCGATGCTGCACCTGGCCAGCGTGCTGCGCGGCGAACGCGCGGCCCCGGGCGGGGTGATCGGCGGCGCCTGGTCGGCGATCGTGCAGCGCATCGGCCCCGTCTGGCCCGAGAAGAACGCGGTCAAAGAACTGATCCGTGCCGACCAGGCCTTTCTCGCCATCGAGTTGGTGCTGATCGGGCTGCTTCTGGCCAACCTCTACACGTCGTCGGCATCGCACGCCACGGCCGCAGGGCTGCTGATGGGCGGCCCCTACTCCTGGGCCTTCTGGGGCGTCGTCGTCGGCCTCGGCATCCTGATGCCCCTGGTGCTGCAGGGGCTGGAGCTCGGGCACCGCATCCCGCACACCGTCGTCCCGGCGCTGCTCGTGCTGGTGGGCGGCTACACGTTGCGCTGGGTGATGGTCAGCGCCGGCCAGATCAGCGAGATCTCGCCCGCCATCGCGCTCGTCCCCTGACCCGTCGATCCGGTTCCCCGTCCCCGAAAGGAAGACACATGTTCCGCACCTCGCTTCTGGGCGTGCTGCTGCTCGGCACCCAGCTCGCCTTGGCGCAGACTGCCGCGCCGGCAGCCGCACCGGCGAAGGCCAAGCCGGCGCAGCCCCCGATGTGCGCCGCCTGCCACACGCTCGAGGCCAACCAGATGGGCGGCTATCTCGACAGCACCGCCTTCAAGTCGCAGTCGATGCAGCTCGACGTCGGCGCCGCCGCGCCGCAGATCCTGCGCTTCGACCCGAAGGCGATCAAGGTCATCGACGCCAGCGTCGAGAAGACGCCCGATCACCTGCGCGACGTGAAGAAGCGCCATGAGGCGCAGGTGAGCTACGTCGAGAAGGACGGCGCCAAGGTCGTGAGCGAGATCCGCTTCAAGGGCCCGGCCAAGATCGACCCGGCCAACCTGATCGACTATGCCGGCGTCGCGAAGCTGGTCGCCGAGGGCCCGGGCAAGACGCCGTACACGCTGATCGACTCGCGTCCGCTCGTCCGCTTCCAGGAAGGCGCGATCCCGAGCGCGATCCACCTGCCCTTCATCGGCTTCGACAAGTTCGTCGACCGGCTGCCGAAAGACAAGAACCAGCTCGTCGTCTTCTACTGCGGCGGCATCACCTGCACGCTGAGCCCGAACTCGCTGAAGAAGGCCAAGCTGCTCGGCTACACGAACATGCGCGTCTACCGCGAAGGCCAGCCCGAGTGGTCGACGCGCAACTACCTCGTGACGACACCGCAGTTCGTGAAGGCAGCCTATATCGACCGCGACATCCCGCACGTGATGGTCGACGCGCGCAGCACCGACGACGCCACCAGCGGCCACATCCAGGGCGCGGTGTCGGTGCCGGCCGGCAAGGAGAAGGCGGTGCTGAAGTCGCTGCCGGCGCCGAAGCTGAACGCGCCGATCATCGTCTACGACGGCCGCGGCGGTGAACAGGCGGCCGCGGTGGCCAAGGCCTTCATCCAGGCCGGACAGCAGAACGTGCTGCTGCTGAACGGCGGCATGGTCGGCTGGCAGGCCGCGGGCTATGCGATGGAGTCGGGCGTGCCGGCACCGACGCAGATCGCCTACGCGCCCAAGCCGCGCGCCGGCTCGCTGCCGCCGGCCGAGTTCACTACGCTCGCCAAGGCGACGCCGGCCAACGTGCTCATCCTCGACGTGCGCAACCCCGACGAGGCGGCCGCGGGCATGATCAAGGGCGCGCTGCTGATCCCCGACGAGGAACTCGCCGCGCGGCTGGCCGAGGTGCCGAAGGACAAGCGCATCGTGACGCATTGCCTGACCGGCATCCGCGCCGAGATGGCCTATCACAAGCTCAAGGAGGCGGGCTACAACGCCGCGTTCCTGAACAACGAGATCGAGGTCGCCAAGGACGGCAGCTTCAAGATCACGCCGCGCTGAGGGCGGGCCCTGGGGGGCCCTGGGAGGCGCGTGGGGGCACCGATGCGACCTCGGGGCACCCGACTCGCGAGGTGAGCTCGCTGGCCGGCCTCGAGCGCCGATGCCCCGCAAGCCGGGCATCGCGTCAACGCAAGGGCCGGTCGGCGATCAGAAGCTCGCCCACTCGTCGTCCGTGCCGGTCTTCTGCCGAGCCGACTCGGCCCGCTCCGCCTTGTCGAGCGGGATCGCCGCCGGGACGGCAGGCTTCGGCGCTGCGGCCTTGCTGCGGAAGGCAGGGCGCGTGACGTTCTTCGCCCGCAAGGGGCTGCGGCGCTCGTAACCGCTCCAGTCGTGCGGGGTGGCCGCAGCCTGCGCGGTGGGCGCGGCAGGTGTGGCGTGCATGGCCGAAGCGGCCGAAGGGGCAGGCAAGGCTGGCGCGGAATGCGCCTGCGTGCCCTGTGCGAGCTTGAACACGCTGACGACCTGTACCAGCGCGCCGGCCTGCGCCTTCAAGCTCTCGGCGGCTGCCGCGCTCTCTTCCACCAGTGCCGCGTTCTGCTGCGTCACCTGGTCCATCTGGCCCACGGCTTCGCCGACCTGGCCGACGCCGGTGCTCTGCTCGGCCGACGCCGAGCTGATCTCGCCGACGATATCGGTCACGCGGCGGATCGAGGCCACCACCTCTTCCATCGTCTGCCCGGCCTGGTCGACGAGCGCCGTGCCCTGCTCGACGCGATCGACGCTCGCGCCGATCAGGCTCTTGATCTCCTTGGCCGCTTCGGCCGAACGCTGGGCCAGCGTGCGCACCTCGCTCGCCACCACCGCGAAGCCGCGGCCCTGCTCACCGGCCCGCGCGGCCTCCACCGCCGCGTTGAGCGCGAGGATGTTGGTCTGGAACGCGATGCCGTCGATGGTGCCGATGATGTCGGCGATGCGGCGCGAGCTCTCGCTGATGCCCCGCATCGTCTCGACGACCTGGCCCACCACCTCGCCGCCCTTGATGGCCACGCCCGAGGCGGCCTGCGCCAGCTGGTTGGCCTGCTGGGCGTTGTCGGCGTTCAGCTTGACGGTCGTGCCCAGCTCTTCCATCGTGGCGGCGGTCTGCTGCAGCGCGCTCGCCTGCTCCTCGGTGCGCTGGCTGAGATCGGCGTTGCCCTGCGCAATCTGCGCGCTGGCAGTGGCCACGCTGTCGGCGTTGGAGCGCACGTCGTTGACCACCTTGGCCAGGCTTTGCTGCATCTCATTCAGGGTCGCCATCAGGCTGGTGTGGTCCCCGGGCCTCAGATCGATGCGCGCGCTGAGGTCGCCCGCAGCGACCCGCTGCGCCACGGCAGCGGCGTCTGCGGGCTCTGCACCGAGTTGTCTGGCGATGCTGCGCACGAGGATGAAGCCGAACAGCACGGCAAAGAGCAGGCCGGCGGCCATGGCCACCACCGATACCGCACGGAAGGTGGCATAGCGCGCCAGCGCGGCCTCGTATTCCTGCCTGGCCACGTCGACCTGGAGCGCGGTCAGCTTGGCTCGCGCCTCGTCCACCTTTGGCGCGAGGGGGCTGATCTTGCTCGTGTAGAGGGTTTGCGCCTCGTCGGCCTTGCCGTCCTTCAAGGCTTGTGCGGCGGGCAGCAGGCCCTCCTGTACGTAGGCCCCGCGGTGGGCCGCGAAGTCGGCAGCCAGCACCTTCTCTTCCGGGGTCAGCTGGGTCGCCATGTAGCTGTCCCAGATCTTGTTGCCCTTCTCCACGTTGCCCAGCAGCTCGCCGCGTCGCTTGTCGATATTGGCGGACGTGTTGTCGAGCAGCATGTCCATCACCAGCACGCGATTGCGCTGCACGAGGTAGCCGATCTCGGCGAGCTGGCTGGCCGGCACGGTGCGGTCTTCGTAGACGGTCTTCAGAGCATCGTTGCTCCGGTCGATGCCGAAAAGGCCGACGCCGCCGATGGCCACGAGCAGCGCGGACATCACGCCGATCAGCGTCCACAACCGGGTCGAGACCTTGAGGTTCGAGAGAAATCCCACGTCGTTGTCCTTCCTGATCGATTCAGTGCACTACTTCGGCAGCCAGAGCCACTTCGCTGCCGTGCATCAGCGCCTGGATGTCGGCGAGGATCAGCATGCGGGCGCCTTTGCCTTCGCCCAGGGTGGCGATCCCCGTGATGTGCCCGGCATCGATGGCGCTGCCGAACGCGGGCGCCGGCTTGATCTGCGCCGGCGCCAGGGCCACCACGTCGCTGACCGCGTCGACCACCGCACCTACGGTGCGCCCACCCACGGCCAGCACCACGGTGACGGTGCCGCTGCCGAACTGGGCGTCGAGCCCGAAGCGGCTGCGCAGGTCGACGATGGGCACGATCACGCCGCGCAGGTTGGTCACGCCCAGCACATGCGGCGGTGCGCCGGCGATGCGCGTGGGCTGCTCGTAGGAGCGGATCTCCTGCACGCGCAGGATGTCGATGCCGTACTCCTCTGCGCCCAGGCGCAGCGTGAGCACTTCGTTCGGCGCGGCCGCCGCGCTGGCGGCGACGGCATCAAGCTCCTGTGGGGTGTGGTCACTCATGGCCTGCGGTTTGGTGTTGTGGAGCCTGGACTATCGGAGGTTCCGGGGCGGGGCTTTAGCTGGAGAGGTATCTCGCCCGGCCCGGCTTCAGGGCGCCGAGCAGGACGGCCGCCCCTGGCCGGAACAGACCTCGTGACAGCACTCCCCGCAGCGCGGGCTCAGGAAGCCGCACGCCGGGATCACGCTCTCCGGGTCCTCGAAGCCGGCGCGCGGAAGTCGCGATCGCGACTCGCGGCCCGGCTCCTGAATCGTTCTGAAAGCCGCGCCGGTCCTGGCCCATGCCGCGCCGGCCGCCGCGCGCGAGGGCAACCTGCGCCCGCAGGCCACCGAACTGCTCGGCCGGGACGACGACCTGCGTGAACTGCAGGGCCTGATCGACTCGCACGCGCTCGTCACCGTCGCCGGTGCGGGCGGCATCGGCAGGACCCGGCTGGCGCAGGGTGCGGCCGCCGGGCGCGCGCAGCAGCATGCGGTGTGGTGGGTCGAGCTCGCGCCGCTGGCCGACCCGGCGCTGGTGCTGCACGCCGTGGCGCGCGCGCTCGCGCTGCCACTGACGCCGCAGGACGACGCGACGCAGGCCGTCGTGCAGGCGCTGCAGGGCAAGGCCGCGCTGCTGGTACTTGACAACGCCGAGCACCTGCTCGACGCCGTCGCGGCCTTCGTCGCGACGCTGCGCGAGGGCGCCGCCGGCGTGAAGCTGCTGCTGACTAGCCAGGAGGTGCTGCACGGCGCCGGGGAGCAGGTGCTCCGCCCCGGCCCGCTGGCGCTGCCGGAAGGTGACGAGCTGGCCGCGGTGCGCGCCAGCAGCGCGGTAGCGCTGTTCGTCGCCCGCGCGCGCCAGGCCGACCCGCGCTTCGCTCTCGACGAACACAACCGCGCCGCGGTGGCCGAGATCTGCCGCCGCCTCGACGGCATCCCGCTGGCGATCGAACTGGCCGCGGCGCGCGTGCCGCTGCTGGGCGTCGAAGGACTGCGCCGCCGCCTGGACGAGCGCTTCGAGGTGCTGACCGCCGGCTCGCGCGCGGTGATGCGGCGCCATCAGACGCTGCGCGCGGCACTCGACTGGAGCCACGCGCTGCTCACCACCGAGGAGCAGCGCGCGCTGCGCCGCCTGGGCGTGTTCGCAGGCGGCTTCACGCTCGAAGCGGCACAAGCGGTGGCTGGCGACGAGCACATCGATGGCTGGGACCTGCTCGAACACCTGGGCGCATTGGTCGACCAGTCGCTGGTCGTCGCCGAGGGCGACCCGCTGCCGCGTTACCGTCTGCTCGAGACGACCCGTCTGTACGCGCTGGAACGGCTGGCCGAGGCCGGCGAGACCGCGGCCGTGCTGCGCCGCCATGCGGGCCACTGCATCGAGCTGGCCGAGGCCTTCGACGCCGAGGCGGTGGCGCACGGCCAGGCCGCGCAGGCGCTCGAGCGCCTGGATGCCGAGCGCGACAACCTGCTGCACGCGCTGGCCTGGTGCAGCCGCCAGCCCGACGCCGATGCCGCCGTCGCGGGGCAGCGCCTGGCCGCCGCTCTTCGCTTCTACTGGGGCGCCCGCGGGCTGCTGGGTGTCGGCCTCGAGGCGACGCGGCGGGCGCTGGAGCGCGCCGCCCAGCTCCCCGGTGACCGCGTGCGCTGCGCTGCGCTCGCGTCGGCATCGCAGATCCTGCACTGGACGCGCCGCGGTGCCGAGAGCGAGCCCTTGTGCGACGAACTGCTGGTGCTCGGCGACGCCATCGGCCATGCACCAGCCGTAGCCATTGCGCGCATCCACAAGGGCTACCTCGCGGCCGAGCGCCACGAGTGGGCCGTGGCGCAGTCGCATTTCGAGGCGGCGCTCGCGCTGGCGCGCAGCACCGCGAGCCTGCAACAGGAAGGCAGCGCGCTCGGCGGCCTGGTCGACATCCTGAAGTGCCAGGGCCGGCGCGCCGAGGCTGCCACGCGCCTGGACGAACTGCTGGCGCTGCGGCGGCGCGCCGGGCATGGCTACAACCTGGCGGTGACGCTGCAGCGCGCAGCCTGGATGGCGATCGACGGCGGCGACACGGCGCGGGCGGTCGGGCTCATCGCCGAGAGTCACCCCTGGGTGCGCGGCGCCGGATCGCGGATCCTGATCTGGGGCTGGTACAGCCTCGTCGGCAGCCTGGCGGCACGGCGTGGACATTGGGAACGGATGGTGCAACTCCAGGCATCGGCGACGCGCTTTCGCATCGACGACGGGCTGCGCCCCGACGACGAGGACCTGCAGAGCGAGCGCGCCGAACTGGATCGCGCCCGCGCGGCAATGGGCGACGCGGCCTTCGATCAGGGATGGACAGCCGGCACGGCCCTGGGTGCCGCTCAGGCACTGGACCTGGCGGCGGACGAGCTGGCGTCGGCGCCGTAACTGCCCGGCGCCGCGGCGACGCCCTCGATGCCGCTTGCCACGGCAGCAGGCCCGCGCAACCGCATGTGCGCTGCCGCCATGTGTGCCGACGCCGGAACCCGAGAACCGCAGGACGGACGCCAGTTTGCGCGCTGCCCGCGCGCGCCGGGAAATCCGGTTCCAGGCCTCTTCAGCATCGAATTCAGCACGCCAAAGGACTGCACAGCGCCGGGTGGCCGACAGTCGCTCCATCCCCACGCGGCGCTGGCTGCCCACCGAAGGAGAGACCCGATGAACACCCTGAACCGTATCGCACGCCTGCTCGCCGCCGCCGCTGCCGCCGCCGTGACCACGGTTCTGTTCTCGACCGTCGTCTCGATCGCCGAGCCGCAGCGCAGCGCGCTGATCGCGAAGAGCGCCGAGCAGCAGCGGCTGGTGGCGGCGCGTGCGGTGTTGCAGGTGGCGCAGACGCGTTGAAGCGCGGGTGCTGAACCCGCCCCGTTCAGCCACGCCCGGTCGACCCGAACCCGTTCTCCTGCAGCGGCTGGCAGGTGCGCAACACGGACCCCAGGAGCGGGGTCCTGTGCTGCAAGGGGAGCGCGCCGTGACCGACACCACCACGGGCCCCGAGCTCGCGCCGAGGCGCCGAGCCCGCCGCCACACGCTGCCCGCGCCCATCCTCGCGCCGGCCGCCGCCCCGGGCGCGCCGCCGGACCCGACCGCGTGCACCTGCGACCCGGCCCGGTGGCGGGGCATCGGC
>WBZP01000906.1_pt2 | contig 15939 bp, 12 predicted proteins | sample 5204301 | NCBI WGS metagenome assembly WBZP01 (sample SAMN12412401, study PRJNA552823) | activated sludge metagenome | isolation source: activated sludge from nitrification reactor of wastewater treatment plant... | place: USA: Pennsylvania | collected 2017
ACCCACCGAGAAAGAAGGACTCGTCTATCCTGATGTTCCAGGCACGAAGTGTCCTTAATACTCGCTCGTGGGCGGGAGCTCCACGCGCAGTAACCAAGGCTGTACGAATCAGCTCTTCGTCTTCCTGCTGGATCCGGTGCAGGGCAGCAAGAAAGGGTTTGAAGGGACCACCTTCCAGCGGTGTATTGGCGGCTAGCTCTTCACTTTGTTGAAAGGCATCGAGCCCCTGTGACTTGTAGATTCGTTCTGACTCGTCAGAGAACAGCACGGCGTCGCCATCAAAGGCAATACGCAACTGAGTCGTTGAGTTGTTGCTGGTAGATGCAGGAAGAAGAGTCGCTGCCGCATAGCCGGCCGCCAATGCGCCACGCACATCCTCTGGCTCCGCAGACAGGAAGATCTGCGCTCCGAACGAACCTACGTAAGGGGAGGTGCTTTCCCCTCGGGTAAATGCGGCCCGCGTAATGGGCAGCTGATGATGTCGTATTGAATTGAATATGCGGAGCCCGGTATCTGCACTATTTCTGGAAAGGAGGATGACTTCGATAGTGGGCCGATCCGGATGCTTGTCGTTCAGAGAAAACAGTTTTTTTACGAGTGGAAAAGCCACACCCGGAGCGAGCGGTTCATCTTCACGGGCAATCTGGTAAGCAGTATAGGCTGCGGCCCCTTGCTGCTCGTAGATCGTGTGGCTCTCGTCAAGGTTGAACAAGGCCCTCGATGAAATCGCCACGACAAGTTTTCCATCAAAACTAACAGGCATGTCCGTGTGCCTCCATTGATTACTTGCTCACGATCTGCCTAGAGACGAAGGTCGTTCCTGCCAGCGAAGAACTGCCACAGTTTTACAAGGGCATACGTGTCATGCCCACAGTAGGCCAGGAGCTCAGTGCGAATTCGGGCTAGTTCATCCTTTGACGCCGTGGGGTCTATCGCCTTCAGAAATTCCACCTGCGCCATGCCGCCATCCCGAACTCCCTCAAGATTTTCGTATCCGAGCCTTGTGTCTATCGCCGGCAAAACATGTTTGATACTCCAGCTGCCATGCTGATTCGGGTGATAGAAGTGCTTTCTCGCAATGGGCAGTAGATCAACCATGCGACTGTTGATTGCCAACAGACTATCTGCCAGGTCGTTGAACCGTCTGGCGAGTTCCTTGATTCGCGCTGATTCGAAGCCCGCGTTATAGACATACACCGGCCTGTCCAAGGCGCAATCGATGAGAAGTTGCTCGGCGAAGCGGCGGGAAGGATTGCCACCACTCGTATCCAGAAACTCCTTGTGTTGCAGTTGCCCCAACTCATCAAGATAGTGGAGGCTGTACTGGAACGGAATCTGGTCGTAAGGCCGTGTTCCGGCCCATATCGGAACTGCGAACTGGATCGTCTCGAAATCCAGAAAATATGCAGGAAGGGGGTAGGGTAAAAGTGCGGTGCGTGCGCCCGCTGCGTCAAAGTAGACTTTACCTGAAACGGTACTGTCCCTAACCAGCCGCTGAGTCTGACTCAGGTGCTCGTCAGGGATTTCACGCATGTCTGTCTGAACGGGGTCGCTGCAATACTGCTTGGCCCCCTTGGACAAAGCTCCCGGCAGCCATTCGACGGGAAACTCCGCTTGAACGAGAGTTCGTCGACAATATTTCTCGAAGCCGCACTGCACCGGATCACTGCACTGCCCCCCCATCTTGACCTCAGGTTCAACCGACTGTGATGCCGTCTCGTTGGCATCCGATATCCAAGTATGTACTTCGCCCCCTAACGAGCGGGCCTGTTCTGTCAAATCGACCTCCCGGAGCAACCCCTGGTATTTTTCCTGACCTGGGTAAGTCCATGACGAATCGATGTGCGCCAGCGCCACACAAGTCAGATTCAGCCCCGAAGAAGAGGCAACAAGCGCTTGAATCGCGATGTCCTGGACGTGGTAATCCTTGACGGAGGTCGATGACTTAACTTCAACCATGTGCCAGCCTGCAGGAGAATTCACTTCTTCCGGCACCAGCACATCGGCAAAGGCCCGAGCCCCTTCGGCCGAAAAGCCGGCTTCAAAAATCGGGAGTCGCTCATTCAGGAGTGCCTTGGTCTGCTCAATACCACCCTGAATTCCAGATTCCCGGATGTCGATCATTCGCCCAATGCCCTTGGGGTCATAGATGGCTCTAGCGATCTCCCCGACCGCATTGCCTGCCTCGAATCGGGCCTTGGTCTGCGCGGAATCATCGATCTCGTCCGGCTTATGAATTTGCAACCAGAGTCTTTTCGGGCATTGCAGATGTGCAATTATTTTTGACTTCGAAAGAATCGCCATGGAATGGGTTCCTGCTTCAGAGGGTCTGCAATGAGTTTAATAATGCTACCGGGCGTGTGCGACGAATAATGTCGCAACAGACGGGCATTTCCTATTTTTCCTTCGTGTATGTCGAAACCATGGACTGCGCAGCCTTGAGAATTTGTCCTCTAAGGTATTTAGGGGCGATGACTTCAACTCCGTCACCAAATCCCATCAACCACCATCTGAGCTGCGGTGTATTTGCCACCAATGCAGATACATGCAGTCTGCCATCCGCTTGGATGGAAGCAGTCTGATCCGCTGATAGTGGTGTTTCCAGCAAGTGATCTCCCATTCCATTGCGGAAGGCCAGAATGACGTCTGTTTTCTCCCCGGACCCAAACCCCCAGACGCCCTGGTCTATGGTCTGATCAATATTGAAGTCCTTTGGGTAGCGAACCGGGGCATCAAGCACATCGGCAGCGACTATCCGATGGAGGGCCAGTGTCCGGGCGTCTTCGTGATCGAAAATCCGCACATAGAGATATGCGACTGATCCTCGCTGGACAAGGGCAAGAGGGTGAATTCGATAGTCGACCAGCGATCCCTCCCCCTTCTTCTGATACCGAATCGAGAGCTGCTTCTCATGAAGCAGTGCATCGGTAACTGCATGCTGCACCTCTTTGGAAACCACAGGAAGTCGAAGTGGTTGTGCCGGCGGAACCGTTCGAACCTTGTCCAGCCATGATCGTCCGCGATGCGGCCGTGGCTCGGAATCCAGTCGTTGATGGGCCGAGTGAAAATAGTGTGCCAATTGATCAACTACGCTTGCAGGAAGCATCCCCTTGAGGTGCTGCTCAGCCAATACCAGAGTCATTGCTTCAGGAATGGTCAGCCCAGGCAAATCGAAGTTGGCGGCGTCCTTCTGCCAGCTCCAGCCATATGGTTTCTCCCTGTCATCGACCACCAAAGGAAAAACGATCGACAGTTCCTGCAGATCTCGTTGAACGGTTCGTTCGGTGACTTCATGCCCTGCCGCAATAAGCTGATGTTGCAAATTCCGGGCCGTCACCTTCATCGGAAAACGGGGAACAAGGCGAAGCATGTTCCATTGGCGAAACAAGGAATCCTGATGTTTTGGCATAGATGCGCCTGACCACTCCTAAATTCATCAAACGATATTGGCATACTAGCACCGCGTAGGCGCGGCGCTTGTGTCCTGCGCCACCATTTGTCGCATCATGCGATAGTCTTGGTAAATGACTCCGAGAATAGGATGATTGGAATGTGCCTTCTTCGGCAAACCCACCGGCTTTTCACCACGCTTCAACGGCATATGGCCCCTCGGCGCCTGAACATTTTGAGAATTGAGCCCTGATGAGACAAATCGCCCTATCTATAAAGACTAGCGGCCCCCTGACAATGGGGGGCGACCGCATTGTTGAAGTCGGAGCGGTCGAACTGGCTGACCACAGGATTTCCGAAAGGAACGTCTACTCCTACATCAATCCTGGCAAGGCACTTTGCCCTAGCGAAGAAGCGGTGCTGGGTTTCAGCAACGCGTTTCTCATTGACAAGCCGGTATTTGGGGCGGTGGCAGCGGACCTTCTGAATTTTGTCCGGGGATCTCGTCTTCTGGTTTATGACGCGCCATTTCACATGGGTTTTTTGAATGCTGAATTGGACTTGTTAGAGTTGCCCCCTTTGGATGTGTCCATCCAATGCGTCGTGGATATACGGAAGAAGGCACTAATCATGTTCTCTGACGAAGAGGCCTGTCTCGATGCTTTGTGCTCCAGATACAAGATAGAAATGCCTTCAAGCACTTCACGCAGCGCACTGGACGACGCTCGAATTTTTGGTCAGATTTATCTTGGCATGAGTGAATTGTCCCGCGAATAACGGCCTTCCTTTCCATAGACTCGCGTGCGCATAACCGACTGCGCGCCTAAAAAGCGGTTGGGAATGGAGATGATCGGGGTTTGTATAGTGAACTCACTGTCCAATGGAATTGGAACAAGTGTGTAATTTGACCGCCGGAGATGCTCATTCCTAATCTGGCTAAGGTGGAGAATAAGTAGTCATGCGAGAAATCGTCTGCCCGCACTGCGGAAAAGCATTCAAAATCGACGAGGCAGGGTACGCGGACATCCTGAAGCAGGTTCGCGACAGCGAGTTCGAGAAGCAGTTGCATGAGCGGCTGGAACTGGCCGCTCAGGACAAGCAGAACGCCATTGAGCTTGCCAGAACCAAAGTCGCCAGCGAATTGCAGAAGGCTGCAGCAGCCAAGGACGCCGAGATCCAAGAACTTAAGGCAAGGTTGGACGCCGGCGAGATCACGCGAAAGCTTGCTGTGATCGAGGCGCTTGGCGTCGTTGAAAAGGAGCGTGACGAATTGAAGAGTGGCCTTGAGCGAGCCGCGCTTGAGAAGCTGCTCGCCGAGAAATCGCTAAAGGACAAGTACGAGACGCAGATCAAGGATCGCGATGACATGATCGAGCGCCTACGGGATATGAAGGCTCGCCTGTCGACCAAGATGGTTGGCGAAACCCTTGAGCAGCACTGCGAGACCGAATTCAACCGCATTCGCGCTACAGCATTTCCGAGAGCGTATTTCGAGAAGGACAACGACGCACGGACGGGCAGCAAGGGCGACTTCATCTTTCGCGACTCCGATGAGGCTGGCACCGAGATCGTCTCGATCATGTTCGAAATGAAGAACGAGAGCGATCGCACAGCAACGAAGAACCGGAACGAAGATTTTCTGAAGGAGCTCGACAAGGATCGCACTGAGAAGGGGTGCGAGTATGCGGTACTGGTATCACTTCTTGAACCAGACAGTGAGCTCTACAACACCGGAATCGTTGATGTATTCCATCGCTACCCGAAGATGTATGTCGTCCGACCGCAGTTCTTCCTTCCGATCATCACGCTGCTTCGGAATGCAGCGATGAACTCACTCAAGTACAAATCGGAGCTGGCGCTCGTCAAGGCGCAGAACATCGACATCACGAAGTTCGAGGCCGAGCTTGAGACGTTCAAGTCTGCATTCGCGAGAAATTACGATCTTGCCTCTGGGCACTTCCAAAAAGCGATCGATGAAATAGACAAGTCGATGGACCACCTGCAGAAGACAAAGGAGGCTCTGCTCGGAACAAGTCGGAACCTTCGCCTTGCGAACGACAAGGCACAGGATGTGACGATCAAAAAGTTGACTCGAGGCAATCCAACGATGGCCAGAAAGTTTGCCGAGCTCGGAGATAACGGTCCTTCAGCTGCAGAGTGACTCCAATCGTCCATGTCCAATGAATCGTAAATTGGCCCGACATGAGTAGACACGTCGGAGCGTCTGCTTACGTATTGCATTCCTGCCGTTGTTCCCACGCTGTGTGAGTGACGGCATTGGCCGAGGAGTCGCCGGTGGTGACCGAAACAGGCCGACGTCGGAGCTATCCGTCTGGATCTCGGCCATTTCTACCGTTGTAATTTTGCGTAAGTATCGACGGCTCATGGGCGAATTGCTGCTACTAACGCAACCACCGAGGCTAGGGCGATTCAGCCCCCTGTTTCAGCGCCAGATCTGTAGGAAATAAAGCATAACGATCAGCCGAATTGGGGCATCGCAGGCATTCATCAACGCATGAATCGGGACAAGGTCGAACGATTTGCGAAAAGTTTTAGTATTCCACTTTAAGTGCGTGAGGCCCTTACATCAGCTACTTTCGGAGATTCTGCTGAACCATCAAACGAGCAAGGCGCGCAATAGCCTCCTCGAGACTGGCACTTGACGCGGCATATGACAGCCGGACATAGGTGTCTGCACCACAGACACCGAAGTCCTTCCCTGGTGTTAGCGCGACGTGGGCCTCTTGCAGAGCTAGCTCGCAGAATTCCCACGAGGTCATACCCGTATGACTTACATCGAAGTAAACGTAGAAGGCACCGTCCGGCGGCACCGGAACCGGAAGTCCAATGCCTGCCAATCCGTTAAGCACAAGGTAACGCCGCCGCGAAAACTCCAGTCGGCGCATTTCACAGACCTCAAGAGACTCAGGGGTAAAGCAAGCGAGTGCCGCCCGTTGTGAGACGACCGATGGGCAAATGTAATAGTTCTGCGCCAAGCGCTCGATAATCGGAACTAACGTCTCCGGCACCACGCACCAACCGAGGCGCCAACCGGTCATACCAAAATACTTCGAAAAGCTATTAATGACTATCGCCTCATCGTCGATAGCAAGAACGGTTTGCGGGGGGCGTCCAGCTTCGTCCATATCGCCCAGGTTTAGGTAAATTTCATCAACAATCCGCCAAGCATTGTTCTTATGGGCCCACTGACATATAAGCTGCAATTCGGATGTTGGGATGGACGTGCCGGTTGGATTCGACGGCGAGGCAATCATCAAGCCACGAGTCCGCTTTGTCCATTTATCCTGAACGGCTGCTGCATCAAGTTGAAAGTGGGTGGCTGGACCTGTGGGCACCAAGTTGACTTTGGCACCGAAGCTAGTCAGGAAGCGACGGTTGCACGGGTAGGACGGATCTCCCACCATCACCTCATCCCCTGGATTAACTAGAGCGGCAGTTACCAGCAGAAGCGCGGCAGACGCACCGGCTGTGACAACGATCCGGGAGGGGGGGACATCGACTCCGTGTGTACGGCAGTAAAAGTCCGAAATAGCTTTACGTAGCTCCAGAGTTCCCAATGCAGATGAGTAGGAAAAGTCTACAGCATCTATGGCTAAGCGCGCAGCCTCGAGCACTGCCGGCGGAGCCCCAAAGTCGGGCTCACCCAAACAGAGCTTAATAATGTCCACGCCTTCAGCTTCCATGTCTGCCGCACGCTTTCCAAACTCCATTGCAAAGAAAGGAGTAATGGCTTGGGCTCTATGTGAAATCCTCATCTGCGTTCTTTGTTAGTAATTTAGCCGGCTGTTGAAAACAGATTTATGGCATAAAAATCAGCGCGTTATTGGGCACTCGGATCATTCCCTTGATCAAGAACATCGCTTGGATCGTTTTGGAGGAGGATCTTCGAATGCATTTTTCAACAGACAGTTAGGGATGGATAGCCCAGCACCATAGAATAGGCAGGGTGGATCAGCATATCTGATCCGGGGCGGAGCGACGGATGCAACACCTTACATGTAGAGCCGATTTGCGACCTACAACAACGCTCATTCAGTGTATTCACATTCCTAGTTTCTCGGAAACCGTGGGATGTTTCGTAACTATCATGTTTTTTCAACCATCTAATCCCCCTGAAGATTCTCTTTGGCTACCGCAAGGATTTCTGTAAGGCGGTCAAGGAACGGTTGTAGTTCTTTTGGGAGGCGCTTACCTGACTTTTCCAGCTCATGTTTGAGTTGAAGTCCGTCCGTAAACAGTTGGTCGAATGCATGGAGCCTTGCTAACGCTTTGTCGGTGCTTGCCCAGACACCCAGTTCTTCCCAAGCCAGATCGATGTAGTACCACAGACTCTGCACCGACAAGTGACCAGTCTTGTCGGCAATACGCTTCAGGATCGACTCGTAGTCGATGTCGGTCATCATCTGACGCGACTTGCCAGACTTGTCGATGAACTCTTTCAGATGAACTGTCACCTCATAAGTTATGAACCGGTGACGGAACATGCTCAGACACGCCTGAGTATCTTTATAACCCGCCAGCACAACTAGTCGCTCAAAATCTTTTTCTAGGGAAGTTTTTTTGATTGGTTTGCCTTCCAGGGTGAGGAAAAAGCCTGTTCCGGGTTCTGGCCCCAACCCAGCCCACTTAAGCACGTCACAATAGGCAGTTCTGGACAGCAGGTAGCGGTATACGACAGTTGCAGCATCGAGCAAAATTGGGAACCGTCGCATTGGCGCCACTTCCCTCCGGCGCTTCTTGGTAGGAATCATCAGAGTTCTCGTCGTCAGGATGTTTTCGTGATCCTTGACGCTCATCTGAACCAATTCGGCGGGACGCAACCAAGTGGCGACACTGCTGGTCAACGCCTTCTAGATAATCCGCATCGGTCATGACTAAAGACACATCAACAAGCAGTTTATTGGCGGACACTATAGGATCGACGATGTTTCGCTGCCCATGCCCTAGAAGGGACTTCACATCATGACCAAGACTCGCAAGTTTTTTGGCTTTCGCACTGGGGATGACAACATCCAGTGGAATAATTTCGGCCTCCTTCAAGAAGGAAAACCACGGGATCCACGCACTTCGCCATATCTTTAGGCGGACGTAAGTCCTAGCGCCGGATTCGTCAGTAGTCAGATACCATTCAAATAAATTCAGCGCAAAGAGGGTCCAATCCTGTGAGTTGGAAGGCCACGACTCCTCAAGCGCCAGGAAGCCTCGGAACATACGCGCTAATACACGTGTTACAAAATTTATCTGACTATGCAAACTCTGGGCGCGCAGCCGCTCCACAGCCAAATCAAGCATCGGGCGTATTTGTTCAGCGTTGAGACGGGTTCCCTCAAAGGAGACTTTGCGGACAATTGGATCGTCACGCTTAGGGGTGTCTAAATAGAACCTCACCGACTCCCCGTGTATTTCGTACCGCACGGCTTTACCCCTTTCGGACAATGTTGTAAACGTTCTTTTTTTGTCTTGTTCGTCGCCGCGATGGCGGTTTAGCGGACAAAGCAATTAGTCATCAGGTCGCGAACCTGAATTTCCTCTTATGAATTCAGCACAGGTTTTCTTCCTCCACTTTCATCAGATCAGACCTGAAATGGCCGATCGCCAACGTCCGAATCGACAGTGGATAAATTGACAACTTGATGCACGTCTTTTGGTTCAAGGCTTAACCGGTGCAACGCATATCGTTCCAGCTTCATGAATTCGTCATCACCCCATCCTAGACTCCGCCGATATGCCATCACTTGAACAGCTAGCGTGAAATTTTCTGAATCTAGGCGAATGAGGTCATAAAGATTCATTAGATCGCCTTTTCGATTTGCAGAAATAACTATCTGTGCCATTAAGCGCCCAGTCACCGTCTCCGTGTCGATGGCTTTCTTAATTGACAGAATGTCGATGTTCTCGATTCCAAAAATACCGATGTGGTGGCAATTGGTAGCGTCGTACAACGCCCGCGTTTCGCGGCGTCTGTTGAGGTGCCGGCAAGCTCGACAGGGCTTGGTTCAGTTTTCCTAGAAACTCATCTGATCTCAGGTAAGGCTCTGCGTAGTCGGCATACTCAATATGTGGAGACAAGGTCAGAGCGCTGCTGTGCGTAAAAGGCATCCAGTTCTCTTTAACTGAGATCCAGATTACTGCGTGAACTCTGTTTGCCTGGGCAGAAATGCCTTGCTTCCAGATCAGATCGCCAAGCTTATGGAGTCTCTGGCCATTTAGGAAAAGGCCAACAATATCCCGCATGCCAAGCCGGTCTCCAGCTGTGCTTGTGTGGGCTTGGCGAAGCGCATCGCAATCGTTATCGCAGATGAAGAGAATGGCGGGGTGCTTCGTTTCCGAGTCCCGTATTTGCTTTTCCTTCTTCTTCAGAGCATTGAACACTGGGTTATGCCGATATGTTTGCGGCGCAGTGTAAGAACGGTAGCTAGTGCTAGAGAAGCGCCCCTGGCCCGGCAAATAGGTAATTGAGCTCTCCGCACCGCGCTCAACGAATGTGTAGGTGTGCTGATGATCAGGCTGTTGCTTAATCTGTTCAAAGAATGCCTTGGTGGCGGGCCGGCTAAAGAAACTTACGTGTTCCTTCTTGGCAGGAACGGCAACGGCTACACGGCCCCCATCTTCCAGGGAGCCGAATGAATAGTTCAGCGTCCCATACTTAGCAACACCGAGCTTTGTTGCAACACGGTATAGCTCGCTGGTGAACTGCCGTACTGGGTTCTGGTCATGAAGGGCGACATCTGAAAGAGTCGTTACCTCGACGACGATCGGCAGGTCTCCAGGTGTCCAGATATAGTCTGGATTGCGCCCAGATGGTTGATCAAAGTCGCCAACTTTGCCCGCATGAGACAAGGCAAACCCAATCGCTACTTCCCATTCTGCCGCTCGCGTCTGACCAGATTCGGTCTCAAGCTTTCCTTCCAGCTCCCGGACACGAATCGGATCCAGGAATTCAGCCAGTTTGGCCAACATGCGGTGAACATTGCGCCTTCCATAGATCACTGATTCTCCCCGTGAATTTCCGGATGACGGATTATTGAGCGAACCAAGTCACAAGTCATATAAAAATCAATATTTTATAAAGACATGCCAGCTATTCGCAAACGCCATCAATCTCGCAAATAGCTTTCGCCGGATCGTATCGGCTTTCGTTCTTGGTGTATTCAGTGCCTCATTCACTCTTGCTGCATTTCGGCGTCGCCCCCAAAACCTACGTATGACACACCCTCACAAATTTTCGGGCCAAGCAACCTAACCCCAACAATGTCAGTTGTAAGGTGTTAAGAAATAAAGTCTGAATTGCCGTTGAATGTTGCATAAAGCACCACTTTGCGGATTCATTCGCTGTTTTGACACCATCCTTATGTCGATAAAACTTGGGCAACAGGCACTTCATCCGCGCCTTTGGCGGCATCCCGATCGAGATTCCGGTCGACGCTGACAGCAACTTCCAGCCTACGGCAGCAGACGTCGACCGATACTGGAGCAACAACACCCGGGGGGCCCTGTTCGCATCACCGGCCAATCCGACCGGCACGATGCTGTCGATGGCCGAGATCGATGCACTGGCAAAAACCATCCGCAGGCGCGACGGCCAACTCATCCTCGACGAGATTTACCACGGCCTCACCTACGAAGGCGAGGCGCCGACCGCGTTGGCTGCAGGCGATGACATCTTCGTCATCCAGAGTTTTTCGAAGTATTTCCAGATGACTGGCTGGCGCCTCGGCTGGATGGTCGTTCCCGAACGCTTCATGCGCGACATCGAGAAACTCGCGCAGAACCTGTTCATCTCGCCATCGACTCCGGCACAGTACGCTGCGCTGGCGGCATTCAAACCGGAAACCATCGGTATTCTCGAACAGCGGCGAACCGAATTTCGTCGGCGCCGGGATTTTCTGGCGCCAGCGCTCTCGACGCTGGGCTTCAAGCTGAGCGCAGTACCGCAAGGAGCGTTTTACATCTATGCGGATTGCAGTGCGTTGACCGACGACAGCGACCGTTTCGCGCGCGAACTCCTCGAATCAGCCGGTGTCGCGATAACGCCGGGACTGGACTTCGGCAGCCACACGCCGGAACGGCACCTTCGATTTGCCTACACGACGGGGATCGAACGTTTGCAGGAAGCGGCAGATCGCATCCGGCGATTCATAGGCCGATAGAAAACCGGCGCTGTAAACGAAGGCGGCGCGACAAAAGCCGCGCCACTGAAAAGAGCGGGCGGGGCAAGCGAAAACGCTACGCCCCGCACCACATCTACCGCCGATTACTTCGGACGCGAACCGGTCGGGAACGGCCAGGCTGCGGTAGGATTGAGCGCAGTCTTCAGACCCGGAGTGGCTGCGGTCGACGGAGTCGGCGCGGGGGCTGCAGCAGGAGCAGGTGCTGCGGGCTTGGCGGCCGGCTTGGCAGCAGCCTTCTTCGGAGCGGCCTTCTTGGCAGCCGGTTTCGCAGCAGGCTTCGCGGCCGGCTTCGCAGCGGGCTTTTTCGCAGCCGGCTTCTTTGCAGCAGCAGCCTTCGGAGCGGCCTTCTTGGCAGCCGGTTTCGCAGCGGCCTTCTTCGGGGCAGCCTTCTTGGCGGCCGGCTTGGCAGCAGCCTTCTTCGGGGCAGCCTTCTACACTGCCGGCTTGGCAGCAGCCTTCTTCGGGGCAGCCTTCTTCACTGCCGGCTTGGCGGCAGCCTTCTTCGGGGCAGCCTTCTTCACTGCCGGCTTGGCAGCAGCCTTCTTCGGGGCAGCCTTCTTCACTGCCGGCTTGGCAGCAGCCTTCTTCGGGGCAGCCTTCTTCACTGCCGGCTTGGCAGCAGCCTTCGGGGCGGCCTTCTTTACTGCCGGCTTGGCAGCAGCCTTCGGGGCGGCCTTCTTCACCGCCGGCTTGGCAGCAGCCTTCTTCACTGCCGGTTTCGCAGCCGCCTTGGGAGCAGCCTTCTTCGCAGCCGGTTTGGCGGCGGGTTTCTTCGCGCTTGTTGCCATGGTTACCTCCTTCTGTTGATACGAGAATAAATATTCGAGGTTGGATCAATACACAAAACGCAATCCGGCCCAACAGGCCCGGACCATCCGATCACCGCCGCGTCAGCGGAACAATCGAATTCAACAGCAGCATCATCAGCCGCAATTCGGACGAAACTCCCCGCGCGTTGCCTGTCCGCCAAGCCCATGCGGGTGTTGGCGCCGACAGCGGAGAAGGAAAAACGGGAGGGAGAAAAAAGAGGGGTGCGGGGCAGCGAAAGCAAAGCGAGAGGGGGAGCAACGGCATCGGCTCGGCATTGCGCCGGCAGGCCTCGAAATCTATTGCGACTCAGTGATCGCTTCAGTCTCATCGCTCTCGCATATTCGTGAGGCTCGGCATTACCGACACCCCGGAAACCCGCTCCTGGCGGCCCTTAGCAAGGGACCTACTAGATATTGTGCTTCCCTTGCAAATTTCGACTAATTCTAGTAGTTGATTTATTTCGATGCAAGAATTTTTTCAGAAGAATGTCAACCCCGCGCATCCGGTGTTGCAATCATGCGTCATGCTCGAAAAAATCTGCGGCGCTCATGTTCGTTGAGCAGCACAGCGAGCATCACTCGCAAGGCGCGCTGAAAAACGCTCAGGCAGCAGTCTTCGGAGAGGCGATACCGGCCACTCGTGACCAGTCGAAATGCGGCCCGGGATCAGTCTTCCGGCCGGGTGCTATATCGCTGTGACCAACGGCAGCAAGCAACGGGTAGCGTTCGCGCAACTGCACGACCAGACGATTGAGTGTCGAGTACTGCGCTGATTCGAACGGGAGATCGTCGCACCCTTCCAGTTCGACGCCGATCGAAAAATCATTGCAGCGCTCACGCCCCTGCCACACAGAGGCGCCGGCATGCCACGCGCGCGCATCGCAGGAAACGAACTGGACAGGTTCGCCATCGCGGCGAACGAAGAAATGAGACGAGACGCGCAGACCCGCAATCTCGGCAAAGAACGGATGGCGGCCGACATTCAATCGGTTGCAGAACAGATCCGCGACATCGTCGCTGCCGAATTCACCGGGCGGCAAACTGATCGCATGCACGACGAGAAGCGATATCACCGTATCCGGCGGACGAAGATCGAAGTTCGGGGAGAGGATACGGCGGCAATCCGGCAGCCAGCCCGGGTCGCGAAAATCCGCATCGTTGGCGCGCGATTCAGTCATCGATGCCCAGCCGCTCGATGCGGTAGCGGAGCGAGCGGAAGGTCACGCCGAGAAGACGTGCCGCAGCCGTGCGATTCCCCCCGGTTTTGGACAGTGCGTCGAGGATCGCGGCACGCTCGACACGATTGAGCGTGTCATCGAGCGTCTCGCCGGCACGGCCGGACGGGACACCGGCATCGGTTTCAGGGGCCAGTTGAAGATCTGGAACATCGATGATGCTGCTGGAAGAAAGCGCCGTCGCACGCTCGAGGATGTTCTCCAGCTCGCGCACATTGCCGGGGAATGCGTAAGTCGAAAGCGCCTGCAACGCCGGTTCGGACAACTTCGGCGGGGCACTGCCGGCAATCTTGAGCAGCAGCGATTCAACCAGTACCGGAATATCCTCACTGCGCTCGCGCAGCGCCGGCATGCGCAATTCGATGACCGCCAGCCGATAGTAAAGATCCTGACGGAAGCGCCCCTGGTCGACCTCCTCGCGCAGGTTGCGGTGGGTCGCCGAGATGATGCGCACGTCGACCACCTCCTCGGTTGCCGCCCCGACCTTGCGCACCCGTTTTTCCTGAATGGCGCGCAAGAGCTTTACCTGCATGGCAAGCGGCAGATCCGCCACTTCATCGAGAAACAGGGTGCCGCCACTGGCTGCCTGAAAGAAACCGTCACGGTCGCTGTCCGCCCCGGTAAAGGCTCCTTTTCGATAACCGAAGAATTCACTCTCCATCAACGATTCCGGGATGGCCCCACAGTTGACCGGAACGAAGCCTCCTGCGTTTCGTGCGCTCTGTGCGTGAATCAGGCGCGCCGCCAATTCTTTTCCGCTGCCGGACTCTCCCGATATGTAGACCGGCGCCTGGCTACGCGCAAGCTTGTCGATCATCTCCCGCACCACGGCAATGGCGGGAGATGTCCCGATCAGGCGATCCTCGCCCGCCACCTGCTCTGCCGAATTCGGCAGTTCGAGCGCAGACTTGATCAGCGTCCGCAACTGATCGAGTGCGACGGGCTTAGCCAGATAATCGAAGGCGCCAGCCTTCAGGGCTGCTACCGCGTTCTCTGTGCTACCGAAAGCGGTGATCACGGCCACAGGCGTCTGGGGACACAGTTCGCCAACAGCCCGCACGACGTCCAGGCCCTCGCCGTCGGGAAGGCGCATGTCGGTAAGGCACAGATGGTAGCTACAGGAAGCGAGCAACGATCGCGCCTCGCCGACGCTCGCGGCGCAGTCGGCGGCGAGCCCCATTCGGGACAGCGTCAGATCGAGCAACTCACGAATATCCGCCTCATCGTCGACCACGAGAACGCGCCGCAGTTCGCCGCGCGCCCTGCGGTCGGAACGGCCATCAGCACGACTTTCCATCACCTGACAGATCCCCCCTGATTCTGAAGTGTGCCCCCGGCGAATTGTCGACCAGCTCCAGCCGCGCGCCGTTGGCTTCGCACAACTCTCGCGCAATATACAAGCCAAGTCCGGTCCCGCGCGAGTGGGTCGTAAAAAACGGCTCAAAGACCTGTTCGCGCAGAGCGGCAGGAACCCCCTCCCCGTCGTCGCGGATATGCAGTTCGAAATGCGCGGCATCGGGGCGGACCAGTTCAACCACGACACTGCCCCGATCACGACGACTGTGTCGCAAGGCATTTCCGATCACGTTCCACAGCACCTGATGCAGGTGCGAGCGATCGAAGCATAGCGGCGGACAGTTCGAGCGGGCACAGTGGACGACCATCGGGTCCACACGTTCCTTGCTGCAGAACTCTTCAAGAAAAGAGGAAAGGAACGCCTGTGGCTCGATGGCTTCCCGATGTACACGATCGCGCCGCCCGAGTTCGAGTACGTCACGCACGATGCGCTCGAGCCTTTGCGTATTGTCGTTGACGATGCGCAGCAGGCGATCCTGCGTTTCCTCGCGCCGCTCCTCGGCGAGCAATTCCCCGGCGTGGCTGATCGCCGAGAGAGGATTGCGGATTTCATGAGCGATATTCGCCGTCAGGCGCCCGAGCGCCGCCAGCTTCAACTGACGGGCACGTTCGTGAACCCGCCCCATGTCTTCGAGAAAGACGAGAACATCACGCTCACTGCTTTCCGTCGGTACGCAACGGGCGCGCAGCGTCAGGCGGCTGGCGTCGACACGAAAGGGCTCGAGTTCGCCGACAGCCCCCGACCGCCACTCGGCAAATCTCGTTGCCAGCGCTGCGGAATAATCCGCAAGCGGCGCATCGGCCGCCTCGCGCAAACCGAGCATCGACTCTGCCCGGGGGTTGTGCTGCCGGACGATTCCCTCCTGGCTGACAACCAATACGCCGTCCTGCATTTCCTCGATCACCCGCTGATTGACCAGCGTCTGGTTGGCGAGAGCGACACCCCGCTGGCGCGCC
>WBZP01003888.1_pt1 | contig 15936 bp, 4 predicted proteins | sample 5204301 | NCBI WGS metagenome assembly WBZP01 (sample SAMN12412401, study PRJNA552823) | activated sludge metagenome | isolation source: activated sludge from nitrification reactor of wastewater treatment plant... | place: USA: Pennsylvania | collected 2017
GAATAACCGCCGTCAGTTCCATTGGAGGTAGAGGGCGGATTGAATACCTGCAACATCGGATTACCGATGAAGGTCGGAATCTCTGTCAGCAGGTGTTGCTCGTCCTGATAAACGGTCGGCAGTGCTGCTCCATCAAGATAAACCTCCGCTCCATTCACGAAGTGGTCACCGACCACCGTAACCGAAACCGGCGCCTGTCCGAACACGGCCGAAGGCAGGTCCGGAATAACCGTATCGACCTGCGGCAGCGGACGCGCGAACGTGCGAACGGCAGCCATCGGGTTGATGAGTCCTGCACCGGTCGTCAGATCGAAACCGTCGCCTCCGATATCAACTGCCGTTGCCTTCATCAGGTTGCGGAGGGAATCGGGTGAGAGTTTCGCATCGTTGAACTTCTTGGCGGCTTGCTGGATCAGCGCGGCTGCACCGGCGGCATGAGGAGCCGCGCAGGAAGTACCATAGAAGTTGTAGAGGCCGTCACTCTCCAGATCGCGCGAGAAGAAATTGACCGACGTGTTGACACCGTTTGGTGCGCTGAAGTCTGGTTTGTTACGCACGACGCCGCGAACTGCCGTACCACCGCGAGAGGTAAAGCTCTCTGGTTCCGGCACCTGGCCGAACGCGGGGGTCTTGGTATAGCGCACCGCGCCAACAGACATGGCTCCATCACAGTTGGCTTGTCCGATGATGGTCGAGCTGCCGGCCTGGTGCTCCAGAATGGTAGCGTCGCCGCGGAAGATGATGTACTTGATCTTCATCGGCGGGCCCATCGGATCGTCGGTCCAGGTGCGGGTGATCACGATGTTGGCCAACACATCCGCCGTTACGGTAAAGGGCAGTACTTCGATCGGGTCACCCCAGTTGTTCTGGCGGTTTAATCCGAACAATTTGGTACCGGTCAGGTCGGTGAGGTAAATGTCAAAGTTGTTCCGTGCACCCGGCAATTGTCCGAGTGAATACAGGGAATCATCCCATTGCATGACCAGCGTGTAGGTACCGCGCTTCAGGCTGATGGCCTGGAGATAATCTCCTCCACCGAAATCGTGGACCATGCCCGGAATGCTTGCAGGTCCCTGCATCGGGTTGTAGTAGGACTCGTAGGATACTCCACCGAAGTTTCCTGCTGAAGTAAAATAGGCAACGCCCATGTCACGCACTTCATTTACTGCGCGGGAAACGATACCGTCCTGGAAGTAAGGTTCGGTGATGTAGGTGACGTCATCCACGATGATGTCGCAGCTATCCTGCTCCGCCAATGCGTGGATACCTTCAGCCATGTCGCCAGCGGTGATGAAGCCGGTGCGGAAGGAAAGTTTCGCTTTGGGCGCGATATCGTGTACGATCTGCAACATGGCACGACCTTCGTCAAGACCACGTCCATACGGATAATCGAGCATGACGTTGACCGGGTTGGCATTAACCGGATTGCCAGCACCGGGGAGGTCGCGGTTTACGATATCATTCCCTGCCGGATTACCGGGCAGTGTGTTGTAACTGTCGGAGATCACACCAACCCGAATGCCGTCTCCGTCAAGGCGGAAGAGCTTGCGGGTGGAATCGGACTTCATGGCGCGGTCGCCCTGCGAGAGGATGAGACCGGCACTATTGACTGGTGCGTACTTCGGTCGGGCGAAGTTGACCAGCGCCGGGATCGAATCCAGCTTGCGCAGATTGGCTACCGGATAAAGACCCGTGATGATCAGCGTGGAATCACCGTTGTCGATCAGGTTGGTCATGCCGTAATCAGGCGACTGCAACAAGGGTAGCAGGGTATTGTACTGTCCGACATTGGCAATGACATCGATGAGGACGGAACCGGCATTGACCACCTGGAAGACCTGGTTATTGCTCGACGGGCCGGCGGAATCGGGATCTTCATACAACTGCGTCAGCTCGGGGCCAAGCGGAGTGGTGACGATACCGGAATCCGGCGGATTATAGTAAGGAATGATACAATTCGTGAGAATGACCTGCGTGCTCGCCGTGAAGGAACATCCGTTCGCGTCGGTGACCGTATATGTATAGGTACCGTTGCCGAGACCGGTGGTATCGTCGCCCGTATAGGTATACGGAGGTGTACCTCCAGAAGTAGAAAGCGAAACCGAACCGGTGATCGCGTTTTCCAGACAAACAATCGTTGAATCCGTCACGCCGGTCAGTACCAGCAGGTCAGGTTGGGTTACCGTTACCGGGAACATCACCAGGCAACCTACTGCATCCGTCACAGGGTAGAAGAAAGATGTGTCGCTGCCGGCAAAGCCCGGGAAGGTCTGAAGGCCATCGCCCGTATAAGGTGGCGTACCGTCAAAGACGTTGAAGTTGATGGAATAACCATCCCCATGGCAGGTCGGCGGGGTTGCCGAGTAGGAGCCTGCCAGCGACGGATGAACCGTGATGGTAACGGAACCACATGCGCCATCCGTAATACAGCCGCCTTCGCCGCGTACATAGTAAGTGGTGGTCACCAGCGGAACAACCGTCAGTGAATTACCCGTCGCTACAGGTGTTCCACCGCCACAGGAGCCCTCGTACCAGGTCCAGTGATCGGAACCATTGAGGTTACCACTGGTAACGGAAATGTACACGTTGCTTCCGGCACAAATGGTGGTCGAAGTGGCGGAAGCGACGGGTTGATCGGCAACCGTACAAGTCGGTGCGCAGTTCGTACCGCTTACCACACCACCCGGTGCGATGAAGTTGCCTGTGCTACCGGTAAGCGGGAAGTTGACCAAGGCGCCGTCGTTACCCTGGCCGCTGGCATCCGTGAGGATAGAGATGGCACTGTTGTCGCTGCTTGCCTGGCCCTGGTTGAAATAGTAATTGGCCAGTAAGCCGCTTCCGGAATAGGCAACTTCACAGTTCATGTTGGCCTGGATCTCGGCCTGGGTAAGACCGTGGTCCCAGATGCGCAGGTTATCTATCGCGCCGTTAAGGTTGTAACCACCCGGATCGCCACCGATGAAAAGGTTTTCCGCACTCGTGCTGACCGGTCCCGTAAAGTTCTGGGTTGCATCCAGCGAACCGTTGACATAAATCTTCACCTGGGAACCATCGTAGGTACCCGCGATGTGGTACCATACGCCTGTACTCATCGGTGTGGTCGTTTCCACCATACCACTTCCCCAGCCGTTCATGTAGAACTGGTAGCTGGTATTATCCACGTTGGCAACCAGGCCGTAACCTCCGGCAAAGGTGACCGGTTGCGACTTCATCGCAATCACCGAATAGGAAGTGCGGGTATCCATGCGGATCCAGCCTTCAACGGTGACGCCGGCGGTGGGGTTCAGGCTTGCGTTATCCGTGACTTCTACACGGTTGTTTCCGTCGAATTGTAGCGCGGCTCCGGGAGGCGCACACGACAAGCTGAAGATGGTTCCCGGATCAATAGCCGAACTCCAGTTGGCGTTGGCAAAGGCAACGTTGGAAACCTCGATACACGAAAGACTCGGAAGCGAAGTGGCCTGCAGTGCACCGACAATCGCCACGTTGCGAAGGTTCAGGCTGGCAAGCTGGCTGTTGTTGCTGCAATAAAGCAAGCTCAAGGCAGGACAACCGGACACGTCCAGTGCAGTCAAACTCGTGCTGGAGCAGACGATATCCTCTAACACCGTGTTCTGCGATAGGTCCAGGCTGGTTATCGGGTTGTTCTGAATGTTGAAGTGCCTCAGATTCGTCAGGTTCGTGATGTTGAGCGTACCAATGTTATTGTAGGCCGTGTATAAGTGAACCAGTAGAGGATTATTGGATACATCCAGTGCAGTGAGTAGGTTCTCACTGCTGGTCAGATAATCAAGCAACACATTCTGACTGAGGTCAAGTGTCGTGAGTTGGTTCTGAGAACAGTTCAACTGCTCCAGCGCGGTGTTGGCGCTCACATTCAAATTCGTCAGTTGGTTGTTCGAGCAGTTCAGGGACGAGATATTGACGAACGCCTCAATGCCGGTAAGATCGGTAATGGACAAACCGTCTACCTGGATCTGTCCGGTGTAAGCCGCAGCTTCGTAACACTGGATCTCTCCGTCACTGTTGGTATTAATGGAGTTATTCGCCAGCAAGGCGTTCTTAAAGTTCGCATTGGGAATGCTCACGATGCAGGAGCAATCCGTGCTGAACGATGCCGCAGCGTCTTTCCCACTGCTCCAGTTGGCAATGGAATAGGACACGTTATCGACCTGAATACACGATAAGCTAGCGTTACCATTCGCGAGGAAGGAAATGAAGTTGTTATTATTGCCGTTGTTAACCAGCAGCGACGTCAGGCTGTTGTTCCGACAATCGAGTTCCATGAGTAGCGGAAGGAAGGACAAATCGAGAATTGAAATCTGGTTCGAGGAGCAATTCAGATTGGTCAACGACAGGTTGGTGGAGAGATCAAGGCTGGTGATCTGGTTGTTCTCCAGGATAAGCCACACCAACTGGGTATTCGCGGTAGTGTTCAAACCCGTCAACTGGTTGGCAAACGCAGCCAGACCCTGTAAGGCGGTATTGCTGCTGATATCCAATGCGGTCAACTGGTTGGCTCCCACGTTCACATTCAACAATCCCGGTGCTCCTGAAAGGTCGATCGTGGTCAACTGGTTGCCTTCAATGTTCATATCGGCAAGCACGGGGTTGTTCGAGATATTGACCGAAGTGAGCTGATTGTAATAAGCCAACAGCTCCGTCAGGTTCGGGGAGTTGGATACATCCAGCGTGCCGGTGAGGAGGTTGCTGTAACAACGCAGGCTGGTCAGGCCGGTGAAGGCTTCGATGCCGGTGAGGTCGGCGATGTTCATGTTGTTCACATCGATGCCGCCGGTAAAGGCCGCGGCTTCCGAACATTCGATCTCGCCGTTGCTGTTCGTATTGATGGCCGGGTTCGCCAGCAGATACGATTTGAAGGTGGCGTCAGGGATGTTTACGAAGCAGGCGACCGGCTCTCCGAATTGCACTTGATCGAAGGGCTCGTTGGCAGGAGTCAGGGAAATGGTGAGTGAATCATTTGTGACGGAAGTCAGGGTCACGCTCGACCAGATATCATTAATATCGACTAACCGGGCAATGAAATTTGCAGTGTTCACGCCTGCATCCAACTCAGTCAACGGATAGTGAAAGGAAACTTCCGCCGTATTGAATCCACCTGAAACAGTTGCAATACGCCAGTGACGATTAAGCGATTTAATGGGATCTATTCCGGAGCCTGTCAGATTCGAAATGTCACTGTTGTAAGTAGCCACTATAAAACTAGTGCTGCCTTGTCCGGAATTATCGATCGTTACTGTGGCCGGCAAGAATCCGGCCGGTGCACGACCAATTGGATAGACCCGGGTATTGTTTCCTTCCGGGAAGCCGATAGCCAACTCACCTTCTACATAGCTGTTGATGTCTCCTCCATACACAAGAGCAGTAGACTCTATCGTCAGGACACTCGATCCCGTATTCAGAATTCCTCTGGTGAGTCTAAGTTGATCGTCATTACCTCCGGAAATTGATCCGATTTTAAGATAATCGGGAGCCGTTACGCCTGAATAAGACACTTGATCAATTTCCAGTGCATGGATCCTTCCATCACCCTGAATCGTCTGTGGGCTGGACCCCGACATGATCAAACGATGCATGGATATTTCACCGATACCCGTTATGCGAATACTGTCACCGGCAAACGTAAAATCGATGTTAGGGGTGTAAGAAGCGCCATCTCGTAATTCGCCGTCTTCAATCCAATAAAAACCACCTTGAACCGGCTGTACCGCCTGGAACTCTAAATCGTTGTTGGGAGAAATGTGGATCGTGCCATTGTTGGTCAAAACAATTCCGGGTTCCAACTGGGCATGGGTATTGAAATGAACAGTACCACTGGCGGTATTGTTGATATACGCCTCTCCGAAAGAATTTCCCGCAAAGTAATAGTTCGTCAGGTAGAGGATGGTGCCATTGAGATTGATTGTTCCGTTGTTCTCCAACATCGCGCCGGGTCCGAAATCAAGACCCGTCGAAGACAGCGTAACTTCGGAGTTATTATATACCTGAATGCCTGCACCGAAGTTGATATTGCTCAGGCCTGGCCCATCGTTGATCGTCGATCCTGAAACAAATGTCACTGTTCCAGCGCCAGCCAGCGTTGTATTGTTTTGCAATTCCAGCGTACCCGTTGTCTGAATCCTGGCCGCGCCATTCACGATGAGCGAATCCGCCAGGGTCATGGTTCCATTTACTTGGAGATCATCCCCGGTACCGTCCAGCAAGGTGAGACTTCCGGTCGTCAACTCAAGCACGCCTCCCAGATCGACAACCAGTTCATCCGCCGAAATGCGATCTCCACCGTTGATGGATACGGTATGTCCGTTGAGGATATTGATCGAGGCGCTGTTCGAGCCGTCAGGAACAACACTTGCCGGTTGCCAACCCGATCCATCGTTTGACTCCCAAGTACCTACGCTGCTCCAGTTACCGGAAGTTGCTGACCGGTAGCTCGGAATGGTTGCCGCCTCCCCAATCTGGAATTCACTGAAGGAGGTCAGGTCTAGTACCGAAAGACTGGTACCCGGATCCACTGAAACGGGGGGATAAGTCCAGGAACCATCCTTCTTTGCCAGAATGAAGCTGGTCGTGGAGGCTGGACCATCTACATCCAATGCATTCCAGTTAAACAATACATCACATTCACTGAACGTCAGGCTGACATTGGTGATCGTCCAGTTCCTGTTGACGGATTTGTTCGGATCGATCATGGAGTTACTGATGTCCGGGTGATCGCCCGGGTCAGTACGCACGACGACCGATCCACCCACGGTGAAAGAAGGATCCAGTGTAACAGGAAGATAGAAAGATGCATCCCCGACAGGATATTCCAAATAGCCGGGACTGGAGAAGACTCGTTCGACATTTCCGTTCACATAACTGGCAGCGGAAGCGTTCGTCACCGTGGAACCGGAACCCAGCACGACCCGGTGGGCACCGGTTTGAACCACACCATTGACCAGGTCCAGGGTCTGCAAAACGGTGGCATTACCGATCAGCTCGACACCACTTGCCGCATCCACCCGAAGATTATTGATCGAGCCTGTACCGCCCAGTCGCTGCAGGTCAGCACCGTTCATGTGCAACAGCGGCAAATTGATGGCGCCATCAACCTGTACCGTATCGCCGGTGAATGCAATTTGAGCTGTACCGTCCACGATGCCTGCAGCGTCCACTTTGATATTGCCGCCGTACTCACCGGCCGACTCGTAAAGCGCTAGCGTACCATCCTGAACATGGATGGTTCCTGCATTGATAAGATGTACATCGGAGGTGATCGTACAGGTGGTGGACGGACTGTTCACATTCAACCTGCCGGTATTCCTGAAGATGCCTCCCGGCGGGTTGCTGCTACCGATATACATCCCGTTAATCAGGTTCAACTCATTTTCGTTTATGACTTCTGCGCCGGCCTGTATGTATAACTGGAGGCTCGGGCGGGTAATGCTTGCCTGGTTATAAAGCGTGGACTCGAGGTACAAGAATCCATCGGTGGCGTTGATGAAGTTGCATCCATTCAGCAGTGTCATGTCTCCCGGCCCGCCCAGAAGGCCGTCCGCGGCCCATTGAAACGTGCCATCAACTTCAATCATCCCTTCGTTGATAAGGGTCGAGGCCGACAACTCCAGTAAGCCATGGACAGAAAGATCCAAATCGTATCCATCAAGAATCGTTAAGCCGCCCAGTCCGACGAAGACTTGTGCACCGGCTTCGATGGTCATTTCATCCGCTGAAGCCGGGATGTTATCGTTGATGATAATCGTATGTCCGTTGCGGATTGTAATCGCTCCGCTATTGGATCCATCCGGTACATGGGGAGCCGGCTCGAACAAGCCGGTACCGACATTGTACACCTCCCAATTCGCGACATCTTCCCATGGTCCCGAATTGGTTGTAAAAAACGCCCAGGTGGAATAATCGAACTCCAGGCCGAGTTGAATATCCCGGACGGTGGTGGGATTGAGATCGTCGATAATAAGGTCGATGTTTCCGGAAGCGTTTTCATTAACCGAGAGACTCGACCAGCTGCCACCTGCATAAGCATAAGCACCGAGTAGCATCGGATCGGTTAAAGGGTCAAGGTGCGAAGCATCGAAATTGAACACGCAGTTGAGCGTGCCCGACATCGGGTTGGCTTGTTCGATGCGCCAGTGCAGATTGCACGATTGATTCGGGTTGATGGTTGAACTTCCGATCGAAGGATGGTCGCCAGGGAACAGGGAAATCGTTACATCGGCATCGTCATCCGGGGTCACCGCAACCGGCAGATAATGGGTACCATCACCGAGCGGATAGACCTTCAGATCCTGGTAGTTCAACTGCTGTTGCAGGTTGCCGATGACGTGACTGTTGTCGTTGCCGCCCGTGATGGTTGCCGACGAGCTCAGGATCAGCCGATAACCGTTGGTCGTTATCAGGCCCTGCGTCAGTACAAGGCTTTGACTGATGGTCAGATTATTTCCAAGGTTGAGGCCGGCTCCGTCGATTTCCAGGTACTGAATGGTTCCGGTACCGTCAGACAATTGGGTTGAACTGCCCGTCAACTTCAGCAAATCAAGGAATACGCTGCCGTTATTGGTAATAGTATGACCGGAGAAACTTACCGTGTTGGCGCCGGCTAAATTTGCACCGCTGTCAATGATCAGCGTGCCGCCAAAATTGTGCGTCTGGGAGATAAACGCAACGCTTCCGTTGATGATGTGAAAGGTGGAGGAAGATCCGCCATTGAAGATAATGTCGGCGGTGATAGTGAGCGTAGCGAAGTTGGTGACGTCCAGGGTTCCGTCATTCTGGAACGTTCCACCCAAGGTGGTAGCGAGATCGGCGTTGTTTGAAAAAATTACCGTTCCATTATTCAGAAATACCGCGCTGTTGTCGATCGTCAGTGCATTGCCGAAACCGATGTTGTTGAAATCGATCGTGGTATTATTCACGAAATCGGCTTCAATCGTCCTGTTACCCGTTGCGGCGAAGTCAACCGCTGAGCCGGCATCCAGGGTATACGTTCCGGCACCGCTGAGTACGGAGTTGAATCCCCAACCGAAGGTGGAACCCGATCCGAAGCGAACAACACCGCTGTTAGTCATGGTACCCTCCTGCATGTAGAGCGTTCCCTGACAAACCAGGTCATCGCCTGTTCCATCCAGCACATCGAAATCCGTTTCCGCGATGTATAAGGTTGCTCCTGCTTCAATGACCACTTCGTCGGCAACCACGGGAACCGTTGTGGTCACCGATACCGTCATCGGACTTTGGATCGTGATCACGCCGCTGTTGGAACCGTCCGGAGCAGCCGAGGCCGGCTGCCAGGAGGCGCCATCGTAGGTTTCCCAGGTGGAGATCGTTGACCATTCGCCGGTAGATGCGCTGCGGTAGTCTCCGGCGTTCTGCGCGCGAAGGGTGTTGACTCCGAGCAGCAGCATAGCAAGCAACAGGGTGTAGAAATGCTTCATGTATTGGTTGTGTGTGTGTGTTACAATAGTTCAATCCATCCGGCTCCGCTCCGTCTCAGCAGATGACCGACATGGCATTTCCTGTCGTTGCATCATTATCGCTTCAAATAAGGATGCAGCGTCAGTCAATCGGATTAATATGGCATTTTGGTATTTCTGGAGTTATAACTCCACTCTGCTGTGTGTTCGATTACGTTGAAATGTTAAAGGCCTTTTACAATCATTCTTGTATTGCAACAGGGCATGAGATCAAATCATGCCCCAATCAACCGCCGGTATTAAAACATCAATAGCGGTTCAATATATCGAAAATGAATGAAAATCAAAACATTATTACGTGAAGCTTTGAATATCAATTCGGCACAATGATTCTAATTTGGCCTCCTTTAATGTCAAATTGGTAAATGGAACCCTTTTCTCGGTGAATCATCAGTTGAGTGCTTGGAGTTCAAGAATTTATACTTCCACAGGCAGATCGTGGATGGTCAGTTCGTGAGTCGGCAGGGCTTGTTTATTTCATTTATTTTCAAGTGCTTATGAGGCAATTGGGTGTTTATCGACCCGAACCGGCCTAGTCCACTTTTAGTATTTCGCTGTAATTCAGCAGTATAGGACCACTCCGAAAATTCTGGATCGGTCAATTCTCCCTGATTTTACACTGGTGAAGGTCTGTCATCGATCATGGCAAGATCCGGATCGATGACGCGAAAGGGAAGCTACTCCGGTAAGATGCTGGTTCGATGACCCGCTTACCTTTAGCCTGACGGGCCTTGGTCGAGCGAGTAATTTCCAACCATCGAAGGCGGGGAGAAGGCTTTCGACTAACGCTTTCAGTGAATCGATCAACCGTTTCATCCGGTTAATCCTACGGTCCGTCGGACCGAAGGCGCTAACTAATATTATCTGCCTACCTTCGGCGAATAAACCAGTTGTAATCATTCTTATGAAAAAAATCCTCCTCTTCGCACTTCTGCTGGGCGGCACCCTGACCGCCTCCGCACAGGAATTCAAGATCATCACCATCATTGAATCAATCGTACCCGGCGGTATGGGACGTTCCCGCATCGTGGAAAATCAGGGCGCCGTGAACATCGAGGCCATCACCACTGAACGTGACGGTAAAAAAAGCAATGCCGACAAAGTGGACCGCGGCGACCTGAAAGACGCAGCCGACAACCTGAAGGAAACCAAGCTGCTCAACTTCTACTCGCTCGTCGGTATCAACTTCGGCAACATCGCTTCGAATGACGCGATCATCGCCGCCAAGATCAACGAGATGATCGGCAAAGGCTGGAAAGTCGCTTACATCACCAGCGGCGTCGAAGCCGATGCCGGCAAGGACGACGGAACCGGCATCTTCATTACCCGAATCTTCTTTACGAAGTAATCCGTTCCCGCATTTATTCAAAGCCTGTCACCGCTCAAGGTGTGACAGGCTTTTTTGTTTTCACAACCATCGGGCGACCTGACTATCTTTGCCGGCCACCTGCAATCGTCATGAGCAAGTTCTTAATCGCCGGACTCGGTAACATCGGAGAAGAGTACACGCGCACGCGGCACAACATCGGCTTCCTCGTTGCCGAACGCCTGGCTGCCGACCTGAACAAGGATGAAGCCGGCGGGAGATTATTCTCCACCGACCGCCTCGTGACGATCCATCATACCCGGTTCAAAGGCAAAGGCGTGGTCGTCATCAAGCCCACCACGTTCATGAACCTGAGCGGAAAGGCCGTGCAGTACTGGTTGCAGGCCGAAAAGATCCCGGTGAATCACCTGCTCGTGGTAACCGACGACCTGGCCTTGCCTTACGGCACCTTGCGGATGAAAAAGAGCGGCGGCGCCGGCGGCCACAACGGTCTGACCGATATTATCGAAACGCTTCAAACCGAAAACTTCCCCCGGCTTCGGTTCGGAATCGGTAGTGAGTTTCAACGTGGGAAACAGGTAGACTACGTGTTAGGCGAGTGGAGCGAAGAGGAGCAAAAGATCCTGAACGAGCGGATCGATCAGGCTGTTTTGATGATAAAAAGCTTCATCGGCATCGGCATTGACCGTACGATGTCGGATTTTAATAATAAATAAGGCATTCGCGCCAATACTTGACATTTCCATAACGGGCCGCCCCTTTTCCCGCATCGTGGGAATGCTTAATTTTATCCCCCAATCCAAATTCGATGAAAAAGATCTTTACGCTACTTGCAGTATTAATCGGTCTGGGCGCACAAGCCCAAACCATTCTCGTTCAAACCGACTTTGCAGGCTACAACGGCCTTCCGAATACCGTTCCGTTCGGCTGGTTCATCAGCAACAACGACACGAGCTCGACCGGTAAGACCTTCTATACCGGCGCCAGCACCTGTGGCGTGACCTGTCCGGCTTACAAGTTCAACCTGACGGGCGCTGAATCCTACATCATCACCCCGCAGTTCAGCAATGCGGACTCCGTTCACTTCTATATGAAGGGCAACGGCACCTACAAGCCGAACAAGTTCCGCGTGTATGGCGGCGCCGACACCACGACCTGGACCCTGATCCAGCAGTTCGACTCTGTATCCGCAACTTCCCGCACCGTGAGCCTGCCCGTCGGTCCGGCTTACAACTACCTCAAGTTCGGTTACCTGAAAGATTCGACCGGTTACAACGTCGGCTTCGACGATGTGATCATCTTCCAGGGCTCCCTCAGCTCGGTACCGGTGACCGAAAATTTCTCGGCCAACCTCTACCCCAACCCGACCAACGGCCTACTCACGATCGACCTCGGCAGCCTGCACACCAAGAGCCTCAACGTGACCGTCATCAACGTGATCGGCAAGGAAGTGAAAGCCCTTACGCTTAACACCTACTCCTCCGAATACACGATCGACCTCGGCGACCTCGAAGCCGGCGTCTACATGGTCCGCGTCCGCTCCGAATACGGCGAAACGACCCGTCGGGTGGTTTTGCGGAAATAACAGCGGTTATTATTTCATTTGCAGACGCCTGAGGTAGATTCCTCGGGCGTTCTTTTTTTATAGTAAGGAACGAGACCGGGGAACGAGACCGAGGAAGATTGGGAAGTCGCGAGACCGGGGAACGAGACCGAGGAAGGTAGGGAGTCGCGAGACCGGGGAACGAGACCGAGGGAGGTTGGGAAGTCGCGAGACCGGGGAACGAGACCGAGGATTTTGCGAGTATATTTTTCTTTGTACTCCTTACCTGTGATCTCTAATTATAACTTTCTCTCAATGCTTTTGATGATTCCATTTTGCATGCTGATGATCTCATCAAGGAGGAAGATTCTTTCCTTCACAATGTCCTTTGGTAGCAGTAAATGACCACGTAGGTACCAACCTCGGCTTTCGCGTGCAGAACCTCTTGAATACCTCAGGAATTGCATATACTCTTTGCCAAAACCTCGTCCCAGCCCTTCTTCAATATTAGCAGAGATTGAGCCTGTTGAACGGGTCAACTGCCTTGCAATCTCGCGCCCTCGCAGATCGGATTTCAGTAGATCAAAGTCACTCCAAAAGTTGGTCCATAAGGACATTGACTTGATATGGCATTGGTTGTTCTCTAACAGATCCTTCATCTTTTTTACCGTAAAGAAAACGGCAACTCAAGGCTCTGACAACCAATAAAAGCGGGATAATGTGAACGGATAGACATTCCAAATATCCTTCAATTCCCACGTCTAAATAATTGCCCATCTCGCGACTCCCTGCCTTCCTCGGTCTCGTTCCCCGGTCTCGCGACTACCCTACCTCCCTCGTCCCTAAAAAAGAGCCCCCGAAGCGAAACTCCGGGGGCGGTGTATTGCCGGGAGTCGTCCCGACCTATGGCAAAAGCAAAGATCAACTGCCGCAGGCAATACAACTATCGGGATCGTCGAGGGAGCAGGCGACTTGCGCCATGGCTTCTTCGTGACTGATCGTGGCGGTGGCGGTGGCGGTCGCGACGGTGGCTGATTTGCCGCCCGTCTCGGCGACTTGCTTGAGGATGTCGCGGTCGACGGTGAATTTGATCGCGTCGGCGGCCGACTTCGAACGCAGGTAGTACATGCCGGTCTTCAGGCCTTTCTTCCAGGCGTAGAAGTGCATGGAGGTGAGCTTGGCGAAGTTCGGGTCCTGGATGAAGATGTTCAACGACTGGCTCTGGTCGATGTACGCGCCACGGTCGGCGGCCATGTCGATGACGGAACGTTGCTTGATCTCCCATACCGTCTTGTAGATCTCCTTCAGTTCGTCCGGGATCTCGGCGATGCCCTGGATGGAACCGTTGGCGGCGATGATCTTGCTCTTCATCGTGTCGTTCCACAGGCCGAGCTTCACGAGGTCCTTGAGGAGGTGCTTGTTCACGATGGTGAACTCGCCCGAGAGGACGCGACGGGTGTAGATGTTCGACGTATAAGGTTCGAAGCACTCGTTGTTGCCGAGGATCTGCGAGGTCGAGGCGGTCGGCATCGGCGCGAGCAAGAGCGAGTTACGTACACCGTACTTTTTCACTTCGGCTTTCAGGCCCGCCCAGTCCCAACGGTCCGAAGGCGTGACGTTCCACATGTCGTACTGGAAGATGCCTTTCGAAACCGGCGAGCCTTCGTAGGTCTCGTACGGTCCGAATTCCTTCGCCATATCTTTCGAAGCGGTCATCGCGGCGAAGTAGATGGTTTCGAAGATCTCCGTGTTCAGTTGACGGGCCTCGTCGCTGTCGAACGGCATGCGCAGCATGATGAACGCGTCGGCCAGGCCTTGCACGCCGATGCCGATCGGGCGGTGACGGAAGTTGCTCTTCCGCGCCTCTTCGATCGGGTAGTAGTTGATGTCGATGATCTGGTTCAGGTTGCGGGTAATGACCTGGGTGATCTCGAACAGCTTCTGGTGGTCGAACTGTCCGTTGATGACGAAGCGCGGCAACGCGATGGACGCGAGGTTGCACACGGCCACTTCATCCGGCGCGGTGTATTCGATGATCTCGGTGCAGAGGTTGGAACTCTTGATCGTACCGAGGTTCTGCTGGTTGCTCTTGCTGTTGCAGGCGTCCTTGTAGAGGATGTACGGCGTGCCCGTTTCGATCTGCGACTCGAGCACGGAGAACCAGAGTTCCTGCGCCTTCACCGTCTTGCGTGCGCGGCCTTCCTGTTCGTAGCGCGTGTAGAGCGCTTCGAATTCTTCGCCCCAGCAGTCGGACAGACCCGGCGCCTCGTTCGGACAGAACAGGCTCCAGTCGCCGTCGGCTTCGACGCGCTTCATGAACAGGTCGGGTATCCAGAGCGCGTAGAACAGGTCACGGGCGCGGAGTTCTTCCTTGCCGTGGTTCTTCTTCAACTCGAGGAAGTCGAATACGTCGGCATGCCAGGGCTCCAGGTAGATCGCGAAGGAGCCTTTGCGCTTGCCGCCACCCTGGTCGACGTAACGGGCGGTGTCGTTGAACACGCGCAGCATCGGTACGATGCCGTTGGACGTTCCGTTGGTGCCGCGGATGTAGGAACCGGTTGCCCGGATGTTGTGCATGTTGAGGCCGATGCCACCCGCCGACTGCGAAATCTTGGCGCAGTTCTTCAGGGTGTTGTAGATACCGTCGATGCTGTCGTCCTGCATCATGATGAGGAAGCAGGAAGAAAGCTGCGGCTTCGGCGTGCCGGCGTTGAAGAGGGTCGGCGTGGCATGGGTGAACCAGCGCTCGCTCATCAGGTTGTAGGTCTCGATGGCGGCGTCGATGTTCTCCTTGTGGATACCGACGGCGACGCGCATCAGCAGGTGTTGCGGACGCTCGGCGACCTGGCCGTTGATCTTCAGGAGGTAGGATTTCTCCAGCGTCTTGAAGCCGAAGAAGTCGTAGCCGAAGTCGCGGTCGTAGATGATCGTCGAGTCGAGCACCTCGCGGTTGTCCCAGATGATCTTGAACACATCATCCGCGATCAGCGGAGCCGTCTTGTTGGTGTGCGGGTCGATGAACTCGTAGAGGTCCTTCATCGTCTGGCTGAACGACTTCTTCGTGTTCTTGTGCAGGTTGCTGATCGCGATGCGCGATGCCAGCAGGGCGTAATCCGGATGGCGGGTCGTCAGCGACGCGGCCGTCTCGGCAGCGAGGTTGTCGAGTTCCGTCGTGGTTACGCCGTCATAAATGCCCTCGATGACTTTCTGTGCAACGAGAAAAGGATCGACGTGTTCGGAAAGGCCGTAAGCCAGTTTCTGGATACGGGCAGTGACTTTGTCGAATCGAACCGCTTCCTTGCGGCCATCGCGCTTGAGTACGTACATGAGTGTGGAAAAGGGTTGGTGGTTTCGAGTTCCGGGTTCCGGGTTTCGGGTTCGGGCTCAGGAGCCGAAAACTTTAACCCGAAAACCTATTAATTATTCAGTACCTTGTATGGTTTATCTTCTATTCGCTATTCGCTATTCGCTATTCGCTATTCGCTATTCGCTATTCGCTATTCGCTATTCGCTATTCGCTATTCGCTATTCGCTATTCGCTATTCGCTATTCGCTATTCGCTATTCGCTATTCGC
>WBZP01001972.1_pt2 | contig 15931 bp, 17 predicted proteins | sample 5204301 | NCBI WGS metagenome assembly WBZP01 (sample SAMN12412401, study PRJNA552823) | activated sludge metagenome | isolation source: activated sludge from nitrification reactor of wastewater treatment plant... | place: USA: Pennsylvania | collected 2017
AAAGCGTTTCCTGGTATTGGATGTCCAGCGCTGCCGTGACGTTGATCAGGCCGTCAAGTTGCTGCAGGCGAGTGCCCACCGTCGACTGCACGCGACTCACGTTGGCCAGAGCCTGGTCGACATTCACCAGGTGCTGCTGCAGCTTGCCGGTGTAGTCGCTGCGCACCGCTGCTGAACTCAATGGGGTACGCAGCAGATCGACCAGTTCCTGCACCGTCTGGAAAATGCTCTTGTTGACGCTGGGCTCTATGGCGAAGGCATCTCCCGCCGCTGGCCTACCCGTGACCACTACCTGAGCACCGAAGTCGGTACTCACCGGCGGCGCCGGCGCTTGCGTCGTGGTGAGCAAGGGTATCGCCTGGCCCGGTGTAAACGGCAACACGGCGCTCACAGCCGCCGGCGCCAACGGCGTTGCCGGCGGCACCGTCGTCGAGGCGTCGAACAACTGGTAGCTGAGCGCGCCGGCGACCATCGAGAACTGAATCTGCAGCTGCCGATTGCTCGCGCCTTGCCAAGGGAAGCCGCCATTCAAGGCGTTCCGCCACTTCTCCTGATCGACCAGCGAACCCGAGTCGATCTGCCCGCTACCCTGGTTCGGCAGACTGCCGCCGCCGTTACCCAGAGCCGCGGTCGAGAAGCTGCCGTTGCCGTCGCGGATGTTCATGAAGAGCTCGCTGCCGGAAACGTTGGTCGCCATCTGCTGCAATGCCCCGACCTGCAGCGGGCGAAGACCGTCATCACCATGATAGGTTACGACAGGCGTTGTTGAACTCGCCGCGCTGCGGGCAAACGGCACGGTCGACGCCTGGTGCCCCGAGAACAGGTACTCGCCATCCGCGTCGCGGCTGTTGGCGATACCCAGCAGCTCGTCGATACGCGTCTCCAGCTCGGAGGCGATCGCTTGCCGATCGCTGTCGGCAAGAATCGTATTGCCGGCCTGGACGACCCGGCTGCGGACGTTCTGCAGCACATCGCCGACGGCTGTCAGCTGCACATCCACAAGTCCGAGCCGTTCGCTCGCCTCTTGCTGGTTCTGCCCGTACTGCGCCGCCACCTCCTTGCTCTGCCTGACGGTCAGCGCACGCGCCGTAGCGATCGGATCGTCGGCCGGGCTCAATAGCCGACGGTCGTTCGAGATCTGGTTCTGCAGTTTGACGAGCTGGCTCTGGTTGCGCTGAATGCTGCGCGCTGCGTCGGCGTAGATTTGATGGGTGCTGATGCGCATCTGAGCGTTCCTAAGCGATTTCCAGTATCGTGTCGAACAGGCTGGCAGCCACCTGCAGCGTCTTCGCCGCCGCTTGATAAGCCTGCTGGTAGCGGATCAGGTTGGCCGCTTCCTCGTCAAGATTGACTCCGGAAAACGATTCTCGACTGCTCTCCGCCTGTTCCAGCATGACCTCTTGCGCCTCGGCGCTGACCTGCATCTGACGCGTCCTGCTACCCACCGCACTGACCAGTTGCGCATACGAATCGAGGAAGGAATCGGTCTTGCCTGACATCGTGTCCTGGGTCTGCAGTTGAGCCAGCGCGAGTCCATTCCGACCATCGGCAGTCGCTCCGCTGTTGCGGCCAACGGCGAAGGTATCTCCATTGTTCGGCAAGCCGGAGATCGTGAAGCTAAAGCCCAACGGCGGCGTGCCGGCCAGCGAGCCAACCACGGTGATGTTCGCCCCACTCGTGTAGGGCACGCTGTCCGTCGCTGCGGCAATGAGCACCGGTGTCCCGCCGTCGATCGAAACCCGTGCGCCTGGCGGGAAGTTCTGCAAACCGCCGGCCTGATAGGTCAGCGTCATCGGCAAGGCTGCCGCGGCCGCATAGCCGGGGCCTGCCGTCGCTGGCGAAACGGTCGCTGAGCCGGTGTTGCTCGCTCCCGGCGATGTTCGCAGTGGTCCAGCCACGGCCAGCAACCGTGCATCGGCAGCAACGGCCGGATTGACCGTCATGCCGCGCGCAGCGTCGCGTACGGGCTGTATCAGGTAACGCGATCCGGCAAGCAGCGGTGCGCTCGAAGCGAGCGTAAAGCCCTGCGAATCCCCGGCCAGAAGCGTATTGATGGCGCCGACATCTGCCGCCGACCAGACTTTGTTGTCGGCCAGACGGGTCAGCGTGACGGCGCTACCGTCGGAACTCAAACGGTAGTCGCTGTTGCCCAGATCAGTGTAGAAATTGCCGTTGAACGGGGGCGGCGCAATGAAGCTGGCGCTGACCGTCGGGCTGCCTGCCGGATTCAGGGTGCTGGCTGAAACGGCAGGCGGGAACACCGAGAAGACATCCGGCGAAAAGCCTGTCGGACCGGCGGACAGCTGCGATTGGTCGAGCATGTCCTGGCCAAGCGCACTCCGAGCATTGAAGGTCAGGGCGAACGAGGCGGCATTACGCCCCAGGTCATTGATCGCCTGGCTGAGCGATTCGCGGCGGAAGCTCAACAAGCCCCCGAGGCTGCCGCCGGAGAGCAGCGTTTCCGGCATTTCCTGGATCACGCCGGTCGCCGTTCTCAGGCCAACGGCCTGCCTGCCCGGATCGTCAGCCGACGGCGTCGTCGTCAGACGCATCGCTTGTGCGCCGACGACCAGCTGCTGTCCACTGCCGACAAAGACATTGATGCTCCCATCGGTGGCAGCTGTCGTACCCGCCTTGATCAGCTTGTTCAGCTCAAGGACAAGCTGATCACGCGTATCGCGCAGGTCGTTGGCCGGCTGGCCGCTCGACGCCTCGGCGAGCACAACGCGCTGGTTGAGCGAGGCGATCTGCTCGGCGTAGGAATTGATCCCGTCGACTGTGGTCGTGATCTGCGCGTCCACGCCGTCGGCGACTTGCGCCAGTTGTTCGCCGAGCGAGCGATAGCGTGCAGTGAGCCCCTGTGCGGTCGATAACATCGCCTGCCGGACTGCGAGCTGCCCCGGACTGGCCGCCGATTGCTGGACGGCCTGGAAGAATTCCTGCAGCACCGGCGACAGCCCGGTCGTCGCGTCGGCAAGCATGCTGTCGATCTGCGCGACCTGCGCGTGGTAGCTGGTCAGCTCACTGGCCCTTGTCTGCGCACGACTCACCTGCTCACTCAGAAACTTGTCGTACATTCGCTCGACCGTCGCCACTTGCGTTCCCTGACCGATGAAACCCGACCCGGACAAGACGGCGGAGTTGCTCGTCTGCAGCGTCCGCTGCCGCGAGAAACCCGGCGTGTTGACGTTGGCGATATTGTGCTCTGTGGTCTGCAATGCGAGCTGTGCGGCATGCAGAGCCGTGAGGCCGGTACCGATCAATCCTGATCCCATGGCATGACATCCTTTCTGACCCTTCCGTAAACGGCAGCCGGGCCGGCGACTTTAATCGACCACGCCGCAACGGCTTCCTGTCAGGCAGCCAGCGCCTCGCGCAGGGCTGTCCCGTTGATGATGCGGGCCAGCTTGTCAGCGTACAGCGGATCAGTGGCATAGCCCGCCTGCTGCAGCGAGCGAGCAAACTGGGCACCATCCTGCTGGCCGATCACGGCGGCAAAGCGAGGTTTGCTGCGCAGGAGTTCGGCGTAATCGCGAAATGCTTCACTGTACGACGCGTAGGCGCGAAACCTGGCGCGTGTCGAGCGCGCCGCACCATCGACGAATTCCGTCGTCTGCACCTCGGTCGTCGCGCCCGCCCAAGTGCGCCCGGCCTTGACGCCGAACAGGTTGTAGCTTGGTGAACCGTCGGCTGCCTTGATCTCGTTCTTTCCCCAACCGCTCTCCAGCGCGGCCTGGGCAACGAGAAAGCGGGCCGGCACGCCGGTCACGGCAGCCGCCTCGACCGCATGCGGCCACACACGGTTGACAAAATCTCGCGCGCGGCCAGCCGATGCTCCGGCGCCGCTTGCCGCAGCCGTTGGAGCGACAGCCGGAACCTGGCGCCAGCGCGACTCACCGCTGACTGCTGCGCGCAGGGCGGGCGTGGTGGCATGCGCCGCCAGCAATGACTGCTGCAGGGTGTCGATTGCTCCGCCCGAGGAGCCGGCGGACGCACTGGTGCCGCCAACCCGCATCATCTGCCGCTCGAGCAGGGCTGCCAGTCCGCTCGGTGCCTGCGCGGCGAGATCGAGCGCCAGTTGCTGGTCGACGATGGCGGTGAAAAAGCGGCTTTGCTCGCTGTGGGTCATTCCGTCACTGGGCATCGCGTCGCGCATGCTCTTCAACATCATGTGCAGCAACATGCCCTCGAACTGGCGTGCCGCCTGCCGTGTTCCGCCTTCCGGATCCTCGCGCAAGCGACTGCGCAGCGCCGCGGTTGCCGACGGATCAAGCACCAGGCGGTTACTTAGGCTGTCACTTGTCTTCATCCGCGAACTCCTCTCGCATGCCCTCAGGGGCTTCTCAGATGATTTCGAGATCGGCGCGCAGCGCACCCGCCGCCTTCATCGACTGCAAGATCGACAACAGGTCGAGCGGCCCGGCGCCGAGTGCGTTGACCGCCTTCACCACGTCGGCAAGGTTGACACCCGCCTTCAGATGAATCAGCGAACCGCTGCCCTGCTTGATGTCGACATCGCTCTGCGTACTGGCTACCGTCTGCCCGCCGGCGAGTGCGTTCGGCTGGCTCACCTTCTGCTCGCTGTTGATGACCACCGACAGATTGCCGTGCGCCACGGCGCAGGAATCAATCGTCACGGTCTGATTCATGACCACCGAACCGGTACGCGGATTGATGATCACCTTGGCTGCCGTCATCGCCGGACGCACGTCGAGGCTCTCGACGCGGCCGAGAAAGGCCACCCGACTGTTCGCTTCCTCCGGGGCGGAAACACGAATCAGCCGACCGTCCACGGCCTGCGCCGTCCCCTGACCGATTTCGCGGTTGATTACCTCGACCACTTTCTGCGTGGTCGCGAAATCAGTCGTGCCCATTTCGTAATGGACGAATGGCCCCTGCCCAAGCGCCGTCGGGACCTCACGCTCAACCGTCGCACCAGCAGCAATGCGACCGGCGAGCAGATGATTGACCGTCACCTTGCTGCCGCCAGAAGACGCACCGGCACCGCCGACCAGCAGGTTTCCCTGCGCCTGGGCATAAACCTGGCCGTCGGCACCTTTCAGTGGAGTCATGACGAGCGTCCCGCCGCGGAGACTTTTCGCGTTGCCCATTGACGATACGGTCACGTCTATTTGCTGCCCGATGCGGGCAAAAGGCGGCAGCACCGCCGTCACCATGACTGCGGCAACGTTCTTGAGCTGCAGCGATTGTGTTGTCGGCAATGTCGTACCGAGCTGCGCCAGCATGTTGATGATGCTTTGCGTCGTAAACGGGGTCTGCGTCGTCTGGTCGCCGGTACCATCGAGGCCGACAACCAGGCCATAGCCGACAAGCTGGTTGTTGCGCACGCCTTGCAGCGAAGCCAGATCCTTGATCCGTTCCGCCGCTGCCGAAGCACTCAGCAGAGCAACGAGCAGACCGGCAAAGAGCTGCCACCAATAGAGCGATCTCCCGGCCAACGTGCTGGTGTTCTGCATCAGGTCGCTTCTCCGCGTCAGAATGGAAGAACGGAAAGAAAGAATCGTGCCAGCCAACCGACAACCTGCGCTTCACTGATCGCACCGCTTTCCTTGTATTCGATGCGAGCGTCCGCCACCTGCGACGAGGCAATCGTATTGGCCGCGTTGACGAAGTATGGATTGATGATTCCGGACAGGCGAATGTACTCCTGGCCATGCCCGATGGCGACCTGCTTCTCGCCCGAAACGAGAAGGTTGCCATTCGGCAGAACCTCGATCACGGTCACCGTAATCGTGCCGGTGAAGACGTTATTGGCCGCCGCCTCGCCTTTGCCATTGGCGCTATTGCTACTATTGGCGGACAGTTGCATGCCTTGCAACGATTTGCCGGGCAGACCAGTTATCGGTCCGGCGGCGGCGCTGATGCTGCCGGTCTTGGCAAGGCTGGCATTCGACTTGGTCGCCGCCGAAGTGTTCTCGGTGATCGTCACCGTAATCGTATCGCCGACATAGCGCGCGCGCCGATCCTCGAAGAGTGTGCGCGAAGTCCCCGGCTGGTAGATACTGCCAGTCGCCGCCAGGCTGGCGACAAGCTGGTCCGTGCGCTGCTGCGGACGCGCGGTCATCGGCTGGTGCACGTTGGTCGGCGGCACGCTGGTGCAAGCGGCGACACCGAGCAACAGGCAAATCATCGACCAGCGTTCCGCCGCCGCGCGTTTGCTCATCACGATCGCTATAACTGGGTCAGGCGCCCGAGCATCTGGTCCGAAGTGGACACGACCTTGGAGTTGAGCTCGTAAGCACGTTGCGTCTGGATCATGAGGACGAGTTCCTGCGCCACATTGACGTTCGACGCCTCGACATAGTTCTGCAGAACAATTCCAGAACCGTTGCTCCCCGGTGTGTTGGGCGTCGGCGTCCCGCTCGACGCCGTTTCGAGATAGAGGTTCTCCCCGATGCTCTGCAGTCCGCCGTTGTTGATGAAAGTTGCCACCTGGATCGTACCGATCTGCACCGTCGCCGCCGAACCCGGCTGCGTAACGGTCACCACGCCGTCAGTGCCAATCGTCAGCGTCAGCGCATTGGCCGGAATCGTGATCGCCGGCTGCAGCACGTAGCCGTTGGCCGTGACGATCTGCCCCTGGCTGTCGCGTTGAAACGAGCCATCGCGCGTGTATGCTGTTGTCCCGTCGGGCAGCAACACCTGGAAAAAGCCCGCCCCGTCGATGGCCAGGTCAAGGTTGTTGCCGGTCTGCTGTGGCGAGCCCTGCGTGAAGATGCGTCCGGTCGATACCGGCGTCGCGCCCAGGCCGATCTGCAGACCGTCCGGAATCTGGGTCGTTTGCGACGACTGGGCGCCTGGCTGGCGCAGGGTCTGGTAAACCAGATCGGCAAAGATGCCGCGCGCCTGTTTGAAGCCGTTGGTGCTGACGTTCGCCAGGTTGTTGGCGATGATGTCGATCTGCACCTGTTGCGCATTCAGGCCAGTGCTGGCGGTCCACAGCGAGCGAATCATCCTTGTTCGTCCTCTCAGCGGTTCATCGTAAGGAGCTGACTCGCCGCGCGAGCATTCGCATCGGCGGTCTGCAGCATCTTGATCTGCATCTCGAACTGCCGGGCCAGGCTGATCATTCTGACCATCGATTCGACGGCATTAGTATTGCTTCCCTCAAGCGTTTCCGGAACCAGTCGGACGGTCTCGTCGGGCGCTGCTTCATCGCCGCTGCGCGTCCGAAAAAGCCCGTCGTCGCTGCGCACGAGATCGGTTGGCGGCGGATTGACGAGCTTGATGCGACCGACCACGCTGGCCGTATTGAGCGCCCCGGCGCCGCGTCGTGGAATGGCCGAAACCGTCCCATCAGCGGCAATCGCGATGGTGTTGTCCGGCGGCAGCGTGATCGGCCCTCCTTCGCCGAGGACGTTGAAACCGCTGCTCGTCTGCAATACGCCATTGGCGTCGGTACGGAGATTGCCGGCGCGCGTGTAAGCTTCGCGCCCATCCGCACCCTCGACGGCCAGCCAGCCGTCGCCCTGAACCGCGATATCGAGCGGCCGGCCTGTCGCCATCATGGGTCCCGGCGCGAAGACGTTGGCGACCGACGCGTCGACGGCAAAGGCCCGCGTCGGCTTTCCGGGTCCGACGATCGGGACGGCGCGAAAACGATGCTCCATGGCGCGGTAGCCGGTAGTCGTCGCGTTGGCGAGATTCTGGGCCACACCGGCCTGCTGCAGAAAGGCTTGCTTGGCGCCGCTCATGGCCGTGTAGATCAGGCGATCCATCCGCCGCTCTCGGTGTGTGTTGTACGCTCAGGCGTCAGCGCAGATTGACCAGCGTCTGCATGACCTGGTCCTGCGTCTTGATCGTCTGCGCGTTGGCTTGATAGTTGCGTTGGGCGGTAATCATGTCGACCAGCTGCCTGGTCAGGTCAACGTTCGAATCTTCGACCGCTGCCGATTGAACAACGCCGCGACTGCCGGAAGCCGGCACACCGATCAACTCGGGACCCGAAACGGAGGTCAGATTCCACTGGTTGTTGCCCAGATTCAGCAGACCATTCGGGTCGGCAAAGGTGGCCAGCACGATTTGCCCCATGTTGCGCGTTTGCCCATTGCTGTAGCGTCCCTGGACGACACCATCCTTGCCGACGCCGATGCCGACCAGGCTGCCGGCGGCATGCCCCCCCTGCGTCAGGCGATCGACGCTCGATTCGCTACCGTATTGCGTTGATCCCGTGAAATCAAGCGTCCCCGGTGACCAAGGAGTAAGCGCGCCGGTGGTCAGCGTCCAGGAGGGAAGGACCTTCTGCGCCGAGGCCGCACTCAACACACCGGACGTATCAAAGACCAGATTCCCGGTCAGTGCTTGCGGGTTGGCGCCATCAAGCGTCGCGTACACCGTCCACTCGCCGCCGTCAGGCGCCGCTGGCGTATTGAGGACGTAATAGGTCGTCAGGTTGTGCGCCACACCCAGCGTGTCGAAGACGTTCAGTGCCGTTGAGAAGTTGTACGTATCGGGATTGGCATAGTTGAACGGCGTCAGCGCCGGCACGCTCTCCCGCGAATCAAGGTTGATCACCGCAGCGAGGTTGCCCGACAGGGCGTCGCTGGTTGCCCGTGGCGAAATCTGGCTGGCCGACAATTGCAACTCGACCGGATTGGCAGGCGATATGAGGCCGTTGATTCCCGCTGGATAGCCGGTCAGACGAAGGTTCTGGTCATTGACGATGTAACCGTCCTTGTCGAGATGAAACTGACCGTTGCGTGTGTACGTAATCGCGCCGGCATTGCTCATGCGGAAGAAGCCGCCGCCATTGAGGGCCAGATCGAGCGGATTGTTGGTCGTCGTCAGATTGCCTTGCGTGAACAGCTGCTCAATCGCCGACACACCGACGCCGATACCGACTTGTGACGCTCCGACAATGCCCAGCGAGGCGGCATAGAGGTCGGAAAAGTTGGCTCTGGCGCCCTTGAAACCGACGGTGCTCGAGTTGGCCACGTTGTTGCCGATCACATCGAGCGCCGCTGCTGCCGCGCCGAGACCACTTAAACCTTGCTGAAAGCTCATGCCGACCCCCTGCCTCTAAAAGACCTGTTGCACTTGATCGAAGTCCACCCGGCCAAGTGCGCCAAGATCAAGCTGGAAACCACTCTTGTCTCTGACCAAGGCAAACACCGTGCCAAGCTGCAAGGTCGCCGCATCAACTTTCTCACCGGCGCGCTCCGCGCTGACCGTGAAGCGATAGCGTCCTGCTGGTGCGACCGCACCTGTGTTGGTCCGACCATCCCAAACGAAACTGAAGCTGCCGGCATCGCGCGCGCCCAGCGCCTGAGTCTGAACAGCATTGCCCGCCCCATCAAACACGGTCAACACGACCCGGTCGGCCGGTGCCGCGAGATACAAGCCGCCCCTCGCCTGACCACCAACCAGTGAAAGCCCCGACCCGTTAACCAGAACGTCCTTGCCAATCAAGGCAGCCGCCTGCATTGCCTGGCTCTCGCCATACGCACCAAGCAAGCTCTCGAGCGTTGCATTGAGCCGTTCTATCCCGCTAACCGTGTTGATTTGCGAGATTTGTGTCGTTACCGCAGCGTTATCGAGCGGGTTGAGCGGATCCTGATTCTTCAGTTGTGTAATGAGCAACTGCAGGAAACGATCCTGTACGGCCGCGCTGGCCGATGACCCGCTGCCGCTGCTTGCCTTGGCCTGCGCATTGAGCGCCGCAAAAACATCACTCGCCGAGTTGCTTGCCTGTACGCCTGCCATTTTTTTCTCCGGTTAGCTCAGCTTCACTGACCAAGTGCCAATGTCTTGAGGAGCAACTGCTTGGCCGTATTCATCACTTCCGCATTGGTCTGGTACGAACGTGCTGCCGAGATCATGTTGGTCATCTCCTCAACGACGTTCACGTTCGGCATCGTGACATAGCCTCTTTCGTCAGCAGCGGGGTTGCGCGGATCGTACACCAACCTTCCCGGGCTGCTGTCCTCGACAACCTGCTGTACGCGAACCCCCTGGGCGCCGCCGCTGCCGATCGGTGTGGCGGCAAAAACAACCTGCTTGGCGCGATAAGGCTTGCCGTCGGCCGCGATTACGCTGTCCACATTGGCCAAGTTGCTGGCCACCGCGTTGAGGCGCAGCGACTGCGCCGTCAGCGCGCTGCCGGCGACATGAAACGTGGCGAAGATGCTCATCCTATTGCCCGTGCAAAGCGCTCGTCAAGGTTCGCAGCTGGCCGCCGAGAAAGGTGAGCCCGGCTTCGTAATAGATTGAGTTCTCGGCAAACTGCGCACGCTCCACATCCATTTCGACGGTATTGCCGTCAGCGCTCGCCTGTCCTGGCTGGCGGTAAAGCATTGGCGCCACTGCCGACTCTACGTTCCCCGACAGATGCCTCGCTGACGTCTTCAGCAAAGGAATGGCATCCATGCCGCGCATCGTCACGGCCCGTTGCAGGGCTGCCGCGAAATCGAAATCACGCGCCTTATAGTGCGGTGTGTCGGCATTCGCGATGTTCCCTGCCAGCACTTGCTGACGCGCTGCGCGCAGGGTCATGGCCTGCTCCTGAAAAGATAGCGCTTGGTCCAGTTTGCTGAGCACGGCTGCCTCCTCGACGTTTCTCTAGTGAGGATAAAAGCAAGCTTTGTACCAAGTCCGCAGCCATCGGCCCGACGGCATCGGCAGTCGGCGAGCAGACACCTTTGATCGGAGATTGCCGCTTCGGCGGCAAGAATTGCCGCTGCGCTCAGGCAGCTTGCCGGTCGCTTCCGCCAACGGCATCTTGTTGCAGCCGGTGGAGAATCAGGCAAAATGGCAGCATGTCTGTCTTCCATTGCAACTCGCCACGTAGGCAAGCTTTCCATCGGTTGTTCTGTCTCGTCACTTGCTTGGCCGCCGGAGACACGTCGGCACAAGCGTCGTTGTCTGCCGCCGTGGAGCAATTCCTGGCCGTGAACACGCTGGGCTCGCCCGGGACGGTCACCTACAGCGTCGGGCCACTCGACCGACATGCTCAGCAGGCTGCCTGCAGCGCTTATGAACCCTTCCTTCCACCGGGGAATCGCCTCTGGGGCCGGAGCACCGTTGGCGTTCGTTGCCTCGGCCCAGGCGCTTGGACTGTCTATGTCCCCGTCCAGGTCAGGATCTCTGGCAAGCACCTGACGGCGGCGCGCCAACTGGCCGCTGGTCAAGTCCTCACGGCAGCCGATGTCGGCGTGCGTGACGGCGACCTCGGTGCACTGCCGGCCACCGTTCTGACCGAGCCGTCGCACGCGATCGGCAAGACCCTGCGCAATGGTCTCGCCGCCGGGCAACCGCTGCGCAGCGACGCACTGATTGTGCCCTGGGCGGTCCAACAGGGGCAGAGTGTAAAGTTGCTCACCAGCGGTCCGGGGTTCACGGTCAGCAATGAGGGAAGAGCACTCAACAACGCGACGGACGGACAGCTCGCACAAGTCAGAACGAGCTCGGGCCAAATCGTCAGCGGCATCGCGCGCAGCGGCGGCCTTGTCGAAGTAAGATATTGACAGCGTTACCGTATTCTGCAGAAATGACGTTAAAGTTCGGCCCCGGGCGGCCGATAATGACAGTGAACACAACCTTTCGAGGGGCATGAGCGTGAAAATTGACCGCACAACAAACAGCGCGACCGTCATCAACGAGACGCGCAATCGGACAAGCGGGAACAGACCGGTCGAGGGCGCCGCGGCCGAGGTGCACCTGAGTGGGCTGGCAGCCCAGTTGCAGTCGTCGGCCGAAACGCCGCCTTTTGATGTCACGCGCGTCAGTGAAATCAAGGAAGCCATTGCCGATGGTCGCTTCACGATCAATGCATCGGCAGTGGCAGACCGCCTGATCGTTTCGGCGACCGAGTTGATCTCGACGCAGCGGCGCGCCTGATTTCTGCGCACGCTTGGCGACCGTGACAACGATGGATCTGCCGCGCGCGCTGGCGAGCGAAGCCCGCACGATCGAGCGCTTCGTCGCCTTGCTGCGCAACGAGCGAGCGTTGCTCGTCAAGGGACAGGTTGACCAGGTCAGCGACCTGCTTCCGGAGAAGAACCAGTTGACCAGCCGACTGGCCCACTTGGCCGAGCAGCGCAACCGCTTGCTGACGGTCGCCGGCGGCACCGCTGATCGCCGAGGAATTGCCGCATGGTTCGCCGCGCACCCGGCGGAGACCGAAGCGCACGCCTGCTGGTCTCGCCTGCTCGTGCTTGCCGGCGAAGCGCGCGGGCTGAATCAGCTGAACGGCGAACTGATCCGGCTGCGCCTGCAGCACAACGCGGAAGCACTGAGCATCCTCGGCGCTGGCGCCACCCTCAGTCTGTACGGCCCGGACGGGCAAAGCAGCCCGTCGACCGGCGGCCGAATCGCCGACAAAGCCTGACTGTCATCCTATTGTGGCGTGACGGATGACGGGCCGCTGACGTTTGGCGACTGCGCCCCCGCCTGAGGTGCACTGCGCTCAGGAAGGTTCACTTCCGTTCCCTTCTCCGGAATCGCGGAGTCGATCAGAATCGTTACTCGCCGATTGCGAGCCCTGCCGTCGGCCAGGAGATTCGGCTCAACAGGCCGCGTATCGGCATAGCCGATCGCCGTCAGCCGCTCGGCGGCGATGCCTGCATCGGCGAAGAGCCGCAACACCGTCGTCGCGCGCACCGCCGATAGCTCCCAATTCGAGGGAAACTGCGCGTTTCTGATCGGTACGTTGTCAGTATGGCCTTCGATGGTGACAGGAAACTCGGCCGGCACCAGCACTTCCGCGATCGACTGCATGGCTTTCGCCAACTGCGCGTGGATTTGCGCCTGACCCGGCGAGAAAAGAATGCTGTCGTTGATCTCGATGCTCACTCCGCGGCTCGTTTCGAGAACACGCACCTTGCCCTGTTCAACGAGCGGCGCCATCACCTCCATGATGTCCTTCGCGATACTGCGCATCTTCTCGCGCTGCTTCTGGCGCGCCGCCTCCTGCGTCCTGGCCGTCATCACTCCCGTCTTTTGCACCGGCGGCGACAGCATGGTCGGCACCGGCCCGGCAGCATTGACCGGGAGATTGCGAAAGGCACTGACCATGGAGTCGCTCAGAATGCGGTACTTGCCCTCGTTGACCGACGACAGCGCGTACATCACGACAAAAAAGGCAAACAGCAAGGTAATGAAGTCAGCATACGAGACAAGCCAGCGCTCGTGGTTGTCATGCTCGTCTTCGCGTTTGCGCCGGGCCATCGACTAGAAGAGGTAACCGCGCAGACGGCTTTCGATGATGCGCGGGTTATCGCCGTTGGCAATGCCGACCAGGCCGTCGACGATCATCTCACGCTGCACGATCAGACGATTGATATGCGTCTTCAGCTTGTTCGCCATCGGCAGATAGACCAGGTTGGCCAGTCCGACGCCGTAGATCGTCGCCACGAAGGCGACCGCGATCCCGGCCCCCAACTTCGACGGATCGGAGAGATTCTCCATCACATGGATGAGGCCCATAACGGCACCAAGGATGCCGATCGTCGGCGAGTAGCCACCGGCTGCTTCCCAGATCTTTGCCGACAGCTTCATCTCCTGCTCGAACGTGCCGATCTCGACTTCCAGCACCTCGCGCAAGCGCTCGGGTTCGGCGCCGTCGACCAATAGCTGCAGGCCCTTGCGGGTAAAGTCATCTTTCAACCCCTGGACAACCGAATCCAGAGCGAGCAGGCCTTCACGGCGCGACACCTGGCTCCAGGTCGATATCTGTTGTATCAACTGCTGATAATTGACGAGCGGCGGATACCACACCCACTTCGCCATGCGCATGCCGCGCATGAACGTGGCGTAAGGGCTCTGCAGCATGACGGCCCCGAGGGTGCCGCCGACGACGATCAGCATGGCCGTCGGCTGAGACAACGATCCGACGTGGCCGCCTTCGAGAATCTGCCCGCCGACGATCGCCAGAATGCCGATGAGCAGACCGAGGGCGCTTATCCTATCCACGCGCCCGTACCTTCTTCGTCTCGGCACCGCCAAACAGACGCGCACGCAAGCGCATCACGGCCTGGCTATGCAATTGACAGACGCGAGATTCGGAAACACCCATGACCTCGCCGATCTCGCGCAGATTGAGGTCTTGCTCATAGTACAGGCCCATCATCAGTTTTTCGCGTTCCGGCAAGCTCTCGATCGCCTGCACCAGAGCCTGACGAAGACCTTCGTCCTCAAGCAGCTTCGACGGATCAGCGCCTTCGTCCACCAGGTGCCGGTCGAGGAAGTCCTCGCCATTCTCGGCGACCATGTCCTCCAGATAAACCAGTTGGTGGCAGCGCGCGTCCTGCAGCATCTTCTGATAATCGCCGATCGGCATGCCGAGCGCGGTGGCGAGCTCCTTCTCGGTCGGCGGACGCCCGTAGTCCTGCTCGAGGTCGGCGATTGCCACCTCGATGCGCCGGCAATCGCGCCGCAGACTGCGCGGCAACCAGTCGTTGTCGCGTAGTCCGTCGAGCATCGCACCACGAATGCGCTGCGCGGCATAGGCCTCGAACTGCGCTCCCAGGCCCGGCTCGAAACGGCCAAGCGCATCGAGCAGGCCCAGCATTCCGTTCTGGATCAGGTCGTCCACCTGCACGCTGGCCGGCAGGCGAGCCATCAGATGACTGGCAATACGCTTCACCAGCGGAGCGTAACGCTCCACCAACTGATCCCTGCTGAGCTGGCCAGCGGCGTTATACATACCCTTTTAGATCAGGAGATCAAGCGTAAATGGCGAGTGGATTGATGCGTTGGCTCAAGTGTAGCAATTGTTGCACAAAATCTTCCATCCCGCCGATCGCCTGATCGTCGAGCGGCCAATTCAGAAGGGATTCGGCCAGCACGCGGTGCGCCTTCGCCGCCGGCGCTTCCGGAAAAAGGGCAGTCACCGGCTGGCACAGCCGGGCAGCCTGCCGCAAGTGCTCGTCGTTGGGAACATGGCCGGCGTATTCGAGGTGGGCAAGCCGCCGGCTCGCCGTCAGGCAAGCCATGTTGGTGTGGATCGCCTGCGCTTCTTCAGCAGTCCGCGCCCTGGTCACCAAAACGCGAAAGGAACGCCGGGCGTAGCCCAGACTCACTCTCTTGATCAGCGCATAGGCCTCGGTAATCGCCGCTCCGTTCGCCGAAACGACGATTACCGTTTCGCGCGTAGCCAGGCCGAGCGGCGAGAAACCGAGCGGGTGATCGAGTGAGGCGTCGACCAGAACGACGTCGGCCGCCGGTGTGATCTCCCGCAGGCAGTCGAACAGGCGCTGCTGTTCACCGGCACGCAGACCGGCAAGCTGTCTGACAAGCCTTGCTGCCGGCAAGACCCGCACGCCGGGAGCAACGGCAACCAGCACCTCGGCGATGGCCTGCGTTCCGTCGACGGCCTGCTGCAGATCGTAGGGCGCCTGCCGGCCAAAGAAAGTCGCCAGATTTTCGCCGGCATTCTCATCGACCAGAAGGACCTCCTTGCCCTGACGAACGAGACAAGTGGCCAGGTTGGCCAGCAGTGTGCTGCGCCCGAGACCGGTGCTGCCGGCGACAAAGCTGACCACCTGCACCGGGCGACGGCGACCAAACAGCCGGCGCAAGCCGGAAGCCTGGTCACCGCGCATCTCAGCCACGCCGAACCCCCGCCGAAACTGCCGACGCGCCCGCACTAGCCATCAGCAGGCCGGGTTCGCTGCCGGCCAAATGATGCGGCGAGCCGTCGGGCAGGTCCCTGAATGCACGATGCAGCAAGTACGAGCGATTGGGCAAATGCAAGTCCTCCGGCACGCGCTGGCCGTTTGACACATAGAACATCCGCAAGCGATGCCGGATGATCACGTCGAGCGACGAGGCCAGACTCGCCGCCTCATCCACCTTGGTCAGGATGCAACCGGCCAGACGCAGACCCTCATACGCGCGCACGACGTCATCGAGCGTATCGCCACGGCTGGTTGCCGAGAGGAGCAGCAGCGACTTCACCTCGGCGTCGGCAAAC
>WBZP01003891.1_pt1 | contig 15928 bp, 9 predicted proteins | sample 5204301 | NCBI WGS metagenome assembly WBZP01 (sample SAMN12412401, study PRJNA552823) | activated sludge metagenome | isolation source: activated sludge from nitrification reactor of wastewater treatment plant... | place: USA: Pennsylvania | collected 2017
CACGGCGCTGGGCTGGTCGCTGCTGCCGAAGTTGCTGTGCGACAGCAGCGCGGCCTTGGGCACGAGGCCGAAGCGCTGCAGCGCTTCGGCGGCCATTGCCGTGATCTCGGCCAGTTGCTCGGCGCTTGGGTCCGGGTTGACATGGGTGTCGACCAGGAACACCAAGTGCCCCGGCAGCACCAGGCCGTTCATGCAGGCGTAGACCGGCGCCGCCTGCGCGCTGCGCGGCTTGCTGCCGGGTCTGTTGCCGATGACCTGGTCGATGTAGTGCAGGTGCACGGCGGTGGTGTTCCATGTGCCACAGACCAGGCCGTCGACGTAGCCCTTGCGCAGCAGCATGGCGCCGATCAGCGTTAGCCGGCGGCGCATCTCGACTTTTGCGGTGCTGGCCGGTACGCCCTTGCGCTCGGCCATGCGGTGGTAGGTGGTCCAGAAGTCGTGGTAGCGCGGGTCGCTTTCGATGTTGACGACCTCGTAGTCGAGTTCCTCCTTCAGGCGCAGGCCGAAGCGCTCGATGCGCGCGGCGATCACCGCCGGGCGGCCGATCAGTGTCGGCCGCGCCAGGCCTTCGTCCACCACCACCTGCACGGCGCGCAACACGCGTTCGTCCTCGCCCTCGGCGTAGGCGACGCGCTTGCGCTGCGCGCTGCGGGCACGAGCGAAGATGGGCCGCATCGTGGTGCCGGAAGCGCAGGCGAAGTGCTTGAGCTTCTCGCGGTAGGCCTCCATGTCGGCGATGGGGCGTTGTGCGACGCCGGAGTCCACCGCCGCCTGGGCCACCGCCGGCGCGATCATCACCAGCAGCCGGTGGTCGAAGGGCTTGGGGATCAGGTAGTCGGGGCCGAAGCTCAGCGTCGCCCCGGCATAGGCGGCGGCCACCACGTCGCTCTGTTCGGCCTGCGCCAGTTCGGCAATGGCATGCACGGCGGCGATCTTCATCGCGTCGGTCACCGTGGTCGCGCCGCAGTCCAGCGCGCCGCGGAAGATGTAGGGGAAACACAGGACGTTGTTGACCTGATTGGGGTAGTCGGTGCGGCCGGTGGCGATGATGGCGTCGTCGCGCACCGCCTGGACCTGCTCGGGCAGGATCTCCGGCGTTGGATTGGCCAGTGCAAACACCAGCGGCCGCGCCGCCATCGTGGCCACCATCTCGGGCTTGAGCACGCCGCCTGCGCTGAGGCCCAGGAAGATGTCGGCGCCGACGATGACCTCGGCCAGCGTGCGCAGAACCGTCTTCTGCGCAAACACCGACTTGTCGGCATCCATCAGTTCGGTGCGTCCGGCGTAGACCACACCGGCCAGGTCGGTGACCCAGATGTTCTCGCGCCGTACGCCCAGTTTGACCAGCAGGCCCAGGCAGGCCAGTGCGGCTGCGCCGGCGCCGCTGGTCGCCAGCTTGACCTGGGCAATGTCCTTGCCCACCACCTTCAGCGCATTCAGCACGGCGGCGCCGACCACGATGGCCGTGCCATGCTGGTCGTCGTGGAAGACCGGGATCCTCATGCGCTGGCGCAGCTGGCGTTCGACGTAGAAGCAGTCCGGCGCCTTGATGTCCTCGAGGTTGATGCCGCCGAAGGTGGGTTCGAGCGCGGCGATGTGGTCGACCAGCTTGTCCAGGTCCCGTTCCGCGAATTCGAGGTCGAAGACGTCGATGCCGGCGAACTTCTTGAACAGCACCGCCTTGCCTTCCATCACCGGCTTGGCCGCCAATGGGCCGATGTCACCCAGGCCCAGCACTGCGGTGCCGTTGGTGACCACGGCCACCAGGTTGCCGCGCGCGGTGTAGCGGAAGGCGTTGGCCGGGTCGGCCACGATCTCTTCGCAGGCCGCGGCCACGCCCGGCGAGTAGGCCAGCGCCAGGTCACGCTGGTTGATCATTTGCTTGGTGGCGGTGACCTGCAGCTTGCCCGGCGTCGGGAATTCGTGGTACTCGAGCGCTGCCAGGCGCAGTTCGGCCACCTTGTTGAGCGGCCGGGTTTCGAGGGTGTCGGGGGTGTCGGGGGATCGAGGATCTAGGGGCTGGCTGCTCATCGAGCGGGTCTCCTGCACGGCCTGCGCGCGCGGGCCGTTGATGCGCCGGAACCAGGGTGTTCCGGGGCGCGGATTGTAGGCAGCGCAGCGTACGCCGGGGCGGGCGCGCGTCGATGCGCGAAACTGCGTATGCCGCGTGCCCGCGGCGCGGCAATACTGGCGCCACCATGCCCAAGCCCGGCTTACCGCCGCTGACCTTGCACGGCCGCTGGCGCCGGGCCGGGCCCTGGGTGCTGCTGTTGGCACTGCTGGCGGTGGCGCAGACCCTGCTGGTGGTGCTGGCCTTCAAGTATGAGAACACGCGCTCGCAGGACGAGACCGACACCCTGGCCGCCGAGGTGGCCGCCGAGCTGCGTCGCGACCTGCTGGGCCAGATGCAGACCCTGCAGGCGCTGGCCTTTTCTGCAGCACCGACGCCGGCCTGGCGCGAAGAGGCGGCCGCGCTGCTGCGCAAGGGCCAGGGTCTGTGGCGCATCGAACGCCGCAGCGCCACGGGTGCGGTGCTGGACGAGGTGGACACGCCCTTTGCGCCGACGCTGGTGTCGGTGCTGCCGCGCCGGGACATGGGTGTGGAAGCCGAACTGGCCTGCACGGCGGCGCGCCGCGCAGCGGCGCCGATGTTCTCGCGCAGCTACTTCGTCCCCTTGGCTGCCGGCAAGGGCGTGGAGGTGATCGATCTGTGCCTGCCCTTGCAGCAGACCGGGCAGCCGATGGGTTTCCTGGTCGGCAGCCTGGCCCTGCCTCAGGTGCTGGACGCGGCGCTGCGCCTGCGGGACGCACGGCGCCACGAGATGTCCATCGTCGAAGGCGACGGCACGCGGCTGGCCCGTGCCGGTGTGCCGCGTGGCGCCGGTGTCTACGTCGCAGAGCGCGTGGTGGACCTGCCGGGCGCCAGTCTGCTATTGCGCCTGGACGCGGCGGCGGGCCGTCCCAGCCTGATCCCCAACCTGGTCACGGCGCTGGTGCTGGGGCTTTCGCTGGCGCTGTTCGGCGTGGCGCTGCTGCTGGCGCGCGACGTGCGCCGGCGTGCCGCCGCCGAGCATGCGCTGGCCGAAGCGCTGGCCTTTCGCAAGGCGATGGAGGATTCGCTGTCCACCGGGCTGCGTGCGCGTGACCTGCAGGGCCGCATCACCTACGCCAACCCCGCCTTCTGCGCGATGGTGGGCTTCACGCAGGACGAGCTGCACCAGGTTGACGGCCGGCCGCCGTACTGGCCACCCGAGCAGGCCGCCGAGTACCTGCAGCGGCAGAGCCAGCGCCAGCAGGGCCCGGGCGGGCACCCTGCGCAGGACCAGCGCGAGGGCTACGAGACCGTGTTCGTGCGCAGGAACGGCGAACGCTTCCCCGTGATGATCTATGAAGCGCCCCTGGTCGACGGCGAGGGCCAGCACACGGGCTGGATGAGTGCGGTGCTGGACCTGAGCGCGCAGCGCCGGGTCGAGGAGATCTCGCGCCAGCAACAGGACCGCCTGCAGGCCACGGCACGACTGGCCACGGTGGGCGAGATGGCTTCGCTGCTGAGCCACGAGCTGAACCAGCCGTTGTCTGCGATTGCCAGTTATGCCGCCGGTTCGCTGAACCTGCTGCAATCACCCGAGGCCATCGAGCCGGGCCTGCTGCAACAGGCGCTGGAGCGCATCGCCGAGCAGGCCGAAAGGGCCGGCCGCGTGATCAAGAGCGTGCACCACTTCGTGCGCCGGCGCGAGCAGCTGCACGAAGCGATCGGCGCAGATGCCCTGATCGAGGCCGTGCTGCCGCTCGTGCGCCTGCAGGCGCGCAAGAGCGGCGCGCGCATCGAACTGGACCTGCCCAGGCCCGCCCCACGCGTGCGTTGCGACCGCACGATGGTCGAGCAGGTGCTGCTCAACCTCACGCGCAACGGCATCCAGGCGATGGAGACCGGCACCGCCGTGGCTGAACGACTGCTGATCCTGAGTGTTCGGCAGACACAGGCGCGCTGGGTGATGTTCAGCGTGCTGGACAAGGGCCCCGGAATCCCGCCCGAAGCCGCGGCCCGGCTCTTCACGCCGCTGTTCACCACCAAGGCCGAAGGCATGGGCCTGGGCCTCAGCCTTTGCCGCACGGTGGTGGAACAGCACGGGGGCGTGCTGGAGTTCGGCCCGGGCCCACAAGGGCAAGGCACGGAGTTCCGCTTCACGCTTCCGGCGCCCAAGGCAGCCCAAACCGGCGAAACTGCGGCTTCCGCCACTTCGAGCTGAAGCGCGCCCGTGCTGCAACTAGACCCCACCCTCGGTTTGCCCCTCGTCTACCTGGTGGATGACGAGGAGGTGGTGCGCGACGCGCTGGCCTGGCTGCTGCGGTCTCGCCGGCTGCTCGCCGAGAGCTTCGACAGCGCGGATGCCTTCGAGGCCCATCTGGCTGCGCGTTCAGCCGCCGCGCCGGGTGCCTTTCCCGGTGCACCGGCGTGCCTGGTGCTGGACGTGCGCATGCCGGGCACCAGTGGCCTGGTGCTCTTCGAACGCCTGGCCGAACGTGGCTTGCTGGCGGTATTGCCGGTGATCTTCCTCACCGGCCATGGCGACGTGCCGACGGCCGTGGCCGCGGTCAAGCGGGGCGCCTTCGACTTCGTCGAGAAGCCTTTCTCGAACAACGCGCTGGTAGACCGCGTGGAACTGGCCCTGCAGGCCAGCGGCCGGGCGCTGGCCGAACAGCGGGCCCGCCACGGCGCCGACCGCGCGCTGGCCGAGCTCACCGAGCGCGAGCGCGAGGTGATGCACCTGATCGTCGACGGCCGGCCCAACAAGCTGATCGCCGACGCGCTGGGCATCAGCGTGCGCACGGTGGAAGTGCACCGCGCCCGCGTCTTCGACAAGATGAACGTCAAGTCCGCGGTGGAACTGGCCAACCGGCTGCGCGACGGCGGGCTGCTCTGAGCATGGCGGGCGAATTCGAACTCATCGCACGCCACTTCACGCGCCCCGTGCAGCGCGCCGCGCTGGGTGTGGGCGACGACTGCGCCTTGCTGCGCCTGGCGCCAGGCATGCAGCTGGCCGTGTCGAGCGACATGCTGGTCGAAGGCCGGCATTTCCTGAGCACCGTGGCGCCCGAACGGCTGGGCCACAAGGCGCTGGCCGTCAACCTCAGCGACCTGGCGGCCTGTGGCGCCGAACCGCTGGCCTTCACGCTGGCGCTGGCACTGCCGCGCGCCGACGAGGCCTTCCTGGCGCCATTGGCCCGCGGCATGCTGGCGCTGGCCGACGCGTTTGGTGTTGAACTGGTCGGTGGCGACACCACTGCCGGCCCGCTGAACCTCTGCCTCACGGTGTTTGGCCAGGTGGGCGCCGGCCAGGCGCTGCTGCGCAGCGGCGCAGTGGTGGGAGATGACCTCTGGGTCAGCGGCGAGCTGGGCGATGCGCGGCTGGCGCTGGAGGTCTTTCGCGGCAGCCTGGTCCTGCCGGGCGAGGCCTTCGAGACGGTGCGCCGCGCGATGGAACTGCCGCAGCCGCGTGTCGCCTTGGGCCAGGCGCTGCGCGGCATCGCCAGCAGCGCCATCGACCTGAGCGATGGGCTGGTGGGTGATCTGGGCCATGTGCTGCAACGCTCGGGCGTGGGCGGCGTGGTGCAGGTGGACGAGCTGCCGCGCAGCGCCACGCTGGCTGCACAACCGGAGGCGGTGCAGCACCTGTGCCTGCTGGCGGGCGGCGACGACTACGAACTGCTGTTCACCGCCGCGGAGCAGCAGCGGGCCGCGGTGCAGGCTGCGGCCTCACGCAGCGGCGTGCGCGTGACGCGCATCGGGCGCATCGAGCCGGGGCAGGCCTTGCGCCTGGTGGATCGTCACGGCGTGGGCCTGACCCAGCGCTTCAGCGGCTTTGATCACTTCGCGACATGAACACGATGCAGCCGATCCCCGGCCCGGGCGACGCCGCTGCGCCGGCACGCCCGGGCGTGCGTTTCATGCTGCGCCACCCGGCCCACGCGGTGGCGCTGGTCCTGGGTGCAGGGCTGTCGCCGCTGGCGCCGGGTACTGTGGGCACCTTGTGGGGCTGGCTGAGTTTCCTCCTGTTGGACCCATGGCTGTCCGCCTCGGGCTGGGCGCTGCTGATCGGTGCCGCCTTGCTGGTCGGCCAGTGGGCCTGCACCCGCACCGCTCAGAACCTCGGTGTGGCCGATCCCGGTGCCATCGTGTGGGACGAGGTGGTGGCCTTCTGGCTGGTGTTGTGGCTGCTGATGCCGGCCGGCTTCTGGGCGCAAGCCGCGGCCTTCGGGCTGTTCCGCTACTTCGACGCTGCCAAACCCGCTGCGGTGGGCTGGGCCGACGGCCTGTTCAAGCCGGCGAGTGGCCAGGCCATCGGCTGGCGGCAGGGCTTCGGCATCCTGCTGGACGACATGGTGGCGGCGGGCTGCACGCTGTTGGTCATCGCGGTGTGGGTGGCGATATGGAGATCCTGAGCTGCATGCCCACCGCGCAGCTGCTGGCCCAGGCGCTCGCCAGCCGCGGCTGGCGCATGGCCACCGCCGAGAGTTGCACAGGTGGCCTGATCGCTGCTGCCTGCACGTCGCTGGCCGGATCCAGCGACTGGTTCGAGCGCGGCTTTGTCACCTACAGCAACCAGGCCAAGACCGACCTGCTGGGCGTGGAGCCGGCGCTGCTGCAAAGCCAGGGTGCGGTGAGCGAGGCCGTGGCCCGCGCGATGCTGGCCGGTGCGCTGCAGCGTGCCCCGGTCCAGCTGGCGGTGGCCGTGACCGGCATCGCCGGCCCCGCTGGCGCGGTGCCCGGCAAACCGGTGGGCACGGTGTGGCTGGCCTGGGGCACGCGACAGGTCACGCAGACCGAGTGCCTGCTGCTGGGCGGCGACCGCGACGCGGTGCGGGCGGCCAGCGTCAACGCCGCGCTGCAGCGGCTCGTGGCCCTGGCGAAGGCGGCATGAAGGTCCTGCCGTGCGGTGAGCTGGCGCTGCGCCGGGGCTGCATCGCCCATGCGCGCGACTACCCCTGCAGCGCCAGCCTCTGGCTGCTGCGAACTGCCTTGCCCGCCGGCAGCTGCTGCAGCATCGCCAGCACCCAGCGGCGCAGCGCGGGCCAGGGTTCATGCGGCCACTCGGGGTGTTTCAGGCCCTTGACGATGCCATCGCAGACGTTGCCTGCGTTCAGCAGTTGCGCCAGCTGGCCGGCCGTGAGTTGCAGCAGGGCGCGTTCGAAGAGCCGCTCCTTGTGGCCCCAGACCCGTGCTTCCTTCAGCGCCAGCGGCAGGGGCTTGCCCTGGTCGATTGCGCTGCGTGCGCGCGCCAGCGCGCGAATGTCCTCGGCCAGCGTCCAGTGCACCAGCACGGCCGCCTCGCCTTCGGCCTGCAGGCCGTCCAGCATGCGCAGTGCACGCGCCACCTGGCCGGTCCAGATGGCCTCGGCCAGCTTGCTCACGTCGTAGCGCGCGACGTTCAGCACCGCGGCCTGGACCTGTTCGAAGCTCAGCTCGCCTGCCGGGTACAGCAGCGCGAGCTTCTGCGTTTCCTGATGGGCGGCCAGCAGGTTGCCTTCCACGCGGTCGGCAAAGAAGGCCAGCGTGCGCTGGCCGGCCTCGCCGGGCTGCACGCGCTGGTCCTGCCGCGCCAGACGCTGGGCCAGCCAGGCGGGCAGCGCGTTGCGCGCCATCTCCTCGACGCGCACGCTGAGGCCGGCGCTGTCCAGCGCGGTGAACCAGGCGGCCTTGGCCTGCTGCCAGTCGAGCTTGGGCAGCTGGACCAGGGTCAGCACGTCGTCGGAAAGCCGCTCGCAATAGCGTTGCAACGCTTCGGAGCCTTCCTTGCCCGGCTTGCCGGTGGGCATGCGGATCTCGATCAGCTGCTTGTCGGCAAACAGGCTCATGGCCTGCGCCGCACCCAGCACGCCGCTCCAGTCGAAATGTGTTCCGCTGGCCACGAAGACCTTGCGTTCGACAAAACCCGCGCTCTTCGCGGCAGCGCGCACGGCGTCGGCGGCTTCCTGCGCCAGCAGCGGCTCGTCGCCGTGGATGGTGTAGATGGGCCTGAGGCCGCGGGCCAGGTGCTGCTGGAGCTGCTCGGCGCGAACCTGCATGGCGCTACAGCGCGATGGCTGCCAGGCGGCGCAGGAGCTGGGCCACGACGTCGGTCTGCATCTCGCGGTACAGCTCGGCCTGTTCAAACTCCTTGGCCAGGGCGGCGGTTTCGCGGTAGCTCATCGAACGGCCGGCGGCGAGCTCGGTTGCCGGGATCAATTCGCGGCCACCCGGCGCGCGGGCGCGGAACTTGAGCTTCAGGCCCAGCTGCAGCTCGCGTACTTCGGCCGTGGCAGTGGAGGCGACGGCATTGCTCGTGCGCTGGTCCTCCAGCGCGTGCAGCAACACGTCGGCCTTGTCGGGTGTTTCCAGCACCCGCACCTGGCGGCCGAGCTGTTCGCGCAGTTCCGCCGCCAGCGGCGAGCGTGGCGAAAAGCCGGTCAGCGCGATGCTGGCAAAGGCCAGGCGCGGAGGCTGGCGCAACTGGAAGCCGCAGCCGGCCAGCGCCAGGCTGCCGATGGCCAGCAGCAGCCGGCGGCCCGGGCGCATTTCAGACCACCACGTTGACGAGCCGGCCCGGCACCACGATGACCTTCTTCGCCGGTTTGCCCTCGGCAAAGCGCAGGAACTCGGGCGCCGCCAGTGCCGCGGCTTCGATGGCCGTGCGGTCGGCGTCGGCCGGCACCCGGATCGCACCCCGCAGCTTGCCGCCGACCTGCAGCATCAACTCGATCTGGTCCTGCACCAGTGCGTCTTCGTCGACCTCGGGCCACGGGGCACTGAACAGGTCGCCCAGCCGCGCCGCATAGCCCAGCCCGGCCCACAGCGCATGCGCGATGTGAGGTGCCGCCGGGTACAGGGTGCGCAGCAGGATGCCGAGGGCCTCCTGCACCACGGCGCTGTCGGCCGCGGTGTCGGTCAGCCTGGCGTCGTCGATGGCGTTGAGCATCTTCATCGCGCCGCTGACCACGGTGTTGTATTGCATTCGGTCGTAGTCGTGGCTGACCTGGCGCAGCAGCAGGTGCATCTCCCGGCGCAGCGCGGTGGCCGCGGGGCTGGCGCTGCTCATCTGGCTGCCGGCCGTGGCCAGGTGCGGACCCAGCCGCACACCGGCAGCCCAGACACGGCGCAGGAAGCGGTATGAGCCCTCGGCGCCTGAATCGGACCAGGCCGCACTCTGGTCCGGCGGGCCGGCGAACATCGTGAACAGCCGCGCGGTATCGGCGCCGAACCTGGCGATGATGTCCTTGGGCTCGACGACGTTGTTCTTGCTCTTGGACATCTTCTCGATGCCGCCCAGTGAAACCGGCAGCCCGTCGGCTTTGGCGGTGGCCGACACCGGGGCGCCACGGTCGTCGTACTGGACCTCGACTTCGCTGGGGTAGAACCAGCGCTTCTTGCCGCCTTCCTCGTCGCGGTAGAAGCTCTCGTTGAGCAGCATGCCCTGCGTGAAGAGCCGGGTGAAGGGCTCGCTGAAGGGCACCAACCCCAGGTCACGCATGGCCTTGGTCCAGAAACGCGCGTACAGCAGGTGCAGCACGGCGTGTTCGATGCCGCCGATGTACTGGTCCATCGGCATCCAGTACTCATTGCGTGCGTCGACCATCGCGCCATCGCTGCCGGGGCAGCAGTAGCGCATGGTGTACCAGGACGAATCGACGAAGGTGTCCATCGTGTCCGTCTCGCGCCGCGCGGCGCCGCCACACTTCGGGCAGGCCACATTCAGGAAGGCAGCGCACTTGTTCAGCGGGTTGCCGCTGCCGTCGGGCACCAGGTCTTCGGGCAGCAACACGGGCAGGTCGGCCTCGGGCACCGGCACGGCGCCACAGGTGGGGCAGTGAATGATGGGGATGGGCGTGCCCCAGTAGCGCTGGCGGCTGATGCCCCAGTCACGCAAGCGCCAGGTGGTCTTCTTCTCGCCCAGGCCCATGCCGGCCAGCGCGGCGGCAATCGCCTCCACCGCGGGCTGGTAGGCCAGGCCGCTGTAGTTGCCCGAGTTGACGGTGAAGCCACGCTGCTTGTCGGCGTACCACTCCTGCCAGCGCTCGTAGTCGAAGCTCTCGCCGTCCACGCCGATGACCTGCAGGATCTCGATGCCGTACTTGCGCGCAAAGGCAAAGTCGCGTTCGTCGTGCGCGGGCACGCCCATCACGGCGCCGTCGCCATAGCCCATCAGCACATAGTTGCCCACCCACACGGGCACCTCGGTGTCCAGCAGCGGGTGGCGCACGCTCAGGCCGGTGGGCATGCCCACCTTTTCCTTGAGGGCCAGCTCGGCTTCGGTGGTGCCGCCCTTCTTGCACTCCTCGATGAAGGCGGCCAGCGCGGGGTTGCCGGCAGCGGCGTGGGTGGCCAGCGGGTGCTCCGGTGCCACCGCGCAGAAGGTGACGCCCTGGATGGTGTCGGCGCGCGTGGTGAAGACATACAGGCGGCCGCCCTGGATCAGCTGCCCGTCGGCGCCGCGGATCTGGTGCGGGAAGGCAAAGCGCACGCCTTCGCTCTTGCCGATCCAGTGCTCCTGCATCAGGCGCACCCGTTCGGGCCAGCCTTCCAGGTAGTGCGGGCTGGTGCTGTCGTTGACGCCGGCCAGCAGCTCATCGGCGTACTGCGTGATGGCGAGGTAGTAGCCGGGGATCTCCCGCTTTTCGACCGGCGCACCGCTGCGCCAGCCGCAACCGTCCACCACCTGTTCGTTGGCCAGCACGGTCTGGTCCACCGGGTCCCAGTTGACGATCTGCGTCTTCTTGTAGGCGATGCCCTTTTCCAGCATCTTCAGGAAGAACCACTGGTTCCACTTGTAGTAGCCGGGGTCGCAGGTGGCCAGCTCGCGGTCCCAGTCGAAAGCCAGGCCCAGCGGCTGCATCTGGCTCTTCATGTCGGCGATGTTGGCGCGCGTCCAGGCCGCTGGCGGCACGTTGTTGTCGATGGCGGCGTTTTCGGCCGGCAGGCCGAACGCGTCCCAGCCCATCGGCATCAGCACGTTGAAGCCCTTCATGCGCAGGTAGCGCGCCATCATGTCGTTGATGGTGTAGTTGCGCACATGGCCCATGTGCAGCTTGCCGCTGGGGTAGGGCAGCATGCTGCAGGCATAGAACTTGGGCCGCGTCGTGTCCTCGGTGACGCGTGCGGCGCCGGTGGCGGCCCAGTGCGCCTGGGCCGCGGCTTCGACCTCGGCGGGCAGGTATTTCTCGTTCATCGCGCGATTGTAGGGATCGCACCGCGGCGCAGTGGGCGATCGCGCGATCCGCGCAAAAGCGCACGTTCGCGCGTGCTTTTCCCACTCAAGTCGGAGCCGCAGCCTCAAGTCCCCACGCCCGGCGTCGAAAACCGAACATCGCCGTCGGTGTGGCCACAAGCCCCGCCGAGGCTCGGCGCGACCCATCGAAACCCGGGACGATATGAACCAGCGAAGAAGCCTCCTGCGGCAGATGGCCGCCACCGCAACCCTGCTGCTGGGCCTGGCCACCGGCTCCAGCTCGCAGACGCAGCCCGCCGCCGGCCTCAAGCTGTCGGCCGACCTGCAGGCACAACTCGCCTGCAGTTCGTCCAGCTGCGCCCCCGTGCCCTGGGCCAAGTGGCTGGGCAGCCAGTTGCACCTCAAAGTGCTGATCAACGCCGCCAGCACCGATGCCACGCTGGCCGCGCTGCGCCAGGACATCCTGGCCCGTGGGGGCTCCATCTTCTACAACTACCTGGCCGTGCGCGGGCTTTCGGCGATGGTGCCGGCCGCGGCCTTGCCAGCGTTGGCCGCGCGGTCCGATGTGGTGGGCATCGCCCCCAACCGCACCACCACGCGCCACGCCAGCCTGCTGCAGCTGGCCAGCGGCAGCGAAGCCGTGCGCGCCCCGGCCGGCGGCGGCCAGGGACTGGACGGCGCCGGTGTCGGCATCGCCATCCTGGATTCGGGCATCGACTGGCGGCACCAGAACACCTGGGATGCGGCGGGCAAGACGCGTGTGCGGGCGCTGGTGGATCTGGTGGCTTTCGGACGCGCCGCCAAGGACAGTTGGGCCAAGGGCCTGGACTATTCGCCCTCGGTGCGCGCGAGCCTGGACGGCGTCAAGTACAAGGCCGACAACAAGAAGTACGTGCCCATCACCGACCGGCCCGATCCCTACGGCCACGGCTCGCACGTGGCGGCCGTGGCGGCCGGGGCCGGCGCCTATCAGTCGCCGGATTCCAGCGGCGTGGCCCCCGCGGCCGACCTGTACGACGTGCGTGTGCTCGATGACCAGGGCATCGGCACGCTGGCCGATGTGCTGGCCGGCATCGATTGGGTGATCCAGCGCTCCAGGCTGGCCAACATCCGCGTGATGAACCTGAGCCTGGGCGCGGCTTCCACCGATTCGTTCCTGCTGGACCCGCTGGCCCGCGCGGCGCGCAGTGCCACGGCGGCGGGCATCGTGGTGGTGGTGGCCGGCGGCAACGCCGGCAAGAACGCCGCCGGCCAGGCGCTGCTGGGCAGCATCACCTCGCCAGGGCACGAGCCTTCGGTGATCACGGTGGGGGCGGCCAACCTATTCGGCACCACCAGCCGCAGCGACGATGCGGTGACGCGCTTCAGCTCCCGCGGCCCCACCCGCGGCGCCTACACCTTCGCCAGCGGCCACCGCTGGACCGACAACCTGATCAAGCCCGATCTGGTAGCCCCGGGCAACCGCGTGGTGGCCATGCTAGGCGCCGAGAAGAGCGAGAGCCCGACGGCCTGGAACTTCCTGGCCCGCGCCTACCCGCAGTTGACCCAGGTGCCCGGTGCCGCCCAGACGCCGCGCCGCACGCTGATGGAACTCAGCGGCACCTCGGTGGCCGCGCCCGCGGTGGCCGGCACGGTGGCGCTGATGCTGCAGGCCAACCCGGGGCTGACGCCACCGCTGGTCAAGGCCATCCTGCAATACACCGCCCAGCCCTTGCCGCAAGGCGGCGTGGTGGAACAGGGCACGGGCCTGCTCAACGTGGAAGGCGCCGTGCACCTGGCCCGCGCCCTGCGCACCGACCTGGGCCCGGCGCTGGCCGCCGGCACGCTGAAGGCCGGCGACAACCTGCTGGCCGCGGGCCAGGTGTTGCCGGTGCCGGCATCTGTCCTCAATGGCCAGAGCATCCCCTGGAGCCGACTGGTGCTGGCCGGCGGCACGCATCTGGTCGGCGGCGACGCGCTGTTCACCCGCTGGCAGCCCATCTACGACCCGGGCCTGCTGTGGGCGCGCGGCATCGTGCTGCGCAGCACGGTGAACTACCTGCCCGCCAGCAAGGATCTGCCGGCCAACACCGTGCCGGCCAGCATCGTCGAACGCAGCGCACCGCTGCAGACCCTGCTGACGACCGGCGTCAAGGTGCTGGACAGCCTGGCGCTGTCGCCCAGCGGCGCAGCCGCCGCCTTGTTGACGCCCGTGCCCACGCTGGCCTCGCGCGCCGCCGCGGGCGGCGGTGTGACGCTGAAGATCGGATTCAGCGGCGGCCAGGGCTTCCTGCTCACCGAAGGCGTGACGCTGAGCCAGGGCTTTTTGCTGACCGAAGGCTTCCTCCTGACGGAGGGCTTTCTGCTCACCGAGGGCTTCCTGCTGACCGAAGGGTTCCTGTTGACAGAAGGCTTCCTGCTGACCGAAGGCTTTCTGCTCACCGAAGGCTTCCTGTTGACCGAGGGTTTCCTGCTCACCGAAGGCTTCCTGCTGACCGAATCGCTGGCCGACCCGGCCACGTCGCTGGACCGCAGCGTGCTGGGCGAATAGGCCCCCAGCTGTGAAGCAAGTCGGGTAGGGACCGGGTCCGGCCCCCGGCGGGGCGGTTCCGGCTCAAGTTCGGATCTGGATGGTCGAAGTCAGGGACCCGGACTGCGCCATCGAGGTGACGCCGATGCCGGCCACCACAGCCCGTTCGCCCGCCCGATGACCCCCGCGCCCTGCCGCCCCGTGTCCACCGTGTGCACTGCCCGGCGTTGGGCAGGCCCGTGGCTGCGTTTCCACGGCGAGCATCTGTTTGACTACCCGCCGGCCGCCACGGTGGCCTGGCTGGCGATCACGCTGCTGGGCTGGCTGGCTGGCGGCTGGGCCTTGTGGCAGCTCGCGGCGCTGCCCCTGCAGTCCGCACCGGCCGTCGTGCTGGCCGTATCGCTGGCAGCGCTGGCCTCGGTGTCCGCCACCAGGCTGCCGCGTTCCACCTACACCTTCACCGTCTCCGAGGTCTTCGTGCTGGCCGCGCTGGCCACCCTGGGCCCCGCCGTGGCGGTGCTGGCCACGGCGGCCGAATCGATCATCGCCACGCAACGCAACTCGCGGCGCCGCAGCAGCCACCTGAGCGGCCCTGCGGCGGCGATGGCGGCGATCTGGGTCGGCGGGCAGCTGTACGTGCTGGCACGCGACGCATTGGTGAGCGCAGGCCAGAGCCTGGAAGTGGCGTCGCTGGCTGCGCTGTGCGGCATTGCGCCGGTCTCATTCCTGCTCAGCACGCTGCCCCTGATGGCGATGATGGCACTCAAGCGCGGCGACCCCATGCAGCCGCGGCAGTGGGTGGCCGGCTCGGCGGGCCTGGCGGTGATCTACCTGGGTTCGTCCTTCATTGCCGGGCTGGTGCATCTGAACGCGCTGCGCTTCGGCGCTGCCGTGATCGTCATCTCGGCCGGCGTGATGCTGGCCCTGGTGGTCCTGCTGCGCGTGAACATCGCGCACCAGGAGGCCGAACGGCAGGTGCAGGAAGCGCGGGTCTCCGGCGCCCAGCGCGAGGCCGCGCTGAGCCAGCAACGCTTCATGGCGGCGTTCACGCACGCGGCCATCGGGATGGCCATCGTGCGCAAGGACGGTGTCATCCTGCAGGTCAACATGGCCCTTTGTTCGCTGGTCGCCCGCACCGGTGCGGAACTGGTCGGTCGCCCCTTCAACCAGTTGCTGCATGTCGGGGACATCGGCCTGTTCCAGCGCCAGGCGCGGGCGGTGCTGGACTCAACGGAAGAGTCCTTCTCGATGGAGGTGCGCGCCCTGGGCGTCGGGGGTGCCGAGTGCTGGGTGTCCGTGCACTGCAGCCGCTACGAGGATCCGGCCGGTGGTGGGGAGGGCCTCATCTACCAGCTGCACGACATCACATCGCGTCACCTGGCCGAGAGCCGGCTGCTGCACATTGCGTACCACGACGGCCTGACCGACCTGGCCAATCGCAACTGCTTCCATGAACGCCTGGAACTCGCGGTGGAGCGCTCGCGGCTGGATGCCGAGCAGCGGTTTGCAGTGCTGTTCCTGGACCTGGACCGCTTCAAGATGGTCAACGACAGCCTGGGCCACATGGCCGGCAACCAGTTGCTGCATGAAGTCGCCCAGCGCCTGCGCCACTGCGTGCGGCCGATCGACCTCGTGGCGCGGCTGGGCGGCGACGAGTTCGCGATCCTGATGGAGTCCTTGCACGACGCCGAGTCGGGGCTGCGCCTGGCCCAGCGTGTGCTGGATGCACTGGGCCAGCCGGTGTCGATCAACGGCACCGAGGTCCTGCCCGGCGCCAGCCTGGGCATCACCTTCAGCGACCTGGGCTACCGCACCGTCGACGAAGTCCTGCGCGATGCCGACCTGGCCATGTACGAGGCCAAGGCCGGCGGTCGCGGGCGCGTCGTGATGTTCGACGGCTCGATGCACGAAAAGGTGGCCGAGAAGCTGGCGCTGGAGAACGATCTGCGGCACGCCATTGGCGAGGGTCAGCTGTCGGTGCACTTCCAGCCGCTCTTCGAGCTGGAGCCCTACCGGCTGTGCGGCTTCGAGGCGTTGGCGCGCTGGATGCACCCGCAGCGCGGAGCGGTGAGCCCGGCGGTCTTCATCTCCCTGGCCGAAGAGACCGGCCACATCGAGGCGCTGACCGACTGGATCGTCGACCACGCGGTGGGCCAGCTGGCCGAGTGGCGCCGCCTGCATCCGCAGGCCGGCCCGTTGGGCATGCACATCAACA
>WBZP01003893.1_pt1 | contig 15922 bp, 16 predicted proteins | sample 5204301 | NCBI WGS metagenome assembly WBZP01 (sample SAMN12412401, study PRJNA552823) | activated sludge metagenome | isolation source: activated sludge from nitrification reactor of wastewater treatment plant... | place: USA: Pennsylvania | collected 2017
CGGCAGAGCAGCGGACTTTTAATCCGCGGGTTCTGGGTTCGATCCCCAGGCGGCCCACCCGCCTCGTGTGCGGTTCCGCCTGGTGCGTGACGGTGGTTCCGCCTGATCCGTGACGCTCCCAGCGCCGGTCTACTCATCATGCCTCGAGCTCTTGACGATTATAGTTAGAAGTCTAATCATTCTCCTGACACCCATCCTGCTCAGGAGGAAGCCATGACGACGCTGATGGTCACGCACTCGGTCCGGGACTTCGACGCGTGGCGCGCGTCGTTCGACGCCGGCGCACCGATCCGTAGGGAGCACGGAGCGACCTCGGTACGGGTCCTGCGCGACGGCGACCGCGTGGTCGGCCTGCTCGAGTTTCCCGACGACGACGCCGCACGCGGCTTCCTCGCCGATCCGCGCCTGCGCACGCCGATCCAGGGTGTCGCGGGCGTGCCTGAGGTACGCGTGCTCACCGAGGTCGTCGGCTCGAGCGGCTGACCTGCGACCGCGCCGCGCCCGCACCTCAGGGCCGTGGCACGCTGCTCCCGTGCCCGACCCCTTCGAGCAGCGGTTCCCTGGTGGCAGCGCCTCGGCCAACGCAGCTGTGCGCGCGCTGGTGGAGACGTACGACGTCATCACCCGCTTCGCCAACAGCGCGATGGACGACTACGACCTCTCGCCGGCCGCGCGCCAGGCGCTGGCGACGATCGACGGCGCCGGCGGTTCGCTCGCGCAGACCGAGATCGCCGAGCGGCTGCTCACCACACCCCCGTCGATCTCGTCGCTCGTCGACACACTGGAGAGGCGCGGCCTGGTCGAGCGGCGGCGCGACCCCGACGACCGCCGCCGTCAGCTCGTCCACCTCACGCGGGAGGGCACGGCGATCGTGCGGCGGTTCGTCCCGGAGGCGGTAGCGCTCCAGACCGCCGTGATGGCCGACGTCAGCGAGGGCGACCGGGCCCGGTTGCTCCGACTGCTGCAGACCATCCGTGACACCACTGCTGCGCTCGACGGCGCCGAGGTGGTCTCGGAGGTGCGGCGGCGCGGGGAGCGACGGCGGCCCTGACCGCGTTCAGGACCGGCTCGTGACCGCGAGCGCGGCTCGCCGTAGGAGCGGCACGTGACCGAATGCAGCGGACAGTCGGCAGGACCGCGGCTAGCGTGCCGTGATGGCCATCAGGATCGACAACGTCGCCATCGCCGTGCGCGACCTCGACGAGGCGGTCTCGTTCTTCACCGATCTGGGGCTGACGGTCCTGGGCCGCGACACCGTGCAGGGCGAGTGGACCGACACGGCGGTCGGCCTCGACGGCAACCACGCGAAGATCGCGATGCTGCAGACGCCGGAGGGGCAAGCGAGGCTCGAGCTCTTCGAGTACATCCACCCCGAGGCGAACGAGACCGAACCCGTGCGACCGAACGACATCGGGATGCACCGCGTCGCGTTCCAGGTCGACGACATCGACGAGGCGCTCGCGATCGCCGCGCGGCACGGCGTCTACCCGCTGCGCGGGGTCGCGACCTACGAGGACATCTACAAGCTCACCTACCTGCGTGGCCCCAGCGGGATCCTGCTCATGCTGGCGCAGGCGCTGCAGCCGAGCGCCGGGTAGGCCTGAGTCGCGCGTTGTCGCGGCACCCGCACCGCGGAGCTCACGACCAGATCGAGATCGGGGTGCCGACCGGTACCTGGTCGAAGAGCCACGCGAGCGCCTGCTTGTCGCGGATGTTCACGCAGCCGTGGGAGTGGCCGGCGTAGCCGCGCGTCGCGAAGTCGATCGAGTAGTGGATCGCCTCGCCGGCGGAGAAGAACATCGCGTACGGCATGTGCGAGCCGTAGCCGGTGCTGACGTGGTCGGCATCCTTGCGGTAGATGGTGAAGTCGCCCTCGCGGGTGGGGTTCGCCTCACCGCCGAAGCGCGCGTCGAGCGTGAGCAGGAGCTTGCCGCCCACCAGGAAGTAGAGCCGCCGCGCCGTCTTGTCGACGCAGATGATGCGCGGCGCCGAGACGTCGCAGTGGCCGGCGAGGTTCGCGGGCACGGCGCTCGGCTTCTGCCCGGGGTACGGCGTCACCGCAGCCGGCGTCGGCGACGCGCTCGGGCTCGAGGACGGGCTCGCCGACGGCAGCGCCGTGGGCGACGACGAGCGGGACGGCGAGACCGAGGGGGACGACGACGGGCGGGATGACGGCGACGCCGTCGGCCCGTCGGGCGACACCTCGTCCAGCGCCGACGCCGCCGTCGCGGTGAGGACGACGCTCGCACCGGCAAGACCGATCGCCACCGCCGCCGCGATCACGGCCGGAGCGGACGGGATCACCTGGCGGTACTTCACCTGCGGGTTGAGCGCGGCGACGACGGCCGCGGCGCCGAGCAGCACGACCGACAGCACGGACAGCAGCAGCGCCGGGGTGAACAGGATCGCGTCGAACGCCGTCTGCACCACCGACGTCGCGAGCATGAGCGCGGCGGTCGCGAGCGCCGTCCCGAGACGACGCCCGGCCATCAGCCCGAACGCGACGACCATCGGCACGGTCATCACGAGCAGCGCGAGGAGCCCGGCGAGCGGGCCCGCTGCGGCCCAGAGACCCGCGGCGTTGACGAGCAGACCGGAGACGGCGAGACCGACCGCCGAGCGCCGGTACGCCGACACGACGGCCGAGTCGTGACGCGCCGCAGCCGCGAGCAGACCACCCGCGACCAGCAGCGCCGACGACACGACAGCGGGCCAGTCGGTGAGGAGCGAGTCGCCCACCAGCCACCACGCACCCAGCGCCGCGACCGGCGCGCCGCCCGCGAGGACCGCCGACGCGAAGGCTCGCGCGGACGGCACCGCGAGGATCAGGACCGCGAACAACGCCATCGCCGCAGCGCCCACGAGCAGGGCGAGGTACTCGCGCGGGTCGTAGTCCCCCCACAGCGCCACCGGCCACAGCAGGGCGCCGAGGAGCGTGACGACGCCTGCCTCGCGCGCCCCGCGCACGCGCAGCGGCGCAGCCTCGACGAGCGTGGTCGGTGGGGGGACCGACGACATGAGCACCTCGCAGGACGGACGCCGACGTCGGCGGACGCCCAGAGTAGACGCGCTCCCACGGATACGCGGGCCGTTGCGCGAGAACCTCGCCGCCCGGCGGAGGCGGCCGCATCGGGTCAGGCCGTGGACCAGACGGTCGTGCCCTCCTTGATCGTCTCCTCCACGGTGATCCGGTTGAGCTGCATCGGGTCGACCTCGAGCGGGTTGTCGCTGAGCACCACCAGGTCGGCGAGCTTGCCCTCGGTGATCGAGCCCTTGGCGTCCTCCTCGAAGTGCTGGAAGGCGCTCCAGATCGTGATGGCCTTGAGGGCCTCCAGCACCGTGAGGCGCTCGTCGGCCCCATCTGCTTGCCCGAGCGCGAGACCCGGTTCACCGTGGCCCACACGACCTGCAGGAGGTTGGGCAGCGCCACCGGGGCGTCGGTGTGGCTGGTGATCACCGGTACCCGGTCGAGCGCCGAGCGGGTCGGCGAGATCCGTTGGGCTGCCTCGGGTCCGATGATCTGGTCGTACCAGTCGCCCCAGTAGAAGGTGTGCATCGGGAAGAGCGACGGGATGACGCCGAGCTCCGCGCACGTGTCGAGCTGGTCAAGCCGGATCAGCTGCCCGTGGACGAGGACGTTGCGCAGGTCGTCGCGGCCGGTGCGCTTCGCGTGCGGCCGCATGGCCTCGAACATCTGGTCGGCGGCGGCGTCGCCGTTGACGTGGCAGAGGGTCTGCCAGCCCTTGTCGTACGCCTCGGCGAACAGCTCCGACACGACCGAAGTCTCAGGGATCGCGGGGTAGCCGGCGTATCCGTCCTCCTGGCCGTCGGGCGGGATCAGGTAGGGCTCGGTGCGCCAGGCGGTGCGACCCTGGGGCGATCCGTCGAGGGTGATCTTGAGACCGCCGGCGCGGTACCGGTTGCGGTAGGTCCGCGAGCCCCACTCGCCGTCGAGCACGTGCTTGGCGGTGTAGTCGATGTAGGACACGACGTCGATGTCGAAGACGCCCTTGTCCGCCAGCGCGACCAGGCCCTCGTGCTGCGGGCCCATCGCGCGGCCCTCCTGCACGGTCGTGTAGCCGAACGACTTGGCCAGCTCCAGCCCGCGGCGAGAGAAGTACTCGACGTCCTCGGGGGTCGACGGGCTGACCGCCGGGATCATCACCGGGAACGAGGCGAGCTCCTCGAGCACGCCGTTGGGCTCGCGCGACCCCTCCCGCCGACGGATGACGCCGCCCTCCGGGTCAGGAGTGTCGGCGGTGTAGCCGGCCTTGGCCAGGCCTACGGAGTTCACCGCGCAGAAGTGCGCCGAGATGTGGACGGCGATGACCGGCACCTCGGTCGACACGCGGTCGAGGTCGTCGCGCGTCGGGTGCCGGCCCAGGAGCGAGTCGTCGTAGCCCATCCCGAACACCCAGCCCGTGCGGGCGACGTCGGGCCCGGCGGCGAACCGCTTCAGCTCCTCGACGAGGTCGTCGATCGTCTCGACCGTGCCGTCGGGCGCGGCGAGCAGGTTCGCACCGACGGCCTGCGAGCCGAAACCCAGCAGGTGGCAGTGGCCGTCGAAGAAGCCGGGGAGCAGCGTCCGCCCCGCGAGGTCGGTGCGCACGGTCGCCTCGTCGGCGAGCGCCTCGGCACCCGAGCGCGAGCCGACGTGGAGGATGCGTCCGTCGTGCCCGACGGCGACCGCCTCGGCGGTCGGTCGGTCGTCGTCGATGGTGACGATCGGGCCGCCGAAGAGGATGCGCGCAGCGGTGTCAGCCATGGGACCCCGGTGCCAGGTCAGGACGTTGGTCGGATCCTGGCGCCGATGGACCGCTCTCGCATCCCGAGCGGACGAGGTCAGGCCGGCGGCGTCACCGTGTCGGCGCCGTCGGGCGTGGCGTCGTAGGAGGCGAGCGCCTCGTCGGCGAACGTCACGACCGCGTGGGTGCCGTCGCAGAACGGCTTGTTCTTCGACTCCCCGCACCGGCACAGCGCCATCCGGTTCCGCACCGGGTAGGGCGTCCCGTCCTCGCTCGTCACCGGGATGCCGCCGCGCAGCCAGAGCCCGCCGCTGATGCGCGCTGCCGGGTCCTCGATCACCGCGATCGTCGGCTCGAGCTCGGGCTCGACCTCCGCGCCCGCGCGCTCGAGCACGAGGCGGCCCGCCGGGCAGTGCGACACCTCGTGCAGCGCGATCGTGCGCGCGTCGTCCTGGTCGGATCCCTCGACCGCGCTCCAGGCGTCGCCGTGCCCGTCGCAGAACCGGCCGTGCGCGCACAGCGCGTAGACGTCGCGCATCGTGAGGTCCGGGCCCTCGATCACGTGCGCCTGCTCGGCGTGCGGGGCGCGGCTCGCTGTCTCGGTGCCGTCGAACCCGGCCTCGAGGTGGCTGTCGTCGCAGAACGGCTTGGTGCCCGACCGCCCGCACCTGCACAGCGAGAACTTCTTGCCGGTCGGGATGGTCTCGCCCCGCTTCCAGGTCCAGCTCGCACCGGTGTCGTCGGTGCAGATCACCTGGTACTCCAGGGTGACCGGCCCGGTGACGAGGTAGGGACCGTCCGTGCTCACCACCACCGCGGGGACCTGCGGCTCGTTCATCGTGGACTCCTTCGCCGTACGCCGGCAGCGCAGGGACCTGTGCCACGAAGCATGGACGCTGCTGTCGCCCTCGGGGAGGCGTTCGGTGCAGCTCTTCGCAGCCCACGGGTCCTCGAGCCACGACCTCGGCGCGCCCGACAGCGAGGCGGTGAGTGTGCTGCGGCGTCCGACCGACGCCCGTGGGTGCCTGACGCCGCGCGGGCTCGCGCCGGACGCGCCTCGACGTGCAGGCTCAGGTGCTGCCGAGGACACGGAGTGCGGCGCGGACGTCTCCCGACGTGGCATGAACGGTGTCGACCGCCGTCGTCGGCGCCGCGCCGGTCAGCAGGACCACGAGCGCTGCGCGGGCGTCGCGCCCGGTCGCGGCGAGCGCCGACTCGGCGTCGTCGCTGCTGCACCCGGAGGCCTCGACGAGGATGCGGCGCTGACGCTCGCGCAGCTTCTCGTTGTCCGGCCGTACGCCGATCATGAGGTTGCCGTAGGTGTGCCCGAGGCCGACCATCGCGAGCGTCGAGAGGCGGTTCAGCACCAGCTTCTGCGCGGTGCCCGCACGCAGCCGCGTCGAGCCCGCAACGACCTCGGGCCCGGTCTCGACGAGCACCGTGCGGTCGACGACCTGCTCGGCCGGGGAGCCCGGTGTGCTGACCACGAGCGCCGTCGTCGCGCCGAGCTCGGCCGCGCGCCGCAGCGCGGCCACGACGTACGGCGTCGATCCGCTCGCCGTCACGCCGACGACCAGGTCGGCGGCCGAGACCTGGGCCGCGTCGACATCGCGCGCGCCGGCGTCCTCGTCGTCCTCGAGGCCCTCCTCCGCGTCGGCAAGCGCCGCGGAGCCGCCCGCGACCACGGCGACCACGAGGTCGCTGCCGACGCCGAACGTCGGACCGACCTCGGCCGCGTCGAGGGCGGCGATGCGCCCGGCCGTCCCGGCACCGACGTACACGAGACGGCCGCGGCGGCGAAGCGCGTCGACCGCGAGCGCCACGACCTCGGCGATGGCCTCGCCCGCAGCGGCCACCGCCGGGGCCACCTCGGCGTCGGCCGCGTCGAACACAGCCAGCTGCGCCGCGACGTCGAGCAGGTCGAGGTCGCGCCAGTCGTCGCGCGCGCGCTCGGTCTCCCGCTCGGTCATGGTCCTGATCATGCCTGGCCGACCTCCGCCACGATCCGGCCGTCGACCCAGGTGCGCTGCACGCGCAGGTCGTCGTCGAACCAGACCAGGTCCGCGCGCGCCCCGGCCTCGAGGCGCCCGAGGTCGGGTCGGTGCACGAGGTCGGCGGGCACCCGGGTGGCCGCCTCGAGGGCGACCGCGAGGTCGACCCCCTGCGCGGCGACGTTGCGCACACCCTCGTCGAGGGTGAGGACGGAGCCGGCGATGGTGCCGTCGGCGCGACGCGGCAGCGTGCCGTCGTCGGACACCACGAGGTCCTCGCCCCCGAGCTCGTAGCGGCCGGGCGGCATGCCCGCCGCCGCCACGGCGTCCGTCACGAGCACCACGCGGCCGGCGCAGGCCCGCATGATCACGCGCACGATCGGGGCGCTGACGTGCTGCAGGTCGGGGATCAGCCCGACGACGAACCGGTCGTCGGACATGGCCTGGCCCGGGACGCCGGGCTCGCGGTGGCCGAGCGGCCGCTGCGCGTTGAACAGGTGCGTGACCATCCGCGCACCGGCGTCGGCGGCGGCGGTGACGACCGCACCGGTCGCGTCCGTGTGGCCGATCGAGACGACGACACCCTCGGCGGCGAGCCGCTTCACGGCATCGATCGCGTGGTCGCGCTCGGGCGCGAGGGTGAGGATCGTGAGGGCCTCGCGTCCCGGCGAGCCGAGCAGCACGTCGAGCGCCTCGGGATCCGGGTCGCGCATGAGGTCGGCGTCGTGCGCACCGCGGTAGCGCGGCGACAGGAACGGTCCCTCGACGTGCGCGCCCACGAGCCGCGCTCCGTCCTCGACCGGCCCGGCCGAGCGCCGGGACGCCGTGCGGTCCAGGGCATCCGCGAGGTCCTCGACCGGCGCCGTGATGAAGGTGGCGACGTACGCCGTGACACCCGAGCGCACCAGGGCGCGGTCGACGGCGTCCCAGTCGTCGGACGTCGCCGACGCGAAGTCGACGCCGGCGAAGCCGTTGATCTGCACGTCGACGAGGCCCGGCGACAGCAGTCCGTGGTCGAGCGCGACGTCGACGTGGTCGGGGACCTGGTCGAGGACCTCGACGATCCGCCCGCCCTCGAGGACGAGCGCGCCCGGGCCCGTGACGGCACCGGCGACGAGCAGCCGGGGCGCCGACACGACCGTGCGGGTCTGGGGGGTCATCGGGCTCACCACGTCTCGGTGATCTTGGACAGGCCACGGGGTCGGTCGGGGTCGAAGCCGCGCGCGACGGCGGACCGCAGCGCGAGCTGCTGCAGCGGGATCACGTCGACCAGCGGCGCGAGATCCTCCCGCAGCGTGTGGCCGAGGTCCATCCCCACGGTCGCGAGCTCGAGCGACGCGGGGCCGCCGAGCACGGTGACGTCGGCGCCGCGCTCGCGCAGCCGCTCGAGCACAGGACGCATCGCGACCTCGCCCACGCCCGGCGGCACGACAGCGAGCACCGGGTGGTCGCTGTCGATCATGGCCAGCGGGCCGTGCAGCAGGTCGGCGCCGCTGAAGGCGTGCGCCGCGACGTACGACGTCTCCATCAGCTTGAGAGCGCCCTCGAGCACGGTCGGGAAGGAGTAGCCCCGACCGGTCAGCACGATCCGGTCGGTGAACCGGTAGCGCGCCGCGAGGGCGGCGACCTCGTCGCCGCGCTCGACGAGGGCGGCCGCAGCAGCGGGCACGGCGTCGGCGACCGACGGGTCCTCGCCCAGGACCGCCTGCACCGCGAGCCACAGGGTGAGCAGCTCCGCGGTGTAGGACTTCGTCGCAGCGACGGCGCTCTCCGCGGCGGCCCGTACGTCGAGGTGCAGCTCGGCAGCGCGCGCGAGGTCGGACTCCGGCGCGTTGGTCACCGCGAGCGTGTGCGCGCCGCACGCGCGCGCCACCGACACGGTCTCGACGAGGTCGGGCGACCCCCCGCTCTGCGAGACGGCGACGAGCAGGACGTCGCGGAGGTCGGGTCGCGATCCGTACGCCGTCAGCGTCGACGGCGAGGCCAGACCGGCGGGCAGCCCGAGGCGCACCTCGACGAGGTACTTCGCGTAGAGCGCTGCGTGGTCGCTCGTGCCGCGGCCGGCGAACATGACGAACCGGGGCGCGCGCTCGCGCAGGACGCGGCCGACCTCGGCGGCATCGGCGAGCCCGTCGCGCAGGACGCGCTCGAACACGGCCGGCTGCTCGGCGATCTCGGCGGCCATGAGCGCGCCGGGCTCCGGCCTCGTGCTGGTGGTCACGTCTGCTCCAGGAGTCGTCGGGCGGCCGCCGCGGCCGAGACGGCCGAGGCACCGAGGGTGTCGATCCGTCCGCGCGCCGCGAGCGGCAGACCGGACGGCAGCCCCATCTCCACGACGACGCTGTCGGGACGGGCGGTGAGGATGCGGTCGAGCGCGGCAACCTGCCAGGCATGACGGTGCGGGTCGCGCGCGACGACGACGAGCGGCGTGCCGGTGCTCGCACCGACTGCGGGGTCGACGTCGTCGTCAGGGCCGACCTGGAACGCGCGCGTGCCCGGGACCGCCTGCGCGAGAAGAGGAGCGACGCCCCACGGGACGGCGCCGACGGCCACCATCGCGTCGGGCTGCAACGTGATCACCGACGGCGCACCGTCGAGGCCCACGTCGCCGGTCACCCGCAGCGCGGTGGCCGCAGCACGCGCCGAGGCAGCGCGCCCGGCATCGACCAGACCCGGTCGGGCGGTGGCGCGACGGGCGACGAGGGCGTCCACGCGGGCGGCGGCGTCGGCCAGCCGGTCCGCCGGCAGGCGCCCGGTGGTGACGGCCTCGAGGATGCGCTGCGCGGTCCGGTCGACCACCGACTCGTCGGCGAGCTCGCCGCCGAGGCACAGCGCGTCGACACCGGCGACGAGAGCGCGGACAGCCCCCTCCTCGAGGCCGCAGTACGCCGCGACGCCCGCCATCTCCAGCGCGTCGGACACGACGAGGCCGTCGAAGCCGAGCTCGCCGCGCAGCAGCTCGGTGACGATCGGCGCCGAGAGGGTCGCGGGCGTCTCCGGGTCGAGCGCTGTCACGCGCAGGTGCGCGGTCATGATCGACGCGACGCCGGCGTCGATCGCCGCTCGGAAGGGGGCCAGGTGCGTCGCACGCAGCTCGTCGGCAAGCGCGCCGACGACCGGCAGGCCCACGTGCGAGTCGACCGCGGTGTCGCCGTGCCCCGGGAAGTGCTTGGCGCACGCGAGGATCCCGGCGTCGTCCTGCAGTCCGCGCACGGCGGCTGAGACGTGGCGCGCCACCAGGCCGGCGTCCGCGCCGAAGGACCGCACGCCGATCACCGGGTTGTCGGGGTTGGAGTTGACGTCGGCGTCCGGCGCGAGGGTCCAGTCGACGCCGCACTCCGCGAGGAGCGCGCCGATGCCGGCCGACGTCGTGCGCGTGAGACCGATGTCGTCGGCCGCCCCGAGCACGGCCGCGCCCGCGAACGTCGATCCGCGACGCGACTCCAGGCGCGTGACGTCGCCGCCCTCCTCATCGACCGATACGAGCAGCTCGGGCCGCGCCGCCCGCAGCGCACCGGTGAGCGCCGACACCTGCTCGGAATCGACCACGTTGCGCGAGAACAGGACCACGCCGCCGAGGCCGCGCTCGGCTCGGCGCAGCACCCACTCCGGCGGCGCGGTGCCGACGAAGCCGGGCAGCAGCACCCGGTGGACGAGGGGGTCGAGCTCGGACGAGGACGCCGTCATCCCTTGACCGCCCCCGCAGTCAGGCCGGCCGCCATCCGGTTCTGCACGAGCAGGAAGAAGATCACGACCGGCATGGCGGTGAGCACGGAGGCAGCCATGAGCGGCCCCCACTCGGTGCCCTTCTGCGTCGTGAACGCCGCCAGCCACACCGTGAGCGTCTGCTTGCTCTGCGAGCTCAGCAGCACGTAGGCCAGCACGTACTCGTTCCACGCCTGGATGAAGGCGAAGACGCTCGTGGCGACCAGGCCCGGCGCGACGAGCGGGAACACGATGCGGCGGAAGGCCTGCATACGGGTGCACCCGTCGACGAGGGCTGCCTCCTCGAGCTCCGGCGGGATGTTCATGACGAATCCGCGCAGCGTCCAGATCGTGAAGGGCAGCACGAAGGCGAGGTAGGTGAAGATCACGCCGACCAGCTGGTCGGTCAGGTGCACCGCATTGAGCATCAGGTACAGCGAGATGATGAGCGCGGTGAGCGGCACCATCTGCACCATGATGATCATGACGACGTACGCGGTGCGGCCGCGGAAGTTCATGCGCGACACCGCGAGAGCGGCGAGGAACGCGATCACCAGCGACAGCGCGACGGTGACGATGGTGACGATCAGCGAGTTGCGGACGCTGGTCCAGAAGTACGGACGCGAGAGGGCGTCGGCGTAGTTGGCGAGCGTCGGGTTGGTCGGGAAGAACTGCGGCGTGCGCGTCAGCAGGTCCTTGCCCGGCTTGAACGACGAGATGACCAGCCAGTAGACCGGGAACGCCATCACCACGATGACGATGAGGCCGGTGACGTTGACCGCCACCCGGCCGGCGACGTGACGCGGACGGAACCGTCGGCGCGACGTGCGCACGACCGCGTGGTCCGCCTCGGAGACCTCAGCCGTCTGGTAGGGGAGGGAGACGCTCACTTCACCTCTCCGATCTTCACCATCTGACGGATGTAGATCCACGTGACCGAGAGCAGCATCAGCACCATGATGACCGCGATCGCGGAGCCCTTGCCGTAGTCGTTGACGCCGAAGGACTGCACGAACGAGTACACGCCGATCGTGTAGTAGTCCGGCGTGGGTCGGCCGTTGAGCATGACCCAGATCTGCTGGAACACCATGAAGTCCCAGATCACCGAGAGGCTCGTGAGGATCACGTAGACCGGTCGCAGCACCGGCATCGTCACGTTCCAGAAGACCTGGCGCGACGTCGCACCGTCGACCATCGCGGCCTCCTCGAGCTCGCGAGGCACCTGCGTCAGACCGGCGTAGAGCGTGATGACGACGAAGGGCAGCGCGCCCCACACCACCAGGGCCGCGATCACCGCGAAGCCCTGGACCGGGTTCTCGAACCAGTTGTGCTTGTCGAAGTCGAGCCCGAGCTTGGTGAGCAGGTAGTTCACGACGCCGAACTCGTAGTCGACCATCCACTGGAAGACCGCGATCGACACCAGGCCCGGGATCGCCCACACCATGATGAGCACCGCGTTCAGCGCGATCCGCATCGCGCGGTTCATCCGCCGCATGAGCAGCGCGATCCCCGTGCCGATCCCGATGGTCAACGTCACCGCGACCGCGGTGAAGACCACCGAGCGCAGCACGACCTGCCAGAAGAACGGGTCGGTGAGGATGGCCTGGTAGTTCTTGAGGCCGATGAACGTGCCCTTGCCCTTGAGCAGCTCCTTGAGCCGGTACTGCTGGAGGCTCAGCGAGAACAGCTGGAAGAGCGGGTAGGCGAGCACCGCCGCGATGACGACGATGCTGGGCAGCACCAGCCAGTAGGGCATCCGGTCGCGGCGGCGCCGCGGCGGCGAGGAGGGACCGGACGACGGCTCCGTGGCCGCCTGCGGCGGCACTGCGGTGCTGGTCATCGTCCGGTCCCTCCTGCCCTGTCAGTGCGTCAGGACTCGTTCAGGATCTTCGTGATCTCGGCGCTGGCGTCGGCGGTCGCCTGGGCCACCGTCTTCTTCTCCGTGAAGATGTCCACCAGCATGTTCGGAAGGACGTTCGCCTTCTCGACATTCACCCAGTTCGGCGCCGTGGGCACGAACCACGAGTTGGCCGCGGACTTCGCGAAGGGCTGGTCGGCCGGGGCCACCAGGTCCAGCAGCGAGGTCGTGTTGGGCAGGACCCCCTTCTTCACCATCGCGGTCATGCTCTCGGTCGAGGTGAACGCCTTGATCCATGCGACGGCCCACTCCTGGTTGGCCGACTTCGAGGTCACCGCGAGGTCCGAACCACCGAGGAAGGCCGGCATCGTCGTACCCGGCTTGGCGAGCGACGGCAGCGGGTAGGCGCCGAGGCTGTCCTTGAGGTCGGGGTTGCCGGTCTTCGGGTCGATGATCACGCCGCGCTCCCAGCCGTTGCCGTAGATCGCGGCGATGCTGCCCTGCGCGAAGGCCTGGTCCTGCTTGGACTCGTCACCGGTCTTGTCGGCCTTGCTGTACTTGAGCACGACCTGCTTGAGCGCCTCGAGGCCCTTCTGCGCCTCCGGGCTGTCGAGCGAGCCCTTCCACTGGTTCCCGTCCTGGACGGCGATGGCGCCGCCCTGGTCGTAGACCCACGGCATCGCGCCGTACCAGTTCTTGCCCGGGAAGTAGTAGGCCGAGAAGTTCTTGTCCGACGCGTTCGCGGCCATCAGCTTGTCGTTGCCCGCGAGGAAGGCGTCGTACGTCGTCGGCGCGGTGACGCCGGCCTTCTTGTAGATGTCGGTGTTGTAGATGACCGCGCGCGAGCCGGCGTAGTAGGGCACGCCGTAGAGGGCGCCGTCGAAGGTCGCCGACTCGGTCAGCGCGTTGAGCCACGTCGCCGAGTTGTCGAAGTCGCCCTTCTTCGAGGTGAGGTCGGCGAGCGCGCCGGCCGCCATGTACTTCGTCATCTCGGTGTTGCCGAGCTCCACGACGTCGGGCGGCGTGGTGCCGGCGAGCGCGGCGTCGAGCTTGGTCAGGTGGTCGGGCCAGGTCTGGTACTCGACGTTCACGGTGACGTTCGGGTACTGCTTCTTGACCGCCGCGCTCGCGGCGTCGACCAGCTCGGGCCAGCCCTGCTGCGCGTCGGTCTGCAGCCACACGGTGAGCGTGCCCGCCGCATCGGTCGCGGCGCTCGACGAGCCGCCGTCGGCGTCGCTCGAGCCGCACGCCGACAGGGCGAGCGCACCGGCCACCGCGCCGGCGATGAGGAGCTTGCGGAACTTCACGGTCCCTCCAGGGATCCCGGCCATCCGTTTCCGGTGGCGTGCCACGGTCGGTGGCAGATTGGTTTAGACCAATGCCTAGGATTGGCCTAGACCAGTTGCGTGTCAAGGGGCATGATGAGCGACGCGCCGCACGTGACCGGATCGTGATCGCACCGCCCCCGAGCAGGAGGATTCGACCTATGACGCAGGTGGCGCGCGCCCCCAAGGAGCCCAGGCACTACCGGCTCAAGCAGCACCTCTCGGCGTTCGCCGAGTCGATGCCGCCCGGCACCGCCGTGCCGACCGAGCGCGCGCTGGCTGCGGAGTTCGAGACCTCGCGCACGACGGTACGTCAGGCGATCGCAGAGCTCGTCGTCGAGGGACGCCTCGAACGCACCCAGGGCAAGGGCACGTTCGTCGCGTTCCCCAAGCTCGTCCAGCCGCTGCGACTGACGTCGTACACCGAGGACATGCAGGCGCAGGGCTTCCGCCCGACGTCGCGCACCCTGCGACTCGAGACCGTGCGGGCCGAGGCGCTCGTCGCCGAGAAGCTGGGGCTTGCCGAGGGCGCGAAAGTCCTTCTGCTGGAACGACTCCGCCTGTCCGACGACGAGCCCATGGGCCTCGAGGCGACCCATCTCGATGCGGCGCGCTTCCCCGGCTTCCGCAAGGCGCTCGAGCGGCACGGCTCGCTCTACTCCACGCTCGCCGCGGAGTACGGCGTCGAGCCCGGGTCGGCGGACCAGTCGATCGAGACGGCGTTCGCGACCCCCGAGGAGGCCGCGCTGCTCACCTCCGACCCCGCGCTGCCGACGCTGCTGATGTTCCGGCACACCTGGGACCGAGACGGCGCACCGCTGGAGTGGGTGCGCTCGGTCTACCGCGGCGACCGCTACAAGCTGGTGGCGCACCTGTCGCGGCCCGAGGAGCGCGCGTGACGCTCGCGATCGGCATCGACGTCGGCGGGACCAAGGTGCTCGGCGCCCTGGTCGCCGCCGACGGCGGCGTCGTCGCGCAGGAGCAGCGCAGCACTCCGCCGCAGGACGTCCCCGGCGCGGCCGACGCGGTGGTCGCCACGGTGGTCGCGATCGTGCGGGCGCTCGCCGAGGGCCACGACGTCGAGGGTGTCGGCGTCGCGGTGGCCGGGCGCGTCGACCCCGACCGCCGACACGTGCGCTCGGCCGCCAACCTCGGCTGGGACCACCAGCCCGTCGCCGACGACGTCGAGGCGGCGACCCGGCTGCGGACGGTGGTCGAGAACGACGCGAGCGCGGCGGGCTGGGCGGAGCACCGGTTCGGTGCGGGCGCCGGGCTCGACGACCTGGTCGTCGTCACGGTCGGCACCGGCATCGGCGGCGCGCTCGTGCTCGGCGGCCGGCTGCACCGCGGCGCGAGCGGCTCCGGCGGCGAGGTCGGCCACGCGGTCCACGTCGTCGACGGGCTGCCCTGCGGGTGCGGGCGCGCGGGGTGCTGGGAGCAGTACGCGAGCGGCCGCGCGCTCGTCCGCGAGGCGCGCGCCCTCGCGACGGAGCGACCCGGTGACGCCGCGCTCATGCTGACCCGCGCCGGCACGGTCGACGAGCTCACCGGACCCGATGTCACGGCTGCGGCCCTCGGCGGGGATCCCTTGGCGCGCCTGGCGTTCGAGCGGGTGGGAGACCACCTCGGCCGCGGGCTCGCCGACCTGGCCGAGGTCCTCGACCCCGACGCGTTCGTCATCGGCGGCGGGGTTTCCGACGCCGGGGACCTGCTCCTCGCGCCCGCCCGTGCCGCGCTCGCGCGCGAGCTCCCCGACTGGGCGGTCGCCGACGTCCCGCGGGTCCTCCCCGCAGCCTTGGGCACGAGCGCCGGCGCGGTGGGTGCCGCCGACCTCGCCCGGACCCGCTGAGGCGCAACCGAAGTCCGGGGCCTGGCCCGCACGGGCGACCCGGCGTACCGCGCTCCCGGCGGCTGGCCTACGGTCGCCCCCTGACCCGCGGTCGCGGGCAGCCCGACGTGGAGAGAGAGCACCCATGAGCGAGAACGAGAGCACCGAGCCCACCGTCGAGGGCGTCGCCCTCGTCGACGTCGACGGCGACGGCACCGTCGACGCGGTCATCGCGGTCGAGTCCGACGGGTCCACCGTGACCTTCGTCGACGTCGACGGCGACGGCACCGTCGACGCCGTGATCGCGGAGTCGGTCGACGGCGGCACCGTCGTGGCGGTCGACGAGGACGGCGACGGCGAGGCCGACGTCCTCCTGGTCGACGTGGACGGCGACGGCACCATCGACGCGGTCATCACGTCCACCGAGGACGGTGGGACCGTCGTCGCCATCGACGAGGACGGCGACGGCA
>WBZP01003894.1_pt1 | contig 15917 bp, 15 predicted proteins | sample 5204301 | NCBI WGS metagenome assembly WBZP01 (sample SAMN12412401, study PRJNA552823) | activated sludge metagenome | isolation source: activated sludge from nitrification reactor of wastewater treatment plant... | place: USA: Pennsylvania | collected 2017
TGCAAGCCAAACGTTGGGTTGTCGAGCGCACACACGCCTGGAACGAGCGATGCCGCCGCCTGATCGCCCATCACGATCGCTCCGACTGGGCACCACTGGCATGGGTCTGGCTCGCCGAAGCGCGTATCCTTGCGACTAGGCTAGCGACGTAAAATATTACGTTTACACCCTCTGAGGCGGCGGCCAGTTGCACCCGAGGTGGGGCTGCGAGGAGCCGGGCATCATCGCGCCATGCAGACGCTGGTCACCCTGGACGCTTTGCGCCGCTTCGCGCTGGCGCGCAGCCTCTTTGGCCCGACCACGTTGCAACGGGCGATTGCCCGGCTCGGGTTTGTGCAGGCCGACCCCATCCGTGCCCCGGCGCGGGCGCAAGACCTGACGCTGCGCCAGCGTGTCAAGGCCTACCGAGCCGGCGACCTGGAGCGACGCTACCCGCGGCTGGCGATCGAAGAGGACTTCTTCGTGAACTACGGTTTCCTGCCGCGTGCCACCGCGGCGCTGATGCATCCGCGCGAGCCCGAGAACGTGTGGACGCCGGCACGCTGCAAGCAGGCACAGGCTGTGCTGGAATTTGTGCGCGAACACGGCGTGGTGCATCCGGACGAGGTGGATGCGCACTTCCAGCACGGCAGGGCGAAGAACTGGTTTGGCGGCAACAGCCGCGCCAGCACGCAGCTGCTGGACGGCATGCACTACTGCGGTTTGCTGCGTACCGCACGCCGCGAAGGCGGCGTGCGTCTGTACGCCGCGCGTGAGGCGCATCCGCCGGCAGCCGACCCGCAGGGCGCATACGACGCGCTGGTGGACGTGGCCGTGGCCACGTACGCGCCGCTGCCTGAACTGAGTCTGAACATGCTGGTCAGCCGGGTGCGTTACGGGGCGCCGCAGTGGACCGCGCTGGTTCGCGCAGCCGTCACGCGCACCCGGCAACGGCTGCCCCACGCACGGGTGGACGGCGTCACATGGTACTGGCCCACTGGCGAAGATCCCGCCAGCCGGCGTCATCAGGTCGACGATGGTGTGCGGCTGCTGGCCCCCTTCGACCCCGTGGTCTGGGATCGGCGGCGTTTCGAGCTGTTCTGGGGCTGGCCCTACCGCTTCGAAGCCTACACACCCACAGCGCAGCGCCAACGTGGCTACTATGCGCTGCCGCTGTTGTGGCGTGACCGGATCATCGGCTGGGCCAACCTGGCCCTGCGCGAAGGCCGGTTGCAGGCCGAGCTGGGCTACGTGCAGGGAAAGGCGCCACGCGAAGCGGTCTATCGACGGGCACTGGAGGAGGAACTGCAGCGCCTGCGCGAGTTCCTTGGCTCAGGCTGATGCCGGCATCGGCCTCGTCCGGCGCGCCGCCAGCAGGTGCTGCGCCAGCTCCACAAAACCGGCGCCTGCAAACGATGGCGTGATCCAGGCCGGCATCGCACGCATGCGCGCACGCAGCGCCAGCACGTTGGCCACGCCGACCGCGTTTGGGAAGAAGCCGAACATCGGTTCGTCGTTGGGCGAGTCACCGGCAAAGACAATGCGCTCGCGCTCGGCGTCCATGTCGACCCCGAAACGCTCGGCCAGCATCAGTCGCGCGGTGGAGAGCTTGTCCCACTGGCCGAACCAGCCGTTGACGTGGATGGAGCTGACCTTGGCCACCATGCCCGCGCCTTGCATCAGTGCCACGATGCGGTCCACCTCGGTCGGTGCCAGCGGCACCACGTCCTCGCAGAAGTCGATCGCCAGGTCGTAGAGGCGACAGAACTGGTCCGAAGCGACGGCGCAGCCAGGCACCTCGCGCAGGATGCGTTCACGCACCGCTGCCCCTTGCATCGCCGCGCCGGCGCGCTGTACCTCGTCCAGCAGGTGGCGCGTGCGCAGCTTGGCGCAGGCCGCGTCGTGCCACATGTAGAACGCACCGTTTTCGCCGACCACACCCTGCACCGGCCACAAACGCGCGATGTGGTCGCACCAGCCGGCAGGCCGGCCAGTGACCGGGATCACGCGCAGGCCCGCGGTGTGCAGGTCCTCCAGCGCCGCGTAAGCGGCAGCGCTCAGGTGCCCCTGGCTGGTCAGCGTGTCGTCGATGTCCGTGAGCACCGTGTGCACCGCCGCCACCGTCGCGCCTTGCCACTGCACCAGTGGCCGCAAAACCGGCAAAGTGCTCATGGGGTGGGATGTTCTGGTGCGGGCGGACGCGCTTGACGGTGGTCAAATGAGCCGCGTGATCCTGTCTGGATCATCTCCGGTCCACCGCAACAACAGGAAGTGTTTCCCATGGCCAAGGATAGCGTCGCCCCCACCAAGGCCCCGAATCAGGCCAGGCGGCGCATGCCGGCGGCCAAAGCCGCGCCCCGCAAACGCCCGGCACCGGCTCGCAAGCCTGCTGTCCCGGCTCAGGCGTCGCCGGGCAGGGCTAAGCCGGGCCGCGCGGTGCGGCCAACCCAGGCAGGCGATGTGGTGGACACGCGCAGCCCCGAGCGTGTGGAAGACGCCCTGGTCGCGCGCGCCGAGCTGCGCCGCGAAACCAAGTCCGCGCTGGCCCTGGCTGACCTGGTCGCCAGCCACGCCCATGTGCCGGCTGGTGGTGCCGACGATTGGTTCGAACAGCTGCGCGCACTGATCCGCGGTGCTTCGTCCGACGAGGTCAAGGCGCTGCGTCGCCTGCTGTTCGAGCGGACCCAGGCGACCGCTCCCGGCATCGACCCAGACACCGAACTGGCCCCCGGGTGGCGTGAAGGCGGCTACCCCTACAAGAACCTGATGACGCGGCGCAACTACGAGAAGCAGAAGTACCGCTTGCAGGTGGAACTGCTCAAGCTGCAGGCCTGGGTGAAGGAAACCGGGCAGCGTGTGGTCATCCTCTTCGAAGGGCGCGACGCCGCCGGCAAGGGCGGCACCATCAAGCGCCTGATGGAAAACCTCAACCCGCGCGGCGCCCGCGTCGTGGCGCTGGAGAAGCCCAGCGACGTGGAGCGTGGCCAGTGGTACTTCCAGCGCTACATCCAGCACCTGCCCACGGCCGGCGAGATCGTCCTGTTCGACCGCAGCTGGTACAACCGCGCCGGCGTCGAACGGGTGATGGGCTTTTGTAGCGACGCCGAGTACGACGAGTTCCTGCGCGAGGCGCCCGAGTTCGAGCGCCACCTGGTGCGTTCGGGCATCCGCCTGTTCAAGTTCTGGTTCTCGGTCAGCCAGGCGGAACAGAAGCGCCGCTTCAAGGAGCGCAAGGCCCACCCGCTCAAGCAGTGGAAGCTCAGTCCCATCGACCTGGCCAGCCTGGACAAGTGGGATGCCTACACGCTGGCCAAGGAGGCGATGTTCGTTCACACCGATACCTCCGACGCGCCCTGGACCGTGGTCAAGAGCGACTGCAAGAAGCGGGCGCGCCTGAACGCCATGCGTTACCTGTTGCACCGCATGCCCTACCCTAACAAGGACGCGGCCGTGATCGGCGCGGTGGACCCGCTGCTGGTGGGCCGCGCCTCGTTGATCTCCGGCCAGGCGGAGGAATTCACACCCGGCGTGCACGGCGCCTGAACCAGGCCCCCCGCAGACCGGGGGCTGTGGCTAGAATGCCCGTTCTTCCCGAGGAGCGTTGCAACCTTCATCTAGAAGGCCAGGCTCGGGATCCTTCGTTGCAACCGCGCTCACCTGCACGCCTCAGTCGTGGGTGAGATGTGAATCCTTCCGCGTCGCTCGCTTGCAGGTCCTCAACCGTCTGGAGCCTGCCCATGAACGCCGCCAACAAGTCCCTGCACGACCACGCCGTGGCCGATCTGTCCCTTGCCGCCTGGGGCCGCAAGGAGATCCGGATCGCCGAAACCGAGATGCCCGGCCTGATGGCCATCCGTGAAGAGTTCACCCGGAGCCAGCCGCTCAAGGGCGCACGCATCACGGGCAGCATCCACATGACCATCCAGACCGCCGTGCTGGTGGAAACGCTGCAGGCCCTCGGGGCGCAAGTGCGTTGGGCCTCGTGCAACATCTTCAGCACCCAGGACCACGCCGCCGCGGCGCTGGTGGAGCGTGGCACACCGGTGTTCGCGCACAAGGGCGAAACGCTGGCCGAGTACTGGGACTTCACGCACCGCATCTTCGAGTTCGGCGCACCGGGCACCGAAGGCGAAGGCCCGAACATGATCCTCGACGATGGCGGCGACGCCACGCTGCTGATGATCCTGGGCAAGCGGGCCGAAAAGGACATCTCGGTCGTCGGCAAGCCGACCAGCGAAGAAGAGACCTGCCTGTTCGCCGCCATCAAGGCCAGGCTGGCCGTGGACCCCACCTGGTACACACGCAAGGCAGCCCAGATCATCGGCGTGACCGAAGAGACCACCACCGGCGTGCACCGCCTGAAGGAAATGGCGGCCAAGGGCACGCTGCCCTTCCGCGCCATCAACGTCAACGACTCGGTCACGAAGAGCAAGTTCGACAACCTGTACGGCTGCCGCGAGAGTCTGGTCGACGGCATCAAGCGCGCCACCGACGTGATGGTGGCCGGCAAGGTGGCCTGCGTGGCGGGTTACGGCGACGTGGGCAAGGGCTCGGCCCAGGCGCTGCGCGCGCTCAGCGCCCAGGTCTGGGTGACCGAGATCGACCCCATCAACGCCTTGCAGGCGGCGATGGAGGGCTTCAAGGTCGTGACCATGGAGTACGCAGCGAACAAGGCCGACATTTTCGTCAGCGCCACCGGCAACCGCAGCGTCATCACGCGGGCGCACATGGCCGCGATGAAGGACCAGGCCATCGTCTGCAACATCGGCCACTTCGACAACGAGATCGACGTCGCCTCGCTGGCCGACTGCACCTGGGAGGAGATCAAGCCCCAGGTCGACCATGTGGTCTTCCCCGACGGCAAGCGCATCATCCTGCTGGCCAAGGGCCGCCTGGTGAACCTGGGCTGCGGTACCGGACATCCGAGCTTCGTGATGAGTTCTTCCTTCGCCAACCAAACCATCGCGCAGATCGAGTTGTTCACCCACAGCGACGCCTATGACGTGGGCAAGGTCTACGTGTTGCCCAAGCACCTGGATGAAAAGGTCGCACGGCTGCACCTGAAGAAGGTCGGCGCGATGCTGACCGAACTGACCGACGAGCAAGCGGCCTACATCGGCGTGCCCAAGCAGGGGCCCTACAAGCCCGACACCTATCGGTACTGAGATCCCGAAGGGGGCCCGGTAGGGCCATCCGGCTGCTTGCCTGATGGCAACGTCCGCGGTCGGCAAGGCCGGTTCCGCGGCGTTCGCGTGATGTCGGCACCCCGTCGCGCTCGGGCCGGTTCTTCCCGCACTTCGACATGGAGGCTGCGATGAGCGCCAGCGTTCCGATCAGTTTCGAGTTCTTTCCCCCCAACACGCCGGTCGGCAGCGAAAAGCTCAGGGCCGTGGTGCAGGACCTTGCCGCCGCGAGCCCGCAGTTCTTCAGTGTCACCTACGGTGCCGGCGGGTCGACGCGCGAGAAGACGCTGTCCACCGTGTACGACATTGCCGCGATGGGCCATGAGGCCGCACCGCATCTGTCCTGCGTGGGCAGCACCGAAGCCGGCATTGCCGAGACGCTGGCCACCTACCGGGCCCAAGGCATCCGCCGCCTGGTGGCCTTGCGCGGCGACTTGCCCAGCGGCACGGCCACGGCCGGCGCGTTCCGCCATGCCGCCGACCTGGTGGCCTTCATCCGCCGCACCCAGGGCAGTGACTGGCGCATTGAAGTCGCGGCCTACCCGGAGTACCACCCGCAGCAGCGCTATGCACGCCGCGATCTGGAGTTCTTTGCGGCCAAGGTGCGCGCCGGGGCGGATTCGGCCATCACGCAGTTCTTCTACAACGCCGACGCCTACTTCCACTTCATCGACGAGGTGCGTGCGCTGGGCGTAACGGTGCCCATCGTGCCGGGCGTGATGCCCATCCACAACTTTGCCAAGATCGCCCAGTTCGCTGCACGTGACGGCATCGAGATCCCACGCTGGGTGGCGCTCAAGATGGAAGGCTACCTCGACGATGCTGCCAGCATCCGGGCCTTTGGCATCGACGTGGTCAGCCGATTGTGCGAACGCCTCATCGCCGGGGGCGCCCCGGGCATCCACTTCTACACACTCAATCAGTCGGGTTTGTCGCTGGAGATCTGCCGTCGCCTGCGGCGGGTCTGATGCGCAATGACCACAACGAGATGAAAGGTATTTGACCTCCATCAAGAGCGAAGCGCGCTTGGGGCCTGCCGTCAGCTTGATTTTGAGTTTCCGGCCTTCAATTCCAAGTGGTTATCTGCTTTCACCCACAACCTGCTTGGAGCTTGACACCATGAAGAAGATCCTCGGCCTTGCCGCGCTCGCCCTGGCCGTTGCTGCGCCGGCCGTACAAGCCCAGGTCAAGGACCCCGGCCCCTGGCAGGTGCGCCTGCGCGCCACCCATCTCGACTCCGCGAACGGCAACAGCGCCCAGCTCAAGACCACGCTGGCCAGCCTGGGCTCGGCCGAGGCCTCGATCGACGACAAGTGGCTGCCCGAGCTGGACATCAGCTATTTCATCAGCCCCAATTTTGCGGTCGAGCTGATCCTGACCTACCCGCAGAAGCAGGAGCTGTCGCTGACCAACCTGGGCGTGATCGGTACCTTCAGGCACCTGCCCCCGACGCTGACGGCGCAGTACCACTTCACCGGCATGGGCGGCTTCCGACCCTATGTCGGAGCCGGCCTGAACTACACCAACATCTCCGACGTTAAGTGGGGCAGCACCGCGCAGTCGTTGGGTCTGAACCTCAAGCGCAGCAGCTATGGCCTGGCGGCGCAGATCGGCGCCGACTTCCCGATGGCCGGCGGCTGGCTGCTGAATGTTGACGTCAAGAAGGTCCAGATCAAGACCGACGTGACGTCCAAGGGCAGCAAGATCGGTGAGTTCAAGGTCGACCCGCTGCTCGTCAGCGTGGGCTTCGGGCTGCGCTTCTGACGCGCCCCTGACGCGCGGCTGAAGCGTCCGCTCAGGCGGGGGCCTGCCAGGCTAGGCCCTCGTCGGTGAGCACCGCATCCAGCGGGACATCGTGCGGCTCCGGTCTGAGCCAAGGCACGAACCCATTGCTGTAGGCCAGCCCGACCGTGAAGGGGCGTGGCTGGACCGTGCCCAGCGTGCGGTCGTAGAAGCCGCCGCCGTAACCCAGCCGGAGGCCTCTGGGCCCGTAGCCGACGCAGGGCACCAGCAGCAGCGTCGGTACGAACGTGGGTGTGCCCTTGGGCTTGGGGATGCCGAAGGCGTCCTCTTCCATCTCGCAGCCCGGGAACCACATCTGAAAGCTCAGCAGCTTGGTGAGCTTGTCGATCACCGGCAGCCCGATGCAGCGCGCTTCGTCGGCCTCGGCCCACCGGAACAGTGCCGGCAAGGCGTCGAACTCACCCTTGATCGGCCAGTAGGCTCCGATCGCGGTTTCGTCCCGCTCGATGAGCCAGGCGCGCAGCACCTCCTGCAGTTGCATGGCGCGCTGGTGGCGGTCGATCAGGGTCTGCCGTTCGGCCTGCAACTGCCGGCGCAGCGACTTCTTGTCGCGTGAGGGCTCAAACGGCGGCAAGGTCATGGGCAAACCTGGTGAGCGCGGGTGCGGGAGGGTATTGTCGCGCCGTGGACCGACCTGCCTTCATTGAACTGTGTCTGGAATTGCTGTCCAGCCTGGGTGAGGTGCGCGCACGCCGCATGTTCGGTGGCTGGGGCCTGTATGCCGGGGAGGTTTTCGTGGCGTTGGTGGCTGACGAGCAGTTGTACCTGAAGGTGGTGCCACAGACCGTGCCCCGCTTCGAGGCCGCCGGCTGCCATCCCTTCACCTTCCATGGCAAGGGTGGAGCGATCACCATGAGCTACTGGAGCGTGCCGGCCGAGGCGATGGACTCGCCTGCGCTGATGGAGCCCTGGGCCCGGCTGGCCTTGTCGGCCGCGCTTCAGGCGAGGCGGACACCGGCCAGCCGCCGGCGCAAGCCCTGATGCGAAACGCGGGTCCTTCCCGGCGCCGGGCCCGCCAGGACCGCCTGCGCTAAATTCGGCCCATGCCCAAGCTCGATATGCAACGCTTCCGGCTGCCGTGGCGCCTGGTCTGGGCGCTGGTGGCGCTGGTGGCGCTGGGCGGCCTGTTGCCCGGCGTCCAGGCTGCAGTCGGGGACGACAGCATCGTGCAGGCCCGCGAGGCACTGGGCCGCAAGGACAAGGTGCAGCTCGCCGCGGCGCGGGCCAGCGCAATCGCAACGGGTCATCCGCTGGCCATGTGGGTGGACTACTGGGAACTCGGCAACCGTCTGGCCGAAGCCCAGCAGGCCGAGCTCGACGCCTTCTTTGCGCGTTGGCCGGGCACTTATGTAGAAGACCGGCTGCGCAACGACTGGCTGCTGGAACTGGGCAGGCGCCGTGACTGGGTCAACCTGGCGCTCGAGTACCCGCGTTTTCGCATGAACGACGACCGCGAGGTCAGCTGTTATGCCCTGCTGACGCAGCATCAGGCCGGGCAGGACGTGCGGGAAGCGGCACTGGCCGCCTGGTACGCGCAGAAGGAGCTGGACGGCGGCTGCGCGCTGCTGGCCGGCACACTGGCGCAAGCGCGCGTCATCGGCACCGAGGACATCTGGCACAAGGTGCGCCTGTCGGTGGAAAACAACCGGCCGCGCGCCGCGCGTGCCGCCGCTGCGCTGCTGGGCCAGGCCATCGACAAGAACGTCTCCGAAGCGCTGGACGAGCCGGCCCGCTTCCTGGCCCGCCAGCCGCGGCCCTTGCCGGCCTCGGCGCAGACCACGGCCCTGCTGGCCTTGATGCGCATGGCAGCCAACGACCCCGAGGCGGCAGCCACCCTGATGCAGGGCGGCTGGGCGCAGCGCCTGGCGCGACCGACGGCCGCCACGGCCTGGGCACATGCCGCCCGTCACGCGGCGTTCAAGCAGCTGCCCGTCGCGGCAGTCTACGCCCGCCAGGCATGGCAGGCGCGGGACGCCGGCGGACCGAGCAAAATCCCGCCGCCGGCATGGAGCGACGAGCTGCTGGCCTGGCATGTGCGCGCGGCCTTGCGCCAGAGCGCCAGCGACCGGCAGCGCTGGCCACTGGTGCAGCGCGCGGTGGCCGCGATGAGCCCGGCCGAACAGCGTGAGCCGGCGTGGATCTACTGGCTTGCTCGGGCAGATCTTGCCACTGCCGCACCCGGCGCCGATGGCGAAGCCACGCGTGCAGCGGCGCGTGCGGCCTTGCACGAGATCGCCCGCCAGACCCACTTCTACGGGCATCTGGCGGCCGAGGAACTGGGCCTGCCGCTCAGCCTGCCCGCCGTGCCGGCGCCGCTCACCGCGGCCGAACTTGCGGCCCCGCGACAGCAGGCCGGTTTCGCACGCGCCCTGCAGCTCATCGCGCTGGGCCTGCGCAATGAAGGCGTGCGCGAGTGGAACTTCATGCTCCGCGGGCTGGCCGATCGCGAGCTGCTGGCCGCTGCACAGCTGGCCTGCGACAACGCCGTCTGGGACCGCTGCATCAACACCAGCGAACGTTCGCGCGGCCTGTTCGACCTCGCGCAGCGCTTTCCGGTGCCGCTGCGTGAACAGGTGCTGGCCCAGTCGCGGGCCACGGGGCTGGATGCGGCCCTGGTGCTGGGCCTGATCCGCCAGGAGTCGCGCTTCATCGGCGATACACGCTCCGGCGTCGGCGCTTCCGGCCTGATGCAGCTGATGCCCGGCACGGCGCGCTGGATGGCGCGCAAGCTGGGGCTGGAGTACAGGCCCTCGCTGATTGCCGAACCGGCCTTCAACCTGCAGGTGGGTATGGCCTATCTCAGGCGATTGCTGGACGACTTCGAGGGGTCTCTGCCGATGGCCACCGCCGCCTACAACGCAGGCCCCGGCCGGCCGCGGCGCTGGCGCGAAGGGGCGCTGCTGGAGCCTGCGGCCTGGGCCGAGAGCATCCCGTTTCACGAGACGCGCGACTACGTGAAGAAGGTGCTGACCAACAGCCTGTACTACTCGGCCGTGCTCAGTGGTCAGGGCCTGCCCTCGCTGAGGGCCAAGCTGGGCTCGCCGATCGGCCCACGCGACCCGGCCTTGCCCACGGCGAGTCTGCCTTGAGCATCAACCAGGCCAACGGAGGGTGGAGATGAAGCAAGTCCTTGTGCTGGGCGGGACCGGCTTCGTGGGCCGTGCCGTCTGTCAGCGGTTGGCGGAAGTCTGGCCTGCCACCCGCGTGCGTGTGCCGACGCGGCGCGCAGCACGCGGCAACAGTGTGCGCTTCCTGCCCAACGTGGACCTGCTGCAGGCCAACGTGCATGACGATGCCAGCCTGCGCCGGCTGCTGACCGGCTGCGATGCGGTGGTCAACCTGGTGGCCATCCTGCATGGCAGCGAGGCGGCATTCGAGCAGGTGCACCTGGCGCTGCCGCGCAGGCTGGCCCAGGCCTGCCAGGACAGCGGGGTGCGACGCCTGGTGCATGTCAGCGCGCTGGGTGTGGGACCGGATGCGCCGTCCAACTACCTGCGCAGCAAGACCGCGGGTGAAGCGGCGCTGCAGGCCGCCGGGCTCGATCTGACCGTGCTGCGGCCTTCGGTGATCTTCGGCGTGGACGACCGCTTCCTCAACCTCTTTGCGCAGCTGCAGGCGGTTGCGCCGTTCTTCCCGCTGGCAGGCGGCGATGCGCGCTTCCAGCCGGTGTGGGTGCAGGACGTGGCGCAAGCTGCCGTGGCGGCGCTGGAGCAACGCGCCAGCGTCGGCCAGGTGATCGAATGCGCCGGGCCCGAGGTGCTGACCCTGGCCGAGCTGGTGCGGCTGGCCGGCCGCTGGGCGGGTGTCGAGCGACCCCTGATACCGCTGCCGGATGTGGTGGGCCGGCTGCAAGCCGCGCTGATGGAGTGGCTGCCCGGCGAGCCGCTGATGTCGCGAGACAACGTGGATTCGATGCGCGTGCCCAATGTGGCCAGCGGCAGCCTGCCGGGGCTGCAAAGCCTGGGCATCACGCCGGCCGCGTTGGCTGCGGTGGCGCCGGGCTACCTGGGTCGCCACCAGGGTGTGGCGCGCCTGGATATGTGGCGCCGGCTGGCCCGGCGCGATTGACCCGCGAAGGCTGCCACAATGCTGCAACTGGTGATCGGCAACAAGAACTACTCGTCTTGGTCGATGCGGCCCTGGGTGCTGATGAAGCAGCTGGGCATCCCGTTCGAGGAGCGCAAGCTGCGCCTGGACTTTGCCGATGGCTCGGCCTTTCGCCTGGCGATGGCCCAGGTCAGCCCGGCCGGCCTGGTGCCGGTGCTGCTGGACGGCAGCCTGGCCGTGTGGGACACGCTGGCGATCACCGAATACCTGCACGAGGCCTGGCCGCAGGCCGGTGTCTGGCCGGCCGACCGTCGCCGCCGGGCACGCGCGCGCAGCGTCTGCGCCGAAATGCACGCCGGTTTTGGCCCACTGCGCAGCCACTGCCCGATGAACATCGAAGCCGCGTTGCCCGAGGCAGGGGCGTGCGTCTGGGCCGACCAGGCCGAGGTGCGGGCCAACGTGGCACGCGTCGAAGCCCTGTGGGCCGATGCGCTGGCCGCGCACGGTGGGCCCTTCCTGTTCGGCGAGTTCGGCGCCGCCGATGCCTTCTACGCGCCGGTGTGCATGCGCCTGAGCCGCTATGCACTGCCGGTGTCGGACACCAGCCGGGCCTATCTGGAGCGTGTTGCCGCGGTGCCGGGTGTGCAGGCCTGGGTGGCTGAGGCCATCGCCGAGAAGGACTTCCTGGACTTCGCCGAGCCCTACCGCAGCCACCGATGACGGCCCGGTTCTACGTGGTGGGTGGCGCGGTGCGCGATGCGCTGCTGGGCCTGCCTTCCAGCGACCGCGACTGGGTCGTGGTGGGCACCACGCCGCAGGAGCTTCTGGCGCTGGGTTACCGGGCCGTGGGAAAGGATTTTCCGGTCTTCATCCACCCACGCACGGGTGAAGAAGTCGCGCTGGCACGTACCGAGCGCAAGGTCGGACCGGGTTACCACGGCTTTGCCTTCCACGCCGCACCGGACGTGACGCTGGAAGAAGACCTGGCGCGTCGCGACCTGACCATCAATGCCATCGCGCAAGCCGAAGATGGCAGCCTGGTCGACCCCTGGGGCGGCCAGCGCGACCTGCGCTCGCGCGTGTTGCGGCATGTGTCCCCCGCCTTTGTCGAAGACCCGGTGCGCCTGTTGCGGCTGGCGCGGCTGGCGGCGCGCTTTGCGGATTTCAGCATCGCCGACGAGACCCAGGCGCTGCTCAGGCGCATGGTCGACGATGGCGAGGTGGATGCGCTGGTGCCTGAGCGCGTCTGGCAGGAACTCGCACGGGGGCTGATGGCCCAGCAGCCCAGCCGCATGTTCGACGTGCTGCGCGGCTGCGGCGCGCTGGCCCGCCTGCTGCCCGAGGTGGACCGCCTGTGGGGCGTGCCGCAGCCGGCCGAGCACCACCCCGAAATCGACACCGGCGTGCACCTGATGCTGGTGCTGGACACCTGCGCGCTGCTGGGTGCGCCGCTGCCCGTGCGCTGGGCCTGCCTGGTGCACGACCTGGGCAAGGGCACGACACCGCGCGACCAGTGGCCGCGTCACCTGGACCACGAAACGCGCAGTGCCAGGCTGGGCCAGACCCTGGCCGAGCGTCTGAGGGTGCCGGGTGATTGCCGCGCGCTGGCCGAGGTGGTGGCACGCGAGCATGGCCACCTGCACGCCAGCGGCAAGCTCGAGGCCGCGGCGCTGGTGCGCCTGTTCGAACGCTGCGACGCCATCCGCCGGCCGGCCCGCTTTGCCGAGGTGCTGCTGGCTTGCGAATGCGATGCGCGAGGTCGCGCAGGCCGGCAGTGGCAGCCCTACGCACCCGCGGCTCGCCTGCCCGGGCTGCTGGAGGCCGCGCTGACGGTAGAAACGGGGGCCGTGGCGGCCGGCGTCGCGGCGCGTGGCCAAGCGGGGCCGGCCATCGCCGCGGCCATCCACGAGGCCCGCGTGGCCGCCGTGCGGGCGGCACTGCCTGCCGCCGCCTTGTGACACCATCCGCGTGTGCCGCGGCCAGGCTGCGGCTTTGGGGGCGCTCATGAGTCTGGCCGAAGGCATCCGCAGGCACGGGTTTCGCAAGTGGTACGAGCGCGAACTGCTGCAAGGCCACGCGCACCTGGTGTTGAGCTTCTTGTGCGTGATCGGTCTGTTTGCCGCCTTCGAGGCCGCATGGCGCTTTGAAGGCGGCCTGCCTCGGCTGGGCAACCTGGGCGCGGGCCTGCTTTGCGCAGCGACCGGGCTTTGGGCCTTGCGACGCTACCTGCACCTGCTGCAGACCGCCGAAGCGGCGGCCAACCAGGCCGACTGCCCGAACTGCCAGGCCTACGGACGGCTGGAACTGCTGCAATCCGACGCCACCGGCAGCCAGGTCCTTGTGTGTTGTCGTGGCTGCGGCCACCGCTGGCACATCAGCGCTTGACGCGTCAGATCAGCAGCCCGATCAGCATCGCCAACACGCTCAGCACCACGCTGCTGCCCAGCGGCACATGCCAGTCGCGCCCGCGCAGCTTGAAGCTGAAGTCACCCGGCAGCCGTCCCAGGCCGATCTTGCGCAGCCAGCCCTGCAGGCCGTTGAAGAGCAGGAAGGCCAGCAGCAGGACCAGCAGCCAGCGCATGGTCTTCAGAGCCGATGGCTGCGGTCGCCGGCGCAAAAGCCGATGGCATCCAGCTCGATGCCACGCGCCAGGCCGATGACCTTGAAAAGTTCGCCCATCTCGTGCTCGCTGATGAGCTTGTGCGCATCGGCGCGGCTGCGCGGGTCAGCCGCCTGCAGCAACCCGGCTATGCCGCAGTTGATCAGGAAGCGCGCCTGCGAGGTGTAGCCCAGCACGTCCAGCCCGGCCTCCTGGGCAGCCAGCGCAATGCCGGTGAAGTTGACATGGGCCGTGATGTCCTTCTGGCCCACGGCCAGCAGCGGGTTGCCGTCGGCCCGGTGGGCATGGTGGCACATCAGCGTGCCACCCGTTCGCTGCGGATGGTAGTACTCGGCTGCGGGAAATCCGTAGTCGATGAAAAAGGCCGCACCGCACCGCAGCCGCTCGGCCAGGCTGCGCACCAGGGCTTCGGCCTGCGGGTGAATCTCCACCACGGTGCCGGGGGCAAAGCCGCCGGCCACCGGCGGACGCAGCGCGGTGGGCCGGTCGGCCCAGCACAGCGCATGGCTCGCCATGTCCAGGCAGACGCCTCGCTCGGCCCAGACCTGGCCATCCCAGAGCAGCAGCTGCACCGGCAGCGCATCCAGCACTTCGTTGCCCAGGATCACGCCATGCAATTCGTCGGGCAGGGCCTGCAGCCACCGCACCTGCGCACCAAAGCGTGCCAGGCGCTGCGCCTGGCGTGCGCGCAGGCTGCCGGAAAGATCGAGGATCGTGTACTGCTGCACCACCGGGCCCAGGGCGTCGAGCAGCTGTTCGGCCAGAGCCCCACTGCCGGCACCCAGTTCCAGCACCGTGCTGGCCCGTGCCGCCTCCAGCGCCTGCCTGACCTGACGGGCCAGGGCGCGGCCGAACAGCGGTGACAGTTCAGGCGCGGTGACGAAGTCGCTGCCATCGGCGGCCCAACGTCCCAGCGCGGTTCGCGTGCCGCTGTAGTAGCCCAGGCCCGGCTCGTACAGCGCCAAGGCCATGAAGCGGTCAAACGGCAGCCAGCCCTGGTGCTCGGCGATCAGCTGCCACAGCCGGGACATGAGGGGATCGTCGGGCAGCGGTGCGCGGTCCATCGCAGGCATTGTAGGAACCGCTCCCTCGCGATGCCGGCGTCGGCCGCCAGAGCACCGGAGTCACCGCTTCAGGCCGCCAGCAGCCGCTTCTTGAACACGCCCAGCGCCACCGCCGTGGCCACCGTGCCGGCGGCAATCGCCGTGGCGTACAGCAGCAGGTGGTTGACTGCGTTGGGAATGGCCAGCACAAAGACCCCGCCGTGTGGCGCCTGCAGCGCCACGCCCCACATCATCGACAAGCCGCCGGCCACCGCCGCCCCGATGACGCAGGCCGGGATCACGCGCAGCGGGTCGCGGGCCACGAAGGGGATCGCGCCTTCGGTGATGAAGGACAGGCCCAGCACGGCGGCGGCCTTGGACGCTTCGCGCTCCTCGTCGGTGAAGCGGCTGCGGAACCACCAGCAGGCCAGCGCAATGCCCAGCGGCGGCACCATGCCGGCGGCCATCGCGGCGGCCATCGGGCCGGCCACGCCGCTGGCGATCAGCGTGGTGGCAAACACATAGGCCGCCTTGTTGACGGGGCCGCCCATGTCGAAGGCCATCATCGCGCCCAGCGTCACGCCCAGCAGCACCGCGCTGCTGGTCTGCATGCCCTTGAGCGTTTCGGTCAGGCTGGCCAGCGCGGCGGCCACCGGCGTGCCGATCAGCATCAGCATCGCCACGCCCACCACCGCGCTGCCCAGCAGCGGCAGGATCAGCACGGGCTTCAGGCCTTCCAGCGTGCGCGGCAGCTTGATGCTGCGGTTGAGCCAGCTGACCGCGTAGCCGGCGATGAAGCCGGCCGCGATGCCGCCCAGGAAGCCCGCGCCCACGGTGTTGGCCAGCAGCCCGCCGATCATGCCGGGCGCCAGGCCCGGCCGGTCGGCGATGGAAAACGCGATGAAGCCGGCCAGCGCCGGAACCATCAGCGCAAAGCCGCCCTTGGCACCGATCTGGAACAGCGTCCAGCCCAGCGTGCCCTTGTGCGCGTCGTCATAGACGTAGATGCCGCCCAGCGCAAAGGCCACCGCGATGAGCAGGCCACCGGCCACCACGAAAGGCAGCATGTAGGAGACACCCGTCATCAGGTGCTTGTAGACACCGGCGGCCTGTGCCCGCGACGAGACGGCGGCCGAGGGCGTATTGCCCATGCCTTCAGCCTTGGTGCTGTCGATTGCGCCGGAGCCCGCGGCGGCCGGGGCCCACACCGTGGCTTCGGCCTGCGCCTGGCGGATCAGCCCG
>WBZP01003045.1_pt1 | contig 15912 bp, 21 predicted proteins | sample 5204301 | NCBI WGS metagenome assembly WBZP01 (sample SAMN12412401, study PRJNA552823) | activated sludge metagenome | isolation source: activated sludge from nitrification reactor of wastewater treatment plant... | place: USA: Pennsylvania | collected 2017
GGGCAAGCCGCTGATCGTGAACTTCTGGGCGCGCTGGTGCGGCCCCTGCAAGAAGGAAATCCCCGAGCTCACCGCCGCCCACGACAAGTACGCCCGGAAGGGCCTGGTCGTCGTCGGCATCGCCCTGGACGACAAGGTCGAGGCGACCAAGGATTTCGCCAAGGCCTACGAGATGCGCTACACCGGGCTGCTCGCCAAGGAAGGCGGCATCGCCCTGATGCAGGCGAGCGGCAACGCCAAGGCGGTGGTGCCCTTCACGCTCGTCATCGACCGCCACGGCAACGTCGTCGGCAGTAAACTGGGCGCCATGAGCCATGCCGAGATCGAAGCCGCCGCCAGCCAACTGCTGAAGCCCTGACATGTCGCCGCCGCCTGCCGAACCGACCCTCGCCGCCTACCCCAATCCCTTCCTGCGCTACTTCGCGGCGACGCGCCCGCCTTTCCTGAGCGTCACCTTCGCCGCCTGCCTGATCGGGCTCGCCACCGCGGCGCTCGACGGCGCCATGCTGCGCCCGGCCGCCGCCTTCTTCACCGTATTTTTCGCGCTGGTGGCGCACGCCGGCATCAACATCCTCAACGACTACTACGACGCGCTCAACGGCACGGACGCCGCCAACAGCGAGCGCCAGTTCCCGTTCACCGGCGGCAGCCGCTTCATCCAGAACGGCGTGCTCGGCCTGGGCGCGGCGGGCCTCTTCGGCTACGCCCTGCTCGCCGCGGTGATCCCCGCCGGCCTGTGGCTGGCGTGGACCTCGGCCAGCGGCCTGATCTGGATCGGCCTGGCCGGGCTGTTCGTCGGCTGGGCCTATTCCGCGCCGCCCTTCAAGCTGATGAGCCGCGGCTGGGGCGAGCTGGCGGTGGCCTGCGGCTGGCTGATCGTCGTCGTCGGCGCTGACTACGTGCAGCGCGGCGCCTTCTCGGCGCTGCCCTTCGTCGCCGGCCTGCCCTACGCGCTGCACGTCGCCAACGTGCTCTTCATCAATCAGTTCCCCGACTACAAGGCCGACGCCGCCGTCGGCAAGCGCAACTGGGTGGTGCGCCTGGGCCCGCAGCGCGCGCGCCACGGCTATCCGCTGATCGTCGGCATCGCCGCCGGCTGGCTGATCGGCGCGGTGGCGCTGGGCGCGCTGCCCTGGACGGCGCTCGCCGCCCTCGCCGCGCTGGCGCCGGCATTGGCCGCGACCAAAGGCCTGCTCGCCCACGCCGCCCAGCCCGCGCAACTCGTTCCCGCCATCCGCGCCACCATCGGCGCGGCGATGCTGCACGGCATCCTGCTCGCCGTCGGGCTGGCCGCCGCGCGCCTGTTCTGAGCGAAGCGATGGCCGCCTACCTGATCGGCCACATCACGATCAAGAACCCGCAGCAGTGGGAGGCCTACCGCGGCCAGGTGCCGGCAACGCTGGCGCCGTGGAACGCTGAACTGGTGTTCCGCGGCAAGGCCTTCGCCGTGCTCGGCGGCGAACACGCCCACAGCGACACCGTGGTGATCCGCTTCCCCGACCCCGCCGCGCTGCGCGGCTGGTTCGAATCGCCGGCCTACCAGGCGCTGATCCCCCTGCGCCAGCAGGCGGCCGAGGTGACCCTGATCGGCTACGAGGACTGAGCCGGAAAAGTCGGTCTGCGCGGGACGGCGATAGCAATTTGTATAAACAATATGACTTGACTTGGGTTGTTTTGTATATACAATCAAATCGTGATCACATTCGATCAGGCCAAGCGCAAAGCCAATCTCGACAAGCACGGGCTCGATCTGGCGGATGCCGGACTTGTCTATGACGCGCCGAACAAGATCACGCTGGAATCACCACGCGGAAGCGAACCGAGGCGAATGGACATCGCCCTGGTCGAAGTGATGAACGGAGTTGTGCTGGCGCTGGTGTATGTCCTGCGCGGCAAGGAAGTGCGCGCCATCTCGCTGCGCCGCGCATCGAAGACGGAAAGGAAACTGTATGAAGTCGCATGCAAAGAGCAAGACTGACTGGAAGCGCGTGAAGCGCGAGGCGGTGGCCGAAGCGCCGGTGCCCTACGACCCGGCTGTCGAGCCTTACGATCCCAACGACCCGAAGGCGGTCGAGGCCTACTGGAAACAGGCAAAGGTGCGGCGCGCCCGCGGACCGCAGAAAGCGCCGCGCAAAGTTGCCACGGCGATTCGTCTGTCGCCCGAGGTGGTGGAATTCTTCAAGGCAGACGGGCCGGGCTGGCAGACCCGCGTCGATGACGCGCTCCAGGAATACGTCAAGACGCACAAGGCGGCCTGAATACGAAACCATTGCGGAACGAACCATGAGCAAGACACGCTGCCCGACCCATCCGGGCCGGATTTTGCGCGAGGACAGCCTCCCGGCGCTGAACATGTCGGTGGCGGCCTTCGCCCGCGCGCTGGGAGTATCGCGCCAGATGGTGCATGGCATCCTGTCCGAGCGGTCGTCGGTGTCGCCGGAAATGGCGCTGCGTCTCGGCGCCTTCTTCGGCAACGGCCCGCAACTGTGGATCGACATGCAGATGCGCCACGACCTGTGGCAGGCGGAACGGCGTATGGCCGGCCATTTGCCGGCGCGCCACGAGAAACAAACCGCGTAGAAGTCAGTCCGCGCGGGACGGCGATATGCATCGGGAGGGGAGCTTTCGGCTGGAATCTTCTCAAGCACGCGTCGGCGAGAATGCATCAGGCGAGCCCTCCCGATGACTGACGATTGCGAATACTGCCAACAATGGAACCTGGCGCATCCTGCGGCCGAGCCGCGCGCCTCGTGCGGCCCTTGCGCCGTCTGCCAGGCGCCAGGGCATCTCAAGGCCCACCCGAGGCAGCCGACCAGCCTCTGTCTTTGCCGGGCGCACCGGGAAGAACTCCATGCCTCCGGTTATCACTTCGAGCTTTATCACCTGGTCTACGTGGCGATCCTCGGCATTGCGGCCATCCAGATCTATCCGCTAGTCGCCCGGCTTTGGGGCGGCTGATTCACAGGCCACGCGCAGTAGGCAATCACTGCAGAACGGCGGTCAGCTTCTGAGGGAGGCTAGCGGCCAGGAGCGGTCACTCGATGTTATGGCTAATGCCGCGCGAGGGGCGACGCAAATTCGCTTCGCCCATCGCTCGGCCAAAAAAGCAGCCTACTTCAGCTTGTAAGTGCCCGTCTGATGATTGCAGTCCTGAAACATTCCGGCCTTAATCTGCGGGAACGGGCCCAAGGGCTTGACCGTGCCGCGCATCTCCATGCCTTCGTATTTCCCGGTGCCTTGCACATTTGCATCCCGGATCACGCTTCCGTCGCTCGCGAGCGAAAAGTACGAAAGGCGCTTGTCGCCGTCTTTGTCGATGCCCTCGCACACGGCGAGACCGGATGACTTTCCGCCGAGCGATGCTTGCGCTCCTACGCATCGGAAGGTTTGACCATCGAACATGCCACCCGGTTGGGTGCTGCGGATGGAGCCCGTCATTTCGTAATTCCACGCCGAGTACGTCTTCGAGAAGGGGATCAATGTGCTGACGCCTGACCAGCAAGCGGTGAAGTCGTAGGTGCCCTGCTTGGGCGGAGTCTGAGCAACGGCAGCGCCGGCGACAGAAAGCGCTGCAACCAGTCCCGCATTTGCGAGTTGTAGTTTCAAGTTAAATCCTGCGTTCATATTGCCCTCCTATGAATAAATAAGAGCGCGCGCTGGCGCGGCAAAAGCTCTAGAACGAGAAGCGCCGCCGCACGCGGCCAAAATGCATATGCGCAGAGTGGTACAGGTCTGTACCGAGAAGGTGGGCCCTGCGGGCCCGAAGCCCAACCACTGAATCGACTCGAACTGCCGATCTTTGGGGTGCTCCCTACAGCGCTGCCAAGTCTACACCTCGAATCACCGCTTTGGGTCTGACGTTCGCTTTTGCCGTCCTGCGCAAACTGACTTTTTCCCGCCGGACCAAGGCCCGGCGCCGGACGCAAAAAGGCCGCGGCCGGCGCTGCCGGTCGCGGCCCGAGCGGACGGAAGGGGCGCGGCCTACTGCTTCTGCGGCAGGTGGCCGACGAAGGTGTTGTCCACCAGCGGCTTGGCATCGACCTGCGGCACGTGGCAGCTGTTGCACTGGTAGCGGTCCATGGTCACCAGCTTCTTGCCCGCGTCGAGGTGGCTGTCGCCGAGCTTGGGCGCGTTCTTCTTCTGGTAGCTGTCGATGCCGTGGCATTCCACGCACTGGTTCGACTCGACGGTGATCTCGTCGAAGTTGTCGACGGCGTGCGGCACCAGCGGCGGCTGGGTGCTGAAGGTGCGGGCGATCGGCTTCTGCAGGCCGGGCTTCTTGCCGGTGTAGGCCAGCTGCTCGGCCGGCGCCTTGTCGGCCGCGGCGGTATCCGCGCCGCGCAACGTGGCCACGCCGCCGAACTGCGTGCAGCCGAATGCGGCTGCGGCCAGCGCCGCTGCCAGAATCATCGTGACGGACCTGTTCATGATCGTCTCCCTTCGCGTCTAAAAGTTGATCGAAGCTACTTGCACGCCGACGCCATCTGCGCCGGCCGTGAAACCTTTTCCACCTTGTTGCCGAATCGCGTGCCGAAGGCGAACACGTCCTTCGAGCAGACGTCGATGCAGCGGCCGCAGTTGGTGCAATTGCCCGCCAGGATCACCGGTCCCGCGCCCTCCACGCCTTTCAGGGCGGGCCGGATCACCTGAGGCTCCGGGCAAACCATGAAGCAGTCCATGCAGTCGTTGCAGGCGGCGCGGCGCACCGCCGCCGCCCTGACCAGACTGACTTTTCCGAGCAGGCCGTAGAAGGCGCCCATCGGGCAGAGCCTGCCGCACCAGCCGTCCTGCATGACGAACAGTTCGAGCAGGAAGATGGCGAGGATCACCGTCCAGGCGGCACCGAGGCCGAAGATCAGGCCGCGGTGGAGCATCGACACCGGGTTCACCAGCTCCCAGGCCAGGGTGCCGGTGGCCGCCGCCAGCACCAGGGTCATGGCGAGGATCCAGTAGCGCGTCTTGCGCGAGACGTGGGCGCCGCCCTTGATGCCGAGCCGCCCGCGCAGCCAGGCGGCGGCGTCGGTGACCATGTTCACCGGGCAGACCCAGGCGCAGAAGACGCGCCCGCCGAGGATCAGGTAGAAGGCCAGCACGATGGCGGCGCCGACGAAGGCCCTGGTCTCCGGCAGGTGCCGGGTCAGCAGCGACTGCAGCAGCACATAGGGATCGGTGAGCGGCAGGACATCCAGCGTGTAGCTGAAACTGAGGTTGCCCTTGACGATCCACACGCCGGCCAGCGGGCCGAGGAGGAACAGCGTCAGGATGGACAATTGCGAGACGCGCCGCAGCAGCAGCCACTTGTGCGCGCGCATCCAGCCCTTGCTGGCCACCGCTTCGGCTCCGATGCGGGCGCTCATAGTTTGCCCCCTTGCAGCGCGCGCGGAGCGGCCGGCTGGGTTCCGGGTGCGGCGGGTGCCGCCTCGCCGCCGGGCAGGAGCCCCTTGCCCGATTCGTAGCGCATGCCCTCGGGCAGGTTGTACTGGTGCTGGGTATCCGGCGCCACCAGGCTGCCGCCGGCCTTCTGCTGCTCGACCCAGCCGAAGCGGTAGTGTTTGCCCGGCTCGCCCTTGGCCAGTTCGGTCGGATACACCTTGATGGCGGCAACTTCCAGCGGGCAGGCCTTCTCGCACTTGCCGCAGCCGGTGCAGGCATCGGAATGCACCGTCGAAATGAAGAGGGCGTGCTTGCCGGTGCGGGCGTTGAGTTGCTGCTCCAGCGTGATGGCCTTGTCGATCACCGGGCAGACGCGGTAGCAGATGTCGCAGCGCAGGCCCTGGAAGTTGAGGCAGTTCTCCTGGTCCACCAGCACCGCCAGGCCCATCTTCGCCTTGTTGATGTCGGTGAGCGAATGATCGAGCGCGCCGGTCGGGCAGGCCTTGACGCAGGGGATGTCCTCGCACATCTCGCAGGGCAGTTGCCGGGCGACAAAATAGGGCGTGCCGGTGGCCACCGGCTCTTCCGGCTGCGCCAGGCTGAGGATGTCGTAGGGGCAGTCGCGCACGCACAGGCCGCAGCGCACGCAGGCGCCGAGGAAATCCTGCTCCTTCAGCGCACCGGGCGGGCGCACCGCCAGCGGCGGCAGTGCCTTCGCCTGCTTGGCGTAGAGGCCGATGCCGATGCCGAGCAGCCCGACGCCGCAGGCCATGCGGGCGGATTCGAGCAGGAACTGCCGCCGCGCCGCGGCGGCTGTCCTGGTTGGCTTGTCGGTGTCCATCATGCGTTGGCGTCGTCCGGCGGGCGGCCCGGAGGAGGAGGGGTGGGCCGCCCGCCGTCGCGCTCCCTGATGCCTATTCGATCAGGCCTTGACGATCTTCACCGCGCACTTCTTGAAGTCGGTCTCTTTCGAGATCGGACAGGTGGCGTCCAGCGTCAGCTTGTTCACCAGGCGGTGCTCGTCGAAGAAGGGGATGAAGACCAAGCCTTCCGGCACCTTGTTGCGGCCCTTGGTGTCGACCCGCAGCTGGATTTCGCCGCGTCGCGTGATGGCTTTCACCACATCGTGGCGCTTGAGGCCGCGCTTCTCGGCATCCTTCGGGTGCATCCACACCACGGCGTCCGGGAAGGATTTGTACAGCTCGGGCACGCGCCGCGTCATGGTGCCGGTGTGCCAGTGCTCGAGCACGCGGCCGGTGCACAGCCACAGATCGTACTCGGCGTCCGGCTGCTCGGCGGCGACCTGGTAGGGCAGGGCATAGATCGTCGCCTTGCCGTCGGGCTTGCCGTAGAACTTGACGCCCTCGCCGGCCTTGACGTAGGGATCGTAGCCTTCGCGGTAGCGCCACAGGGTCTCCTTGCCGTTCACCACCGGCCAGCGCAGGCCGCGCACCTTGTGATAGGCGTCGAACTCGCCGAGGTCCTTGCCCTTGCCGACGCCGAACTTGCGGTATTCCTCGAACAAGCCCTTCTGCACGTAGAAGCCGAACACCTCGGTCTCGTCGTTGGTGTAGCCGGCCCAGGCATGGGCGTTGGTCCTGGCGGCCTCGGCCTTGTCGAACATATTGACCTGGCCGTTGCCATAGAGCACCTCGAAGAGGGTCTTGCCCTTGTACTGCGGATTCTTGTCGAGCATCTCGGCCGGCCACACTTCCTCGGTCTTGAAGCGCTTGGAGAATTCCAGGTACTGCCACAGGTCGGACTTGGCCTCGCCCGGCGCCTTCACCTGCTGGCGCCAGAACTGGCCGCGCCGCTCGGCGTTGCCGAAGGCGCCCTCCTTCTCCATCCACATGGCGGAGGGCAGGATCAGGTCGGCGGCCATGGCCGTCACGGTCGGGTAGGCGTCGGAGACAACGATGAAGTTTTCCGGGTTGCGGAAGCCGGGATAGGTCTCGCCGTTGATGTTCGGCCCGGCCTGCATGTTGTTGGTCGTCGTGGTCCAGTAGAAGTTGAGCTTGCCGTCCTTCAGCATGCGGCTCTGCAGGACGGCATGGAAGCCGGGCGCGGCCTGGATGGTGCCGGCCGGCACTTTCCAGATTTCCTCGGCGCGCTTGCGATGATCCGGGTTCATCACCACCATGTCGGCCGGCAGGCGGTGGGCGAAGGTGCCGACCTCGCGCGCCGTGCCGCAGGCGGAAGGCTGGCCGGTCAGCGAGAACGGGCTGTTGCCCGGCTCGGAGATCTTGCCCACCAGCAGGTGCACGTTGTAGATCATGTTGTTCACCCAGGTGCCGCGGGTGTGCTGGTTGAAGCCCATGGTCCAGTAGGAGGTGACCTTGGTCTTCGGGTCGGCGTAGGCCTTGGCCAGCGCCTCCAGCTTGTCCTTCGGCACGCCGGAGAGCTGCGCGGTGTAATCCAGCGTGTAAGTCGAGACGAACTGCTTGAACTCGTCGAAGCTGATCGGCGCGGAGGCCATCGGGTTGCCCTTCGGCTTGCCGTCGGCGCCGGGGTAGCCGTTGTTGCCGGCCGCCTGCTCGAGCGGGTGGTTCGGCCGCAGGCCGTAGCCGATGTCGGTGACACCCTTGTGGAAGTTGACGTGCTTCTTGACGAAGTCCTGGTTCACCGCGTTGTTCTGGATGATGTAGTTGCAGATGTAGTTGAGGATCGCCAGGTCGGTCTGCGGCTTGAAGATCAGCTCGGCGTCGGCCACTTCGCAGGAACGATGCGAGAAGGTGGACAGCACATGCACCTTGACGTGCTTGGCGGTGAGGCGGCGGTTGGTGATGCGCGACCAGAGGATCGGGTGCATCTCCGCCATGTTGGAGCCCCAGAGGACAAACGCATCGGCGTGCTCGGCGTCGTCATAGACGCCCATCGGCTCGTCGGCGCCGAAGGTGCGGATGAAACCGAACACCGCGGAGGCCATGCAGTGGCGCGCGTTGGGGTCGATGTTGTTGGAGCGAAAGCCGGCCTTGAACAGCTTGTTGGCGGCATAGCCTTCCCAGATGGTCCACTGGCCGGAGCCGAACATGCCGACGGAGGTCGGGCCCTTGGCCTTCAGCGCCGCCTTCAGCTTCTCTTCCATGATGTCGAAGGCCTGGTTCCAGGAAACCGGCGCGAATTCGCCGTTCTTGTCGAAGCGGCCGTCCTTCATGCGCAGCAGCGGCGTGGTGAGGCGGTCCTTGCCGTACTGGATCTTCGAGAGGAAGTAGCCCTTGACGCAGTTGAGGCCCTTGTTCACCGGCGCGTCGGGATCGCCCTGGGTGGCGACGATGCGGCCGTCCTTGACGCCGACCAGCACGCCGCAGCCGGTGCCGCAGTAGCGGCAGACGCCCTTGTCCCAGCGGATGCCGTCGGCGCCCTGCGCCATGGCCTCCTTCGAGACGGGCAGCGTGATGCCCGCCACCGTGGCCGCGGCAGCCGCCGCATTCGCCTTGATAAAGTCGCGTCGCGTCAGTTTCATTTCAGGCCTCCTTCTGAGGATCGGATTCGAATTGGTGGAAAACCATGGCCGCCGACATCACCCCGTCCATCGTGTTGATGCGGTCGAAGGTGCCGGCGGTCTCGCCGTCGGTGTCGGTTTCGATGGTGACGACGAGCTTGCCGTCGTCGGTGACGGCGTGGATCTCCACGCCGGGGATCTGCTCGAGGCCGCCGCGCACCGACGCGAGCTGGGTCGGCTGGGCGTGCACGATGATGCTGGAGATGTTCATGCCGCGGTAAGACGTCTGTCTGGCTTGCCTGGAATGACTGTCATGCTAGTCCCGCGGCCCCCTTCGATGTATTGATAAACGTCAATTTTCTGGGCAGATTTTAGACTTTAATCAAACTGTCTATCCCCGCCCCGGCGCGTGCTAAAGTTCGCCGACCGTCCTGTCCAACCCTGTCGCCTGCCATGAAGCCCGTCCTGGCCGTGCTGTTCTGCGCGCTGCAGTGCCTGGCCCCCCTGCGGGCCGCCGAGACGCCCAATGTCGCCGCGGCGGCGGACCTGAAATTCGCCCTGACGGAGATCGCCGCGGCGCACCAACGCGCCGGCGGCGCGCGCGTCAATCTCAGCTTCGGCTCCTCCGGCGTGTTCCGCCGCCAGATCGCCGAGGGCGCGCCCTTCGAGCTTTTCCTCTCCGCCGACGAGGCCTACGTGCAGGCGCTGGCCGACGCGGGCCGCGTCGAGGGCCCGGGCGCGCTCTACGCCGTCGGCCGCATCGCCCTCTACATCCCGAACGGTTCGCCCGTGAAGGCCGACAACAAGCTGCGCGACCTCGCCGCCGCCGCGCGGGACGGCCGCCTGAAGAAGCTCGCCCTCGCCAACCCGGAGCACGCGCCCTACGGCCGCGCCGCCCGCGAGGCCCTGCAGCGTGTCGGCGCCTGGGAGGCGGTGCAGGACAGGCTGGTGCTGGGGGAGAACGCCGCCCAGGCGGCGCGCTTCGCGGCGAGCGGCTCGGCGCAGGCGGCGATCCTGCCGCTCTCGCTGGCGCGCAGCGAGGAACTCGCCGCAAAGGGCGGCTTCGTCACGCTGCCGGAGACCTGGCATGCGCCGCTCAGGCAGCGCATGGCGCTGGTGAAGGGTGCCGGCGAGGCGGCGCGGGCCTTCTTCGCCTTCCTGCAGTCGGCGGAAGCGCGGGCGATTTTCGTCAAGCATGGATTCACCGTGCCGGCGGACGGCAGGTAGATGGACTGGCCCGCCCTCGCCCTCTCGCTGCAGCTCGCCCTGGCGACGACGCTGATCCTGCTGCCGCTGGCGGTGCTGATCGCGCGGCCGCTGGCCTGGCGCGCCTTCCGCGGCAAGAGCCTGGTCGAGGCGCTGGTGGCGCTGCCGCTGGTGCTGCCGCCCACCGTGCTCGGCTTCTATCTGTTGGTGGCCTTCGGCGAGGCCTCCGCGCTCGGCGATGCCTACCAGGCGCTCACCGGCCGCGCGCTGGTGTTCAGCTTCGACGGCCTGCTGCTGGCCTCGATCGTTTTCAACCTGCCCTTCGCCGTGCAACCGGTGCAGCGCGCCTTCGACGCCATCCCGCGCGAGGTGCGCGAGGCGGCCTGGTGCTGCGGCATGACGCGCTGGCAGGCGCTGTGGAAGGTCGAGCTGCCGCTGGCCTGGCCGGGACTGCTCAGCGCCATCGTGCTGACCTTCGCCCACACCCTGGGCGAATTCGGCGTGGTGCTGATGGTCGGCGGCAACATCGCCAACGAGACGCGCACCGTCGCCATCGCCATCTACGACCGCGTGCAGGCCTTCGACGACCGCGGCGCGGCGGTAATGTCGGCGACGCTGGTGGCCATCTCGTTCGCCTCGATCGCCCTCATCAACTGGCTGGGCAGAAAGGCGGGCCACCGTGGCTGAGGGCCTCTCCGTCCGCCTGCGCCAGCAGGCGCCGATCCCGCTCGAGGCCGAGCTCGACTGCGCGCCGGGCGAGCTGCTGGCGCTGGTCGGCCCGTCGGGCAGCGGCAAGTCGACGATCCTGCGCTGCATCGCCGGGCTGCACACCGCGGCCGACGGCGCGATCCGCTGCAACGGCGACACCTGGTTCGATGCCGCCGCCGCGGTGAGCCGCCCGGTGCAGGCGCGCCGCGTCGGCTTCGTCTTCCAGAGCTACGCCCTCTTCCCGCACCTCACCGCGCTGGAGAACGTCGTCGCCGCCCTGGGCGGACTGACTTTTGCCGAGCGCACGGCGCGCGCGCACGAACTGCTCGCCCGCGTGCACCTCGACGGCCTGGAGCAGCGCAAGCCGGCGGCGCTCTCCGGCGGCCAGCAGCAGCGCATCGCCGTCGCCCGCGCGCTGGCGCGCGACCCGGCGGTGCTGTTGCTCGACGAGCCGTTCTCGGCGGTTGACCAGGTCACGCGGCGCAAGCTGCAGCAGGAACTGGCGCGCCTGCGCACCGAGCTCGACATCCCGATGCTGCTGGTGACCCACGACCTCGACGAGGCGCGCATGCTGGCCGACCGCATGGTGATATTGCACCGCGGCCGCACGCTGCAAGCCGGCCCGCCGGACGAAGTGATGACGCGGCCGCAGAGCGCTTCAATCGCCCGCCTGGTCGGCCTGCAGAACCTCTTCGGGGGCACGCTGGTGCAGGACGGCGGCAGACTGAAGCTGGAATGGCTCGGGCGCAAGCTGGACGTGGCGCGCATCGAAGGCAAGCCGGGCGAGCGCGTCAGCTGGGTGATCCCGCCCGAGGGCGTGCTGCTGCACCGGCGCGAGCGGCCCTCGCGCGGCGAAGCCGAGAACCCCGTACCAGGCACCGTGCAGGACTGCCTGCGCCTCGGCCCCTTCACCCAGATCCGCCTTGTCCCCGACGGCGGCGCCGAACCGCTCGCCTTCTCCGTGCCGACCCACGTCGCCGAACGCAACGAGATCGCCCCCGGCGCCCACGCGCGCGTCACGCTGCTGGCGGAGAGCATTCATCTCATGCCGTGGGAGCACACGGGCGAGCCTGCCTGATCCCGGACAATGGCCTGGCAACGTATAATCGGCTGCACATCCGGAGCATCACGATGATCCACCCCGCCATCAACATTCCGGGCCAGGCGCTTGCCAATCTGTGCCAAAGGAATGAAATCAAGGAACTGGCCTTGTTCGGCTCGGCCACGCGGGGAGATTTTCGTCCCGATGCCAGCGACCTAGATCTGCTGGTCGAGTTCCAGGCCGATGCCTCCATCGATCTGTTCGGCTTTGTCACCCTCCAGCAGGAGCTGGAGCGACTATTTCAACGCAAGGTCGATCTGGTTTCCAAGCACGGACTCAATCGACATCTCCGCGAGGAGGTGCTGTCTTCGAGGGAAGTGCTGTATGCGCAGTAGCCGGTTGTTTCTCGAGGACATCGTAGACGCCATCGCCCGCATCGACGAGTTCCTCGCCGGCATGGACCAATCCGCCTTTATCGCCGACGAGAAATCCAAGGCAGCCGTATTGCACAAGCTAGCTGTCATCGGAGAGGCGGCTAGGCATCTGCGGGATGATTTCGCCGGGCATTTTCCTCATATCGACTGGGGCAAGGCCGCCGGCCTGCGCAACATCATTGCCCACGAGTATTTCTCGATTGACTACAACATCGTCTATCGGACTGCACGTTCGAGCTTGCCGAAACTCAAAGCACAAATCGCTGCAATTCTCGCATCGGAGAAGTAATTTTCCGACAGATCGGCGGCGCGTCCGCTGCCGTTTCCCGTCCTTGCATCGCAACATCGCCGTATCACGGGAACTGACTTTTGTACGGCAGGTGCCGCGCCGTCTCGGCTTCGTAGTCCAGCATCGCATCGCCCTCGCGCGCGAGGAAGTCGGCGACGATGCCGCGCAGGCGCGCATCGGCGATCCAGTAGGCCGACCAGGTCGGCACCGGCTCGAAGCCGCGCGCCAGTTTATGTTCTCCCTGGGCGCCGGGCTCGAAGCGTTGCAGGCCGTGTTCGATCGCATATTCGATGCCGCGGTAGTAGCACAGCTCGAAGTGCAGGCCGGGACAATCGATGTCGGCGCCCCAGTGGCGGCCGTAGAGGGCGGCATCGTCGCGGTAGCAAATCGCCGAGGCGACCGGGCACTCCGCCTGCCAGGCGAGGAAGACGACCATGCGCCGGCCGAGCGCGGCGCCGGCGCGCGCGAAGAAGTCGGGCGGGAAGGCCGGATGGTTGCCGTGGCGCAGGAAGGTATCGCGGTAGTGGCGGTGGATGTCGCGCCACAGCGCGGCGTCGATCTCGTCGCCGTGGCGCGCTTCGATGCGCAGGCCGGCCTCGGCCACGGCGCGGCGCTCGCGCTTGAGCTTCTTTCTTTTCTCCGAGGTAAAGCCGTCGAGGAAGTCGGCGAAGTCGCGGTAGCCGCGGTTCAGCCAGTGGAACTGCACGCCGCGGCGCAGCAGCAGGCCGGCGTCTTGCAGCGACCGACTTTCCGCCTCGCGCACGAACAGGCACTGCCAGGAGGAGGCCTTGAGCTCCCGCGTCAGCGCCAGCGCGGCCTCGACGAGGGCGACTTGTGCCGCCGCGCCGGCATCGCGCGCGACGAGCAGGCGCGGCCCGGGCGAGGGCGTGTACGGCGCGCCGGTGACGAGCTTGGGGTAGTAGGCGCGGCCGCTCCGTTCCCAGGCCGCCGGCCAGTTCCAGTCTCGCGAGAAGTCGCCGAAGGAATGCTCGCGCAGATACAGCGGCAGCAGGCCGGCAAGCTGTCCGGTCTCGTCGCGCAGAGCGAGATGCATCGGCTGCCAGGCCAGGCGCGGGCCGGCGGCGCCGGTCGCTTCGGCGGCACCGAGGAAGGCGCGGCTGATGAAGGGGTCGTTGCCGGTGGCGAGGCGCTGCCAGTCGGCGTCGGGCAACGATTCGGCGCTGTCGAGAATGTGCGGCTGCATGGCGGCGGGCGAAATCCCCCCTGGCACCCTTTGTCAAAGGGGGGAAGAGCGCGCGCGTTGCCAGACGAGGCAGCGGTTGTGGGAAGGCATGGCGCGGTCTTCGAGGAGGCGCAGGCCGGCCGCCTGCGCCAGGGCGTCGACGGCCTCGAAGTCGCGGATTCCCTGCAGCGCGCCGCGTTCCTTGAGCCAGGCGTCGAAGGCGGCGTTGCTCTCGCTGGTGAATTTGCCGCCGTAATTGAAGGCGCCATAGAGGACGAGTTTCGCGTCTTCGCTCAGGATCCCCGGCAGGCCGGCGTAGAGCCGCTGGTCCTCGGCCCAGCTCATGATGTGCAGGATGTTGGCGCCGAAGACGGCGTCGAAGCGCCGCGCCGGCCAGGCGCCGTTGATGTCGAGTTCGATCGGCGCCGGCGTATTGGGCAGGGCCGCCTCGTCGAGCCAGGCGCGGATGCCGGGCAGGTTTTCCGCGCGCTCCGAGGCCTGCCATTCGAGCTGCGGCAGCGCGGCAGCGAAGAAGACGGCGTGCTGGCCGGTGCCACTGCCGATCTCCAGCACGGCGCGGCGGTCGGCGAAATGCTCGCGCAGGACGGCGAGGATCGGCTCGCGGTTGCGCTCGCAGGAGGGGGCGCTGGGCTTTTCCATCCCCTGGCGGCGGCGCTACTCCGGCAGGCCGTTGAGGAAGTAGAGGTCCTTCAGGAGCGGCCCGGGCGTGCCGAGCACGCCGAGCCAGCGCTCGTAGATCGGGTAGATCTCCTCGCTGCGGTAGAGCCGCGCCAGCTCGCGGTTAACCGCCAGGCGGAAGGCGCCATCGTCCTTGCGCAGCATCAGGGCATAGGGCTCGTAGGAGTACAGCGCCTCGGCCAGGCGCAGGTTCTTCTGGTTGCCCGAGCCGAGCACCAGGCCGACCAGGATGACGCGGTCGGAGGCATAGGCGTCGATGCGTCCGTCCATCGTCGCCGCCAGCCCTTCGGCATGGTCCTTGAAAGCCACCAGTTCCGCGTTGATCTTCTGCTTTGCCAGCACCTCGTGCAGGGTGCGCTCGGTGGTGGTGCCGGGCACCACGCCAAGCCTTTTCCCGCCGGCATCGGCGAGGCCCTTCATGGTCGAGCCGATCTTCATCAGCAGGCCGCCGCCGTCGGCGAAGGTGAGCAGGCTGAAGTCGACCTGTTCCTGCCGCGACAGGGTGTTCGTCGTCGAGCCGCACTCGAGGTCGATCTCGCCGGCAGTGAGCCTGGCGACGCGGTTGCCCGGCGCCACCGGCACCCAGTGCAGCTTGAGCTCGGCCAGGCCGAGCTGCCGCTTCACGGCGGAAGCGACGCGCTGGCACAGCTCGACCGAGTAGCCGGCCGGCTTGCGGTCGTCGCCGACGTAGGAGAAGGGAATCGAGGCTTCGCGGTAGCCGAGGTTGATGGTGCCGCTCGATTTGATCTTCTCCAGCGTGCCTTGGGCCCAGGCGCCGGTGGCGAAAACGAACAGCAGCGTAGCGAGCGGGAGCCGCATGGCGATTCTCCTTTGAAGGGAAGGGGGCTGCGTCGATTGTAGCGGCGCGCCACGCGGATGGCTAGAAGCGCTCGTCCTCGCGCAGGTAGCGCCACTTGCCCGGCGGCAGGTCGCCGAGCTTCACACTTCCTATCCGGATGCGCTTGAGGCCGGTGACTTTCAAGCCGACCTGCTCGCACATGCGGCGGATCTGGCGCTTCTTGCCTTCGCGCAGGACGAAGCGCAGCTGGTCCTCGTTCTGCCAGCTCACCTTGGCCGGCTTCAACGCCTGGCCGTCGAGCGAGAGGCCGTGGTTGAGCAGCTTGAGGCCTTCAGCGTCGAGCCTGCCCTCGACGCGCACCAGGTATTCCTTCTCGATGCGCGAGTCCTCGCCGATGAGCAGCTTGGCAATGCGGCCGTCCTGGGTCAGCGCCAGGAGTCCGGTGGAGTCGATGTCGAGGCGCCCGGCCGGGGCGAGCCCCTTCAGCTGGGCCGGGCTGAAGCGCAGCGGCGATTTGTCGCCGGCGTGGTGGGTGGTGGCGCCGATCAGTGTGACGGCCGGCTTGTAGCCCTGCTCGGCCTGGCCGGAGACGTAACCGACCGGCTTGTTGAGCAGGATGGTCACCTGCGCCAGCTGGTTCGATTTCGCCTCCTTGCTGAGCGTGATCTTCTGCGTCGGCAAGGCGCGGCTGCCGAGCTCGGTGACGCGCACGCCATCGACGAAGACCCAGCCGCGCT
>WBZP01003897.1_pt1 | contig 15906 bp, 13 predicted proteins | sample 5204301 | NCBI WGS metagenome assembly WBZP01 (sample SAMN12412401, study PRJNA552823) | activated sludge metagenome | isolation source: activated sludge from nitrification reactor of wastewater treatment plant... | place: USA: Pennsylvania | collected 2017
AGGCCGGCAGAACGCTGCCGCTGCGCAGGTGCAGCGGCTGGTCGAAATGGGCGCGTTGCGATTCGACGACGCCGACGGATTGTCCTGGCATGGTGTTCCTGAAAACAAAAAACCCGGTTGGCCAACAACCGTGAACTGGGTGCTATTTGCCTACGCGAATCTTGAAAGGCTTGAAATCTCGAGCAGAGAGCGCTTTTGATTTCAACAGGTCTGTGCGTTTGCCATTTACTATAGCTGTGGCTTTGTTAACCACGATCGTGAGATCGTCGGCGCAGATTTCCTCACCCTCCAGGAATGTGTCAGCATAGCGATTTGCGGACGATTGCCCAAACTGCGGTATCTCCAGCACACCCGATGCAACTTTCTTCCCGGCTTTGTTGACAGCGGAAACCGAAACCTGAAGGTTTCTGATTTCTTCCATTCCGCTATCGAAGGAGAATACCGCGGAACATTGCCCGTGGCCTGCCCAAACTGTGCTTGAGTGCCAAAAATCAACTGCATGGGCGCGTACAGTTAAGCAGGAAGTGAAGATTAGCGCCAAAATTGTATACCGTATCATTGAGTTTCTTCTTTTGGCAGCAAATGACGTCGTGCCGTAGCGGCCAACGTGGAAGTGAAGGGCAGCCGGAGCGAAGCGAGGGGAACCACAAGCGCAGCTTGTGGCTGTCCCTCTCGACTGCAAAGTTAGAGGTTGACGTTGATGATGACCCAATTTTCAAAATTAAGCTCATTTTCGATTGGCACGCCCAGTTTCTTGGCATTTGCGAGTGCACGTTTGATCATCCAGTACGCGCCATCGCAAAGGTTGATACTGACTGAATCTTCATCAGGAGAAACCAAGTGTTTTAGAGAATTTCTAACCTCGTTCCATTCATCAACGATCTGCTTGTCCGATCTGCCGTTGGTGATGTTAAGACCGGTCTTATCTTGAAGATTGCGGATGCTTTGAAGTGATTCACGAATTACCGGAAGCTCCTTTTCTTTCTCCAGCAGTTTTCCAAGAATCTCCTCTGCTGCGCCAGCCAACGTAACCGCGCAGATGAATTTTTCAGAAACGAATAAGTTGATTGCTTCGATTAGCTGTGCCTGAGCTATCGAAATTCTAGACAAAGTTGTGTCGTCTTCGTACCCGAGCGAGGGGGTTGGCATTGGCGACGGGGTTGTCAGAATTTCTGTGTGTGAGGCGTGAGGAGACTTTTCCACGGTGACGGCTGCCGGAGGTCCATTCAGACCGTAGGCGGACGGCGCGGTGGGAAAGTCGGTGGTCATTTTAACCGCGAGCCGCTTCAAAGCGTTCGGCGTAGAGGATGGCAAACTGGTTCATGGCGTCCTTCCAGTCCTTGGCCGCCCGTCCCCAGTCGGCGGTGATATTGCGCAAGGCCAGCCAGATCAGCTTGGTGGCAGCCTCGTCGCTGGGGAAATGCCCGCGCGTCTTGATGATCTTGCGCAGCCGGGCGTTGATGCTCTCGATGGCATTGGTTGTGTAGATCACCCGACGGATCGCCGGCGGAAAGGCAAAGAAGGGAATCACCCGATCCCAGGCCCGACGCCAGGCCGCCGCCACGGTCGGGAATTTCTCGCCCCACGGCCCTTGCGCGAAGGCCTCCAGTTCGGTCATGGCCGCTTCGGCGCTGGGGGCCGTGTAAATCGGCTTGATCGCTGCCGCCAGCGCCTTGCGGTCCTTCCAACTGGCGTAGTCGAGGCTGTTACGAATCAGATGCACGATGCAGGTTTGCAGCGTGGTGGCCGGGAACACTGCCGCCAGCGCTTCCGGCATGCCCTTCAAGCCGTCGGTGACGGCGATCAGGATGTCGGCGACGCCGCGCGTCTTGAGATCGTTGAAGACCTTCATCCAGAACTTGGCGCCCTCGGTGTTCTCGATCCACAGCCCGAGGATGTCGCGCGTGCCATCCGGCAGCACACCCAGGGCCAGATAGATCGCCTTGTTGCGGACCACGGCCTCCTCGCGAATCTTGACCCGCAGGGCGTCGAAAAAGACAACCGGATACATCGGCTCCAGCGGGCGTGACTGCCAGGCGGTGACCTCGGCCATCACCGCATCGGTGACCGAGCTGATGAATTCCGGCGAGACCTCGGTGCCGTACTGCTCGGCCAGGAAGCCCTGAATCTCGCGGACGGTCATGCCGCGGGCGTACATGGCGACGATCTTGTCGTCGAAGCCGGTGAAGCGGCGCTCGTGCTTGGGGATCAGCAGCGGTTCGAAGTGGCCTTGCCGGTCGCGTGGGATGTCGATCCGCAGCGGCCCGTCTTCCGTCAGCACGGTCTTGCCGGTGGCGCCGTTACGGTGGTTGGTCGTATCGTCGGGCTTGTCGGCACCCGGCGGATAGCCCAGGTGATGGCTGAGTTCGGCTCCCAGAATGCGTTCGATCAGGGCTTTCTTGAACGCCATCGAGGCGGCATTCACCGCCTCGGCGTCCATCGGGCCACTGACCATCTGGTCAATGAGTTCTTTGGGAATGATGGGCAGCGCCGCTGCCGGCTTCTTCCTGTTCGTCTTGCTTGGCATACATGCTCCTTCTGGCTGACATGTTATGCCTCACACACAAAATTTCTGACAGGCTCTTGGCGACCTATAACGTTTGAATTCACCGGACCTTGCGCGGCTTTATGGGCAGTTGATGAAGACACCACGTTGCGCTAGCGCATCTCGTCGTTGGTAGCACCGCGCACGGTTTTCAGCATTCATGTCTGCGTCGTGAGCATCTCTTCCCGTAAATGGGTTTACCGATCCGGGGTTTTGTTGTTCAGCATTAGTACCACGTTTGTCATAGTAGAAGCCGGGCGCAGCAGGAGGTGTGTTGGATGGTCCCTGGGGATGGGTGTCCGATTGGACGATTTGACCTTTGCATTCGCCCATGATTACTGGACCAATACAACCCGCCGTTGCAGCAAATGGTACTGCAAGTGTTGCGAGAAAAATAGCGACTCGTTTCATTGTGATCTCCTTGGCTAACGCTCAGTAGGCACCTTGGCAGGTGTCTACTTCCAGCCAGATTGGTGTGTAGAATTTCAGATTATACGCTAACGTATTGATTAAATTCTCTTTACTCAAGAATGTAGTACCGGAGAACACACCTTATCCGCCAAAAGCGCCCGAGTGGTTTGATCAAGAGCAGATTGAGATACGCCTTCGACATTATGACATACGTACCGAAGAGGCTTATGTCCATTGGGCCAGACCGTTCATCCGGGATCAGCGTTGGGCAGGGGTAGAACGGTAAGCGTCCAGGATTTCCACGAGTTGCGCAGCGATTTCATTGACCGGCGTCGCGAAGGCGAACTTCTTGATGAAAGCCCCATCCGGCCCGAGGAGAATCATGCCGGCGGAATGGTCGACCGCGTAATTGTCGGAACCGGGCTCGCGCACCTTGGCGAAGCGGATCCTGAAGTTGTCGGCGGCGCGGCGGACGAGGGCGGGGGACCCGGTCAGCCCGAGGATGCGCGGGTCGAAGAATTCGGTGTAGGTCTTGAGCACTTTTGCCGTGTCGCGCTCGGGGTCGACAGTGATGAAGATCGGTTGCAGACGGTCGGCCTGATCACCGAGTTGCCTGAGGATGGCGGCCATCTCGACCAGCGTGGTCGGGCAGACGTCGGGGCAGTAGGTGTAGCCGAAGGCGATGAGCTGGAAGCGCCCGCGGAAATCCTCGCTGGTGACCGAACGTCCGTTCGGGTCCTGCAGTAGGTAACGCGGGTTGATGGCACGGGTCTCGCCGGCCAGCAGGTCATGCGCCGATTGCGCGGTGGCCGGGCCGCAGCAGAGCAGCGCGGCGATCAGCGCGGCCCAGAGACGGATCACTTGGACGTCGGGAAGGCGGCCTGCAGCCTCTTTTCCGCATCGCCGAGCGCGGCGTTGAACCCGGCCGTATCGGGGCAGGGCGCGCCCTTGCCCTGTTCGAGGTAGGCGGCATTGGTGGCGTTCTCGAAGGCTTCGCCATTGGCGCGGGTCTTCGGCACGGTGGTGGTCACGGCGTTGCGGGCGCGGCTGGCGATGGCCGGCTGCTCGCAGGCGAGCGCCATGCCGTTGATCTTGCCAATGGCGGCGATGGCGTCGGCACCCGGGTCGGCGGCATGCACCGGGAAGACAGAAGACGCAAGCAGCGCGGCGGCGAGGGTGGAAAGGACGAATTTCATGGGCTGTCTCCGGTGATCAGGCCATGAATTATAGCGAGCGGGCCGGCGATGACCTTCTTGCAGATCAAATTGCGCCCGGACAACTACGCGCCAGGTGGCGCGTCAGGCCGGGGGAGCGGCACCACCCGCCACCGGCAGGCCGAGCTGCTGCCATAACAGCATACCGCCGCGCAGGTTGGCAACGCGCGGGAAGCCGGCCTGGCGCAGGATCACCGTGGCTTGGCCCGAGCGCATCCCGGCATGACACACCGAAATCACCGGCCGGTCCTTGGGGATTTCCTCCAGGCGCTCCTTGAGCTCATTCAACGGAACATGCTGGGCGCCGGCGATGCGCCCCAGCCGCTCGTCGAGTTCGTCGCGCTGGCGGACATCGAGAACGTGCACGACGCTGAGATGTTCGGCGACCCACTCCGGGTCGATCTCGAGCAGTCCGGCGTAGGTCTGGCGCACCGGTCCCCAGTCGGCAGGACGGGGGGCCGCGGCGTCGTCGGGCCGGCCCGAGCGCAGGTTGGCGGGAACGGCGACGGCGATCTGTCTGGGATGGGGAAGGTTCAGGTTCTCCATGAAGCCGACGAAGTCACGTTCGTCGGCCTGGCCGCCGATGCGCGGGTTGTGCGCCCGCTCCTCGCCAACCGAGGTGACGGTACGGCCGCTGTAGTCGTGCCCGGGAAAGATCAGGCAGTCGTCCGGCAGGCTGAAGATCTGCCCGGTGATCGAGCGGAAGAGGGTAGCGGCATTGCCCCCCTGGAAATCGCAGCGCCCGGCGCCGCGGATCAGCAGGCAGTCGCCGGTGAAGGCCAGACGATGGTCGTCGCTCACGTAGGTCAGGCAGCCGCCGGTGTGGCCGGGGGTGGCGCGCACTTCCAGGGCTCGTTTCCCGAAGGCCACGCGGTCGCCATGATCGAGCCGCAGATCGGCGCCCTGCAGGTCATCGCCGTAGCGCCGGGAAATGCCGATGCGGCAGCCGGTCGCCCGCTGCATCAGCCAGGCGCCGGTCACATGATCGGCATGGCAGTGCGTGTCGAGCGCAGCGAGCAAGCGGAGCCCGAGTTCCTCGACCAGTGCGCGGTCGCGCGGGTGCTGCTCGTAGACCGTGTCGATGATCACGGCCTCGCGGCTTTGCGGGTCGGCCAGCAGGTAGGTGTAGGTCGATGACGCCGCATCGAACAGTTGCCGGAAGATCAGGTCGCTGAACATGGGTGCCCTCCTTTGGCCATCGATTCATCAGCGGTCAATCTAGTTGAAGCGCGCTGGTGCGGCAAGCGGAATCCGGTCTCCGGGTCGTATCCGCAGCGGCAGACCGGCGCTCCACCATCCGCGTGCGGCACGGATTTCTGTACCTGTGCGCCATCCTGGACTGGGCAACCCCAAGGTATTGGCCTGGCGTCTGTCGAACACGCTGACCAGTGATTTCTGCACGGCGGCGTTGAAAGAGGCCATCGCGCGTTACACGACCTACTTCGGTGCATTGGCCAACGCGCAGCCGCAGGCAGCCTGAAATGCAAAAGCGATGCACTGTGGATTTGTGGACAGCCGGCTGCGCCGGTTCCCGCCTGACCGCGCCAGCGCGGTCCCCTATGGGCAAGCCCTGGACAACGCTGCGCGTTGCCCACCGCTTGCCCACAGGTCGGCGGCTGCCCCCAAGCTCCACAGCGCTCGATCCAATCCGTATAAAATCCGGGAAAGTCAAAACCAACACCCCGGCACCGGCCTTAGCTTATTCCATCCCGGTGACTGTCCAAACGACCGGGACCACCGCAGTAGTCATAACAAAGGAGACCATTCATGACCCGCGAGCCGGAATTTGAAAGCCTCGTTCCCGTGCAGTCGTTCGACCGCCGCGGCTTCCTCGTCACCAGCCTTGGCGCTGGCTTCGCGCTGGCCATGCAGCCGGCGATGGCGCAGACGGCAATCCGGACCGACGATACGGGCCTGCTCGCCGGCGAAGTCAAGGTGCCGGTCAAGGATGGCGAAATGGTCGCCTATCGCGCGGTGCCCAAGGGGGTGAGCAAACCCCCGGTGGTGCTGGTGGTTTCCGAAATTTTCGGTGTCCATGAATACATCCGGGATGTTTGCCGGCGCCTCGGCAAGCTCGGCTACTGCGCGATTGCGCCCGAGCTTTTCGCCCGCCAGGGCGACCCTCGACAGTTGTCGAGCATTCCCGAGATTCAGGCGAAGATCATCAGCAAGACGCCGGACACACAGGTCATGAGCGATTTCGACGCCACCGTCGCCTGGGCGGCAAGCAAAGGTGCCGACACCGACCGTCTGGCGATCACCGGGTTCTGCTGGGGCGGGCGCATCGCCTGGCTTTACTGTGCCCACAGTCCCCAGGTCAAGGCGGGCGTCGCCTGGTATGGGCGCGTGGTCGGCGAGGTCAACGAATTCACGCCGCGCCACCCGATCGACATCGCCGCCGACCTCAAGGCGCCGGTGCTCGGCCTGTACGGCGGCCTCGATACGGGCATCCCGCTGGAGACCATTGAGAAGATGGAGAGGGCGCTGAAGGAAGGCAGCAAGGCCGCCCGACTTTCGCAGATTCAGGTCTATGACAACGCGCCGCATGCCTTCCACGCCGATTACCGCCCGAGCTTCCGCAAGGAAGAGGCCGAGGATGGCTGGAGGCGGATGCAGGCCTGGTTCAAGAAGATCGACAAGGCCTGAGCGGGCTTCGGCGAAGCGCCGCTTCGTGCTACGCTTCACTGCTCGCAAGGACCTCACTCCCAGATGACCGACGCCGACCACAAGCCCGATTCGCCCGTCGACGCGCGCGCCCTGCTCAAGGATCTGCAGGGCCGCTTCGACGTATTCCGCAATTTCAGTCCGCTGGCGATCGGCATCGACAAGCAGCTCATCGCGCAACAGCCGGACGTGAACCGCAAGGCGCTGCGCCTGGCGTTGCGCAGCCACACCATGTCGACGCGCTACCTGAAGGAAATGCAGATCGTCAGCGCGCGTCTCAACCTCGATGGATCGCCAGCCGGCGAGATCACCGACGAGGCGCGCGCCCATTCTGGAGAATTGTTGCGCGACCGCTTCAAGAAGCAGGCAGAGCAGCGCAAGGCCGGGCAGGAGGCGGCACGAGCCGAGCAGGAAGCCGCCAGGGCCGAGCAGGAAGCCGCCAGGGCCGAGCAACGCCGACTGGAAAAGCTCAGCCAGCTGACCGAAAAATTCGGGCGCAAGGCGAAGTGATCACATTTGTCCATGGCAACCTGGCCGACAAACAAGCTCAACCCGGCCCGCCAATCGCGGCCTGATGTTTTCCGCGCAGTCCTGCCAACTCTGCCCGGCCGGTGCCCGGTGATGGGTAATCTCGACGGGTCGCCTTGAAGCGAGCGCCTGCTCTCAGGTCATCCAGGAAGTCCAGATCCGCTGGTAGGACGCCGCCGGCCTGGCCGTCGCCCCAAGGTTTCGCGGCCGTGGCGACGGGCGGACCATGTATATAATTCTAGGCCCGGTGTGCGCGTAGCAGATTCTCGACACGCGTCGCGCTGCCGACAACTGGGAGAAGCGATGGCCAAGCAGATAGTGGTTTGCATGGACGGCACCTGGAATGACCCGGTGGCGCGGACCAACGTGTACCGCCTGTTCCAGATGCTGCCCGGCGACGAACGGCTGATCGAGGAAGACGGGCCGATCCGTTCGCACCTGATCAAGCGGGGTGACGCGCTAGCCGCCTTTTACCTCGAGAGCATTGGCAACGGCGGGCGGACACAAGGGCTGCTCGGCGGCACGCAGGGAATCGGCCTGCACGACTGCATGATCGACGCCTATGTGCTGGTCTCGCAGGTTTATCAGCGCGGCGACAAGATCTGGCTTTTCGGCTTCTCGCGCGGCGCCTGGGCCGCGCGTTGTCTGGGGGGGTTCATTGCCCGCTCGGGCCTGATCCCGGCGGCCAATGCCGATGGTGACGATGCGGCCGACCAAGCCGAGAAGGTCTGGCTGAACTACAAGGAAGGCCGCGGCATGAAGCGCGGCGGACGCTTCTGGGGGCACAACGACGAAACGCCGATCCGGATGATCGGCGTCTGGGATACGGTCGGCGAACTCGGCGTGCCGGAATTCAACGGTCTGCACCTGGTCGACCGCGACGAACTCCGCTACCTCAAGTTCACCGACCGTGAACTCACACCGCGTGTCGAGCACGGTCGCCAGGCACTGGCGATTGACGAGGAGCGCGCCGACTTCCCGCCGACGCTGTGGAACGAGCGCGAGGGCGTCAGGCAGGTGTGGTTCCCGGGCGCGCATGGCGATGTCGGGGGCGGTTACGACAATCACGGGCTCGCCGACGCCGCCCTCGAATGGATGGTGCAGGAGGTCAACGACCTCGCTGCCGGGCTGCATCTCGCGCCCGGCCAACTCAGCCAGGCGCTCGCCCCCGACCCCCTGCAGGACCGTCACGACGAAACCCGTGGACCGGTCTGGCGGATACGCCCGAGCAAGGAACGCAAGCTTCCCGACGATGCCGAGCTCCATCCCGGCGTGCTGCAGCGGCTGCGGGAGCGTGCCGACTACCGGCCGAAGGGGCTCGCCGACGTTCCTGCCTGCGCCGAGTTCTACCAGGACGACCAGTCGCCGCCCGAAGAAGCGCTGCAGCAGGAGAGAGAAGACCTTCCGTTCCGCAAGCTGCCGGTCGATGGCTCGACGCGCTTCCCTGTTTATGCCCACAAGTGGTGGAACGCTTCCGGCCTCGAGGTGGGCGCCGGCGAAAGATATCGCATCGAGGCGAGCGGCACCTGGGTCGACCAGGGTACCCCGGCCGGAGCCGACGGCTATGAATCGACGGCGTGGCTCCGTCATCTTGCCAAAGGCAGCCGCCGCCTGCAGGACCGTCCCTGGTTTTCGCTGGTTGCCGCGATTCATCCCAGGCCCGATCTCGAAGCGAACAATCCCGATTCGGAGAACATGTTCACCGGGCTCATCGAAAGCGCGATCAATGGCGTCACGCGCATCGACGACGAGAGCAGTCTCGTTGCCACCCCGAATGGCTGCGAGATCGAGATCGTCGAAACGGGGTTCCTGTACTTCTTCGCCAATGACTCGGCGTTTTCCTACGGCAACAACACCGGCTTCCTGATGGTCGAGGTAACCCGGCTACCCTGGTCGGACGAAGAAGGGAAGCGCACGCCAACTCCCCAGTCGGTGCCGGGCAGCCTGGACGTGAAGCTCTACTTCTCTCCTGGAGCGAGTTCGCTGGCGGCGCATATTGCCCTGCGCGAAGCCGGACTGGACTTCGATCTCGTCCGCGTCGACCTCGGCGAGCACAAGCTGGCCGACGGCAGCGACTTCACAGCGATCAACCCCAAGGGCAATGTCCCGGTCCTTGGGATTGGCGATGACGTCTTTCTCACCGAGGTCGCCGCGATCGTGCAATACATTGCCGACCGCATACCGGAAAGCGGCCTGGCGCCGCGACCGATTACGCTCGAACGCTACCAGTTGCAGGAGTGGCTCGGTTTTATCGATTCCGACCTGCACAAGACGTTCGCACCACTCTTCAAGGCGGACACGCCGGAGGACTGCAAGCGCTCCGTCAGGGAGGGTCTCGCGCACCACCTGGGCTACGTCGCAGCGCATCTGGGCAGCAGGGATTACCTGGTGGGCGAGCGGTTCACGGTCGCCGACGGCTACCTGTTCACCGTCCTCGGCTGGTGCGGCGCGGCGGGAATCGACATCGGCCGGTGGCCGGCGCTTGCCGCCTTCCAGGAACGGGTCGGCCAGCGCCAGGGTGTTCGCGACGCCGTGGCGGCCGAAGGCTGACGGAGTCCCGGAAAGCAGAAGGCCCCGGCTGTCTGCCGGGGCCTTCTGCTGGAATACCGTGGTGGGGCGCCAGAGATTCGAACTCTGGACCTACGGATTAAGAGTCCGCTGCTCTACCAACTGAGCTAGCGCCCCGGGGTTCCCTGACGCCTGGTGGGTCGGCCGAGATTCGAACTCGGGACCAGCGGATTAAAAGTCCGATGCTCTACCGGCTGAGCTACCGACCCGGCCATGGGAGCGCGGATTATAGGGACGCACGGAAATGCTGTCAACGAACAGGACGGCGAAGAGACAACGGCGATTCGGGCGCCTGGGGATGTCGGCGTTCGCGCAATCGGATCCCGCCAATTGTGTCGATCAGGAAATGTCTTCTAGAATGAACGCGGCACGACGATACCGGAACGGTTCCGGCATGGTTCCCCCTTCTGACGGAGAAAGCAAATGAACAAGGAAGATATCTCGCATTGGCAGGACCTCATCATGACCACCGCTACCGAGGTGGGCATCAAGGTGCTGGCGGCGGTCGCCTTCTGGGTAATCGGCCGCTGGCTGATCGGTGTCGCGGTGGGGATGGTACGGGCGTCGCTGGAGCGCCAGAAGGTCGACCCGACCGTGTTGCGTTACGTCGGCTCGATCGTCACGGTGACCTTGAACATTCTGCTGGTCATTGGCATCCTCGGCTACTTCGGCATCCAGACGACGACCTTCGCCGCCTTGATCGCGGCCGCCGGCGTCGCCATCGGCATGGCCTGGTCGGGCCTGCTGGCCCACTTCGCGGCGGGCGCTTTCCTGGTGGTTTTGCGGCCGATGAAGGTCGGCGACTTCGTTACGATTGCCGGCGTGACCGGAACCGTCACCGAACTCGGCCTGTTCACGACCGTGGTCAACACGCCGGACAACGTGCAGACGATCATCGGCAACAACAAGGTGTTCAGCGACACGATCCAGAATTACTCGCACAACGCCTTTCGCCGCGTCGATCTCAAGTGCCAGCTTTCGGGCGCGGCCGACCATCAGGCAGCGATGGTCCTGCTGCGCGAGAAGATCGCGACGATTCCGAACGTGCTGCCGGAGCCCAAGGTCGATGTCGAAATCGTCGATTTCACGCTGGTCGGGCCGGTGCTGGCGGTACGCCCGTACTGCCACAACGACAACTACTGGCAGGTCTATTTCGACACCAACAAGATGATCCGCGAGGCGCTCGGCGAGGCCGGCTTCCCGGCGCCGATGCCGGCGCAGAACGTGATCGTGACCCAGGCCGCCTGAGTCCGGTCCCGGCTGCAAGAACAAGCCCGCGAAAAGCGGGCTTTTTTTCGGGTCGACCGCGACAGTCAGCGTTCAACCGAGGCGGCGGCAGATTTCCGTGGTCAGGGCCGACTGGTTCATGCAGTAGAAGTGCAGGCCGGGGGCGCCGCCGGCGAGCAGGCGCTGGCACAGCTCGGTGACGACGTCGAGGCCGAAGGCGCGGATCGATTCCGCGTCATCGCCGAAGCTCTCGAACTTCTTGCGCATCCAGCGCGGGATCTCGGCGCCGCAGGCATCCGAGAAGCGCGCAAGCTTGGAAAAGCCGGCGATCGGCATGATGCCGGGGACGATGGGCACCTCGACGCCGAGCGCGCGCGCCTCGTCGACGAAATGGAAATAGGCGTCGGCGTTGTAGAAATACTGCGTGATCGCCGAATTGGCGCCGGCCCTGACCTTGCGCGCGAAGGCGGCGAGGTCGTCCTGGGAACTGCGGGCCTGCGGGTGCCATTCCGGGTAGGCGGCGACCTCGATGCTGAACCAGTCGCCGGTTTCGGCGCGGATGAACTCGACCAGCTCGTTGGCGTGGCGGAATTCGCCGGCCTCGGCCATGCCCGAGGGCTGGTCGCCGCGCAGCGCGACGGTGCGCCGGATGCCGGCCACCTTGTACTCGTCGAGGATTTCGCGAATCTTGCCGCGGGTCGACCCGATGCAGGAAACGTGCGGCGCGGCGGGAAGCCCTTGCGCGGCGATTTCCTTGACCACGGCGAAGGTGCGTTCGCGCGTCGAGCCGCCGGCGCCGTAGGTGACCGAGAAGAATGCGGGCTTCAGTTCGGCCAGCCGGGCCCAGGTGGCGCGCAGCTTATCCATGCCTTCCGGAGTCTGCGGGGGAAAGAATTCGAAGGAGATTTCAGGTTTCATTTGCTCAACCAGATGAAGAATTCGCGGTTGCCGTCACCGCCCGCGATGGGGCTTTCGAGCCAGGCGCGGACGCTCAGCCCGAGGCGTTGCGCGCACTCGCGCAGCTTGCGCTCGACCTCCGCGTAGAGCGCCGGGTCCCTGACGAGTCCGCCCTTGCCGATGTTGCCGGGGCCGACTTCGAACTGCGGCTTGACCAGCAGGAGCAGATCGCCGCGCGCCGCGAGCAGGGGCGGCAGTTGCGGCAGGACGAGGGTCAGCGAGATGAAGGAAAGATCGCCGACGATCAGGTCGAAGCCGCCGGGCGGGAAGGCGTCGCCGAGGTCGGCGACACTTAGGCTGCGGCAGTTGATGCCCGCGAACGCGGTCACCGCCGGGTCGGCGTTCAGTTGCAGGTGCAGCTGGTCGCGGCCGACGTCGACGCCGACGACATGGCGGGCGCCGTTCTGCAGCAGGCAGTCGGTGAAGCCGCCGGTCGACTGACCGACGTCGAGGCAGGCCTTGCCAGCCGGGTCGATGCCGGTCGCCGCCAGCGCGCCGGCGAGCTTGTGGCCGCCGCGCGACACGTACTGCGCGCCGGGATCGGCGGCCACGGTCAACGGTGTTCCGTCGGGCAGTTCCAGCGCCGGCTTGGCAATGGCGCCGCCCGCCCAGGCGACGCGGCCCTCGCGGATCAGCCATTGCGCCGCTGTGCGCGACGGCGCCAGCCCCTGGGCGACGAGCAGGGCATCAGCCCGCGACATCCCGGCCGGCCGCTCGTGGGCCGGCTGGAGTGCCGGGCGCGGCTTCTTCTGCCGCGCGTGGAAGGAGTTCATGCTCATCGCCGCGCAGCCGTCAGTAGCGGTAATGCTCGGCCTTGTAGGGGCCGTCGGCCGAAACGCCGATGTATGCCGCCTGCTGCTCGGTGAGCCTGGTGAGCTGGGCGTTCAGCTTCTTCAACTGCAGGCGGGCGACCTTCTCGTCGAGGTGCTTGGGCAGCGTATAGACGCCGACCGGGTAGTCGGCGGTGCGCGTGAACAGCTCGATCTGGGCGATCGTCTGGTTGGCGAACGATGACGACATCACGTAGGACGGGTGGCCGGTGGCGCAGCCGAGGTTCACCAGGCGTCCCTTGGCGAGCAGGATGATGCGCTTGCCGTCGGGGAAGATGACGTGGTCGACCTGCGGCTTGATCTCTTCCCACTGGTACTCTTCGACGGAAGCGACGTCGATCTCGTTGTCGAAGTGACCGATGTTGCAGACGATCGCCTGATCCTTCATCGCCGCCATGTGCGCGTGTGTGATGACGTGGTAGTTGCCGGTGGCGGTGACGAAGATGTCGGCCTGGTCGGCGGCGTAGTCCATGGTCACGACGCGGTAGCCTTCCATGGCGGCCTGCAGGGCGCAGATCGGGTCGATCTCGGTGACCCAGACTTGCGCGGAGAGCGCGCGCAGGGCCTGCGCCGAGCCTTTGCCGACATCGCCGTAGCCGGCGACGACGGCGATCTTGCCGGCGACCATGACGTCGGTGGCGCGCTTGATGCCGTCGACCAGCGACTCGCGGCAGCCGTAGAGGTTATCGAACTTGGACTTGGTCACCGAGTCGTTGACGTTGATCGCCGGGAACTTGAGGTCGCCGCGCTCGTGCATCTGGTAGAGGCGATGGACGCCGGTCGTGGTTTCCTCGGTGACGCCCCTGACCTGGGCCAGGCGCAGCGAATACCAGGTCGGGTCGACCGCCAGCTTGGCCTTGATCGCGGCGAAGAGGATGGTTTCTTCCTCGGAACCGGGGCTGGCCAGCACGGAAATGTCCTGCTCGGCGCGGGCGCCGAGGTGGAGCAGCAGGGTCGCATCGCCGCCGTCGTCGAGGATCATGTTCGAGTAGCCGCCGTCGGCCCACTCGAAGATGCGATGGGTGTAATCCCAGTAGTCGGCGAGCGATTCGCCCTTGACCGCGAAGACCGGGATGCCGTCCCTGGCGATGGCCGCGGCGGCGTGGTCCTGCGTCGAGAAGATGTTGCACGAGGCCCAGCGGACTTCGGCGCCGAGCGCGGTCAGCGTCTCGATCAGCACGGCGGTCTGAATGGTCATGTGCAGCGAACCGGTGATGCGCGCGCCGCTGAGCGGCTGCGCTTGCGCGAATTCCTCGCGGATGGCCATCAGGCCCGGCATTTCGGTTTCGGCAATGCGGATTTCCTTGCGCCCCCAGTCGGCAAGGTTCAGATCGGCAACAACGTAGTCTTTGAATTCAGCCACAGCAAGCTCCTGATGAACTGTGGCCGGGAGAGGGATGGGGTAAAACTCGGCTCACCCGCCATCCCGTGCCCGGCACGGGGTTGATTGGGTGAGCGCGGTTCTAGACCGAGCCTGAGGGAAACTTCCCCTGCAGCGCTCCTCGGTAGCTTGCGGATTATAAACCGGTTTCCCCCGAATGAGGGCGGTTGCGGTCGACGCTGAAAATAGGCTTGTTTTCGCGGTCGACCGCAACCGGCCTTACAGGCCGGCGTCGCCGCGCAGCAGCGCCGCCCGGTCGGTACTTTCCCACGTGAATTCCGGCTCGTCGCGGCCGAAGTGGCCGTAGGCGGCGGTCTTCTGGTAGATCGGGCGCAGCAGGTCGAGCATGTTCACGATGCCCTTCGGACGCAGGTCGAAGTGCTTCCGGATCAGTTCGGTCAGCGTTTCGTTGTTGATCGTCCCGGTGCCGTAGGTGTCGACCATGACCGAGGTCGGCTCGGCGACGCCGATGGCGTAGGAGATCTGCACCAGGCAGCGCGAGGCGAGACCGGCGGCGACGATGTTCTTGGCGACGTAGCGGCCGGCGTAGGCGGCGGAGCGGTCGACCTTGGACGGGTCCTTGCCGGAGAAGGCGCCGCCGCCGTGCGGTGCGGCGCCGCCATAGGTGTCGACGATGATCTTGCGCCCGGTCAGGCCGCAGTCGCCCTGCGGGCCGCCGACGACGAAGCGGCCGGTCGGGTTGACCAGGTACTTGATGTCGCCCTTGATCAGTTCCTTGGGCAGCACCGGCTTGATGATCTGCTCGACGGTCGCCTCGCGCAGGTCTTCCAGACTGATGTCCGGCGAATGCTGGGTGGACAGCACGACGGTGTCGATCGAGTGCGGCTTGCCGTCGACGTACTTGATGGTGACCTGCGACTTGGCGTCCGGGCGCGCCCACGGCAGGCGGCCGTCCTTGCGCAGCATGGCCTGGCGCTCGACGAGGCGGTGCGAAAGATAAATCGGCAGCGGCATCAGCGACGGCGTTTCGTCGCAGGCGTAGCCGAACATCAGGCCCTGGTCGCCGGCGCCCTGGCCGAGGTTGTCGTCGTAGGCGGCGTTGACGCCCTGGGCGATGTCCGGGCTCTGCTTGTCGTAGGCGACGAGCACGGCGCAGCCCTTGTAGTCGATTCCGTAGTCGGTGTTGTCGTAGCCGATGCGCTTGATGGTGTCGCGCGCGACCTGGATGTAATCGACGTTGGCGCTGGTCGTGATTTCACCGGCCAGAATGACCAGGCCGGTGTTGCACAGAGTCTCGGCGGCAACGCGCGAATGCTTGTCCTGGGACAGGATGGCGTCGAGGATGGCGTCGGAAATCTGGTCGGCGACCTTGTCGGGATGACCTTCGCCAACCGATTCCGAGGTGAAGAGATACTCGCTCATGAAATGCTCCAGTGGTCCTTCGATCCGGCGTTACCAGCTTCGGACCACGAGCGGTGACGCTTTAGCAGTATTTCTGAATCGCCCTGCAAGTTGTCTGTTTAACTCGGCGAGTCGATAATGATAGCCTTTTTGCGGCAGGTTTCAACCCCCGGACTGTCATGGTCATTCTTTTTCGTCTCATAGCCCCCCTGCCGCTGT
>WBZP01003898.1_pt1 | contig 15906 bp, 9 predicted proteins | sample 5204301 | NCBI WGS metagenome assembly WBZP01 (sample SAMN12412401, study PRJNA552823) | activated sludge metagenome | isolation source: activated sludge from nitrification reactor of wastewater treatment plant... | place: USA: Pennsylvania | collected 2017
CCGACGGCGGCTGCGCGACCCCCGGGGACGTCGCCAAGGCGTTCGGCGGCGGCGCGGACTTCGTCATGCTGGGCGGGATGTTCGCCGGGCACGACGAATGCGGCGGCGAGACCGTCGAACGCGGCGGCGCGACGTTCCGCCGGTTCTACGGCATGAGCAGCAAGGCGGCGATGGACCGCTACGCAGGAGGTGTCGCCAAGTACCGTGCCGCCGAGGGCAAGGAGGTGCTGGTGCCCGCGCGCGGCCCGGTCGCGGCGACGGTCCAGGAGATCCTCGGCGGCGTGCGCTCGGCGTGCACCTACGTCGGCGCGCGCCGGCTGCGCGAGCTGTCGAAGCGGACGACGTTCATCCGCGTGACGCAGCAGACCAACGACGTGTTCGGTGCGCTCTGACCGGCAGCCGGCGACGCGGCCTGCGGGTCAGGGGTTCGCCGGCGTGCCGGCGGCACCCGGCGCCGCCTCGTCGGTCCCGGCGCCGACGATCTCGATCACCTGCTCGGGCGTGACGTGCAGGAACGACGCGATCGCGCGGTAGTCGTCCGGCAGCGCGGCGTCGTCCCACCCGTTGGTGGAATGGCGGGCGAGGTCGACGGCGAGGCGGACGTTGCGCACCCGGTCGAGCCCGCTCGAGTCGTCGTCCATCAGCTTCTGCAGCAGTTCGGGCAGCCCCCACGCGCGGGCCAGCTCGGCCTGCAGCTCGGCCAGCGTGAAGCCGAACACCGCCACCTGTGCCGCGCGGCTCCTCAGCGTGCGGTCGCGCTGCTGCAGCGCGACCGCCGACTGCATCCGGCCGGGGGCGCAGCACCACATCATCAGTTCGGCCAGCTGCGACAGCAGCGCCGCGATCCGCACCTCCTCGTAGTGCAGGTCGAGTCGCCGCGCCGCCCACTCCATCGCGAACACCGAGGCGCGGTGCGAGCGGCGGACGACGCGCAGCACGTTGGTCAGCGCCGGCAACCGGTCGCGCAGCACCTCGTCGATCAGCGGCGTCGGCGGCACCGCGTTGAAGAACGGCTCGAGCCCCAGCATCATCAGCACCTGCTCGACCTGCAGCACCTCCGAGTCGTCTCGGCGCCGGCGGCGCTGCTGGAAGTACCGCAGCAGCTTGACCGTCATCAGCGGATCGTGCAGCAGCACGTGGGCGATGCTCCGGGCGTCCAGCCGGTCCGGCTCGGCGCGCAGCGTGGCGAGCTCGCGCGCTGTCTGGCGCAGCACAGGGATGTCGACGGCCGACAGGCGCGTCACCCAGTCGGCGAGGGATTCGTGGTCGTTGGGCACAGGCAAGGCTCCACCAGCGGGGGGCTCACGCCATTGATTGCGGCCGCGGCGGGGAAAAGTTTAGCTCGGCAAGGCCGCGGTGACGGCAGGGGATTGCCGCCATCGGCCATCGCGGAGGAACGATGACGCAGCTGCGCATCCCCGCCACGTTCATGCGCGGGGGAACGAGCAAGGGGGTGTTCTTCGTCGCCGGCGACCTGCCGCCCGACCGCGAACGGCGCGACCGGCTGCTGCTGCGCGTCGTCGGCAGTCCCGATCCGTACGGCAAGCAGATCGACGGCATGGGCGGCGCGACGTCGTCCACCAGCAAGGTCGTGGTCGTCGAGCGCTCGACGCGGGCAGACAGCGACGTCGACTACCGGTTCGGGCAGGTTGCCATCGACACGCCGCTGATCGACTGGTCGGGCAACTGCGGCAACCTGACGACCGCCGTCGCCCCGTTCGCCATCGCCCGCGGGCTGGTCGCCGCGCCGGCGCAGGGGGTCGCGACGGTGCGGCTGTGGCAGGCGGACATCGGCAAGCGGATCGTCGCCCACGTTCCGGTCGCCGGCGGCGAGCCGGTCGAGGAAGGCGGGTTCGAACTGGACGGCGTGACGTTTCCGGCCGCCGAGATCCGCCTCGAGTTCCTCGACCCGGCCGGTAACGGGGGCGGCGCCGCGCACGGGCCGTTCCCCACCGGTCGCCCGCTCGACGTGCTCGACGTGGCGGGCGTGGGCCGGATCGAGGCGACGCTGGTCGACGCCGGCAACCCGACGGTGTTCGTCGACGCCGCGGCGCTGGGCCTCGCCGGCACCGAGTTGCAGCGCGACGTCAACGGCGACGCGGCGCTGCTGGCGCGGGCGGAGGCGATCCGCGCCGCCGGCGCGTTGGCCATGGGGCTCGTCGGCTCCGCCGCCGAGGCCACCGCGCGGCGACCGCACACGCCGAAGCTCGCGTTCGTCGCGGCGCCGGCGACGTACGTCGCGGCGGACGGGCGCGCCGTCGCCGCGGCGGCGATCGACCTCACCGCGCGGATCTTCTCGATGGGGGTGCTGCATCACGCGATGACCGGCACCGGCGGCGTGGCGATCGCCGCGGCGGCAGCGATTCCCGGCACGCTGGTCACCCGGGCCTGCGGCGGGCGGCCCTGCGGAACGATCCGCTTCGGCCACCCTTCGGGCACGCTCGAGGTCGGCGCCGACGCCCGCTGCGACGGCGGGCGGTGGACGATCACGCGGGTGGTGATGAGCCGCAGCGCGCGCCGGCTGATGGAAGGCTGGGTGCGGGTACCGGCGCCGGCCTGACCGGCGCGCCGGGGCGCACGCGATCCGACAACGAACTCAACCGGAGCAGGCAATGGCGAGCGAAGGCTATCTGCGTTTCCCGACGATCCACCGCGACACCGTCGTCTTCGTCGGCGACGACGACCTCTGGCGGGTGCCCGTGGGAGGTGGTGCGGCCCAGCGGCTCACCGCCGGGCTGTCGGAGCCGGCGGCGCCCTGCCTGTCGCCCGACGGACAGTGGATCGCATTCACCGGCCGTGACGAACTGCATCCCGAGGTCTACCTGATGCCGGCGGCGGGCGGGCAGGCGCGGCGCCTCACCTGGCTCGGCAGCGACGTCGTCACCCGCGGCTTCGCGCCCGGGGGCGACATCCTGTTCGTGACTGCGGCGGGGCAGCCGTTCATCCGCAACTACCGCGCCTGCACGCTCGCGCTCGACGGCGGCGCGCCGCAATGGCTGCCCTGGGGCCAGGTGAATCACCTGGCGTGGAGTACCGGCGGCGCCGTCGTCATCGGCCGCAACACGGCCGATCCCGCGCGCTGGAAGCGCTACCGCGGCGGCACCGCCGGGCACCTCTGGGTCGACCCGGCCGGCGCGGGCGACTTCCGCCGGCTGGCGCAGCTCGAAGGCAACATCACGAGCCCGCTGTGGATCGGCGAGCGGCTGTACTTCCTGTCCGACGCGGAGGGTGTCGGCAACCTCTACTCCTGCGCTGTCGACGGCTCCGGTGTCCGGCGGCACACCGACCACGCCGACTACTACGCGCGCCACGCGCAGACCGACGGCCGCCGGATCGTCTATCAGTGCGGTGCCGACCTCTGGCTCCACGACCCCGCGACGGACCGCAGCGCGCGGATCGACGTCGAACTTCCGTCGTCCCGCACGCAGGCGGCGCGCCGGTTCGTCGCCGTCGCCGACCACCTCGAGACGTTCGTGCCGCACCCGGCCGGGCACAGCCTCGCGCTGACGGCCCGCGGCAGGCTGGCGACGTTCGCCTTCTGGGAAGGCGCGGTGCGGCAGCACGGCAGCGCGGCGGGGCGTCGCCGGCTCGGCCAGTGGCTGGCCGACGGGACGACGCTCGTCGCCGTCAGCGACGCCTCCGGCGAGGAACGAATCGAGGTCGCCGACGCCGACGGAACGCGCGAGCTGCCGTGGGACACCGGTCGCGTCGTCGCGCTGGTCGCCGCGCCGCGCGGCCGGCTGGTTGCCTACGCCAACCATCGCAACGAGGTCTGGGTCGGTGACGTCGACGCCGCGGCGCCGATGCTCGTCGATCGCAGCGACGCGGGGCGTTCCGACGAACTCGCCTGGTCGCCCGATGCGGGCTGGCTGGCCTATCCGTACTGGACGTCGCCGCGCCACTGTGCGATCAAGCTGTTCGAGCTCGCGCAGCGGCGCAGCGTCCTGGCGACGCGGCCGGAGTTCCGCGACTACAGCCCGGCGTTCGACCCGACCGGCCGGCACCTCTACTTCCTGTCGCTGCGCACCTTCGATCCGGTCTACGACGCCGTCCAGTTCGAGCTGTCGTTCCCGCGCGCCGGCCGCCCCTACCTGATCGCGCTGCAGCCCGGCGGCCCGCCGCCGTTCGACCCGGCGCCGCGCAGCGTCGCCGGCGACGATCGCCCGAAGGAACCCGCTGCCGATGCGCCGGAGTTTCCCGCCATCGTCGTCGACGGCATCGACCGCCGGATCGCACCGTTTCCGGTGCCGGAGAATCGCTTCGGCCAGGTCGCCGGCGTGCGCGGCGGCAAGGTCGTGTGGACGGTGCTGCCGATCGTCGGCGCGCACGGTCGCGGCGGGCACCAGGAGGCGCCGGGGCGGCTCGAGGTGTTCGACTTCGCCACGCTGCAGACGCGCACGCTGATGGACAAGTGCGACCGGTTCGCCGTCGCCGGCAACCACGCCACGCTCGTCGTCCGCGCCGGCAACCGACTGCGGGCACTGGCCGCCGACCGTGGCGGCGACGGCGAGGGCGACGGCGACGGCGGGCGGACACCGTCGCCGTCCGGCGACGAACCGTCACGCAAGACCGGCTGGCTCGACCTCGGCCGGGTCCGGCTCGCCGTCGAGCCGCGGGCCGAGTGGCGGCAGATGCTGCGCGAGGTGTGGCGGCTGCAGCGCGACCAGTTCTGGTCGGCCGACATGTCCGGCGTCGACTGGGAAGCCGTCTATCGCAAGTACGCTCCGCTGGTCGAGCGGGTGGCCACGCGCGGCGAGCTGTCCGATCTCATCTGGGAAATGCAGGGCGAGCTCGGCACCTCGCACGCCTACGAGATGGGGGGCGATCACCGGCGGCCGCCGGCGGTGGCGCTCGGGTTCCTCGCGGCGGAGCTTCGCCATCGCGCCGACGACCAATCCTGGGAGATCACGGCGATCGTCGACGGCGACGCCTGGGACGCGGGCGCGGACTCGCCGCTCAACGCGATCGGCGTCGAGGCGCAGATCGGCGAGCGCATCGTCGCCGTCAACGGCCAGCCGACGGCGCGCGATCAGCCGCCGCAGGCACTGCTCGTCAACCAGGCCGGCGCCCGCGTCGAGCTGACGCTGGCGCGCGGCACGGGCGCGGAGCGCTCGACGCGCCGCGTCGTCGTCCGCACGCTCGCCGACGAGGTGCCGGCGCGCTATCGCGAGTGGGTCGAGCGCAACCGGCGGGCCGTGCACGCGCAGTCGGCGGAACGGGTCGGCTACATCCACCTGCCGGACATGATGTCGGCGGGCTTCGCCGAGTTCCATCGCTACTTCAGCGCCGAGTGCGACCGCGACGCGCTGATCGTCGACGTTCGCTACAACCGCGGCGGGCACGTCTCGCAGCTGCTGCTGGAGAAGGTCGCGCGGCGGCGGATCGGCTACGACCTCACCCGCTGGGGGCAGCCGCTCCCGTATCCGGAACTCGCGGTCGCCGGCCCCGTCGTGGCGCTCACCAACGAGCACGCCGGCTCGGACGGCGACATCTTCTCGCACGCCTTCAAGCGGATGGGCATCGGGCCGCTGGTGGGCACGCGGACCTGGGGCGGCGTCATCGGCATCTGGCCGCGGCACCCGCTGGTCGACGGCACCGAGACGACGCAGCCGGAGTTCTCGTTCTGGTTCGACGACGTCGGCTGGGGGGTCGAGAACCACGGCACGGAGCCCGGGATCGTGGTCGACAACGCGCCGCAGGACGCGCGCGCCGGCATCGACCGGCAGCTGGAGGTCGCGGTCGCGACGGCGCTCGAACGGATTGCCGTGGCCGGCGTCTCCCGGCCGGCGTTCGGGCCGCGTCCGGATCGGCGCTGCCCGCCGCTGCCGCCACGACGCTGAATTGCGGCAATTTGCCGCGGTTGCGGCACGGCCTCCGCGCCCTCGGGGGCCTACGCGCACTGCTTCGGTGCGGCGGGACGTTGCGTCCGGACTGTCGCGGCGTCTATCGCGGGTATCCACGCCACCGCTGATGTAACATGGCCAGTCCGCCTTTCGAATAACGAATGGACAGGGGGGTCGATGGAGACGAAAAAGGAAGGCATCGCCAGCGGTGCCCGTGACGTGCGGCGGGCGGCGCAGGCGCTCGCCAGGCACCTGCCGACACAGCTGGCGCCGCTGGCACGTGTCGCCTACAACTTCAGCTGGGTGTGGCACCCGGACGGCGAGCAGCTGTTCCGCGACATCGACGCCCACCGCTGGCGGCTCGCCGGCTCCAACGTCGTCCGCTTCCTGCAGGAGGTTTCCGAGGCCGCGCTCTTCCGCGCGGCGATGGACCACTCGATCGTCGCCCGCGCCGAGGCGCTGTGCGAAGCGCTGGAGCGGATGCTGGCGCATCCGACGCGCGGCGACGGCGTGGCCTCCGACGAGCGGCCGATCGCGTTCTTCTGCGCCGAGTTCGGCTTCCACCGCTCGATGCCCGTCTACTCCGGCGGGCTCGGCGTGCTGGCCGGCGACATCCTCAAGGAAGCGTCCGACCGGACGCTGCCGCTGGTCGGCATCGGCCTCATGTACCGCAAGGGCTATTTCCACCAGCGCGTCGATGCCGGCGGCTGGCAGCACGAGTACTGGTACGAGACCGACCCGGAGCGGCGCGCCTGCGCCAAGGTCACCGGCGCCGACGGGCAGCCGATCACCATCAGCGTTCCGCTGTGGAACGAGAAGGTCGATTTCCACATCTGGCGCGTCGACGTGGGCCGCTCGCCGCTGTTCCTGCTCGACACCGAGCTGCCGACCAACTCGCCGCGCGCGCGCTTCATCACGTCCCGGCTGTACGAGGGCAACCGCCAGATGCGCCTCGCGCAGTACGCGATGCTCGGCGTCGGCGGCATGCGCGCGCTCGACGCGATGAAGATCGATCCCGGCATCATCCACATGAACGAGGGCCACCCGGCGACGGTGACGCTCGAGCTCGTCGGTCGCGAGATGGCGCGTGGGCGCCCGTTCGCCGAGGCGAGCGAAGCGGTGCGCCAGCGCGTGGTGTTCACCACGCACACGCCGGTGCCGGCGGGCAACGAAACCTACTCGAAGGACGAGGTGGTGGCGGTGATGCCCGAGGTGCTGCGCAACCTCGGCCAGGACGTCGAGGCGGCGCTGCGGCTCGGACGGATCAACCCCGACAACCGCGACGAGTCGATCGGGATGACGGCGCTCGCCATCCGGATGAGCCGCAGCACCAACGCCGTCAGCAAGATCCACGGCGAAGTCTCGCGCGGGATGTGGCAGCAGCTGTTCCCGGGGCGGGCCGTCGACGCGGTGCCGATCACCCACGTCACCAACGGCGCGCACCTGACGAGCTGGATGTCGCGGCCGATGCGCCAGCTGCTCGACCGCTACCTGCCGCCGAACTGGCACGCGCAGGAGCGGGTCACCGATCCGGCGACGTGGAAGGCGGTCGACCAGATCCCCGACGCCGAGGTGTGGGAGGTCCGGCGCGAGTCCGCGCACCGGCTGGCCGCCTGGGTGCGCTCGCGCACCGTCACCGACCGGCTGACCCGCGGCGACACGATGGACTACGCGATGAAGGCGGTGGAGACGTTCGACCCCGAGGTGCTGACGCTGGGCTTCGCCCGCCGGCTCGCCTCGTACAAGCGGCTTTACCTGCTGATCCACGACCGCGACCGCCTGCTGCGGCTGCTCGACGGCGCGAACCCCGTGCAGCTGCTGTTCGCCGGCAAGGCGCACCCGATGGACGAGGAGGGCAAGCGCATGCTCGAGCGGATGTTCTCGCTCAAGTCCGATCCGCGGACCGGACGGCGCGTCGCGTTCTTCGAGGACTACGACATCGGGCTCGCGAGCCTGCTGACCGCCGGGTGCGACGTCTGGATCAACCTGCCCCGGCCGCCGCTGGAGGCCAGCGGCACCAGCGGGATGAAGGCGGCGTTCAACGGGACGCTCAACCTGTCGGTGCTCGACGGCTGGTGGGCGGAGGCGTTCGACGGCAGCAACGGCTGGGGCATCGCCGGCAACGTCGACGGCAACGCCGGCGCGCAGGACGAGCGCGACGCCCACGCGCTCTACGACCTGCTCGAGCGGGAGGTGACGCCGCTGTTCTACCACCGCGACGCGCAGGGCATCCCGCGCGGCTGGGTGGCGCGGATGAAGGCCTGCCTGCGCACCGTCGGCCCGGCGTTCGCTGCCACGCGGATGATCGACGACTACGTCCGCAACATCTACACGCGACGCTGACCCGTCCTGCGCCGCGCGGCTCCGGGCGGCCCGGGGCCGCGGCCCGCCGCAGCCCGGATGCCACGGCGGCCGCAGCGACGCGCGCACGGGGATGGTTTTCCCGACCCGTTCGCACTAGAATTGCTGCGTTGCACAAGGCGGCTGCGCAGAAACAACCGCCGGTGCGTCGCCTGGGGAGAGGCGATGTCCACGAACGCACAACGACCCGACCACCGAACGCTGATCCTGGGCGCCATCGGGGTCGTGTTCGGCGACATCGGCACCAGCCCGCTGTACGCGCTCAAGGAGACGATGGTCGGGCACCACCCGATCGACGTCACCGCCGGCAACGTGCTCGGGGTCCTCTCGCTGGTCTTCTGGGCGGTGATGATCCTGGTCTCCGCCAAGTACGTCGCGCTGATCATGCGCGCGGACAACCGCGGCGAGGGCGGCAGCCTGTCGCTGCTCGCGCTGGTGACCGCCATCACGCGGGGGCACCGCGTCAGCCAGTTCGTGACGGTGCTCGGCATCTTCGCCGCCGCGCTGTTCTTCGGCGACAGCATGATCACGCCCGCGATCTCCGTGCTCTCCGCCGTCGAGGGGCTCGAAGTCGTCACCCCGGCAGCCAAGGATTACGTGGTCCCGATCACCATCGTCGTGCTCACCGGGCTGTTCTGGATCCAGAAGCACGGCACCGGCGCGGTCGGCCTGCTGTTCGGACCGATCATGTGCGCGTGGTTCTTGGTGCTCGCGGTGCTGGGTGTGATCAGCATCGCCGAGACGCCGGAGGTGCTGCGGGCGGTCGACCCGTCCCACGCGGTCTCGTTCATCGCCGCGAAGCCGTGGACGAGCTTCCTCGCGCTGGGCACGATCGTCCTGGCGGTGACCGGCGGCGAGGCGCTGTACACCGACATGGGTCACTTCGGCAAGTTCCCGATCCGGGTCACGTGGTTCGGGCTGGTGCTGCCGGCGCTGCTGCTCAACTACTACGGCCAGGGGGCGCTGCTGCTGCGCGATCCGGCGACGGCGCAGAACCCGTTCTACCTGCTCGCGCCCGACTGGGCGCTGGTGCCGATGGTGGTGCTGGCGACGCTGGCGACGGTGATCGCCTCGCAGGCGGTGATCTCCGGCGCGTTCTCGGTCGCGCGACAGTCGGTGCAGCTCGGCTACCTGCCGCGGATGTCGATCGTCCAGACGTCCGACCGGGAGCGCGGGCAGATCTACGTGCCGTTCACCAACCTCACGCTCTACCTCGCCGTCATGGCGCTGGTCCTGGGCTTCGGGTCTTCGTCCAACCTCGCCGCTGCGTACGGCATCGCCGTCACCGGCACGATGATGATCGACACCATCCTCGTCGGCTTCGTCGCGCTGCTCCTGTGGCGGTGGAAGCCGTGGGTGGTCTTCCCGCTGATCGGCGCGTTCCTCGTCGTCGACATCGCGTTCTTCAGCGCCAACATCGTCAAGGTCGCGCAGGGTGGCTGGTTCCCGCTGGCGATCGGCTTCATGTCGTTCACGGTGCTGATGACGTGGAAGCGCGGCCGCGCGCTGCTGTTCCGCGAGATGCGCAAGCAGGACGTCCCCGTCGACGATTTCGTCGCCAACATCGATCCGTCGATCCCGCGCGTGCCGCGGACGGCGGTGTTCCTGACCGCGCGCGCCGACGGGGTGCCCAAGGCGATGCTGCACAACCTGCGGCACAACTGCATCCTGCACAAGTGGGTCATCCTCACGACCATCGTCACCGAGGAGATGCCGTACGTTCCCGACGACGAGCGCGTCGCGCTGTCGACGATCGGCCCGGGGTTCTACCGGTTGCTGGTCCGCTACGGCTTCATGGAGGCACCCGACATCCCGGCGGCGCTGGCGGCGGCGAAGAAGCACGGCCTGCCCGGCGACCTCGGCCAGGTGTCCTACTTCGTCAGCCGCGAGACGATCCTGCCGAGCCTGCAGCCGGGCATCGCCGTCTGGCGCGAGCGGCTGTTTGCGCTGATGTCGCGCAATGCCCAGAACGCGACCGAGTTCTTCAAGATCCCGGCGGAGAGCGTCGTCGAGCTGGGCACGCAGGTCGAGATCTGACGGCGGGCGGCGAAGTGTCGCATTGACGTACGGGGCGGATACGGCCTAGCGTTTCGGAGGCGCGCCCTGCCCGGCGCCGTCGACGACGACCCCGATGGACCGAATCGCCCACACGCTTGCCGAGTTCACCTGGCTGGAACTCGAGCGGATCACCGCCCTGTTCGAAGCGATGGGCGATGCGCTGCCGCAGGGGCTGGCGATCTGGGTCCGGCACCTGGTGGACCACGAGCGCGACGCGCGCGCCGGGATCCGCTACCTGCTCTGCCGTCCCGACCTCGCGATCGGCTCGGCGGGGCTTGGCGCCGCGCTGGCTGCGGCGACGCGGATGCGCAACGCGTCGATCGACACCGCGACCTCGCGCCTGCTCGACGCCGTGGTCCAGGTGCTCGAGGACGAGCGCGACGGCATGCGGGGCCTGCGGATCTGACAGGCTGCGAGCGCGGTGGCGACCGGTGCGCTCGACGGCACCGCGGCCGGCGTGATTCAATCGGGGCGGCGCACCGTTGACGCGATGTCCGGCGCTGCGTTCGATCCCGACCCGAGGAGTTGCAGATGAAACGGCGTACCTTGATGCTCGCCCTGGCCGTCCTGTCGTTCTCGCTGCCGGCGTCGGCGCAGCAGGTCACGCATCCTCGGGGCGGGCCGCCGGGGGCGTGGCGGCTGATCGGCACGACGCAGGCCACACACACCGTCGACCACGACTCGATCCACGTGGCGGGGCCCTACGATAACTTCCGTGCGATCAAGTTCAAGGTCACCAACGCGCCGCTGAACCTGTACCGGCTGGTCGTCACTTACGACTCCGGCGCCGCCGATCACGTCGAAGTGCGGCAGAACATCCCGCAGGGCGGCGAAAGTCGCGTCATCAGCCTGCGCGGCGCCGGCAAGCGCAGCATCCGCCGGATCGACTTCTGGTACGACACCAAGGGCCTCGGCAAGGGCAGGGCCAACGTCACCGTCTACGGCCAGAAGTAGCCCGCCGGCGGCGCCGTGCGCCGCCGGGTTGCCCGCGTCAGTCGTTCTCGAGGCGGCTGTAGTCCAGCACCGCGGCTTCCCGCGGGTGGCGGCGGCGGTACTCCGCGTGGATGTCGTCGGACAGCGCCCAGAAGCGGCGGTCGGTGCGGCGCACGCCGTAGCGGTCGACGAACTGCCTGAAGCCGGCCTCGCCGTCGAGTGCCGCCGTCGCCGCGACGAAATCCGGCAGCTGTCCGGGGGCGATGGCGAACAGCGCGTTGGGGTAGGCGGCGACGACGCCGTCGAGCGCCTGCAGCGTGTCCTCGTGCGGCAGCCGCCGCGATTCCTCGGCGAACAGCTGCGACACGTTGCTGTGCGCGCTGTTGCGCAGCAGCGAGACCACGACGGGGTGGCGCCCCGGGCGCTCCAGCAGGATGAGGCTCGCCTCCGGCATCTTGGAGGCGGGAATGCCGCGGATCGCCGACAGGCGCTCGAGTTCCCGGATCTCGGCCGGGGTGAGGTCCGGGTTCGCCGCCCAGTCGAGCGCCGGGTCGCGCACCGGCGCGACCCGGCGGCGGACGGCCGCGTAGAGTTCCTCCAGCGGCTGGTCGGTCCGGTACGTGATCCCGGTCTCGCGCGGAAAGTACGCCGCGGCGTCGGCGAGGTAGCGTGTCTGCGGCTCGTTGCGACCGCGGTACCAGTACTCGAGCACGCGCTGGCGCTCCGCGAGCGGCAGCAGGGCGAGGAAGTCGAGCTCACCCTCCATCCGCAGGAAGTCCATGTAGAGCCGGGTGGCGAGCTGGTGGCCGACGTTGCCGTAGACGTCGAACCCCGCCAGCAGCAGGTAGTGCATCCGCTCGAACAGCGGGTAGCCCAGCAGCAGCGCGGTGCGCGGGCGCGTGCCCACGAGGCCGTGGACGACCGACGCGCTGTCGAAGTGCCGGAACACGGTGAGCGCCGCCGCGCGGTTTTGGCCGTCGCCGTCCCACAGGTGGTCGACGGTCGGCAGCTGGTCATCGCGCAGCGTCGCCAGCACCCGGCTCTTCGCCTGCAGGTGCCGCGCCTCGAGTCGCGCGAACTCGCGCCAGGCGAGCAGCCCCACGGTGCTCCGATGCTCCGCGGGCAGCTGCAGGTTCGGGCTGTCGCTGTCGAGGAGTTCCGCGACCTTCTGCGATTCGACGCTCTCGGGCGCGCGGAACAGCACCCAGAAGTTGTCGTTGATCACGTTGAGCGCGACCTGGCCGCGGCAGACCGGTCCCTTCATGAAGCCCGCGAGGATGAAGTGCGCGTCGTCGAGCAGGAAACGGTAGCGCGCCCCGACCGGCAGCGCACGGAAGGTGACGAAGGGGTTCGACGCGTCCTCCGCCGCGTAGCCCGGCAGCGTGTCGACGCGGTACGACTGCGTGTGGAACCAGTGGCGCAGCCGTTCCATTCGCGCGGCGTCGAGCCTGAGCGGCATGAAGGTCTTGGCCACCGGCGCCGCGTCCAGCGCCCGCAGCCGGTACCAGACGCGGGGCACGCCAGGGTCGTCGTACGGGCGGACGGTGGCGACGACGTCGATCGGCCGGCCCGGCGGCGTGCGGCTGCGGACGAGCTGGAAATACTCGCCCGGCGCCTCGTCGAAGTGCAGGTGACCGACGTACCAGTGCTCGTAGATGTACCGGGCGGCGAGCTGCGCCGCCAGCGCGTCGGCGTTGAGGAACCGCTCCCAGTCGGCGATCCGGGCCTGCAGCGCGGCCGGCGGCTGCGGCCGCGGCCGGTAGGGCGCGCCGGCGGCGAGCCAGCGCGCCAGGGTCGCGTGCTCGTCCGCCGCGAGCGGCGGCAACGCGAACGGCATGCCGCGCGACGGGTGCTGCCGCACGTAGTGGTCGATTCCCTCCGCCGCGACGCAGGCCGGCGACCGGTCGAGCGACAGGTCGATGTCCGGGTCCCGCAGCGGCCCCGGCCCGGGCGCGGGCTGCGCCGCCTTCAGCGCCAGCAGCCGGTGCATCACGCCGGCCTCGCGGTTGGCCTCGGCGGTCTGCGTCCGCTCGTTCAGCACCGGGAAGAAGCCCTTGGCGCGCCACTGGGTGTTGCTGGCGGCGTCGAAGCCCAGCCGGGTCGGCGGGTCGGCGACGAGACGGGTGCTCGAGTACACCGGCGCCGCGCTCGCGCCGCGGGTGATGCCGTCGTAGCTCGCAAGATTGAGCTGGCACGGGGCGTCGTAGCACGCGTGGCAGGCAACGCAGCGCTTGTCGAGCACCGGCCGCACGTCGCGCCAGTAGTCGGGCGCGCCGTCGGCGGCTGGCCGCGGGCGATCGAACGTCGCCGGGTCGGCAGGCCCGAAGCGCCGGTCGAGGTCGTGGGAGCCGATGAGCGTCGCGCAGCCGGCGACGAAAGCCAGTAGGACAAGGTGCAGGCGGCGCATGGTCGTCGCTTCGGTGGCGGTAACGGCGCAGTGTACCCCGCCCCCTGTGCCGTCGAGCGGCGACCGCCGGGAACCCGGGAGCGCACGACGGGTGTCGCCGGCCCCACCGCCGCAGGGGATTGTGGACACCGCGGCCCGGCACGGCATAATGCGCGAACCCTTTCCGGCTGGCGCCGGCCATCAACGACGAGACGTAGCGATGCGCTGTGTTGACGACTTTCGACTGCGTTTCGGCAAGCAGGAACTGGTGCCCATCGTCTGCGGCGGCATGGGGGTCGACATCTCGACCGCCGGGCTGGCCCTCGAGATCGCGCGCCTGGGCGGCATCGGGCACATCTCCGACGCGATGGTGCAGACGGTGTCCGATCGCCGGTTCCGCACCCAGTTCGTCAAGGAGAAGGCGAAGCTCTACAAGTACAACGTCGCCAACGCCGACAAGAGCGCGGTCCAGTTCGACCTCGGGCGGCTCGTCGAGGCGACGCTGCTGCACGTAGGCCGGACGATGGAGGCCAAGCGCGGGCCGGGGATGATCTTCGTCAACTGCATGGAGAAGCTGACGATGAACGCGCCGCGCGAGACGCTGCGGGCGCGTCTCACCGCCGCGCTCGACGCGGGCATCGACGGCATCACCCTCTCCGCCGGGCTGCACCTGGGCTCGTTCGCGCAGATCGAGGGCCACCCGCGCTTTCGCGATGCCAAGCTGGGCATCATCGTGTCGTCGCTGCGGGCGCTGCAGCTCTTCCTGCGCAAGAACGCGCGCCTTAACCGGTTGCCCGACTACATCGTCATCGAGGGGCCGCTGGCGGGCGGCCATCTGGGGTTCGGCGCCGAGGACTGGAACAAGCACGACCTGCGCAGCATCGTCGGCGAAGTCGCGCGCTACCTCCAGGCCGAGCAACTCCACATCCCGCTGATCCCGGCCGGCGGCATCTTCACCGGCAGCGACGCCGTGTCGTACCTGGAGGAGGGCGCCGCGGCGGTGCAGGTGGCGACGCGATTCACCGTGACCCACGAGTGTGGTCTGCCCGACAAGGTCAAGCAGGAGTACTTCCGGGCCACCGAGGACGAGGTCGTCGTCAACACGCTCTCGCCCACCGGCTACCCGATGCGGATGCTGACCACCAGTCCGGCGATCAACGCCGGCATCCGGCCGAACTGCGAGGCCTACGGCTACCTGCTCGACTCGTCGGGCAACTGCGCCTACATCAACGCCTACAACCGCGAGGTGGCGCGCCACCCGACGGCGAAGAAGATCACCGTCGGCGACAAGACCTGCCTGTGCACGCACATGCGCAACTTCGACTGCTGGACCTGCGGCCACTACGTCTACCGGCTGAAGGACACGACGCGCCGCCTGCCCGACGGCAGCTACCAGGTGCTGAGCGCCGAGCACGTCTTCCGCGACTACCTCACGAGCGTCGATCACCAGGTCGCGCTGCCCGACTGAAGCGGGCGAGGGCCGCGGCAGCCGTCAGGCCCGGTACCGCGCGACCGCGTCGGCATCCCACTCCAGCCCGATCCCCGGAGCTTCCCACGGCAGCAGTGCGCCGTCGCGCAGCACCAGCGGCGCGCGGCGCAGCCCCCCGGCTGCGTCGAGCACCTCGAGCCAGTCGGCCGTCGGCGTCGCGCAAAGGAGCTGCGCGCTTGCTTCGACGAAGGTGTGCGACGACATCGGCAGCCGGGCCGCGCGCGCGAGTTCCGCCGCCTCGAGCCACCCGGTGACCCCGTGGATGTACTGCGCGTCGGGCATGACCCGGTCGGCCGCCCTGGCGGCGATCGCCGCGCGCATCTCCGCCGGCCCGTTGAAGTTCTCGCCGATCTGGATCGGCGTCGCGACCGCGTCGGCGACGCGCGCACAGCCGACGAGGTCGTCGGCCAGCACCGGCTCCTCGATCCACTCCAGGCCCTCGCCGTCGAGCGCCCGGCAGCGCAGCATCGCTTCCGCGCCGTCGAGCGACTGGTTGTAGTCGACCATCAGCGCGAGGTCGCCGCCCAGAGCGCTGCGGGCGGCGCGCACGGCAGCGAGGTCCTCGGCGAGCGTGGGGAACCCGAGCTTGATCTTGAGTCCCGCGTAGCCGGCGGCGCGGGTTTCCTCGGCGATGGCGACCACCGCCGCGGCGTCGTAGAGGCCGACGCTGTGGTAGGCCTTGAGCGGCCGCAGGCTCGCGCCGAGCGCCTGGCCGAGCGGCTCGCCGCGCTCGCGGGCCCAGGCGTCCCACAGCGCCAGGTCGAGGCCGCCCAGCGCGGTGCCGGTCAGGTTCTTGACGCCGACCAGCCGGCAGCGGCGCCGCAGCAGCGCGTGCA
>WBZP01003902.1_pt1 | contig 15904 bp, 15 predicted proteins | sample 5204301 | NCBI WGS metagenome assembly WBZP01 (sample SAMN12412401, study PRJNA552823) | activated sludge metagenome | isolation source: activated sludge from nitrification reactor of wastewater treatment plant... | place: USA: Pennsylvania | collected 2017
CTTGTCGCTTACCCTCTTCGAGAAGATGCCCTTGCAGCAAGCCTTTCCGGGCGACCGATACAAATCAGAACAAAACCAACTCAACAACCAATTGAATCTATTAGATTTTATGACCGGACAGTAGTGACCGCAAGTAGTAGCCAACCAGCCATATGCTTGGCTTCACTCTCGCTGATTTTGCCTTCTTGTTGCACTCCGAGGGCTTCTTGGACATTCGAGCCGTGGGGCCAAACGATTTTTCCAATGGGGTCACCGGCAATCCATCGCTCAATCGACCGCTGATCTACTGCAAGATGGTTGGCAATATTGGTCAGCAAGTCATTGACGGATACCGAAGCCTTGGATGAAGCGAAATGAACCCACGCAAGGAACGGACTTTTCCACCAAAGATCGGTATCGGGTCCTCTGCGAGTAGTGAAACAAAGTTGAAAGAACCCCGACAACATCGGCACAGTGAAGTGCCGGTAGATCGTGTTTTTCCCCTCGGCACTGTTTAGTGGGCTGGCATCGACATGCTGCACTAGGTCTTGCGTGGCTTTCCGGGTACGAAACCAAGCCAATAGGAAAAACTGAGCCCACTCATTGCCGCAGTCTGCCGCGAGAGCTTTGGCACAAGCTTCCTCGATTTTTTGCATCAACTCCCAGGTCACTCCTGGTCGCGATTCAAGGGCGCAATCATCAAGATCTTTGTCCAGGCCGATGCTTTCGATGAAGCCTCGATACCCAGCAGCCTTGATTGCTGCACGTAGTACGTAACCCATCCGGGGAATAATGGTTTCTTTAGTCATTGATGTTCAGGGCGGAGTTTTTACTCCGCCCCCTCCCTATTTAGCGTTTGCCACCCTTTGCGGCTGCACTTTGGGCGCGTGCCGCAAAACTGCCTTTGGCTACAGTTCCACCGTTAGATTTGGCTGTCGATCCTTGAATGCGAGCAGCAGCAGTCGTGGTCATCGGTGAGGCAGGAGTAGTGCGGCTGGAGGTCTTCGTGGTCATGATGTTCCTTTCGGATAGGTTAGTGCCAAAAGCAGCACGCCGACATCTTGAATAGATACGCATGCGAGTTCACGACGCCAAACCGAAGGAATTTTTCAATTTTGCTAACCATCATCCAGATTGGCTGTTATCTATAAGTTGTTTTATGGGTTTCTCTGGTGCTCGCTCACCTGCCGAGCATAGTTAAGGTGCGTTGATTTCGGTCTGCCAGACTGATTCAGACCAGACTTCGATCCAAGAATTTACCGTGACTAGCCAGATTGCCGAATCGCTGAGCAAAGCATGTCTGTCGCACACCGCCATGGGAATGGTAGGCCGCATTGTCCAATACTCGGCCACTACCCGCAGGCTGCCGCATTCTGCGTTTAGCCCTGCCAGCGAATCAAGGCCACACAGGCCAAGCCAAGGTTGGTCAGCCCGCGTATCCTCCACCAACACGAAGGGCACCGGGAAGCCGAGAAACTTTGGCAAACGAATCCGGCGCTCCTTGCTGATCGAAATCCGTGTGGCAATCGGATACGAGTATTGAACAGCTTCCATGCTGGCTTCTCATTAAAGAAATAATGCACCGCCGCGAGATCAATGCTCGCTGTCACGAATGGCAATGATCGTGGCCCGGCTGACTTGGTAGCTTTCGGCCATGCTGCTGACCGTTGCCCCTGCCGCCAAGGCCTTTCTTATCGCATGCTGCTGATCCGGAGTTGTTTTTGCCGGTCGCCCCATGTGCTTGCCTGCAGCACGTGCACGAGCCTGTCCAGCTTGGGTGCGTTCAATGATTAGATCACGCTCAAAATCTGCAACCGCCGCCAACATCTTGACCATCAGCGAACCGGCTGAGGACGTTAGATCGAGATTGCCAAGCTGCAAAACCACCAGCCGGATGCCTTCATGCAGGAACCGCTCTACTGTTTGCTGCACATCGATGGAATCACGACCGATCCGGTCAAGTTTGGTCACGACCAAGGTATCCCCTTCGTCCATACGCTCCAGCAATCGCTGAAAACCGGGGCGTTGCGTTGCTGGCACAGAGCCTGAAATTTGTTCCTCAATGAACCGCTTGGGAGTGATGGCGTAGCCCGCTCGCGCAATCTGGTCGCGCTGGTTCTCGGTGAGTTGTTCGACGGTTGAAACCCGCGCATAGGCGAAAACGCGCTGCGCAGTGTCGACGTTAATGTCGGAAAGTGGTGTCGGCATGGTGGTATATGTTGAATAGTGTTGGACGCTATGTTCCCAACAGCCCAGAGATGCCTGTTGGAAAGTGACCACTTGTTGACGCGGCGTTTTGGCTGGCCGGTGTCATGGTCTTGCTGGTGGAATGTGCTTCGCTTTTCTCGGTGCGTAATCGCTGGTGTAATGCTGGCACCCTGCCATGAGCAAATGCGCGGTCGCGGCCAGGTCGCCCAGATCGGCAAGCAGCCATCCAATTGCCTCTATGGTGTTGGCCGGGAATTCCCCTGTGCCGATTTCGGGAGACGCATACACCAGTAACTCCCCGATGGCTGACGTACCCAGATGCACGGTGCGCAGGGTAGTTTCAGCATGGCGTGCAATATCTACCAGCAGATCGGTGTCAGCAGCCTCGTAGTCGATTTCGCACTTGTCTCGAATCGGCAGATGCGGCATCAACAACATGAGGTCGCGCATTGGGCGCTCGGCTTTGGTAACTTTGCGTTCGTTCTGTTCGTCGAGCATGGATCAATACTCAGAGGGAAATAGCAAAGTAGTTACTGAGCGATCCGCCTCAGTAATGATCCAGATCCGCTCACCGGCAATCGTGTATGCACTGAGAATACGAAAGTCACGCTCGATGCTCAGCCGGTTCTCGGCTTCGTCTTCTTCATTGAGGCCGCCGAAGTTACCTGTGACATGGCGCTTGAGGTATTGGCGTGCATCAATGTGATGCAGCTCAAAGTGTCTGAGCAAGGCGGGTGTGGCAACAATCTGCCCCAAGGAAAACAGCGGTAGGCTGGAAATGCTGGATTGGGTACTCATGGCGTGATCTCCATTGAAATAAAGAAGCCAGGCCGCCAAGCGGATGCACCAATGCAAACAGCCAAGGCCAGCCCTTGGCTGGTGCTCTGTGAGAATAAGTTGGGAGTTTAGGCCGGTCGCTTGGCAGCGTGGCGCGACGGCGAGTGCCGCCGGTTATTACGTTACGGCGGGGCGATGTAAGCTGTCCATGCCGTAGTAACTTTGCAATCCCCGAATCGAAAATATGGTCTGATACTATTGGCGAAAAAGACAACTCGTTGAGTATTGTGTATCCTCTTCGCGCTGAGCAGGAATGACGTTGTCACCAACCGTTTTGGTTCCGCAACTAGACAATTATTCTTGGATTTGCCCAATCAGAGAGGAAAGTTCTTTGCATACGATCAATCACGTCATCATTCACAAGCTGGTCAAAGAAAAACATGGCAAAGCCAGTGTTGTGGAGCGTAAAGGCACACTACCTCTTACCGACCCTGTCTCAAAACTGATACTGGCAATCCATGACTTGTATGGAAGCAAGACCAGCAAAGGATATGGGCGCTTTGAAGCTGACGAAATTAACTACCCTTCCGCCGGAATTCTGAGAAATATGTTTGTCAACAAGAGTACCGATTTTGTTGACGGCTCGAAAAAGCTCCTCAGTGTTCTTGCCACCAAAGCAGGGGGCGTTGCTCTCGCAACGGGCGGGTACGTTCTTATGGCGCAGTTGACCAATGCGGCAAATGTCACCTGGTTCATTGTTGCCATCATTACCAATGTCGACGGAACGGTAATCAACGACGAGACTCTCGAGGTAATAGATGCAATGCACGTTGATCTTGAAAATCTTCGTGTTGCAGGACGCGTTAATCTAACCGACTGGGCAAAAGGTGATGAGGATGTCCGTTATGTAGGATTCCTCAAGCAACGAGGCGAGGTTGCCGATTACTTCAAGGAGTTTCTTGGCTGTAATGAACTTATTGCCGACAGCGAGGAAACAAAGAAGCTTGTCGAAGCACTCAAAAAATTCGCAAAGACTCAAGGGTTGGATCAAAAAGCGGAAGAAGATTTCCTACAGTCTGCTTTTAACTACTGCGACGAGCGTAACAAAAAAGATGAACCCCTTAGTCTAGAAGCGTTGTCCAATGCAGCTTGGCCCAACGAACCCAAAAAGTTACAAGAGGCTTTTGTTCAAGGCGATGTGCAGATTTCGGATGGATTTGTTCCCGATGGACGAAGCATCAGAGCGTTGATGCGCATGAAATATAAGACTCCATATTGGAGTGTTGATATAGATCGCCATGCCTTGTCTCAAGGGTATGCCCATTACAATCAAAAAAAGGGCGAACTCACGCTATTAAAATTGCCTGACGCATTACGGGCAGAACTGGATCGTGAAATAAACGATGACGAATAAGGTTTCCTGGGACGACCTAGTCAAAGTTGTCCGAGGTCTTACTGATCTGAAAGAAGGCCCCCCACTCGAAGGGGGCTTTCGCATTACGTCAAACGATGACCTTGATGCGCTAAAAATCTGTATTGAAGGGCGGCAGGATACCAATCTTGAACTCCTGAACAATGAATCCCCCGAAACTCTCGCGCTAGGCCGATCAGTACAGATTTCTGTGTCACCTAGATTTGGTTTTGGCCAAATCAAAGCGGATGTCGGGGCTTTGTTGTCGGGTTCTCGTAAGGCAAGGATCAAAGAGCCGCACTTCTATTTGTTGGATGAAGGCATCTCCAACTCCGATTTGGTTGGTGATGACCATCTTGTCAGTCGCTACCGTGCCGTACTCCAGTTTATCCAGGTGCTTAAAAAGTCAGCAGCATTTCTCGATCCTGATGAGCCAGCTCTCGTTTTTGTTAAGGAAGGGAAATTCGAGTTACCCATTGAATATGATGCAGATGATCTAAAGCACCTACCTGTATCTGTTATCCGAGAACTCCTGAGCGTTATCCCAGATGGAACTCATGAAAAACAGTGCGCATCAATCCTTTCGGAGGCGGTGGTTTCTTTAACTGAGCATCTTGCCAGCGGGCAACGCTTTCGACACCTGCTGACCAATGCCGCTGAACTCAAGAAGAAATTTGACCAGGGTTATGACCTTTTTGCCGCTGGTTTTTCATATGAAAAAGTTCGAGATCAGGTTGAAGCCGCTCGTGTTGAATACAGCGGCAAAATTCATAAGGTGTTCTCAGATATTCAGAATCAGTTACTAGGTATTCCGGTAGCAACGATCATTGTGGCTAGCCAGATGAAGGATGCCAAAACGCTTGGTTATGAATTCTGGGTTAATACTGCTGTTTTGCTTGGGTGTTGGGTCTTCGCCATTCTCATGATTTTCTTGTTGCACAACCAGTCTCATACTCTTGCTGTTCTCCGTGATGAGATTCAACGGCAAAAGCGTCAACTAACAAGGGAGTTTGCAGCAGTGGCGAACTCTTTCGAGGATACCTTCGCGTATCTTTCTAAGCGAGCATTTACGCAACGTCTGATTCTTTGGGCAATTGACGTATTCGTCGTATTGGGGTTGCTGCTTTCACACGTCATGTACCTCAAACTAACATCTGCTGCACGAGATTGGGCGGTTACTTGTTGGCCAACACTTTCTCGATGGTTTTGAGGGAATACTGCAAATAAACAGTATTCAATACCCCCACTCCTGATGCGCAAGCGGCAGGCTATTAAGCATCTCTCGACACTGCCGCCACTGGGGCATATGAGCATCCATCAGCGAGGTAAATCTGTCGTTGTGGTGCCGCTCCAGAAGGTGCGTGAGTTCATGCGCCACGATGTACTCCAGACACTGCAAAGGCTTCTTGGCAAGGTCCGTGTTGAGGCGCACATTCCCCGCATCGGGGCTACAACTGCCCCATTTTGTTTTCATCTTCTGCACGAAGACCTTGCCTGCCTTAACCCCAAGAGCCTTCTCCCACTTGGCAATCAGTAGCGGAACAGCGGCCTTTAGCTGCTCTCGATACCAAGCATCTAGCACTTCTTGCTTCTTCTCATGGCTGGCATCCGGGCGTAACTGGAGGATCATCTTGTTGTGCTTCAATTCGACACTCGGCGCGGCCTCCTTCTCGACCAGCTTGAGCAGGTAACGTTTTCCCCAAACATAGTGACTCTCTCGGTCGAGGTATTCGCGGGGCGTTTCCCGTTCCTGCTCACGCAGCTTCTTTTGCTGATTCTTGATCCAAGCCAGCTTGGTGATGGCAAACACGCGGATGGTGTCGAGGTCCATGCGTAGCGGTGCGGCAATGCGGACCTTACCTGCTGGCGGATGAACGCTCAGGTGGATGTTCTTGATGTCCTTCAGCACCACGTCGACGGCAATGTCCCCAAGGTGAATCTGGGCGACCATCAGTATTCCGTCTGCTGCCGGATGATGAGGAAGATGCGCTCGACCTCTTCAACGCTTTGCAAGATGCTGTACAGCGCCGCTTTGATAACGTTTTCCTTGGCCTGAACACCACGCCAACCATCTGGCCGGGTGTGCTTCACCGTTTCATCAATCTTGAGCGCCAAGGCTTCGTCATGCCCAAGATTATTGAATAGTGCGCGACGCCCTGGGGTGTCTAGGGTCTTCGGCGTATCTGCGGCCAATCCCACTTCAACCCGTTTTGCCAGTTCGGCCACCTGCTTCAGGTATTCCTCGTACTCGATAGCATGGGCTTTGCGTGCCGCTATGATCTCGTCCAGCAGCGCCGACATTTTGGCGTAGTAAGCTGGATCATTCAGGTTTTCCTTGATGATCTTGCTGCGAACATTGTTTTCGATGGTTTCGGCAACAGCTTCCTTGCTGGCCTTGAGTCCGTTCGGCAGGCTGTTGATAGCGTTGGCAATGCCGGTTTTGACGATCAGTTCCAGCAGCGGCATGTCATCGAAGGGCGAAATCTTCCTCGGTTCGCTGGCTTCGATATAGGTGTCGATCAGGTGGCGCATGTCAGCCTCGTAAGCCTTTAGGTCCAACTTCTCGTCGGCGGCGTTGCGGATGATCTCGCGCAACTTCAAATACTGGTCAATCGCCAGCTTGATGCGCTGGATGTCGGCATCGCTGTAACCGGCTCGGCCGAGGTCGTCGGAGATATTGGCATAGGCTCGCACCAAGGCGACCATCGCCTTGTAGAACGCGGCGCGTTTCGTCTCGTGCGCCTTCAGGTCTTCCGGGATTTCGGTATTGCCGCAGAAGTAGTGGATGTGCTCAAGCTCGCCCTTGGGCGGCGCCACCGGCTCGCAGAGCAAGGCTACCGCTTCCAGCGCATTGTCCAGCCGTTCGCGACCCTTGGTCATGCGGTCTTGCAGCATCACATCGGGATCGACCCCACCGGCACTCTTGTCGAGTTCGGACGTATAAACGGCAATCGCGTTCTCGACCTTCTTGAACAAGTCCTTGTAATCGACGATGTAGCCGAAGTCCTTGTCGTCGCCGTCGAGGCGGTTGGTGCGGCAGATGGCCTGAAACAGGCCGTGGTCCTGCATCTTCTTGTCGATGTAGAGGTAGGTACACCCCGGCGCATCGAAGCCGGTTAGCAGCTTATCCACCACGACCAGCAGCTTCATGTTGGCTGGCTGATCCTTGAACAACTTCTTGGCGTTGTCCTCGTAGGTCTCGGTTTTGGACTTGCCGGGCAGGGCGTCAACGTTTTGCAGGAGGTTCGTATAGGTGTTGTAGATGAACTGCTTGTCAGTCTCGGTATTGGCGCCAGTATCTTCCAGCGTGATGTCCTGCGCCTGCGGGTTGTACGAGGTAACGACCGCGCACTTGCCCTTGAATACCGTTTTCTGGAACAGCTCGAAATACTTGCACGCCTCATAGATGCTGGAAGCAACGAGGATGGCATTACCGCGCTGGTTGGACAGGCGCGGCTTGGTGCCGAAATCGAAAACGATGTCAGCCACCACCCGATCCATACGCGACTTTGAGCTGAGCACGTTCTGCATGGTGCCCCACTGCTCGCGCAACGCCGCCTTCTGCCAGTCGTTCAAGCCCTTGGTCTTGGCCTCGAACCACGCGTCGATCTTGTCGCTGGAGCCAAGTTTCTGGTCAATGTCCCGCGCCTCATAGACGAGGTCGAGCACTACCTGATCCTCAACCGCCTCGCTGAATTTGTAGGTATGGATGTAGCCGCCGAATACTTCGAGGCTGGTCTGCTTGTCCTGCTTGAGCAGCGGCGTGCCGGTAAAGCCTACGAAAACCGCATTTGGCATCAGCGCCTTCATCGTCCGGTGCAGCTTGCCGCTCTGCGTGCGGTGGCATTCATCGACGAAGACGAATAGCTCGCCAACGGTCGGGCAGGGTTGCGATTCCAGTTCCTTGATAAACAGCTCGAAGTCATCGACATTTTTCTTGCCGAACTTGTGCACCAGCGAGCAAAGCAGGCGCGGTGCCGCTTGGCCGAGGTGCGTCATCAAGTCGCGTCCGCTACTGGCGCGGGTCATCGGATAACCGGCAGCGACAAAAACGCCTTCGATCTGCTTATCCAGTTCGTCGCGGTCGGTGACGATCACGACGCGGGCGTTGGGTTTGTTCTCCAGAATCCACTTGGCCAGCAGCACCATAACGATGCTTTTGCCGCTGCCCTGCGTGTGCCAGATGATGCCACCCTCACGGCGATGGACATGCGCCTGCGCCGCCTTGATGCCGAAATACTGGTGAACACGCGGCAGTTTCTTGATGCCGCCGTCGAAGAGCACGAAATCGTGCATCAATTCGATCAGCCGAGCCTTGTTGCACATCTTCAGTAGGTATTTGTCGAGCTTGAAGCGGCTGTTGTCCGCCTCGTCTTCCTTCCAAGTCAGGAAATACTTTTCGCCGGTGCCGATGGTGCCGTATTGCAACCCTTCGGAATCGCTACCTGCGAAGACGAACTGCACAGTGCTGAAGAACCACGCATTAAATTCCGCCTGCTGGTTGGAAATGTTCTGGCGAATGCCATTGCCGATGGAAACACGGCTGTTCTTCAACTCCACCACGCCGACGGCAATCCCGTTGACGTAGAGCACCAGGTCAGGCCGCCGCTCGTGGTTGCCATGTAAGGTGACTTCCTCGGCAATGGCGAAATCGTTTTGTGTCGGGCCGTCCCAGTCGATCAGCCAGACCGTTTCGGTGTTTTCGCCTGCTGCCGCCAGCACCTGAACGCCGTAGCGCAGCAGGCTATATACCGCCTTGTTGTTGTCGTAGAGGCTGCGGTTTGGGTTGCCCGCCTCGGTGCGCAGCCGGTCGAGGGCGCGGCTAATCTGCGCTGCGCTGTAACCGCGCTTGGCGAGCGTGGCGCTGAGCAGCGAGTCCTCGATGTTGCTGTTGTTCGGGCGGTCGGTCCAGTCGCCAAGCGTGCGGTAGCCCAATTCGTCTCGGAACAGGGCGATGACGCGGTTCTGGGTGACACGTTCTGGCTGGCCGATGTTCATATCAGACGAATCTCCCCGGTGAGCAGCTTGTGCATCATCCCTTGCTTGAGGGCGCGGGTTTTAGTGAGTTGAGTTTCCAGTTCGGCGATTTCTGCGTCCATGTCGGAGAGAACGTGAGCAATCGCTTCTTGCTCGTCACGCTCAGGAAATGGCACGATCAACGACCGGATGATCGTTAAATTTAGTCCGCCACGACCACCATCACCGGCAGAAAGCTCCCGCAGTTCTTCGTAGCGTCGATCAAGGTTGTAATAGAGATACTGAGCGTCAAATGACTGATTGGGGAATATGGCCGCAATTGATTGATTGGTACAGAGCGGAATCGTATTCATTGCGGCAGTTCCTCTCGTTTTTCCTTGTCCGGCAAGCCCGATCAGTACGCTACCTGCGGGTATGAGCTTGGTGCTTGAATTCTTGAGCCCTTCCTCTGTAATTCGCCCTTCGACTTCATCAACGATCTTCTTATTAAGCTCGCCGGAACTCATCCACCGAATTGAACCGCCCCAGTATTCCTGCACACTTGTGCTTGGAGTTCCGCCCGCTGTGCAATCTGTGAAATCGCCCACTTGCTTTGTTTTCCACTCCCCACTGAACCCCGGCAGGCGCTTTTTGCCGGTGAGTAATTCCTGCATGGTGCCTTGTTTGAGGTGGCGCTTTTTGGCGACCAGTTGCTCCAGCGATTCGATGAGGGCGTCCGCATCGCTCAAGGCCTTGGCAATGGCCTCTTGTTCGTCCTTAGTTGGCAGTGGAAGTGGATACTGCCTAAGCTCCTTTAAATCGACGCCAGTCTGTCCTGATGAGCGTTGGGATAATTTTTCAATGAACGCGAACAACTTCTCCTGCTTCAGAAAATAATACGCGTAGGAGTTATTGATTGCAGCGCAAGGCTTAGCCTTGATTAGCGCGACGTTATAAGCGCCGTCAATTCCTCTGAGAATTTGAAAGACTGGTGGCCCATAACGGCCAATCATGATGTCTAATTCGTTGCAAAATCGCCTTGCGAGATTCAAAGGGATATACGTCTCGTACTTGTCTGTTTTGTAATCCCGAATTTGGATCAGCCTGACATATCCAGCCTTCCACGATGGTCGGAACACACTTTTATCTGGTTGGGAGCCACCCTCAAAGTCGATCAGATCACCGATGGTATGCGGTGACCAATCTTCTGGAATTACCCCCACCTCAGTTTGCTTGTATCCCGTCGGTATTGCGCTCATTGCAAAAAACCCATTTTTTTTAGGTGGACCGCAACCTTCGCGCTCAAGTCGGACACCTTGTCGGTCAGCACCGGCAGCGGGCATTCGTAGCGGTCGGCCAGCTCCTTGACGCGCTGGGTGAGCGTCTGGCTGATGCGGTCCATTTCGCCGTGGATAGCGGCGGCGATGGTGGCCAGCCATTTGTCTTCGACGGCCAGCGTCTTGATCTCAGCCTCGCTGAGCTTTGGGTATTGGGCGTAGGCCAGTGCGTCGAGTTCGGCCTCGAAGTCCTTGAGGGCTTTCTTGAGGTCGGTTTCCTGCGTGCAGAGCTTCAGCCAGGCATTGAGGGCGGCAGCTTCGTCCTTGGCTTCCTTTTCGCCCTTGATCTCTTTCAGCCGGGCCGTGACGTTGGCCTTGTTCACCTTGTCCAGTTCGGAGAATGCGCCGTCCTCGCCGCCGTGTTCTTCTTCCATTTCGACCATTTGTGCAACAACGCTTTCCAGCACCGCTTCCTGCTGGCGAATGGCGGTCTGCTGCGCCGCGAAGTAGCGGTTGACGATCAGTTGCTTGGGTACGAGGTCGCAGGCCCAGCCTTTATCGACTTCCTTGCCCTTCTTGTTGGTTTCGATGATGCGGTAGGTTTCGGCCTTCCAGCCGTCGGCGGCGATCAGATAGCAGTCGTCCTGCATCGTTGTCGCCCAGTAGTCCATGAGGTGCTGATACACAGCGTATTTGTCGATCAACTGCTTGCCGGTGTAATGGGCGAGCAGGTCTTCGGCCAGTTCATGGATGACGGTCTTTGGGTGGCAATTGACTTGCAGGGCCTTGAGCGTTTGCGTGCTGCGCTGTTGCCAGTCAGCAAACAGGGCGCTCATGCTGTCGATGAAGCGGACGAATTCCGGGTGCTCGTAGATGGTGGGCTTGATGGCCTGCTTGCTGACGGCCAGATCGAGGTAGTCGGGGCGGTTGGTCTTGAACAGGGCTTGCCGTAGCTGCGGGCAAACATGCCAGTAAGCCTGCAAGGCATCCACGTCGGTGCTGGGGATACCGCCTTTCAGGTGGCCTTCGATGTCCTGGATGTCTTCGGCCTGCTGGCTGTCGATGTAACGCGGAATGTTGAGGTTGAAGTCGTTCTTCTCGATTTCCTCGATGCCAACCATGCGCGAATACTTGGGGTCGCTGTCGTCGCGACGGTTGAAGGTATCGACAATCTTGTGAATGTCGCAGTCGCGCAGGCGATTCTTCGGACCGTCTTTCATGAATCCGGCGCTGGCGTCGATCATGAAGATGCCTTTGCGCGTATGGGCGTTTTCCTTGTCGATGACGACGATGCAGGCAGGAATGCCGGTGCCGTAGAACAGGTTGGCCGGTAGCCCGATGATGCCCTTGATGTAGCCCTTGCGAATTAGGTTACGGCGAATATCGGCTTCAGCATTGCCGCGAAACAGAACCCCATGCGGCAGGATGCAGGCACCCTTGCCATTACTGCGCAGCGAGCGAACGATATGCAACAGGTAGGCGAAATCACCCTGCTTGGCCGGTGGCGTGCCGAAATGCTTGAAACGCTCGTGCGGGTCGTTGAGCGGGTCGAGGCCGGTGCTCCAACGTTTGTCGCTGAATGGGGGATTGGCTACTACGAAGTCGAAGGTCTTGAGTTGGCCGTCGTCGCCGGTGAAACGCGGATTGGCCAGCGTGTTGCCTTGCTTGATTTCAGCCGTCGGGTTGTTGTGCAGGATCATGTTCATCCGAGCAAGGCCGGATGTGGCGGCATCCTTCTCCTGACCGTAGAGCGTGACCTTGGCGTGGGCTTCATCACCGACTTTCAGCAGCAGCGAACCCGAACCGCAGGTCGGGTCATACACGGTAGTGTCGTTTGTGGTGACGGCCTCATGGATGCCAATGATCCGCGCCATGATGCGACTGACTTCGGCTGGCGTATAGAACTGACCTTTGCTCTTGCCGCTCTCGGCGGCGAAGTGGCGCATCAGGTATTCGTAAGCATCACCAAGAATGTCATCACCGTCTGCACGGTTCTTGCTGAAATCGAGCGCCTTGTTCTCGAAGATCGAAATCAGGTTGGTTAGCCGATCGACAATCTCCTGACCGCTACCGAGTTTGCCCGGATCGTTGAAGTCCGGCATGTCAGACAGTTTGTTGGCGTTAGCCAGCGGCCCGATGATCTTCTTGTTGATCTGATCGCCAATGTCCGGCTTGCCCTTGAGGGCCACCATGTCCTTGAAGCTGGCACCCTCGGGAATGGTGATCGGTGCGTAGGGAACGCCAGCGTATTTGTCGGAAACGTATTTGACGAATAGCAGGACAAGAACGTAGTCCTTGTACTGACTGGCATCCATGCCGCCACGTAGTTCGTCACAGGATGCCCAGAGGGATGAATAAAGCTCGGATTTCTTGATTGCCATGGGCTGGTTTCTTATTGGTTTAGTGCCAAGCACCGGAAGCCAGCTACTTTAACGCAGTCGGCTGGCAGGACAAAGAGAGCGAATTGCTTTGTCATGATGGCCGAGATGGCAATCGAAGAAATCAATTGGTGGGGCGTTTGATCCAATTGCCAATGGTGGCGACTGCCTCTTGTTCCATCCCAATGAATCCATGCCAGTGCAAGGCGGCGCAAACATCCCCGCTCGGATTCGCTCCGCCATCGGCCATGATTTCCTTCTTCACTGGCGCGTTAGTTAGCCCCCTCAGAATAGCGGGCACCTCGTAAGGGCGACACAGCACGCATTCATCCTTGCTGTGATGCAGCACCAGCACAGGAATATGAATCGCCGCCAAGTCCTGTTTGGGAATCGCCCCCACTTTCTTGAAATTTACAACGCTGGAGGTCAGCACGAGGCCTGCCAGCACCGTATCCTGCAAGTGGATGGCAGTTGCCGTGGCTGAGATCGTTCCCCGGCTGGTGCCGACTATCCAGACCGGTGCCGGGCTTTGTTTCTTCACAAAGTCGAGCACCAGCCGAACGTCCGTCAGGTGGGTGTCGCTGATCCGGTCGGCGTAATCGAGTTCTTCAGAATCGTGGGGTCGTCCGAAGATGGCGACATTGAACCCATTCGCCAGAAAGTACGGCGCAGAGCGCACCAGAAAGTTATTCCCGGTCGCCCTGCCGTTTTCGACCTTGCCGAAGCCGCCCCCGCCACCGGGAAACAGAAACACCGTGGCTTTGGCATTCTCTACCGGTTCCCAGAACAGCGTCGTGGTCACGCCATCCCGCGTCGGCACTTTGAACAGGGTGCCTTCGGCATGGCTGGTGAGGCTGAGTGCCAGCAGGACAAGCCCGGCAATCAGCCTTTGCATTCGGTGCTTCATTTAAGCTCCCGCAAACGTTCTTGATACACCCGGCTCAGGCACGCCGCATCGGTACAGGCATCGCGGACATTCTTGCGCCAATTGGCCTGCCCCTGCTTGTAGCCATCAGGATTGACCGACACTGCCAATCCTATCTTGTATGCAGCAGCGGTGCTCGCATCGGCATCCGCCAGTTTCGGGTCGGCACAGATCATCTTTTCCACGGCAGTTGATGCCTTGGTGCAATCGAAGCTCGCGCCTTGGAGTGGTGCTGCTTCGGGCGCAGGATTGCTTGGCGTCGCGCCGATGCTTGCCAGTTGGGCTGGCGGCGGATCGTTCTCGGCATTTTGGGCTACCGGTGCAGGCGCAGCCAATGGCTCGAAACGCGGATAGGCCACGGTGGCACCCGTAATGATCTGTTCCGTGTTGAACATCGGCATGGCGTTAAAGTGCCAGCCACTTTCGGTCTTCAGCATTACGCCGATCCCTTTGAGCTTGACGCCCATGGGAACAGCAATCTGCTCGCCAGCCTTGGCCGCATCGAACGCTTCGCCGCGCAACTGCATCAGACGAGTCAATTCTTCTGGGCCTTGGCAGGACACGATGGCTTTCATGCGCTCCACGATTTGCCTGCGCAGCGTGCCGGTGCGGATCACGTCGGGGTCTCTGTCTCTTTCTTCATGGGGGATATTCCCATTGTTCGCCGCCGATAACCGCCGGTTTGCATCGTCAATGGCGTGCTCGTTGGCAATCTGCGAAGGCAGCACTTGGGCATCGAGCGACGACCATTCCGAATAAAGCCGCACTGCCTCTTCCGGACTGCCCTTGAATGTCACGGTATAAGAAAACGCCACCTCGTACTGCTTGCCTTGGCCTTCGGCACCATCGGTCTTTTTGACCTCCGACATACTCAATAGCGGGCATTGATACATCTGCGCCAGTTCCTTTTGAATGTCCGCGCTGTCGGGTTTGGACGAACAGGCTGCAAGCCCGGCCAGGCAGAGCATCAGCAAAAGATTTTGGGTTCCACGAACTTTCATACTTTCTCCAGAGTGAATTAACACGATAAGTGTGATTCTAATGTCATCGCATAGAAATCACACTTATCGTGTGTGGTTTCATAAGGGGCTGACAAACACACTTTGAGTGTGGAAAATCAGAACTCAGACCTTGCAGCGCAACGTCTCTTTGCGGCCAACATGAAGCGTTTGCGCAAGGAGCGCGGCTTGACGCAGGAAAAGCTGGCCGAATTGGCCGACCTGCATATCAACTACGTCTCTTCTTGCGAGCGGGGAGAGCGCAATATCTCCATCCGCAATATCGCCAAGATGGCCTTGGCGTTGGGTGTGTCGATGGGGGGGCTGGTTACGGAGGAATGTCCTCCTGCGATGGAAACGGCACGGGACGAGTAGCCTCGTTCCTAAACTTGCTGCGCTACTTCGATAGAGCCATCCAGTTCAGCGCGATAGCGTAGGCAGTACCGTAACCCCGCCTGAAAAGACAACTCGATGTCCCAGCCATCTGCTGCACTGTAGGAAGCTACGACCTGTAGCGACTTCAAGGCATCGCCGATAGCAGGCAGCGATAACGCCTGCCATCCAAGCCAATGCGGCAGACAAGCCGCCATGGGCAGGAATGCGTTGAGTTCGTCGGCATCGCACAGGGTGACTCTAAACCCCAAGGACACGCTGCGACCATCCAACAAACCGTAGTAGCTGCCCACTGGTTTGGAGCGGTAGCGTAGCGGCGATGTCAGTATCAAGGCCTGCTGATCGAAGACATAGGCTACGCCCCCAAACAGCAGGGCCGGCCCCAATGCTTCCGTTGGCAATGGAGGGGCTTGCTGCGGCTCAAACACCCGCACCGCAGCAAGCCGCTGACCGATCAACGCCGGAAAGGGCGTATTTGCGTATTTCGCGCCATCGTGACCGGTGATTTCGCCGAAGCGTGACCGGTGTTTCACGAAAGCGTGACCGCGATTTCGCGCTGAACGTGACCGCTGAGGAAGGTGTTGCATGAATAGTTGAAGGTA
>WBZP01003904.1_pt1 | contig 15902 bp, 18 predicted proteins | sample 5204301 | NCBI WGS metagenome assembly WBZP01 (sample SAMN12412401, study PRJNA552823) | activated sludge metagenome | isolation source: activated sludge from nitrification reactor of wastewater treatment plant... | place: USA: Pennsylvania | collected 2017
AGACAGACTGGGCCGTCTTGACGGAAGTCGCCTGGGCACTCGGCAAGATCCCGGACAAGCGATCGATCCAACCGCTCTACGATCTGGACAAAACACTCCAGGCCATCCGAGATCCCGATAACGTGACGCTCAAGGGGCTGAAGGAAGCGGTATTCTGGGCGATCAAGCAATGCGACACGTGGGATCAGTACAGCTGAGCCTTCCGACTCCAATTTCTCCAACGGTAACGACGAGAGCCAGCAAACCCGTGATGGTTCGGACAGCCGAAGATCTGGGGCACATGCCGGGTTTGCCAGTAGCGGATATCACTAAAACGGACCTCGGCCACTGAACGGGATGAATTGTTAGCGCCCTCGGCAGCGTCGCACCTTACTGGCCTAAGTGAAAATTTATCGTGGCGACCTCCCCTTGAGCCTCTTTCTTTGTAGGTCTTGCTTTCTACTCACCAGAGGGATAGGACATTGGCCATCGAATTTACTAGCCGGAGTAGGACTTCATGACAGAACCAACGATTACCTGCCCGAACTGCAAGACCGAGATCAAGCTGACAGAGTCCCTGGCGGCTCCTTTGATCGAATCAACTCGTCGTGACTACGAGAAGCGGCTGGCGCTGAAAGACACGGACATAGCCAAGAAAGAAGAATCGTTGCGCGAGCGGGAGGAAGCCGTTGCGAAAGCCAAGCAGGCCATCGACGATCAGGTTGCCGAGAAACTCGTCGCGGAACGCGCAAAGATCGTCAGCGAGGAGTCCAAGAAGGCCAAACTCGCGCTTCAGTCGGATATTGATCAAAAGGCACGAGAACTGGCCGAGCTCCAAGAGGTCCTCACTCAGCGCGATATGAAACTCGCCGAGGCTCAGAAGGCACAGGCTGATCTCATTCGACAAAAGCGCGAACTTGATGATGCCAGGCGTGAGCTGGAGCTCACGGTTGAAAAGCGCGTCCAGGATGGACTCTCTGTCACCCGCGAACAGGCCAAGAAAGAAGCCGAGGAAGGACTCAAGCTCAAGGTATTGGAGAAGGAGCAAACCATCGCCTCCATGCAGGCCCAGATCGAAGAACTCAAGCGCAGGGCCGAACAGGGCTCGCAGCAACTCCAGGGCGAAGTCCAGGAACTCGAGCTGGAAGCTGTGCTCAGAACCAAGTTCCCGAGAGACACGATTGAACCGGTCCCGAAAGGTGAATTCGGCGGCGATGCCTTGCAGCGAGTGATGGGCCCTCTCGGTCAGCAATGCGGAACGATCTTATGGGAATCTAAACGAACCAAGAATTGGAGCGACGGGTGGTTGGCCAAACTTCGCGACGACCAGCGGACGGCCAAGGCTGAAATCGCGATCATCGTCAGTCAGATTCTTCCCAAAGGCGTCGAGTCGTTTGATCTGGTCGATGGTATTTGGGTCACGAACACCAAGTCCGTGTTCTCCTTGGCAGTTGCACTCCGCCATTCCCTAATCGAAGTCGCCTCAGCTCGACAGGCACTTAATGGGCAACAGACCAAAACCGAAATGGTCTATCAGTATCTGACCGGCCCACGCTTCCGTCATCGCGTTGAAGCCATTGTCGAAGCCTTCTCTTCCATGCAGGAAGATCTCGATCGCGAGAAGAAGGCCATTACCAAGCAATGGGCAAAACGAGAGGAACAGATCGAGCGAGTCATGCAATCAACTGTTGGCATGTATGGCGACTTACAAGCGATTGCCGGAAAATCGCTCCAAGAAATAGAGGGGCTCGAACTCACAGCACTGGAGTCCAAAAATCCAATCCAACAATTGCTGCCTGAGTAAAGAATCCACCGTGATGCGTCTGTGGTCCTGCCGCTGCCGGCAAAACTTCAGAATCCAAAAGCTGATTGCACCGTATTGACCGAAGTCGCGTGGTCTCTGGGCAAAATCCAGGACAAACGCTCCATACAACCACTCTAGAACCTACACAAAAGACTCCAGGCCATTCTCGCCCCCACAATGCCGACTGCTGCGCTGATTCGAGCCCTGGCCGCAACCGGTCATTGGGCAGAAGTCCGGGCAAAAAAAGCAGCAGCCTAATCCGATCCAGGCACCAGTATTATTGAGCGAACAGCGCCTCTTCAGGTGCCAAGTCAAGCAATGACCCCAATTCTCTGACGCAAACTCATTGTTCTTTTCCGAACTCACAACGACAGACCAGAAATTTGCTTGTAGAGTGCTACGGCATAGCTGTCAGTCATTCCACAAATAAAATCCGTCACATTGAGAAGTCTTTGATAAGGACTGGCATGTGGAATCCGTCGGCTGCCCAAGAACTGATCAGGAATCAGCTTCACAAGGATTGAACTCTTAGACAATGGCTTCTTTCGATTTTTGGACACGTCTTCCGGCGCGACAACAAACGCGTCCAGGAGCCCTCCCAAAACATTAAACCCTGGAATTTCGACCTCTATAACCTCCCTAGCAGCATAGACTTTCTCCCTGTCAATGCGCTTAATCGACTCAACAACATCCCTTTTATCGGGTGTTATTTCTGCAAGCAGTTCCTTATGGAATACTCCTTTTACCAATTTATCTTCATGCTTCATGAAACAATCAGCTACCTCTGACACAAGTACATCAATGGCCCGAGCTCTTAAAAAACTCATTTGCTCCTGCTCATCCTTGATAGATTTCAACCTAGCGTTTAGGCTTGAATCATTAATTAAGCGCACTAAACTGTTTTTCGCCTCCCGGAAACTTACATGCCCCCTCAGAACACCGTCCTCTAAATCAATAATCGAGTAACAGATATCGTCTGCTGCTTCGACTAAATACGCAAGAGGATGTCTGCACCAACTTTTGTCTTGAATCTTTGGCTCCAAACCAACCCCTTCCGCAACTCTACGAAAAAGTTCTCTATCGGCGTCAAAGAACCCGTGTTTTTTTTGCGCCAACATTAGGTTGTGCGTTCTTACTTCCTGCCTCGGCTGAAGAAGTTGGATATTTTGAGAATGCCGCCAAAGTTGCGTAGGTCAGCTGCAAGCCGCCCTCATTATCTGGATGTTGCAGCCTCGTTAGAATTCTGAATCCTTGTGCATTGCCTTCAAAATTTAGGAAATCGGCCTGCTCAGCATCTGTCAGCGGATCAAGAAACTTCTTTTTATTTTCTTTGAACCACTCGCAAATGGCCTGCTCTCCAGCATGTCCAAATGGTGGATTCCCAATGTCGTGCGCCAAACAAGCAGTAGAGACAATCATCCCAACTCCAGAAGCATCTACTTGTTTGGGCAGCTTCTTTGCTTTGGTTAGGCGAAGTCCAACTTGCATCCCCAGTGACCGCCCTACGCACGATGCCTCCAGACTATGAGTAAGCCTGGTCCTCACATAGTCGCTCTTGGCTAAAGGGAAGACCTGTGTCTTGTCTTGCAACCTTCTAAATGCAGAACTGAAAATGACACGGTCGTAATCTTGATGAAACGAAGACCTTCCTTCAGCTACTACTCTCGCTTCTGACTTCCCCAACCTATTAAGAGAAAGTAATTGATCCCACTTCATTGGCTGCCCTCCTATTACTTCTGTCGAAGTAAGCCTGAACGAATGTATAGCCCAGCAAATACTCTAGACACCGAAGAACCAGCTGAACAACCGTCACTGGGAAATGACTTGTTTCGGCGAGACCCGACAATTGATCGAGTAAGCGACCTGCAGGTCCAAAAGGTCAATGCAGCCCATCCCATTTTTATAAGCTTTCTTCGCTGGTTTTGATTTCTTCTCTTATTCTTTTCAATCTTTGTTTTCCCGAATACTTTGTTCGTGCTGGGCAGAGTAACCCTCGAACAATTGTGATGGCCATGCCAAAAACAATCACTCACAGACAATGCTATCTTACTTCGCCACAGAACCATATCAGGCGACCCAGGCAAGTCTTTTCAGATAAGTAAGAGGTGTCCGGTCTTGCAATCCAACATTAGTCAGGCATGATATCGTCCTGGAAAGAATATGCTTGGCCGCAGATCGTCTATGACTGATGCTTACGACCTCCACCGCTTTCTCACCGCCCAAGAGCCCGTCTACAACACTGTCCTCGCTGAACTCCGAGCCGGAAGAAAGTCCAGCCACTGGATCTGGTTCTTCTTTCCGCAGATCGCCAATCTTGGTCACAGTGCAATGGCGCAGCAGTTCGCCATTGGCTCACTCGATGAGGCTAGCCTGCATTATTCATGACGGTTCGTAACGAAACCGCCAAGACGCCAGGCGAGACTGGCGTCCGGAGCACCGAGAAGCCGAGGCATACTTGAAACAGTATGTTGAGGTGACGAGGGGCGAGCCCGCCCGCTGGCCACGCGAAGCTTGCGGCCACGCCTGTTGTAGCAGCGTATCGGCGATTGCAGCAGAAGAGTCATGAATAATGCGGGCTAGGGACAAAACCGTTGAAGCTCCTATAGACAAGAAAGCCCTCACGGGTGCAGAGTCGCATGGAAGCGCCGCACACCTTTGATTTCCTTCTCCCGGCGGCGCGTCTCGGCAATGTCATAGTTGGATTGCATCTTCATCAATGTATCCATTTTGACGCCGAACGCCTTCTCGATCCGCAAAGCCATATCACCGGTCAGGTCGGCCTTGCCGTTCAATAGATTCGAGAGGGCAGGGCGCGACACATCCAGCACGGCGGCGGCGGCGGTCACGGACAGGCCAGCCGGTTGAATAATTTCCGTTCGGATAAAATCGCCGGGGTGGGGGGGGTTCTTCATGGGCATGGTCTGGTACTCCTGTGCTAGTGATAATCCTCGAAATTCACGTCATAAATTTCTTGTTCCGCGGTATCAACGCGGAACGTCAAGCGGCGGTTGCGTGTCACGCTCAAGCTAACCGTGCCTTTACGGTCGCCGGTCAACGTGTGCGCCTTCCATGAGGTGAGGGCGCGCACTTCGTCGGCACTGCTCATCACCTCCAGAAACGCGAACATCTTCCGCAGCTTGTCCACGGTATCTGGCGGTACACCCTTGGCGCTGCCGTCCAGATAAAGTCGTTGCAAGCCTTTATGAATAAAGTTCCGTATCTTCACTGGGAGACTGTAGCTTGTAACGTAACACGTGTCAAAACATAACTCCAGACAGAGCGCATGGCCCAATAGTGGCGGGGGTTGAATTATTTCGCCACAAAGCTGACCACTTGTGAAAACGTGTCATGCCAATTGGGCGGGGCGCGCCAAAAGAGTACTGCGTGTCAGGTCATGCAATCCAACATTGCCAGGCATGATATCGTTCTGGGAAGATCATACTTGACCACGGACAGTGTATGAGCGACGCTTACAATCTCCACCGCTTCCTTGACGCCCAAGAGCTCGTCTATGACACAGTCCTCGATGAGCTGCGGGCCGGGAGAAAGTCCAGCCACTGGATCTGGTTTATCTTTCCGCAGATCGCCGGACTTGGGCATAGTGCAATGGCCCAGCAATTCGCCATTGGCTCACTCGAAGAAGCCAAGGTCTACCTGCAACACCCAGTCATGCCCGCAATATCCACGAAGACTTCTACTGCAACCGCCGATACGCCGCTACGACAAGCCTAGCAGCGGGCGGGCTCGCCGCTCAGTCAGTCGACATACTGTTTCAAGTATGCCTCCTTTCTTCTCAGCTCCGCGCGCCCGTCTCGCGTGGCGTCTTGGCGGTTTCGTTACGAACCCTCGTGAATAATGCGGGCTTAGGTCCCAGACTCCGAGAATGTACCCAACTTGTCCTGAACGTGGAGGGTCGCAGCGCTGACGAAATCTTCGGCTATCCCGACAATCTGAAATTCCGATCCTGCATGACCTTGTTTCTGGTAGCTACCACCGACAACGCACTCTTCAAATCCGCCCTACTCAAATACTTCGACGGCCAACCCGACCAAGTCACGCTGGATATCCTGGCGCGGCACAACATGCCACGGTGCTAGGAAGCATGCGCGCTGCCCCGCCGCCACATTCACACCCGTTTCTCCCGAACATCGCTAAGAGGCTTTGGCGGGTTTGTGATGCAACTCGGCCTGGACGCGTTCGAGCACGAAGAGCTTGAGCAGTGTCTGATACGGGACGTCGCGTTTGTTCGCGATCGTCTTGAGTTGATCCAAGAGGGATTTCGGCAGACGAAGGGAGATCGTCTCGGTGGAGGGCTTCAACCGGGGAAATACCATCCGACGACTCTTGGCATAGTCGACATACTCCGTTGAGTCGTGTGACGCCCAAAACTCAGCTTCCTGTTTCTCACTCTTGAACGTCGGTCTTTTTTTGAGTTTGGTCACGATACATCCTCCGCTCCTTGGGACTCATATCTCTGGCTGAAATAATGCGGATGCGCCGTCGACGGATGGTGAAGACAATAAACAAGCGGCGTCCGGCATCAGTCTGTCCCAGCACGTAATATCGAGGCTCCACCATAGAATGGGCGAGGTCATCGGCGACCACCAGCGGCAGATTGAAGAAGACCTGCTCGCATTCCCACGGAGTAACCCGGTGCTTCTCCCAATTCTTGGCAAGATTTGCCTCGTCCCAATTAAACCCTTCCACACCCGGCAGTCGCGTCATCTCATGCCTTATGTTGTATATGGCAACCATATACGCGATGCCGCTGAACTGTCAATCACACACTGGGGATTCGCCCAGGAAAGAGTGATGTCCCAGCCGAGTGGGAGTGTTCGGCCTTGCAATCCTACGGTGCCCGGCATGATATCGTCCTGGAAAGAATATGCTTGACCGCGGATAGTTTATGGCTGACTCCTTTAACCTCCACCGCCTTCTCAACGTCCAAACACCCGTCTACGGCACGATCCTCACCAAACTCCGCGCCGGGAAAAAGTCCACCCACTAGATCTGGTTCATCTTCCCGCAGATCGCCGGTCTTGAATCAGCAATCAAGGTGAGCCCCAAAAGACTCAGCGTGAATCTTTTGTGATTCACACAAGACACCTTTCGCTAATTCGGTCATCAAACCACGAATCTGTATTGTATGCTCATGGGTGGGGATAATTCATTTCTGATGGTGGCAAGTGATGGGTGTGAGGGAATACTGACGGTGTTCATCCTTGTTTCACTTGCCTGTATCTAATGGGAGGAGTATCGCCCCATGAGTCTTCTTGCTGATCTCCATGCCGGTAGTCATGGTCTGCAGTTCACGCCTCCATCTTCATGGCAGCTCGACGCTGACGAGGATGAGTTTGTCTCTTTTCGCGATGCCACACATCGGGTCGATTGGTACCTGGAGTTTTCACCACTGATCGTTGATCTCTCGGCCAGGCACGATGAGCTGTTACGAGAAGATCTTCGTCGCGACACGATTGCCGTCTTTGAGTCTTACTTTGAGATGGCAAAAACTAAGTCTCCCATTCCTCCTGTGGAGCAGGGCGTAGATCTAGATGCTGTCACGAGAGAGACTGTGCACAATCTCCTCTCGTTACCACGAACCAAGCGAGATCCGAACTGGTCTCCGGTCGTTTCCATTGAACGAGCGACGATCAGTGATGTGCCGGTACTGGTGGTGATCCATCGACTGACCTACAGCGCCGGAGATGAATTGATCATCGGGCGTATTGTGATCTCGCTTGAACAGGGGACGATCTATCTCAGCGCACTTCGGCGAGCTGATATGACCGGGGTGCGGGAGAGCTTTCTCGTGATCACCCGTCAGCAGCCTGGAGAGGATGGTGACGCTGGACTTTCTGAAATTTCTCAGGCCATGATCGATGATCCCACGCTTGATGAAGGGTTCCCCGATCATCCCTTGAGCGCGATCCGGCGAGCCCTGCATTGGGCTCTGACCACCCCACTGGACCTACGCATTCGGAGTCCACTTTCCTCTGAACCAGAAACACCGATGACGCTCCCACGGTCTGGATGTTCCATCACTCCTCCGCCTCGGTTTCGTGTCTGTCCAGCGATGGCCGCTAAGATGGATTCTTCCCTCACCCCATTTATCCGTGCGACCGTGCCACAGGGGGGATCCTATGGTTTTGATGTGTGGCGTGTGCCGTCTCTGTCCATCAAGGGGCGGCAGGCAACACAGCGATTGCGTCGTATCGCTGAAGAGCATATGCGTGAGTGGGGACGCGACGGAGACCCAGCGGTTGAGTTCGAATGGGTAGAGTATTCAATACGTGACGGTCTGCCAGGGGTGAGCACCTATGTCAGTTTCCATGTGCATGGCCAGAGAAATCACGCGGTGGCGAATTGGTTTGTGGATCATGACGGCACTGTCTTTCGTGTCTGCATGGCTGGCTCTATTTCCCGTTCGCGTGAAGAGCTCACCACAGCTGTGAATGACAGCACGGGAACTTGGCAGCGACTTCCTGAAGACGTGAGGCCGCGCTCACCGTGGTGGAATCTGTTCGCTTCATAACTGGGTCCATAGACTGAATAGTCACGGTCACAGTGCGATGGCCAAGAATTCGCCATTGGCTCGCTCGATGAGGCCAAAGCTTATGTGGAACACCCGGTCATGCCCGCAATATCCACGAAGACTTCTACTGCAACCGCCGATACGCCGCTACGACAAGCCTAGCAGCGGGCGGGCTCGCCGCTCAGCTCCGCGCGCCCGTCTCGCGTGGCGTCTTGGCGGTTTCGTTACGAACCCTCGTGAATAATGCGGGCTTAGGTCCCAGACTTCGAGAATGTACCCAGCTTGTTCTGAACGTGGAAGGACGCACCATTGGAGAGATCTTCCCCTATCCCGACAATTTGAAATTCCGCTCCTGCATGACCCTGTTTATGAGCGCGACTCCCGACAACACCCTCTTCAAAGATGCCCTACTCAAGTACTTCGACGGCAGGCCTGACCAGATGACTCTCGATCTCCTGGCACAGCAGACATTTTAGGGCAGGTAACGGTGGAAGGAGCCACTCGGTTGGGCGGCCCGTCCATCTGCGCGCATCGCAAATCAGCTGACTGACAATCTTCGGTCCGGGACCTATCGTCCTCCACGCTCTCAAATGCATGGCTCGGATATCCCGCAATGGACAATCCCGTTTCCCTTCCTTTTCCCAATTCTCACAACGCATTGTGATCACATCGCGCTGCAAATGGCGTCTATACGCAGCGACGTTCATCACGGCAGTGTCTGTCATTCCCGTGAAAGCGAGAATCCAGAGTAGGACTGGATCCCGGGTCAAGCCCGGAATGACGAAGAGAATAGAACTTCTGTCATCATGTATAGCTTGGATCCCGAGATAGTGCTGACCACTATGCGCAGGATTCGCTGAGGAAATGAAGTGGATCTAGACGACCCTCACAGTCTCAGCTCATGGAGACTTTCAGAGAGTCTACAGTGAGTAGCAAGAGCAAGGGGAAAGGTTTGCTGGTACGTGAGGTAGGAGGAACAGTCGGCGCGTTTGCGACGCGCCGACCTAAACTCAGAAGAAATCTCTGCGCACCTTACTTGCCAGTAACGGCATCTTTCAGTTTCTTGCCCTCATCCTTTGCTTCTCCTGCATTCTTCATCGCATCCTGTGCTTTCAGATCCTTGGCGCTTTGTGCGGTTTCGCCACCCTTCTTTTTTGACGTTCTCCGCCTGGCCTTTCACGGTCTCAACCTTTTGCTTCATGCCGCCCATGTCGACAGCCCATACTGCCGACCCCAGACCAACCATGACAAGTCCTACGGCCACACCCACTACGCTCCTTCTCCGCTGCATGATGAATCTCCTTCTACTCGACTCGCAGATGATAGCGAAAGGAGCGGCGACATCTCGCCGCTCCTCTAAAACGATACCCGACTACTTGGTCACGCTGATTTCGACGCGGCGATTTTTGGCTCGTCCTTCACTGGTCGCATTGGACACCACCGGTTTGGTATCGGCTGCTCCCATTGAATGGGCACCGGAAAACCCACCGTCTGCTAAAGCTTGCGCGGCGTTCGCTGCACGCGCTTCGGACAATTCCTTATTGGACGGGAATTTCTTTTTCAGTGCGCCGAGAATCGGCCGATTGTCGGTGTGACCTTCGACATGCACCTGATACTCCGGAAAATCCTTCAGGATGGAACCAACCTGCTTAAGCGCATCCGCTCCTCCCGGCTTGAGCTGGTCCTCACCGGACCCAAATAAATAGCCTGATGCCAGATTGATGAGCAACCGCTCGTTATTCAGATCGACGGTGATATTCTTTTCATCGATTTGCGGCTTGAGGGCTCGGATCAATCCCCGCTCTGCCTGCTTCAATTTTGCCATTTCCGCAGAGAGGTCACCCCGAAGGCCCGAAAGGTCTTTGTCTCGATCCGCTAGCTGTGCCTCAAGATCGGCCATCCGCTGCTTCGCGGCGGCCAATTCTGCTGCAAGCCTATCCCGTTCACTTTGCAACTGGCCTATATCGCCTCTGGCCGACGATAGCTGGCTCGACAAGGTATCCTGATCACTCGATCCAGAGCGAAGATGGGAAATCTCATGTTCGCGGTCCGCCAGTTGCCGTTCTAGCTCACCTACCCGGCGGCTCAGATCTCCATTTTGTCTCCGCGCGGCTTCGAGCTCATCAGCCAACCGTTGACGTTCCCGCTCAAGAGCCGCCAGGCGATCAGCTGTTGGATCGGATGCCACCGCTTGTACCGTAGAAGGGCATCCGCTTCCCAGGTGATAGCCGTACCATTTCTTGTCGATGCACACTTCCGGCTGCTTAATATAAGAACCAGTGTGCTTGGCAGACGAAGAACAGCCGACTAAGGCAACCAGCCCTGTTACGACCACGGCGGTTTCGAACGTTCGCATGGTGTCCTCTCCTCCTCAGTTGCGCGGCATCGCCCCGCAACGCTCCGGTCAGGTTATGCGGCCGACTTATTGACGGTTCTTGAGGAGATCGCGGATCTCTCTCAATAACTTTTCTTCATTGGTTGGTTCCGGTGGCGCAGGTGGTGCTGGTGGTGGAGCTTCATTTTTGAATCGATTCACCTGTTTGACCAACATGAAGATCACAAATGCGATGATAAGGAAATCAAACACACTTTGCAAAAAAACTCCGTAATTCAGCGTCGGAGCTCCAGCCGCTTTTGCCGCAGCTAACGACGGCGGAGACGTCCTGGATAAATCGATGAACAGACTGGAAAAATCAACCTTGCCCATCATCAATCCGATCGGCGGCATGAGGACGTCGCTGACCATGGACGAGACAATCTTCCCAAATGCTCCCCCAATAATGACCCCGATTGCCATATCTAGGACATTGCCCTTCATGGCAAACTCTTTGAATTCCTTCAGCATGCTGTCCTCCTCACAAACTCGCATCTCTGCGAGGCTGCAGATTGTTATCGAGTGCGTGTTGTATCAAACGCGTAGCCTAGCGTGAGCAAATAGAGATTGTCGGTGTCTCCGGTTCCAGCGGGCGGACGATTATTGTATCGGGTGGTCACCTGGAACCCGCTCGCCAGACCAGCTAAAATCTTCATGCGAACTCCGTTATCCATTGTGAAGAAGAAATCTGACGCGTTCTGAACGGAAGGGAAAATCTCGTTGTAGTGATAGAGCGTCACTCGACCATCGAACAGCGGCCAATCCCATTTCATCGCGACCCGCGCGCGAAAGCTCGACCGATCTCCGGTGACGCTGTTATCGCGATAGTCCTCGTTGAAATACGCCGGGCCGGCCTCGGCGTAAAACGTCATATCTTTAAAAATACCATTAAAGTCTCCACGCTCAACAAATTGATATCCCGGTCCACTGGCGATCGCCGTTCTCAGCTTGAGATTTTGGAGAAAATCGTTTTCAACATAGGCCGACGCAAACCAGAAGAGCCGTTTGGTGATAAAGAAGTCCAACTTGATGGTTCCTCGCGCATTCCGAACATTCAGAGTGCCGCTGTTGTCTCCATAGACGTAGCGGCCCAGGAGTGTCAACCGAAGCTGTTCACTCCGAGCCACCAAATCTCCGATTACGCTGACGTTCCGTAGATGACTGTTTCCCGTGGACTGTGAGTAGCCTGCATTGAGACTTCCCTTGTAAATAACCGGCGACTGAACGATCGGATTGACTTGTGTGACCGAATCCATCGGTACCGTCATGACGCTTCCGGTCGGACCCGCCTTCAGCTTCATCGTTCCGGGCTCGCCCTCTTCCGCCGTCCCGTTGAGAATGGTCCCTTCCTTCAAATGAAAGGGAAGAGGATGTGAGACAGCCAGCTTAGTCACCTCAGACCACTTGACCTTGATGAGGTCTGCAGCCAGAACGCTTTTGATCACCAGGAGCCCACCGGTCATTTCGACCACTTCGCCGTGTATCACACTGCCGTCTCTCAGGGTAACCACATCGAAAACCGGTTCGGCCTGTGACCCGAGCGCGGCGTCATCAGCAGAAAAGGCAACGTGCTCCATTGTTGTCAGACACCACACCACGATCAACCCAAGCATGACTATCGATGGCCTCATTAGTCCTCCTTTTGATGAATACGTACTTTCATAGCGCTACTCGGACTTACGGATATACCGTGTTTACAAGATCACTGCAAGAAATCCTTTTAGATTCGGTATGCACAACCCTTCCATATCGCTCGCCCGTTATCCTCTCTTCACCCACTGCGTCCACGACTCGACGGACATCGGATCCCTCTTTGCGATAGGAGAGTGGAACAGGATCATCACTCGTTGCAAAAGAGCCCCGGTCAATTCTGCCCTTTCCGTTCGAGATCGACGTAATACCGAGCCGCTTCAGAGCGCCTGGAAATTCTGAGGCGCTTGTAGATCTTCTGTAGACGAGACGCAATCACCGTATGAACGACATTCAGCTCCTGTCCGATTTCTTTGTTGGTCTTCCCGGAGGCCACTAAAGAAAGCAAGTGTCGTTCTTCTCTTGAGCAGGTCTTTTTCCATTGCTCATGCCCTGACGTACTGCCATCACGGAGCCACTGGATCACTTGCTCGGTTAAGTGCTGATCCATGATGGCCCCTCCACTCGCCATGATCTCAAGACTCTTCGTTATCGATTCGGCTGTCGCACTCTTCAGCAGATATCCGTGCGCTCCAGCCATAATCGCGGCACGCAAGACATCCTTATCATCCTGCGTGGTAAAGAAGAGGACTCTTACCTGAGGATGAAGCTGCCGAATGGTCTTACAGAGCTCGATCCCACTGTCCTGTCCCACTTGAACCTCCACCAAGACCAGGTCAGGTTGTTCGGCATGAATGGCTTGGAGTGCCTCCTGTCGAGTACCGGCCATACCAATGATTTCGATATGATGGCTTCTGGAGAAAAAGTCTTTGATTCCCTGAAGTGTCAGGATGGAACGATCAATGATGAGCACACGAATCGGCCGCCGCTCTCTGTCTGATTGCTCCATACAACGCTCCCGCTTCTGCACGAGACTCATGACTTGACTCCTTGCTGTTTCGATCACCGCCGTTTACTCCCCGTAGACACTCCACGAGGCGCCCATGAGACTCTTCGGCTGAGCCTCTGCAAATCCTACCCCCATGCCGATGTTGTGCGATGCACTGTCTCCGAGCCCCTATTCAGTGTTCTCAGAGTGTCCCCGTGAAACTCATGGTGCGCTTCGCATGTCGCGGGTACACACCAGTAGACGTTGATGTCTTGATTCGCTCTGCTTGTCGAGCCACAAGATTTCTGAGCATTCTGACGGTGACCATCGCTCCGCAATTGACACAACGCAGAGCTCCCCGCCCTGCTTCCTGCTCTTCGAGCTCGTCTTCTGCGTAATGCTCAACCAACATTAACCCGTTGCACCGTTTACAACGCATACGACGATCCTTCGTATTGACCCTCGAGTTTCAGCTTGGTAAGGCGCGTCCGCTTGACCATCACGTTCTTCCCTGTGGGAGCACTGCAGACTCTACCCCCTGGCCGCATCCTATGGATGACCGCTGAGTAGAAGCAGTCTCCGATGTCTGTTGATGGCCGGAGGAATTCAACACTCTGCAGAGATCCACGAAGAAGTCGACGAACGCACCGATCAACCCTTCACGGCAAACCAGCTCCTCAGTGCCCTCCACAGATTTCCACTGGTCATTCACTTTTTTTAACACCACCAGTCGATGAGTGCGCATCCCACGATTGGCTTCGGTCGTGAGCAAGTAGTCTTCACCATGTGTCCCTTTGACAAGAAGGCCTTGAGTCGTCACAGGGATATCCTCTCTCCAGGTATCAGCGTTCATGGTCGTGAACAGCGTTTTGCAGGTGAGATAGCGCTGTCATGCCATGATGCCTCTAACAATCCTTATGCCAGCATCCTGCTGTATGCAGCTGCATTGATTGTTGAGGGATTTTCACATGTCTATGCAGTATCGGCTCAGGAAAGGCGTCTCAATTGATCCACTGTGACTGTCTCATGAGACAGTCACAACGCGAAATGAGACGGGGATCTGTTTGCGGCAATGACGAATTCTGTCCGGGAGATAGTGGACGTCCCAGGACCACCAGGAGTGGCACAAGTGTAGAGTTGTCGCCGGACGAGGGGGACAGGTTGTGAACGCAGCGAGTCAGTGCGCGTGGATATCGAACTCGACGAGACGGCGATAAAACGTTGCTCTGCTGATCCCCAATCGTTTGGCAGCCTCGGTTCGGTTGCCGTTCGCGTCTGAAAGGGCTGTCAACAATCGAGTTTTCTCGTCTTGATTCGACAACGGGATGAAGACGGACGGGCTGGATGCCAGAGTGGCTCCGGTAATCTCCGGAGGAAGATCAGCGGGGCAGATCTCGTTCCCCTTGCAACTGATCACGGCGAACTCAACCGCGCTCTTCAACTCACGCACATTCCCAGGCCAGGAATAGCTCATCAGTACGCGAAGTGTGTCCGGGTGCAGCCGCTCGACCGTCTTCCCGGTTGGAGCACAGATTTTCCCGAGCATCGATTGTGCCAGCAGAGGGATATCTTCACGTCGGTCTCGAAGAGGGGGAAGTTGGACTCGCGCGATTCGTATTCGGTAGAGCAGATCAGCCCGAAACGATCCTCGAAGAACGTCTTCGCTGAGGTTGTGATGGGTGGCCGCCACAACACGAACATTGATGGTACGAGGTTTGGCCTCCCCTAGACGGGTGATTTCCTTCTCCTGCAAGACCCGCAACAGTGCTGTTTGAACCTGAGGCGGAATATCTCCGATTTCGTCCAGAAACAACGTGCCTCCCTCCGCCGCTTCGAACAAGCCCTGCTGATCCTGGATGGCGCCGGTAAAGGCTCCGCGCTTATGCCCGAAGAGCTGGCTGGTCAGAATAGAATCGGTCAAACCCGCACAATTCGCCGCGAGAAACGGTTTGTTCCTTCTGCCGCTGGATGAATGGATCGCTCGAGCAATGAGTTCCTTTCCCGTCCCCGTCTCACCTTCGATCAACACCGTGGTATCAACCTGTGCCACGTCACGCACCAATTGATAGACACGAAGCATGGCGGAGCTCTTCCCGACCAGATCATGAAACGACGCTTGTTCATTGAGGGCTTGGCGAAGCGCATGGAGCTCCGTGCGGTCGGAAAGGATCAGAATACGTCGAACGGGATGACGCAAGTCTCTGTGGATCTCCAACTCAATCCATCTGGAGCAAGCCCCCTCCAGACACAATGGTCCGCCGGAACGAGTTTGCGAGGAGCCGTCGAGGAGATGTTGAACCAACCGACGGTCTTCCTTACTGAATGATAAGACCTGATCCCAGGGTTGACCGATAGCCTCCTGAGCGGCAATACCGAGCATCTCGAGCGTGCGATCCGTCGCAAATGCGATCTGTCCATGCTCGTCCAAGACCATCGCGGCAAGTCCTAGTTGCTGGAGCAACGCCAGCGCATCGTCCTTCGTACGCTCACTCGCTTCTAATCGGCCGATCAAGCGTGTCTCCGTCTTGTGATGCGACTTTGCGGTGATGTCTTCGGCAAGCATCCGTTCACGAGCCCGTTGAACGATGGACCGCATGTTCTCAAAGTCCGAGCCAAGACGCTCGATAAGCACGAGCTTGCGAAGCCCAAGGGACAGCGCCCTGGCTTCCAGTGTCATCGTGCCACCCTGTTGGTC
>WBZP01003905.1_pt1 | contig 15901 bp, 9 predicted proteins | sample 5204301 | NCBI WGS metagenome assembly WBZP01 (sample SAMN12412401, study PRJNA552823) | activated sludge metagenome | isolation source: activated sludge from nitrification reactor of wastewater treatment plant... | place: USA: Pennsylvania | collected 2017
CGCCGAATCGGTCGGCGCGGTCGAGGTGCCGGTCTTGTCACCACCGGTACCACCCTGGATCTTCAGGTCGGCCTTGTCGCCGGCCTTGCCGTTGACCCACTTCTTCTCCAACGTCACCTTGTTCTCGGTGCGGGTGTTGGTGTAGGTGCAGGTCACTGCCTTGTCGGGCATGGTGAACGCGCCGTTGGTCACGTCCACGGTGTCGGTGCCGGCCTTGCAGACCAGTTCCGAGGTGTAGTTACCGGTGTTGGCGCCCGGCAGGGTCTCGGAGACCGTGACGGTGTCACCGGAGCGGGCGTCGGTGCTGGCGGTGTTGCCAGGTGCCGGCGCGTCGTTCGCGGTGGACGTGGCCGTGGCCGGGTCGGTGATCCCGCCGACGATCTTCAGGTCGGCCTTGTCGCCGGCCTTACCGCCGACCCAGACCTTCTCCAACGACACCTTGTTCTTGGTGCGGGTGTTGGTGTAGGTGCAGGTCACCGGCTCGTTCGGCATCGTGAACACGCCGTTGTCGTCGGTGATGGTCTCCTGGCCGGCCTTGCAGACCAGCTCGGAGGTGTAGGTGCCGGCGTTGCTGCCCGGCAGGACCTCGGAGACCGTCACCTGCGCCCCGGAGGCCACCTGGGTGTCGATCGCCGAATCGGTCGGCGCGGTCGAGGTGCCGGTCTTGTCACCACCGGTACCACCCTGGATCTTCAGGTCGGCCTTGTCGCCGGCCTTACCGCCGACCCAGACCTTCTCCAACGACACCTTGTTCTTGGTGCGGGTGTTGGTGTAGGTGCAGGTCACCGGCTCGTTCGGCATCGTGAACTGGCCCTGCGCGTTGGGGGTCACCCCACCGGTGCAGGACAAGCTGGATGTGTAGGTGCCCTTGTTGTTGGCATTGAGGACTTCGGCCACCGACACGCTGTCGCCCGACTGCACATTTGCGGTGGCGACGTTGGCGTTGTCGGTCCAGGATCCGGCCTGACCGTTGGAGGTGGAGGTCTTGACCTTGTTCGCGCCGCTGCCGCCCGTGATCGTCAACTGAGCGGTGTCATTGTTCTTACCGTCGACCCAGGTCTTCTTAAGCGACACCGAGTTGGCAGTGCGGGTGTTGGTGAACTCGCAGGTTACTGCCTGGTTGGGCATGGTGAAAGTGCCATTTGTCACTGTCACCGTGCCGCCCCCCGACTTGGTGCAAACAGCGCTGCCGGATGTGTAACTGGCGCTGTTGTTGGCGTTGAGGACTTCGGCCACCGACACGCTGTCGCCCGACTGCACATTTGCGGTGGCGACGTTGGCGTTGTCGGTCCAGGATCCGGCCTGACCGTTGGAGGTGGAGGTCTTGACCTTGTCGTTGCCGGTGCCGCCCGTGATCGTCAGTTCGGCCTTGTCGCCGTTCTTGCCGTCGACCCAGGTCTTCTTCAGTGACACCGAGTTCGCGGTGCGGGTGTTGGTGTAGGTGCAGGTCACTGCCTGGTTGGGCATCGTGAACTGGCCCTGCGCGTTGGGGGTGACCCCGCCGGTGCAGGACACCGTCGAGGTGTAGTTGGCGCTGTTGTTGGCGTTGAGGACTTCGGCCACCGACACGCTGTCGCCGGCCTTGACCTGGGCCTCCGCGACGTTGGTGTTGTCGGTCCAGGATCCGGCCTGACCGTTGGAGGTGGAGGTCTTGACCTTGTTCGCGCCGGAGCCGCCCGTGATCGTCAACTGGGCGGTGTCATTGTTCTTACCGTCGACCCAGGTCTTCTTCAGCGAGAGTTTGTTGTCGCCGCGGGTGTTGGTGTAGGTGCAGGTCACTGCCTGGTTGGGCATCGTGAACTGGCCCTGCGCGTTGGGGGTCACCCCGCCGGTGCAGGACACCGTCGAGGCGTAGTTGCCGGGCGCGCTGAGCACCTCGGCCACCGACACGCTGTCGCCGGCCTTGACCTGGGCCTCCGCGACGTTGGTGTTGTCGGTCCAGGATCCGGCCTGGCCGTTGGAGGTGGAGGTCTTGACCTTGTTCGCGCCGGTGCCACCCGTGATCGTCAACTGGGCGGTGTCGTTGTTCTTGCCGTCGACCCAGGTCTTCTTCAGCGAGAGTTTGTTGTCGCCGCGGGTGTTGGTGTAGGTGCAGGTCACAGGATAGTTCGGCATCTGGAATGCCCCGTCCGAACTTCCAGTGACCTCGTCGTTGGTGCCGGTCTTCACACACTTGAGTGCGGTGCCGTAATTTGCCGGCGCGCTGAGCACCTCGGCCACCGAAACGTTGGAGTTCCAGGCCACGTCTGCTTCAGCGACGTTGGTGTTGTCGGTCCAGGATCCGGCCTGGCCGTTGGAGGTGGAGGTCTTGACCTTGTTCGCGCCGGTGCCACCCGTGATCGTCAACTGGGCGGTGTCATTGTTCTTGCCGTCGACCCAGGTCTTCTGCAGCTTCAACTTGCTCTTCGTAAACGTGTTTGTGTAGGTGCAGACAATGGGAACCGAGGCTGCGGACGTGGCGTCGGGGACATTCGCCAGAGTCACAGTCTTGTTGTTGTACGAGACGCCAGTGACCGTGCCTCCAGCTCCGTCGAGGCATTGCACGCTGGTGAACTGCCAGTCCGTTGGGTTGTTTCCCTCAGTGATCGTGACCGTCTCAACCCCCGCGCGGAAGGCTTTGGCGCCTGAACTAGCGGTCCCGCCGTTGGTGTTGGGAGGAGTCAGGTTTGACGGGTTGGTTTGCCACGGAGAGCCTACGAGGGAGCTTGTGGACGTGAAGGAGAAGGCGGGGATCGTGCCGGGAGTCGAGTCGCCTGCCCACTGCACCTTCTTGACGAGTTCGATCGTGCGCTTCTGGGCGAGTTGGCCGTAGAGGCAGCCAGTAGTGGTCTGGCCCTCAGTCGTGATGAACTTGGTCTTCGCGGTGCCGGAGGGCGACGCCGGGCAGGTGCCGTTGTTGGCGCCCGTGAACCCACTAGAAACGAGGGAGAATGCGTAATCCACGCCGCCCACGTTGATCGTCAACTCGCCAGTAGGAGTGCTTGTAAACGCCAGGATGTCATCTGAACAGTTGCTCTGTTCGGGATCGACCTTGTCGTCGCACTGATTGGGGGTCTCATAGAGATCGTAGGGGAAGGTGAAAGTCTGACCTTGGAACCGGATATTCAAGTTGCCCACGAAATGTGCGGGGTTGGGCTCGGCCGTGTTGATCGGGTTGTTGTAGTGCTTCATCGTCCCGATCAAGAAGGAGGATCCGGTATTGACGTTCCCGCCGGTTGATGGAGTAATGCCGATAGCGCTCTGCTCTGATTTGTCAAGGTTGGTTGGGCAGGTGTTTCCATCGCGCCCGTGGGCAGCCGTTGCTTCGTTGGGGTTGCCCACCCAGGTGGTGGAAACCGCAGGGTTGGGCGGATTTAGGGGAGGGTTGAAACGAATGCAGTTTCCATTGGCGTTGCCGTTGGTCTGTCCCGTGTGCCCGGCCATCTGAGCGTCGACTGCCCCGATGTTCACGGTTGCTGCCACCGCCGGCGTTGCAGTAGAGACAACGCCAGCCCCAACCAGACCAGCGGTGGTGGTTCCAGCCACGACAGCTGTAGAAGTGAGTGCTCCCAAGAACTTCCTAAACATGGTGGTGCCTCCCGTTCAGACCCCGATTTGTTGCACCGGAGGAAGTCAATTGTTCGAAATGAGGAGAAATGACGAAGCCCGCGGGCATACGCGGGCTCGAAGTTTCGTTACAGATGGTAACCACCACATCCTCCTCCGCCGACCAATGGCTGTACACGCCATCGACTGTTCGGCTGAGGGCACTGTAACTCGCTGTTGATCAGCCCGTACATCCCCCTATCGAGTTACGCGAGCGCCGGGAACATACACGACGTGGGCGGCGTGCGCTCGTTGATCGTCTCCGTGTCCGAATTGTTATGTCCGTGTAAGGCCGTTCCGGTGATCCGTCGCCGCTGTGGAGCCCAGCGATAGCCCCGTTCGAGCGTGCGGACATGTGTGATCGTGGTCACTCTGCGTGTCCATTTCGCCACCGCACACGCCGAAGGGGCCCGCGCACATCGGCGCGGGCCCCTTCAGGTTCGTGCTAGCCGAGCCTCACCTGAGGATCCAGGTCTTGCGCCAGGTCTTGGCCTTCCAGCGGTCCTCGAAGCCAGGCTTGGGCTTGGCCCGGACGATAACCCGCACCCGCACGGCGTCATAGCCCTTGGTCTTCACCTTGATCCGGCCCTTCTTCGTGATGGTCGTCTCGCAGAAGGCGGTCTCGCCGGCTGCGGTGGTGGTGATCGGCCGGCACAGGACCACCGGCTTGACCAGGACACACGAGGAGTTGGTCTTGATCTTCTTGGTGAGGATCCTGTTCCCGACCTTCTTGGGAAGCGGCTTCTTCAGCGTCACGTCGATCGGGCAGATCCTCTTGACGACCTCAGGGTTGACCTGGGCGATCGAGTTGACCACCGTGACCGACACCGTCTGATCCTTGCCGGTGACCGTGACCTGCTGGCTCGGGCTGTAGCTCGGCGGGTTGAACTGCCAACCCGCGGGAGCCGCCGGCAGGACAGGCTCGTCGACCGTGCATGTGGTTCCGGTCGGCAGGTCCGTGATCGTCTGTGACTGACCATCGGCCAGGCTGACCGTGCCGTTCTTCACAGGGTTCCCGCCATCCACACAGGTGTACGTGATGTCGAAGGCCCCGGTGAACCCGGAGGTCTGCGGGTTGAACTCCTTGACGATCGTCAGCGCGCCGGTGTCCCGGGTGTTCACGATCGTGCACACCACTCTCTGCCCTGCCTGCACGGTGATCTTGTCGCCGTCGTTCAGCTGACCCTCCACAGCCTGCGGCACAGGCTCCTCATCGGAGGGCAGGCACACCCAGTCGCTCGGGGAGTAACCACCCGGGCCGGTCTCGGCCAGCGTGTACTGCGTGCCGGCGTAGACCGACTCGAACTGCCCGGAACCGCCGGGTGTGGAGATGTTCAAGTCGTCGTCCGGAGCCGCAGCCTTGGCTGTGAGCGTCCACGAGTCAGCACTGGCCCCTTCGACCTGCTTGACCAGCTTCAACTCCGCGAGGTCACGGGTGTTCACGATCGTGCAGGTCACCTTCTCGCCGGGATCCAGGCGCACCTGGTTGCCGTCCTGGGAAACCGCCGGGAGCGCCTTGTCGCTGACATCGTCCGATACGCACTGCCAGAACTGGCCGGGCGTGTAGTTGGCCGGGCCCTCGGACTCGGTCAACGTGTAGAGCTCGTCGGCGTACACCTCCGTGTAGGCGTCGTTGTCCCCGGGCACGTCGACGATGTTCTTGCCGTTGAACGGCGCGTCTGCCGTCGCGGACAGCAGCCACTCCGCTGGGCTCGCAGAGCCGCCCTCGACCTGCTTCTTGAGTCTCAGCAGGGCGGTCTGCTTGGAGTTCGTGAAGGTACACACGAACTCCTTGCCGGAGTCGGCCGGATAGTCGACGGTGAACTCGCAGTCTCCCGACTTCTCGAGGAACTCCCATCCGTCCTGCATGGTCTCCGTGATGGTGTACGTTCCTTGCTCCAGCAGCTGCCCGAAGTTCGCGTTGCCGTCGCCGTCAGTGGCCACGGTCGTGGTCGTCGGGGGCTTGCTGTCCGTCCGGGTCAGCGTCATGTCCCACCCGCCCTCGCTGCCAGGCGGCTGGGTGATCTTCACCGCACCGGCGGTCGCCGGTGTGATGTCGTTGGCGAAGGGTGCGGTGCCGGCGCACGTCGCACCTTCGAGGTTCACCTCGACGGGCTGACCCGGCGGGTTCCACCCAGCAGGCGGGGCGTTCTCCACGACCTTGTAGATCCCGGGCGTCAGGTTCGGGACATCCACCTCGTTCGTCGTCTGACCCGCTGTGAATGTGATCTCGACGTCGTCGGCCACCACCTGATCTGTGGAGTCGAGCACGTCGAATGTGAAGGTCGCCGTCTCCGATCCGGTGAGGATGTCAGGGATCGTCTTCTTGATGGTCAGCGTCGGGCGGGTGTCGACATTGATCGCGATCGAGGCATCGGCCGACGTGGTGAAGCCGTTGGAGCCCAGCAGGGTGGCGGTGTCGGTCAGCGCTCCTGACCCGACGGTCCCCTTGTCGACGTAGATCGTCTTCTCGAAGGTCACATCGCCCGAGTCGTCCTGTTCATCGGAGACCCATGTCACCGGCCCCGTGGTCTTCGTGCCGGCGGTGTAACCCACGTATCCGGTCTCGGGCTTGTCGGAGGAGAACTCCATGCCTGGTCCGTCGATCTGCTCGACGTCCGTGACCGTGGCAGTGCCGTTGTCGTTCGGTCCGCTGTTCTGGATCGTGGCCTCGGCGCTGGCCTGTGTGTCGCCGGGCACCGCGACGCCCGTCGCCTTGTCGGTGTAGGTGGCGGTGGCCACGTCGTTCACCGCGGTCACGCCGGGCGTGGGAGTCGCCCACACGTAGGTGTGCTCCAGGACGAGTTGTGTCGTGTTGGCCGGAACGTCAACGGGTCCCGAGGACTTGGTGTCCAGGAGGTTTGACTGATCGGTGCCGGCGTAGATCCTGTCGGTCACGTCGATCGTCACGACCCGTGCGGCCGGATTGGTCGCGAAGACCTGCGTCTTGATCGTGACTCCGCCGGAGGGGTCCGCCGACTCCTTCTTCCACTCGACCTTGACCTCGACATCGGTGTCCACCGTGCTGCCCTGGGCATCGCAGGTGTTGCCGATCGTCACCACGGCCGGAGTTGCTGTCTTCTTGACACTCCAGATGGTGCTGCTGCCCTGTGAGGCGCTCATCGTCTTGGAGATGGACTGGGGGAGCAGGCCCTTCACCGGGATGGACACGGTCCGCTTGCCGGTCTTGAAGTCGTCGCTTTCGAACATGTAGGACTGAAGAGACGACCCGGAGTACTTGCTTGCGCCGAGGGCCAAGCGGTTGAACCACTCGACCTGACAGGTGCCTCCGGCCGGCACGGTGATCGTCAGTTCGCGGTAGATGGTGACGTCTGCGCCACCGGTGACACCGTTCTCGTACGCCTCGGGACCCGAGGTCACCTGGCACCCGGCCGCGCTGTCGCGGAAGATCTCCGGCTCACTGATGACGTCGTACCCGACCTTGCCGTTGTTGACGTTGTCCGCTGCGACGATCACGTTGAAGGTGGATGCGGTGCCGGCGGAGTTGGTCGTGATCAACCGATGCGGGACCAGGTCGAGTTCGTTCCAGCCCTTGCCGAGGTTGCCGGTGGTGTACACGGGGTCGAGGCAGGCGTACTTCTGACCCGCTGGCCCGAAGTCGATGGGCAGCACGATGTCGCCGTTGTTCCGGCAACCCTCGAAGGTGAACTGGATCTTGTTGCCGGGCGGGGTGTACGCCTGCACTGACGCGAACAGTGCACCGGGGATCAGTGCCGCCAGGAGTGCCAGCACGGCAGTGGCCGCTACGGAGATCCGCCCTCGTCCTCGGGATCGGTGTCCTTGTGTCATCTCACTGCCTCTCCTGGGACTGGTCGGTGGGGACCCCGCGCCAGTCGGATCGGGGTTCACTGTGTGTGACCGCCGAAGGTCCTCCACACCCGACAGGGCCATAGTTCCTCGGCCCTTCGGGTGAGCGCACAGTAAACCTGTATTCACGCGCTGTACATCCCCCGATGGCGGCAATCTTGGTCGATGTCGTCCATGACATCGCGACGCCACGCGGCAACAGTGGGGTCTCAGCGGCCGCCGACCGATAGTCGACGGTCAGTTTCGTTAATCGGACGTGCCGTTGGTGGCTACCGCCGCAGGGTTCCGCTACGCACCGTAGTCGTCCTCGCCCGGCTCACCAGAGCGCGCGTACGGCCTCCAGGGCGGGCTCCCGGCACGCGTCCACCATCGTGATCCGCAGCCGGGATTCCGCGGCTTCCTCAGGTGTCAGAGCGCCTTCGGCGTCTTTGGCCCAGCCGACCTCAACGGCCAGCGCGGGTGTGTCGGCCACGTGCTCGCCCAGTGCGTGATCGCGCTCGACGGCCTGATGCAGGAGGGCGGCCTCCGCGCCGAACCGGCGGTCGAGCCGGTCCCTGCTGCGACTGTCACCGGGGGCGCCGACCAGGGCGATGTCGGCGGTCCGGCAGGGCTGGCCGCTGATGAGGTCCACCGCGTCCTCGGCCATCTTGCGGTAGGTCGTGAGCTTGCCGCCGGTCACCGCGATGGCGCCGCTGGGCTGCCGGGCGATCAAGTGTTTGCGCGAGATGTCGGCGGTCTGGGCGTGTGCGTCGCTGACCAGTGGCCGCAGCCCGCTGTAGGTACCGATGACATCCTCTTCGCGCAGCGGTATGGCGAGCGCCGCCGAGATCCGCTCGCGCAGCCAAGCCAGTTCGTCGGCGGTCGGCTCCGGCGGGTCGGGCTGCAGCGAGTCCGTGGCCAGATCCGTAAGACCCACGTAGCACAGTCCGTCGGGCTGCGGGATGGCGAAGACGAACCGTCCGAACTCCTCGGGGATCGCGACCGTCATGCACGCGGTCGGATGGCCCAGCCTCTCCGCCGGGACGATCAGGTGTGTGCCGCGGCTCGGGCTCAAGCGGATCTCGGGGTTCAACTCCTCGGTCCACACGCCGGTGCAGGTGATGATGTGGTCGCAGTCGATCGTGAACTCGCCGTCCTCGTCGCGTAGCGTCGCCCGGCCCTCCCCGACGGCGACCGCATCGACATGGGTGAGCACCCGCGCGCCGTACGCCGCCGCCGTGCGGGCCGCGGCCACGACCAGTCGTGCGTCGTCCTCGACCTGGCCGTCCCAGCCCACGATCGCGCCCTTCAGCCCGTCGGTACGCAGGGCGGGCGCCATGTTCAGAGCGGTCGCCGCGTTCACGAACCGCGCGCGGGGGAGAGTGCCGCGCTTGGTCCCCGCCATCGCCCGCAACCCGTCGCCGGCAATGAGACCCGCGAAACTGATCAGTGGGTCCTTCCCGCCGTAGTTAGGGATGAGGGTCGGGATTGCCCGCACGAGGTGCGGCGCGATCGTGGTCATGAGCAGGTGGCGCTCCTTGGCGCTCTCCATGGCCACGTCGATGTGACCGGATGCGAGGTAGCGCAGCCCACCGTGGATCAACTTGCTGCTCCAGCGACTCGTGCCGTGGGCGAGGTCGTGGCGTTCGACGAGCGTCACGTCGAGGCCGCGACTGGCGGCGTCGAGAGCGACCCCGACACCGGTGATGCCGGCGCCCACGACCAGAACCTGGGTGCGGCCTTTGCTCCGCAACTCCCGGAGTTCCGTGCTGCGGCGTTCGGCGTTCAGCAAGCTGCGGGGTTCGGCGGGGCGGATCACGAGAGGTATCCCTTCACGAGCAGTCGGAGCTCTGATTCATTGCCACCGATGCGGTGGGCGAAGACGAATGTCTGGGCGACCAGGACGAGGGTCAGTGACATCTGATCCGGGTTGCCCGAACGGATGCTGCCGTCCCCGGTGCGGGGTTGGCCCTGCACGATCAGGTCGCGCAGGACGGTGCGTGCCATGCGCTGGGTGCCTCCGAGCCGGCCAGTGATCCACTCGGTGAGTTCCTCGGGCTCGTGACGCAGTACCGCTTCCATCAACGGGTGCTCGTTGATCCTGCTCACGGACCCGGCGATGGCCTCGACGATGCGGTCGCGCTGGGTCGGTGCGTCGATGGAGCTGGTCTGAGCGACGATCGCCCCGAACTCGCGGTTGAACAACGCGGCGAGGATGGCGTGCTTGTCGGGGAACTTCCGGTAGACCGTCATCCGGGACACGCCCGCGCCGTCCGCGATGGCGGACACGGTCAAGGCGCTCGGGCCACCTTCGACGATCAGGGTGGCCGCGGAGTCCAGCAGGCGGTTGCTCACTTCATCAGTGATCGGCTGTGACACCATGCGTGTTAGTGTAACACTTGACGAGGTACGAAGCAGTTGCTGAGTGTTCACCGGAGGAAGCCATGGTCGTGTCCACAGAGGTCGTGCAGCGGTGGGGCGGCGGGGGCCACGGGGTGCCCGTCACCCTGCAGGAGTTCCTCGCCGACCGTGGCATGGGCGCGGCGCAACCGCGGCCCGCACTGGACCTGGCGGCCGTGGACGTGCGCCCGAGCCGGATCGCAGCCGAGGAGATCGCCGGCCTGGGATGTGCCTACGAGTACGACGACATGGTCCGCCTCCGGTGCTCCGGAGGGTTCTCCTTCATCGACCTGTGCCGGCGTCGCTGGTCCGACTCGGCACTGCCAGCGGTCGATGTGGTTCTGCTGCCGCGTAGCCATGACGACGTGCGCCGCATCCTCGACGCCGCCCGGGAGAAGCAGTGGGCGGTGGTTCCCTTCGGAGGCGGAACGAGTGTTGTCGACGGGGTCGACGTCACAGATCGGCTGACGGTAGGGGTGGCCTTCTGGGAGATGAACTCCGTGCTGGACCTGGACAGCGAAACCGGCGAGGTGCGTGTGCAACCGGGGATCGGCGGTCCGGAACTGGAGCGGTGGCTCGAGGCCCGCGGCTTCACATGGGGGCACATCCCGCAGTCCTGGGAACGCGCGACGGTCGGCGGCTACGTGGCCACGCGCTCGGCGGGGCAGACGTCGACCGGCTTCGGGCGCGCCGACGCCACGGTGACCAACTTGCGCATCGCGGCGCCGATCGCGGACTTCGATCTCGGCCGGGCGCCGGGAACCGCGGCAGGCCCGGACCTCAAGCAGGTCTTCCTCGGAAGTGAGGGCTCGTTCGGGATCATCACCGAGATCGGGCTGCGCGTACGTCCGCTGCCGGAGAAGAAGGTGTACGAAGGGCTGCTGTTCCCCAGCTTCGTCGCCGGCAAGCGTGCCTTCCGCCAGTTGGCGCTCGACCGGGTGCCCGCGGACATGATGCGCCTGTCCGACGCCGAAGAAAGTGCCGTGAACCTCGCGATGAGCGGGCTGTCCGGCATCACGAAGCAGGCCTTCGACCGCTACACCGCCCTGCGCAAGGTCGCAGGCGGGTGTCTGGCGATCGTGGGGTGGGAGGGCCCGGCGGATGTGGTGGCCGCGCGGCGGGCTCACGCGTACACGGTCTTCCGGCAGTTCGGCGCGGTGCGGCTGCCGGCCACCGTGGGACGGTCCTGGGAGAAGAACCGTTTCACGGCGCCCTACCTGCGCGATGATCTGCTCGACGCGGGATACCTCGTCGAGACCTTGGAGACGGCCAACGAGTGGTCGCAGCTCGACGCCACCTACAAGGCCGTGCACGAGGGGTTGCGCGGCGCCCTCGGTGACCCGCTGATCGGCACCCATCTCTCGCACATCTATCCCACGGGCGCGAGCCTCTACTTCACCGTCATCACTCCGCTTGCGGACGACCCGGTCGCGCAATGGAAGACGGCCAAGGCCGCGGCGACCCAGGCGCTGGTGGACACCGACGCCACGATCACGCACCATCACTCGGTGGGCCGGGACCATGCGCCGTGGTTGACCGGCGAGGTGGGGGAGTCCGGCGTGGATCTGCTGCGGGTCATCAAGGCCCACGTCGACCCGCAGAGCCTCATGAACCCGGGGGTCCTGGGGCTGGGCTGAGTCTGGGGGCGCGGAAGATCCGTGAGCGCTTCGGAGATCCGTGAGCGGCGCGGAGGTGCGGAAGTGCTCCCGGATCTCCGAAGTGCTCACGGATGCGCTTCGCGGACTGGGCCCCGGGTGCCTGACTGCGAGGTGGCCGGGCCGCCGCTGCGATCGACCTCAGTACCCTCGGAACATGCCCCTTGAACTACTGCCCGCTGTCGATGTCGCCAATGGTCAGGCCGTTCGCCTGGTCCAGGGTGAGGCCGGGACGGAGACGGACTACGGCGACCCGCTCGCGGCCGCGTTGACCTGGCAGGAGCAAGGGGCCGAATGGATTCACCTTGTCGACCTCGACGCGGCGTTCGGGCGGGGGAGCAACGCCGAACTCCTCGCCCGAGTGGTCGCCGAACTCGACGTCGACGTCGAGATGTCCGGCGGCATCCGCGACGACGAGTCGCTGGCCTCGGCACTGGCCACGGGGTGCCGCCGCGTCAACATCGGCACGGCCGCGCTGGAGCAGCCCGAGTGGTGCGCGAAGGTGATCGCCGAACACGGCGACCGCGTGGCGATCGGACTGGATGTGCGGGGCACGACCCTGGCCGCTCGCGGATGGACGCAGGACGGGGGCGAGTTGTTCGAGACCCTCGCCCGCCTGGACTCCGAAGGGTGTGCCCGCTACGTGGTGACCGACGTGCGTCGGGATGGCACATTGACCGGACCGAACCTCGAGTTGCTGCGTGATGTGTGCGCCGCGACGGAACGGCCGGTGGTGGCCTCCGGTGGGGTGTCCACGCTCGAAGACCTGCGGGCGATCGCCGGGGTTCCCGGGGTCGAGGGCGCCATCGTCGGCAAGGCCCTCTACGCCGGGGCTTTCACGCTGCCTGAAGCGCTGGCGGCCGTCCGATGAGTCTGGCCGTGCGGGTCATCCCCTGTCTGGACGTCGACGCCGGACGTGTGGTGAAGGGCGTGAACTTCGAGGGCCTGCGCGACGCCGGAGACCCCGTGGAATTGGCCACCCGCTACAACGCCGAGGGTGCCGATGAGCTGATCTTCCTCGACATCACGGCGAGTTCCGGCGGCAGGGCGACCATGATCGACGTCGTGCGGCGCACCGCCGATGCCGTGTTCATCCCCTTGACCGTCGGTGGCGGGGTGCGCAAGGTCGACGATTTCGATGCGTTGCTGCGGGCCGGGGCGGACAAGGTCGGGGTGAACACCGGGGCGATCGCCGACCCGGACCTCCTGACCAGGGCGGCGCGGCGCTTCGGCAGTCAGTGTGTGGTGCTGAGCGTCGACGCGCGACGGGCGCGTGGTGCGACCAGTGGGTTCGAGGTCACCACCCACGGGGGCCGTAAAGGCACCGGCATCGACGCGATCGTGTGGGCGCAGAACGGTGCCCGCCTCGGCGCCGGGGAGATCCTGCTGAACAGCATGGACGCCGACGGCACGACCTCCGGCTTCGACACGGAACTCATCTCACTGGTGCGCGAGGCGGTGGACGTGCCGGTGATCGCCAGCGGTGGCGCCGGGCGGGTCGAGGACTTCGCCCCCGCCGTGGCTGCGGGAGCGGATGCGGTGCTGGCCGCCAGCGTGTTCCACTACGGGCAGTTGACCATCGCCGAGGTCAAGCAGGCCATGGCGGCGGAGGGCATCACGGTCCGCTCGACATGAGTCGAACAGATGTTCTATAGTTGGGGTGTCGGGCTTCCCCCGATTCCCCCGACGGGGGAAGCCCGGCCTTCTGATTGTTTCGCCACCCGTTTGTGACGAAGGTGCGCGGCCCCGGACCTCGATTGTGACGAAGGTGCGGGGTGCAACGGGCTGGGAGCCCGCACCATCGTCACAAACCTGCGTCGGCAGGGTGCAACAACGTCACAATGATCGGGCGGGGTGTGTTCCGCCACCCCTGTGTGACGCAGGTGCGCGGCCCTGGACCTGGAATGTGACGAAGGTGCGAAAGGCAGACTGCCTCAGAGCCGGGGACCCGTGAAGGGTGCCTCCATCGTCACCGTGCAGGTGATCGTCCGATTGCCGTTCTCCCACTGCTTCTCATTGGGAAGGAAGTAGCCGGGGATCAGGGTTTCCGGCTCGTCGAAAGTAGGCCGGTAGGTGTTGAACGCCGTCGAGCACTGGTTCTGTGCGGAGGCCTTCATCGCGACCGACCCCGCCCAGTCGAGGTTGCTCAGATCCACCTGATCGAGGATCTGGCCGTCGTGCTCCTCGTCGCAACTGACCACGTACACGCCGTCCGCGGTCATGATGTCGCCACGCGCGTCACGGGGGATGGCGTAGCAATCCGCGAAGAACAGACTGCCGATCGGACGTACCCCGGGCACCGTGTCGGCGGCTTCCTCCGAGGTGTCGGGGGCGTTCCGGATCATCCAGACGGAGGCCACGGCGACCATGGCCGCGACGAGCAGCACGGTCAGTGCAGCCGCCCACCGTGCGCCTCGTGACCCCATACCTGAATGGTCGCATGCGACTGCGGCGGCACAATGGCCCCATGGGCGACGTTTCGCGGGCTGTGGCAGCACTGAGGTTCGGTCCGGACGGGCTGCTGCCCGCCATCGCGCAGCAGTGGGACACCGGCGAGGTCCTGATGCTCGCGTGGATGGATGAGGAGGCGGTGCGGCGCACTCTCACCTCCGGCCGTGGCACCTACTGGTCGCGCTCGCGCCAGGCGTACTGGACCAAGGGAGAGACCTCGGGAAACACCCAGCAGGTCAAGGAGCTGCGGATCGACTGCGACGGGGACGCGATCCTGCTCCTCGTGGACCAGCAAGGCCCGGCCTGCCACACCGGCCTGCGATCGTGCTTCGAGACCGAAACCGTGGAGTTGGCGTGACTGACGTGTACGGCCCCTGTGCCACCCCGAGCGGGATCACCGCCCCCACCCTGGAAGGGTTCCGGACGCTGGCGAAGGACCGCCGCGTGATCCCGGTGGTGCGCCGTTTCCTTGTCGACGACCAGACCCCGGTGGGCGTCTTCCGCAAGCTCGCCCAGGACCGTCCCGGGACCTTCTTGCTCGAATCGGCGGAGAACGGCCACACGTGGAGCAGGTACTCGTTCATCGGCGTGCGAAGTGCGGCAATGCTCACCGAATCCAACGGACAGACCTCGTGGGTGGGCAATCCTCCCGTGGGTCTGCCGATGTCCGGGCTCGCCGTCGAGGCGCTGCGCGACACCCTGGACTCCTTGCGTACGCCACGGCCCGAGGGGCTGCCGCCGCTGACCGGTGGGCTGGTGGGCTTCATCGGGTATGACGCGGTCCGGCGTTGGGAGCGGCTGCCGGACGACAATCCCGACGAGTTGGGCCTGCCCGAGCTCGCGATGTTGCTGGTCACCGACCTCGCGGTGATGGATCACGTCGACGGCTCGGTATGGCTGGTCGCGAACGCGGTGAACTACGACAACACCGACGAGCGGGTGGAACAGGCCTACGAGGACGCTGTGGCCCGCCTGGATCAGATGGTGTCCGACCTGCACGCCCCGGTGGTCAAGGCCGTCTCCGTCGTGCCGCCTGCGCAGCGGCGGCCCGCCGCGGTCAACACCGACTTCCGCGAGAAGGTCGAGATCGCCAAGGAGTACATCCGCGCCGGCGACGCCTTCCAGATCGTGTTGTCCCAGCGCTTCAGCCAGCCGACGTCGGCCAGTCCGCTTGCTGTGTATCGCGCCCTGCGGATGACCAATCCGAGTCCGTACATGTACTTGCTCAACATCCCTGCGGCGGACTCCATGGACTCGCCGGGATTCAGCATCGTGGGGTCGAGTCCGGAGGCATTGGTGAAGCTCACCGGCGATGAGGCGATGCTGCACCCGATCGCCGGTACCCGGCCGCGGGGTGCCACGCCGGACGAGGACGCCGAACTCGTGGCGGAGCTGTTGGCCGACCCCAAGGAGCGCGCCGAGCACCTCATGCTCGTGGACCTCGGGCGTAACGATCTGGGTCGCGTCTGTGAACCCGGCACCGTCAGCGTGGTTGAGTTCATGCAGGTCGAGCAGTATTCCCATGTGCATCACATCGTGTCGACCGTCGTCGGGCGGCTCCAGCCGCAGTCCTCGGCGTACGACCTGCTGGCCGCCACGTTCCCCGCGGGGACCCTGTCCGGGGCGCCGAAGCCGCGGGCCATGGAGATCATCGACGAGTTGGAGACCACGCGGCGGGGACTGTACGCCGGCTGTATCGGCTACTTCGACGTGGCCGGGGACATGGACACGGCGATCGCGATCCGCACCGCGCTGTTGCGCGACGGGATGGCCCATGTCCAGGCCGGGGCCGGAATCGTCGCCGACTCGGACCCGGCGGCCGAGGACGAGGAGTGCCAGAACAAGGCAGCCGCCGTGCTGCGGGCCTTGGCCATCGCGGAGGAGCTGTGACGTCCCGCACTGCGGCCCTGGTCCTCACCGTGCTCGGGTCGGGGATGTTGTTCTTCCTGGCCGCCGGGGAGGCCGCGTCCGCGCCGGGACTGATGGCGGGCTTGATCGGGATC